>Ga0182021_10010403_pt1 | contig 11029 bp, 8 predicted proteins | sample 612E3MmetaG_FD_120493 | JGI IMG/M metagenome (GOLD analysis project Ga0182021, IMG submission 120493) | Permafrost microbial communities from Stordalen Mire, Sweden - 612E3M metaG (Illumina Assembly) | ecosystem: Environmental > Terrestrial > Soil > Wetlands > Permafrost | place: Sweden...
TGCAATTGAAAAGATCAGGAATGCAAAAAATATTCTGATAGTGTCTCACTATGACTGCGATGGCCTCTGCTCTGCAAAAATCCTGTCCGACGCATTTAAAAGAGAAAACATTGCCTTCAGCGTATTGATCGCAAAGGAACTTGGCGAGGACACAATATCAAAAGTTGAGCAAAGCAATGCAGACCTGATCATTTTCTCAGACCTTGGCTCAGGCTATATCAGCCTTATCCCAAAAGATAGGCCCGTAATTATACTTGACCACCATGAGCAGGAAGAAACTGATGTTCCGTTCAATATTATCCAGATAAATTCGTGCCTTGAGGGAAAAACTCTCTGCGGCTCAGGCATATGCTACCTTTTTGCAAAAGAGCTCAATAAGAACAATATGGACTTGATTGATTTTGCAATAGTTGGCTCAATTGGCGATGGACAGGTCGAGGAAGGAGAGAATAAAAAGATCATTGAGGAGGCAAAAAAACTTGGCCGGCTTAATGTGGAAAAAGGCCTGAATATATTCGGGCATGTAAACAGGCCTTTAAACAACTCAATTAAAAACTCAAACACAATTCCGCTAAACACAGAATCAGAAATTATGCAGTTCATGGGCGATATAGATATCGACCTGAATGAAAATGGGAGAATCAAAAGCTACTATGATCTCAACGCCCTAGAAAGGGAAAAACTTAAGACCGAATTATTCAAGGAAGTTCTGCAGCGAGGCACTCCAGAACCCACAAAAATATTTTCCAATATATATCTTTTGTCGAGAAAGCCAAAAATCGTGATGGATGCCCAGGAATTTTCAACAATACTTAATGCATTTGGCAGGCTTGAAAAATTCGATGAGGTTTTCGAGATGCTGGACGGCAGGTTCGAGAAAATCAATGAAGTTATGCTTGAATACCGCCAGAAGATTTCAACTTATTTATCATGGGTGAACAAAAATATGAAAACGTTTGAATGTGATAAGCACGCTCTCTATATAGACGCAGGAAGCTTCGTAGATGAAAACATGATCGGGACAATTGTCTCTATGTCAATAAGGGGAACTTCCGACAAAAAAATAATGATTGGCATGGCTGATGGAAAAACCGGCATAAAGGTCTCAGCCAGGTCAAAAAACGAGAAAATTGACCTTAATGAAATGCTGGGCGCTATCTGCTTAGAATGCGGAGGCTATGGAGGAGGCCACGCACAGGCTGCTGGAGGCAAAATTGAGCTTGGACGGTCCAAGGAATTTATAGAAAAGTTCCAAAACGGGCTTAAAAGCAAACTAGGTTAGTGTTTTTAAAGATTCAGGGTTAGTTATTTAATGAAAAGCAAGGTAGAATACCCGATTGTATCGCCAAAAATCTTTGGAGAGAAGCCTATAGGCAGCACCGCTGCTGACAAGCCTGCTAAATTCATAGGCAGAAACGTCACAATCTATGGGAGAGCCATAGATAGGAGCTTTCCTAAGCAATACTATAAATTCACATTTAAAGTCGAAAAACTTGAAAATAACATCTTAAAAACCGTGTTTGTAGGCCACGAGGTTTCCAGAGCCTATATGTCCAAAAACGTAAGGGTTGGCTCAACAAGGATAGATTCCTATATCAAGGGAGTTTCTGAAGACGGATATGAAATTATACTTAAGCCAATTGTCATTACCTCCAAAAACATATGTTCGAGTATAGCTTCCAAGCTTAGAAAAGAGCTTTCAAAGTTCCTAAAGCTCTATATACAAAATAACACCCTTGAGGCAATAACTAAGGAAATAATGTCTGACGAACTGCAGGGCTACCTCAAAAAGAGTCTTAATGCGATCTATCCAATAAACATCCTTGAAATCAGGAAGAGTGAGATCAAAAAAGTGAAGGTTAAGGAAACTGATATTAAGGTTGAAGCAAAGTAAATTCCTATAGAGAAAACTTCTTTTCATATTTATTATGCCTAATTGGACGCTTGCTAAACAGTACGATGATAGTCCCAACATCTTCTACTTCCTGAATTGGGAAAGGATTAAGAAAAACCTTTGGTACTATCTATTTTTTATCGTCTTTTTTGTAATTATTCTATATACTCTTGCAAAATCAGCAAATATATCCCCCTAATATTGCGCTTTTCTTATTAGGCGTGAGTTTGGAGATTGTCTAGGGATTGCTTATTACCGTTTGAAATCCATCTTGCTCAAATATTTCCTGTACCATTCAATCTTGAATTCATTTCCGGTAATTTTCCCTGCCAGGCGCTTTATCTTCAGGGAGGAATAAGCGTTTGGCTTATAGTGGACTACCGGAATCCTCTTTGAAAGCGAATACCTGATATTTTCATCATGCGGAATTGTTTCCAGTATTGGCGTATCCTCAAGCATGGACTCAATGTGCTCTTGTTTTGGCTCATAAGATTTATTCCGGTGCATGTTTATAATCGTTCCAAGATATTCTCTTTGAGAATCTTTCACCATGTGAATAGATTTCAAAAGGTTTGTGAGCGCCGGCAGGTCTGGCGTCGCAACTCCAAGAACCTGGTCTGAAGCCCTTAATACTCCTAGTGCTTCGCCGCCAAGGCCAGGCGCACCGTCAATAATAACATAATCGACTTTTCCAAGTAAGTCCCTCAAGTGCGAGCCCAAAAATTTAGGGTCAACTCCCTCAAGGTCGCTTACGCTGATAGATGCAGGAACTATTTTGAGTCCATTAGGAAGAAGGTGCATCACTTCATAGATATCGACCTTTCCTCTCAAAACATCATGAAGCGTTATTGGGTAAAGGGGAAGGCCCGCATGTATGCCAAGGTTAGGCGTAGTCATGTTCCCATCAACAAGGACAACATTTTTGCCCTGGTCTGCCATTGCTGCGCCAAGATTAAAGGCAATTGTGGTCTTTCCAACTCCACCCTTGCCCGAAAGGATACCTATGACACGAGTATAAGCCATAATTAATACTTCAATCTATATAATCCGTGCCAACGAAATAATTTTGTATGGGGTTGCAGGGATTTTCCCTATCCCTTTCTAAAGAAAGGTCTGAGGTTCACCCCAAAGAAAAAATTTTCGCTTCTTTCTTGGGGTTTTCAGACCTTCTTTCTTGTTTTTAAGAAAGAAGGGATGAATTTGAACCCTGATTAATTGGTTTCTTCCGCACGTTTTTTCGTGTCATCTGGCCGTTTTTTGCGGCCATCAAAGCTCCATGTTTATATGCATTTGCTTCGCAAATGCGAATCTGTTTCTTTTGACGTTGAGGACTTTTCTTTTTAAAGAAAAGTCTTCACTGGAGCCAATTGTGTTGCCAGGTTGCACCACAACCCCATAAAAGTAGACTTAAATTAGAAATAATCTCTTAAAACCTTAATTTGTGTTCTGGCAATAATTATGAAAATCTACATATCAACCCAACTTGAAAGGAGTGGAGAAGTCAGAGAGCTCAGCAGGATTTTTGCCAAAAAAGGCCATGAACCCGTGAATAATTGGATGGATCATATACCTATCTAAACATACACTGAAAACAGCAAACTGCCAAAGAATATGCGATAGAAGATATCTCAGACACGCTTAGCTGTGATGCTTTTATCCTTCTTTGCGGAGAAAGAAAGGGTGATGGAATGCATGTGGAATTAGGCGCAGCAATCGCCTCTGCCATAAAGACTGGAAAGCCAAGAATATATATTGTGGGAAAGACAAATACTGCAAATTTATTCTATTTTCACCCTATTGTCCAGAGAAAGGACACTATCCTAGAAGTGATGAATGAACTTGAAAAGAAGTGCTAGATCTCCATAGTTTCCAGATAAGATGGAGGTGGTCTTCAATAGAATTTTCTGAGAATCATAAAAATCCAAAGAAATTTTAAAGAAAATCAAATTCTATTCGGTCAGATGACTACAATGCCGAGAAGTCGGAGGATGATGAGAATCAAGGCAATTACCAGCAATATGTGGATTAAACTGCCTCCAATCGAACCGACAACGCCCAGTAGCCAAAGGATTATGATGATGACAATTAGTGTCCAGATTAGGTCCATTATATATAATCTCATTCCCACTATTTAAACAATATCCCTTGCCACCTTCAAAATATCAACAAGAATTGGCTTAGAGAGCCAAAACACCCAGCCCTGGCCTTATTTGGCCCAAAAAATCCCATTGGAACTCTAATTTATTTTTACCCTATGTAGGTTATGCCTCAGTAGCTCAGCAGGTAGAGCGAATGGCTGTTAACCATTAGGTCGAAGGTCCGAGTGAGCCCTTCTTTCTTAAAAGAAAGAGGTGTTCAATCCCAAGAAAGAACCAAAACTGTCGAAATGGTTTAATCTAGACTTTTGTTTAGATTAAAACACACTTTCTTAGGGTGTCAGGCGTCTTCTTTTCGCTTTTGCAAAAAGGAAGCCTGAGTGGAAATCCTTCCTGAGGCGCATTAAATTTATAGTCCTACCGGCATATGAAATATCTTCTTTCTTGGAAGTATCAGGCATTCTTCCTTCTTTTTGCCAGAAGTCAAAAGGGGGCATGTTCCGAAGGAACAATGTCTTGTTTTTTAAGAAATAATGCCTGAGCTGAGGCGCAGGTTTTTAGTTTGTTGGGTGGGTAAATTTTTATTTTTATCAAATCCTATGCATCAATGCTCCCAATATCTTTTATTTTACCGCACCTAGACCGTACTTACTGCAGCAGCGCCAACCCCAGACTTTAATACAACTAGGAACGGCTGGAACATCGTTATAGATACGAGGGCAATTATTATGTATAGCACCCCGCCAATCAGAAGGTTCTTTCCAATGGAGTCATAAAGGCTGATTTTGTCTGTTCCCCGGATTATGCCATTCATGAACCAGGAAAGAATTATGATTGTTTCAATTGCATATATCCCAATAGAAAGCTGGAATACTGCCGGCGAAATTTTAACCGTTTGAAACAAGCTTAGTAGGCTTCCGTATCCGGTCATGGCTCCGGATGTTTGAAGATCTTTCATGGCGCTGCCAAGATAATTCATCATCTGGATTATCATGTAAGTTATGACGCTCATTATAGCGCAGATTAATGGCAGCAGAATCTCTGCCTGAAGGCGCATTCCGCTCAAAATTTCAGAGAACTTATCCATTATATTTTCCTGAGTCCTGTGTATATCAGAAAGGTATTTTGAAATTGAAATCATCACTTCAGAAGAAATTTTGGTTCCTTTTTTTGAGGCATCCACTACCGCCTTCATTACAGAGTGAATTAGTTTTGATGGGAAAACCCTTATTGCCCCCTGCTCCTCATCAAAAATAGCCCTTTCAAAAGTCATGCCCTTGTAAGTTATGTTATCTAGTATCTTCTCTATGAGCTTGCTTGAATACTGGCCTCTTAATGTGGGGGCAATTTTAGACAAGGCAACTTCTATAGGTATTCCCCTGTCTATCTCCTGCCCAAGGCCAAAAAGCACTTCACGAAATTCATCTTCCATCTCAAATATTTCTTTTCGCAGCTTCATTCTCTGGAAGGAATTCAAAAGGAAATAAACTGCGATCGAAATGAAAAAGCCAAAGGTTATGATGTAGGACAGATAAAGGCCACCGTCAATTACGCCAGTAACTCCGCCTTTTGTGCTAAGAGTCATCACTTGCTGGGGTGTGAATTGCTTCTTCATGTCGTCTGCTGAAGCAACGGTAAGATAATTCACGTTTGTAAAGGCTAAATATATAAATGGAAGCAAAATCAAAAGCGCGGGAATTATGCAGTAGATATTAACGCCCCTGAAAGAGAATTTAGTATTTGGCGGCAGGCTTGGGTGAAGCGACAGGTCTGGCTCAGGAAGCGTTACAACCCTCTGGTCAAGTATATTCTTTATTACAAACAAAAGCACCATTGGAAGAAGCAAGTCATATCCTCCAAATATGACTAGTGGATCAATCTCCTTCAAAAAAATTGTGATTATTGGGAGCATTGTCAAAACCATGATTGGAAGAAGTATTCCTAGAGCATTGACTAGTGTGATTGGCGACTTAAGCTGAGCAACATAAGTGGTCGAACGCTCGTTAAGTGAATTTAGGATTATATCTACCGACTCATCAAGAAGCTCTAGCCTCCTGTTTCCTGAAGAATACAGCGAATAGACTATTGCGTTTATTGAATCAGAAAATGGCCTGAACTGGACCTTCCATTTCTGCGCAAAAGCAAGCAGCCCCTGCTCCATCGAGTCATAGGTTCCGATATGAACGTCCCACATCATCTTCTTTAGGTCAAGGGCGAGCGGTCCTGTGATGTTTGAAGAGGAAAATTTTACGGCTCCTTCAAGGTTTGGATAATTTTTCATGTAAATAACCATGTGGAGTATCATCATCACAATCTCAGAACCAACCTTTAGCTCGTATAATTTTTTGAGCCTGAACGGGTAGGTATATATGTAATAAACTAATCCAAACGAAATGCAAATGTAGATTACTGCTGCAGAGATAGGAAGGAAACCCAAAAGCATCATAGCCGAACCAATGAGAAGTAGAATTAAACCTGTAACAACAGTTATTGAAATGACGCCTCTTGGAGTTATATTGATGTGTGCAAATTCTATTGCTTCATCTAGTTTTTGTTTCGCCTTTTTATCAGGGTCAATGGGGATTAGTTTTTCAGAAATCTTTGCCGCTTTCTCATACATGGATTTTGGAACCGAGGTTGACCTTTCCTCATTAGTAAAAATGTCATATTCAAACGACTTTACATCAAACTCGTTGTCAGACTCTTCGGTCGGAATATGAAATCTATCTTTTGAAGGTTCTTCGGCAGGTTTTTCTGCTGAGCCCTTGGCGCCCATAATAATAGATCGTAAGACTAATAGAGTTTTATTGTATTTCTCCCGTATCTTGGTAAACTATAGGGCTATTCCTTTGCAATCATCCTGCAAAAAGAGCAGTATTCTTTTTCAAGCTCTAGCTTTTCAATCTGCTTCAGTAGTATCCTTTTGGTAAGCTCTTCTATTTTCTCCTTGACTCCCGGAATTGCCTTAATCTCCTTTGCCTTTTTTCCCCGATTCTGCCCTTTGTAAAAAGCAACAGCCGGCTGCGTAAGGTAGAGTTTATCTGCCGCCTCTTGCTGAGTAAGGCCTTTGCTGGTAAGCTCTTTAGCCAGAAGAGACCTTATTGCAGGCAGGTGTTCCTTAACGAAAGATTCGCACTTCATAATCTATATGGCCGCTTAAGCATTACCGACCTATCTGAAAAGTGTCGAGTGATAGCCCTCATTAAAAGACGATCTAATACTTTCCAATATATGATCTTTCTCAAGTTCCAGAAAGTTGTCCTCTGTCCTGTTTAAAAAAAAGTTCCAGTCCCTATGGAATGCTACCCTAAGCCCTCCTTCCACACAATCTTCCCAATCTATAATTACCGGCCCCTCAGCTCCAACCACAACATTTCCTAACTGAAGGTCGCCATGAGAAATATTCTCTCTACATATCCTTCCCAGATTTTCACCCAGCATCCTATAAATCTTGCAAAGCTGACTTACTTTGTTTTTGGTTGCTCTCTGTAATCCGCTCTCCAGATAATCATCTAACCTCGGACCATCAACCTTTCCGATTGCAAGCCATTCATACTCTCCTTCTCGGTAATTTTTCTTGCGAACTCCATATACAACAGGCACAATTTTGCGGCCTATTCTTGCCCCTAGGTCATCCATTTCAAGATATTTATCCACAAAGTCGCGAGGTATTCTCTCCAACAATACGTCCACGCCTTCTGGCGATCTACGCCAGTCAAAAATCTTATCCAATTTCTCATATCTCATAGCTATTTTAATAAATTAACTATTTATTAGCAGTAATGTGCATAAAGCAGCATCGCAGCAGACACGGTCTGATCTTTCGACCCCCCAGAATTGCCACTGGCACTTATCCACTCAGGAAACTTCCAATCATCAATATCGCAGGAGCTTACTAAACTGTCAAACTCTTTCATGAAGGGCCTTTTCTCTTTCTTGAGCGCCGCTATATAAAACCCACCTGCAAATGGCCAAACGCCTCCATTATGAGAATTTCCGGGGTCCTGCAAAAAGGGTTTGTCTGTCCAACGAAAGTACTGGTTCCAGAAAGGGTCATATCTTGATATGGGCGGGTTAAGGACTTTTATTGGGTAAGGGCTATCAACATTTTGCGATTTAACAGCATTAAGAATTTTTTCCCTTCTGTCCTTTGGGGCAACTCCAAAGAGGACTGCAAGAATATTTGCAAAAGCGTCAAACCTTGGGTCATAGGTCCTAAAACCAAGCTCCGCCAGATAAAAATTTCGCTCTCCTTTCTCATTTGACATTACCGTTTCTACATCTTTATCCAGACCAATATGCCCATATCTGGTTCGCACTTCCTCAAGTGATTCAGTTGTCGGCCACAGAAACAAGTTTATATGCTCCCGTAAATTTTCTGCAATCCAGCTCCATTTTTCGTCCTTTCCAAGAAACCGATTCATTTCATCAGTATCTTTCAATGCCTTGTAAAGCAGGACATTATCATAAAGCACCCTGCCTGAGCGAAGAAGCGTATCCGTCCAGTCGCTCCCAAGATTTGTCTCAATCATCCAATCGTTATTCTGGTCCAGGCATATCGCCCAGCTCATTGCATGTTCAATTTTTTTCTGGTGCTCTTTCAAAAACGCCAGGTCCCTTGTCTGCCTGAAATAATTCCAAACTGCAATGGGGTACCATAAACTTACGTCAACGCATCCCCCTTCTCCAAAGCAGACTTTTTTCTCGTCAGGCGTGATTTTGTTTGGAAGCTGCCCCGTGAATTTCTGGTATTTTGAAACCGTGGTTATGCACCGCCGGGCAAGGTTAATCAATCTCTCATCCTTTGACGCTGAAAGCCCTAATGTTGAAATCAGCGCATCCCTTGCCACGATGTCTGGATGGTCTAACCCCGCCCTAATCCCAATTTTAAGCTCATTTTTCAATAAAATTTCAGTTGCTTTCTGGATAAAAATCTCCGGCATAATATAATACTTTCATGATACTTAAAATATCCTCCTATATTTCAATTGTAATTGCCATGGAAAATTTGTTTTGTTACCCAACCTGCAGAAAAATTTTAATCAGAATTATCCTTGAAGGTCTTAGAATTGAATACTCCAAAACCCACTAATCTTGACGCTCAAAAGCATCTTAGAAGTTTATCCTCTGAAAAATATCTTGGACTTTTATTCTCTAACAAATTGCAAAAAATTATAAATTTCCAAAAACAGATTGACTTATCACAAAGAAAAATATTCACAAAATATTTGGACTTAATCCGTTATGCCTCTAAGCCTTTAATATATTTAGGAATCCATCCAAACTTCCAAACCCTTGAAGAGTTAGCCGGCTTTTGAAGCAGGCTGTAAAAAATGAATTATTATTACTCAGCACGAGTTTTATTTTTACAAATTTTCTATCTGGAATAAAATGTGCCTAAGGTCATCAGTAAATGGCTTGCCAGGGGCATCTGCGAAAAATATTTTTCAGAGCTCTCCTTGATTACCCATGGCTAATTAACTTCTCGCCATTGGATGTATCCAATTAAAGATATTGTATTACAATATTATGCGGGTTCTCATGTTTGGTTGGGAGTTTCCTCCCCACACTGTCGGCGGACTAGGAAATGTGACTTACCATCTGACAAACGCGCTTGTGGATCTTGGCATCCAGTTGACTTTATTTCTTCCAGTAAACGCCAAAAGCGAAAATGTGAGGATTGTTTCGGCGAATCTATCTGTGAACTGCATAGAAACTGTTCTCATGCCTTACATGAATGAGAAATCTTACAAGCTTGCAGTAAAAAATCTCAAAGAAGATTACCAACAGCTTTATGGAAATAGCTCTCAAGGCAAAAAAAGATTTGTGATAAACCAGCTTCTGATTGAAAAAGGAAATTCCACAATCTACAGCGGAAATCTTATTGAAGAAATTGAGCTTTTTGCCCAGAAGTGCAGACCTTTGATAGAAAAAGAAAATTTTGATGTGATTCACTGTCACGACTGGCTAACTTTCAAAGCCGGACTTATTGCAAAAGAAATTACGGGTAAGCCCCTAATACTTCATGTGCACACTACAGAGCTTGACCGAAGCTGCGGCGGCAGGTATGACAAAGCTTTTGAAATTGAAAAAGAGTGCTTTGATAAAGCAGACAAAATTATTGCCGTCTCGCATTATACAAAAAATAAAATTGTGGAAGGATACGGCATAGACCCTAATAAAATAGAAGTTGTGCATAATGCAATCCAGTTCAACGGCCAGAGAGCTGCAAGAAATATCAAAAGAAAAAAAATTGTGCTTTATTTTGGCCGCTTAAGCCTTCACAAAGGTCCGGATTATTTCATAAAGGCAGCAAGAAAAGTGCTTGAATATGAGCCCGATGCTTTGTTTGTTGTGGCCGGAGGCGGAGAGATGCTTCCTGAACTTGTTAATATGGTCTGCAAGATGGGCCTGGGAAATAAAGTGCTCTTCACCGGAAAAGTCACTGACGAGGAAGTCCACAAGATCTATGAAGCAGCAGATGTCTATGTGATGCCATCAGTATCAGAGCCATTTGGAATCACTGCGCTTGAAGCGGCTTCGCACGGCACCCCAATTATCATCTCAAAAAACTCCGGCGCCAAGGAAGTTTTAAGGCATTGCCTGGAAGTTGACTTCTGGGACACTGAAGAGATGGCAAATAAGATTGTTTCAATTCTTAGATACCCTCAGCTAAGTACTGAGATGACTTTGAATTCCTATAAGGAGCTTGACCGTATCTCCTGGAAAAGGCGGGCTGAGGAGGTAATTGAGATCTATAGGAAAGTTGCGCCTGAAGCAAACTTGTAAATTGGTCATTATTGAACTCTTTGGCGGCTAATGCCCAATTCCAGAAAATATTACCCCTATGAATTTAACACCAAAAACAGATCAGTAAATCTGTATGCTAATTTGTATAAAACGTGCATGATATATTATGGTGTCTGTCTGCATGTACATGCATGTCCATCAGCCAATGAGGCTTGGAAAATACAGGGTTTTCGATATTGGCCGGCATTCGAACTACTTTGATAAGGATTTGAACAAAAAAATCCTTGAA
>Ga0182021_10010404_pt1 | contig 11028 bp, 15 predicted proteins | sample 612E3MmetaG_FD_120493 | JGI IMG/M metagenome (GOLD analysis project Ga0182021, IMG submission 120493) | Permafrost microbial communities from Stordalen Mire, Sweden - 612E3M metaG (Illumina Assembly) | ecosystem: Environmental > Terrestrial > Soil > Wetlands > Permafrost | place: Sweden...
CCCTATCCGTTCGACGTCTCCTGGACTGCGCCGCAGGACGGTGACTCACCGATCACCGGCTACCAGGTGCGCGTCCTGCGGACGGTCTCGGGCACGCCAGTCGCCTTGGAGTACTCGCTGGCTTCGACCATCCGCACATTCCACGTTGACTTGCCAGCCCACACGGCGAACACCGCAGTCCAGGTCCTTGCGATTCACGCGCTTGGAACCTCGGTGCCGGCTGAGATCACCGTCTGAGGGTCGGTCGATTGCTCCCCTCGACGAGAGGAGCCGTCGTGGCGATCGAGGTCGGCAGCATCACCCCCGTGTTCATCGGGGCCGGTGGGTTCACTGTGCAGAACAAGGGTCCGGGCAAACTGTACGTGGGTGGCGACCAGGTCACCGTGGCATCGGGTGTGGAGGTTGCCGTCAACGACGAGCTCCCGGTCGGGCATGGCGGCGGGCGGGTGTCCGTGATCTCAGCGAGCACGTCTGACGTCCGGGTCCAGGGGGGCGTTCCCCGCGGAGGTGGCGGCGGGACTGGGGGCACCAAGGGCGACACGGGTGATACCGGGCCAATTGGGCTGACCGGCGCCAAGGGCGACACAGGAGCGGCCGGCGCTGACGGCACTGGTGGCGGCGGATTCACCCGGCAGGCCACAGTGCTCACCGCAGTCACCGGGGACGGCACGACGCCCCTGGCAGCAGGCTTCCGGGTGCTGTCCGTGGGGTCCTCGGCAGCGACCACGCGCCTGCGGGTGTATCGGACGGCGGCGGCTCGCACTGCTGATGCGGCGCGGGCGTACACGGCTGAGCCTGCTCTGGGCTCGGGCCTGATCTGCGAGTACCGCTGGACTACTCCTGGCGTGACGGTCGCTGACCCCGAGTTCACGGCGTCTCGGCCCGCAGGCGAGTCGGTCGTCTACTTCAACGTCGAGGGCGCCTCGTCGGACATCACGATCGCATGGATAAGGACGGAGTGACATGGCAAGGGTCACGTACACGGAGAACCTTCAGCACACCAACGCGACAGACTTTCGACTGTGGGGCAAGAACTTTTCTGACGCCCTGAGCACTTCCGGTCTTGTCCAGACGGCTGACACTGGGCAGATCGACTGGGGAACCGTTCCTTTTCCGGCGAGCGGGGGGACGGGCGGGTACGAGATGTACGCCTTCACGAGCGCGATGCAGGCTACTCGGCCGTATTTTCTCAAGGTTGAGTACGGAACGAGTTGGGGTTACGCGAATCGGCCGCGCTTGTCGATTACGGTTTGCACGAAGACGGATGGGGCCGGTGGCGTTGTCGGTCTCTACTGCGGGGCAGAGAGCGTGAACAATCGCTCTATACTCATCCCCAATGCGTCAGAGACGTTCATCTCCCACAGTGCCGACGACCAGATTGCCATCTTGTGGGGCGTTCGGAGCGCTTCGTCGTACCCCAACGCCTGCATGGGTGTGCTAATTGGCCGACCTGTAGATGACGCCGGGCTTGTTGTGTCGGACGGACTCTACTTGGCTTTCACCGAAGCCAACAGCGGCGCTTCTTGGAACTGGGCGCAATTCATTCAGGTTCCTACCCTGGTCCAGGCGGTCTCGAATTGCTCGGCTGGCTGCCAGGTCATCCCTGGCTTTGTTGCAACGACATCACGCGGTCTGGAGATTCAGACCTTCCGGCACTTCTTCTCTGCGGGCCGACCTCGGAATGTGCCCGTCTGCGTGTCATACCTCGATGCCGAGATGCCGCCAAACTCCGAGTTCGACCTCGCGGTCATCCCGGGGGTGAGTCGCCACTACCTCGCCCTGGGCGGTGCCGCATGGGCGTTCTCGCTGGGCTGCGGTGGTGCGTCGAATGACAATCAGGCTCGTGCCGTGCTTGCTGTACTTTGGGAGAACTGATGACGAAGGTCACGTACGTCGAGGAGATCAAGCACAACACTGACGCGGAGTTCCGAGCCTGGGTGCTCAACCTCTCCACCGCGCTCCAGGGTTGCGGCCTCGTCAAGACGGCCGACACCGGGCAGATCGACATCCCTACCGCAATTCGCCCGGGAGGCAACCAGTGGGGGGGGTTCGAGGTCTATCAATTCGCTGACGCCCTCCAGGCGACTGCCCCCATCTTCGTCCGGATCAACTACGGCACCGGATCGCAGTCCAACGCCCCGATCATCAACCTGGGTGTCGGCACGGGAACCAATGGGGAGGGACTCCTCACGGGGGCCAACATCTTGAGAGGCACGGAGAACTCCCAGGCTGTAGCTCCGGCCGGCAACTCAGCTAGGACGTTCGTGACTCATACGGGCAGCACGTTCTTCTTGGCATGGGGGAGTGGCGGCTTCACCCAGAACTACACCAGGGCGCAGTTCACGACAGTGGTCGATCGCGCAAGGGATGACGCCGGGGTGGCTTTGGGTGAAGGGGCGATGTTCCTCTGTAACGACTACAGCGGAGTCATCGCTGCCTACATCCTCCAATTTGGGGCTGCCCCGAAGGTATTCACAAGTATCCCGCAGTGCATCATTCCTGACGGGGGTTATGGCACGATGGTCGGCACTGATGTGCAATTGTTCCGCCATTCGATGATGACCCCCCGCGTGCGTCCGCTGCTCGGCGTTGTGTCCTACCTCAATGCTGAGATCGGTTCCGGCGCCGCCATCACCGCGTCGCCGCTGGGTACTCCGCATACTTACCTGCCGCTCGGCAGCGTACTTGGCCCGATTGGCGCCGACTACAGCGCGAAGAGCAACGCTGTCTTGGCTGTCCTCTGGGAGGACTAGGCCATGACGGACTACTTGTGCGCAGGCCTGGGGCCTGCTATCTCGGTCACCAAGTCCCTGAGATTCAACCTGCTGTCACCGACCATGCCTCGGCTGACTCGGCCGATTGTGCTTGCGCACACGGTTGCAGGCCTGATGCCTCGGACGCTCATGCGACCTGACCCGATCCCGTCGCCGATCAACTGCGTGAGCGGGGCTGTCGCGCCGGCGCTCCCGACAACCGGGCAGCTCTGGCCTCGGTCATAGCGTGCCAAGCCGCCGATTCGTCGAAACCTGTGCTAGCAGGAATCGTCGGATCGGCGGTTCTGTGCCTGGACGCCGTTGCCTTGTCTCATGGTCCCCGACTACCCGCCGAGAAGCAGATCGGGCTTGGTGGACCGTCTGGCGCCTCTTCTGCCGTGGGGAATCGGACGCTTCCAGGTGACCTTGATCTTGCGTCACAGGCGCGTGCAGCGGGGCGTGGTGCTGGTTCGACCTTGGCTCGCGATCGTCACTCCGCGGCGAATTGTGCGCGTGTGCCGGCTGCCCGGCACGAAGGCCAGTGAGCTCTGGGATGTCACGGCTGATGAGTGGATGCAATGAAGAAGCGTGCCGTGTACGGCCATTGGAGCGTCCAGCCCTGCGGGAAGCGGGGTCATCCCGATAGAGCGTCTGCGCGCGCTCAGGCGCTTGAACTTCGTCAGCAGGGGGATCACGTCCGGGTGTACTTCCACGTCGCGTGTGGGACCTACCACGTAGGCCACCTGCCTGCTGCGGTGATGCGAGGAGAGGTCAGCGATGTCGACTACTACGGGCAGTGAACTGGATCTGCCCAGGACGTGGGCAGCGGCGAAGGGGGGCGACCCCCGGGCCATTGAGGCACTGGTCGTGCGCTACCACTGGCTGCCAGCGAAGATCGCGCGGTCGAAGCGAGTTCCTCCTCACTTCGATCGTGAGGACGTCGTCTCGTGGGCGAACGGCGGATTGTTCGATGCGGTGCGCAAGTTCGACCCGAACAGCGGCAACGGTCAACTCCACGAGCACTTCATCGGGTACGCGACGCTTCGGATCAACGGAGCGATCCTCGACGGCATGAAGGCGCCGGGTCAGTCGTGGGCCACTCGGGCCGAGTGGCGCAAGGTGAAGCAGATGCACCTGATTGACGAGGACCTCACCCACCGGCTCGGCCGGCCAGCCACGAAGGCGGAGATCGCGGCCGAGATGGGTGTCGACGTCGCCCACCTGCCGTTGCTCCAGCAGCAGGTTCACCTGGACGCCGCCTACAACCACAGCGACGACATGAAGGACGACGGCGGGGACTTCGATGGTTTGCCGTCGGCGGACTCCACTGCGGGCAGCGCCGAGATCGCAGACATTGCTGACCGGCTCGCCTCGAAGCTCGTGACGCTCCCCCAGCAGGCCCAGCAGGTCCTCCGGGTTCTGTTCCATGAGGGCGGGGATCTGCGGGCCGTCATGGACTCCACGGGCCTCACGTTGGGCCGTGTGCGCAAGTTGCGCAGCGAGTCCTTGCTGGCTTTGCGGGACGTTCTGCAGCGCTCCTGAGTCGAGTGACCGGGATGTACGAGAGGAGATCACATGGCACGCAGAAGCGTGGAGCATGACAAGGACGAGGCCGAGGATGTCACCGACGTCGCCGCCGCTCGTGAGGCTCTGAAGGAAGGCGAGGGTGTTGTCTCGCTGGAGGAGTTCGTTGAGCGCGAGGTCGGGACGCTCGTCGAAGAGCCGATGATCCCATTCGAGATCCGCAAGGACGGCTCGGTTGCCCACTTCACTCATGAGGCAGCCGCTCTCGTCAGAGAGGTGGGGGCATGACGCCGAAGATGAAGCCGAAGAAGAAGTGCTGATCGACCCGGAGCCCTAACCAGGGGGTGACCGATCTCACGGAGGCCGCAGCAACCGCTGCGGCCTCCGTTGTGCGTCGGGTCGATGTCGTAGACGAGTCATCCACCCAACGACCTTGGTCGCCGATCTAGGGGAAGCACGTGTCTACAAGTTGGGCCTATCGCGTTGTGCGACATTTCCCGAACGTCCTCATAAAGGAGCCCGAGAGACTGTTCATCGGCGTTCTCGCGCTCGTCCTGGGCTTTGGCGCGCTATTGGACCTCACTCCTGCAGTCGAGTCGGCGTTCCCCGAATGGATTGCGGCGGAGTGGGGAGTCACTTGTCTGATCGGTGGAGCGGCGAAGATCGTTGGCCTGACAATTGCGTTCGATAGTCCCGCAGGGATGACCGTCGATCGCGAACAACTAGCGCGATCACTGGAGCGGCTAGGCGCGCTGCTCATAGTTGTGGGCTCCTTCACTTACGTCGGCGCGGTCATAACTTTCTCGGGTTCCAAGGGTTTCGTCGGAATGGCGACGTACACCCTCCTCGGCTTGTTCAACCTAGTTCGGTTGATCTCGTCTTCCGCAGGCAGGGCACTGCTTCGGCACAGTGAGGACGATGACGATGGAGTTCTTTGATGTTGCGCTGAGGGCGTTAGCGGTCCTCGGCCTGCCCGGTGTGCTGATCTTCTGGTTGAGGGATCGCCGCAGCCTCAGAATCCAGAACAACGCTTCTGAAGCGAAGACCCCTTACGAGATCAGGGCGACTGCAGCCACCACTCTCGACGTTGAAGTGGCAGCGCTACAGAAGGCCTTCGATGTCGACAAGTCCACCAGGAACGACACGATCGCCTACCTCAAGGCCGAATTGGTGGATACCCGGATGAGGGAAGAGCAGAAGGACGCACGCAACGCTGCCCTGCAGGAGACCGTCACTCTCCTCCAGGGCAGGGTCCAGCAACTGCAGGTTCAGGTAGGTGCCCTGCAGTCGCTACTTAATGACGTGTCCGCCGAATTGGCGGACATCAAGGATATCGAGGATTAGGGGCAATCATGGCAGACATTGCGGACGCGAGCAGTCCAGACGACGCGGCACTGCTCGTGTCGACAGAGTTCCCTCCGGATGAGTTCCCGGACCCGCCGCAGACCAACGTGGATCTGGGGGTGGCGAAGTGACCGCCACTGCGGATCAGGTTCTGGCGGTCGCCGCCTCACAGATCGGTTTCTACGCCACGCCGGGAACCAGTTCCAAGTACGGAGCCTGGTACGGCCTGGCGAACGGTCAGTGGTGCGCCATGTTCGTGAGTTGGTGCGCCAACCAGGCTGGCGCCGCCGACGTCATCCCAAAGCACGCCTACTGCCCGAGCGGCGTGAACTGGTACAAGGCACACGGGGAGTGGCACGACGGCATCGCAGGGATCGCCCGCGGCGACGAGGTCTACTTCAACTTCCCGGGCCTCCCTGACCGCATCAGCCACACCGGCCTTGTGGAGAGCATCAGTGCCGACGGCAACGTGAACACCATCGAGGGCAACACCTCCGGCAGTTCAGGTGGAAGCCAACGCAATGGTGGCGTCTGCGCGCGCAAGTGCCGCAGGCAGTACATCGTTGGCTACGGGCGGCCGGCGTATGGCACGTCCGTCACCCCCGTGGTCCACGTCGTCACCTCGAACCTGCTGGAGGTCGACGGGGACTTCGGTCCCCTGACATGCAAGGCGCTCCAGCGGGTTCTAGGCGTCACGGTCGATGGCTTGTTCGGGCCGCAGACCAAGGTGGCGCTCCAGCGGAAGTTGGGCGTCAAGGCTGATGGCTCGTTCGGGCCGATCAGTGTCCGGGCTCTCCAGACCCGACTCGGCGTGGGCCGAGATGGGAGTTGGGGGCCGATCACCACCCGCGCTCTCCAGGGTCGGCTCAACGCCGGCTCGTTCTGAAAGGACCAGCAGTGAACCTCAGCGACAGGGCAACCGCCCTCATCCGCACGTGGATGCCGATCTGGATCGGCTCCCTCATCACGCTGGCCCTGGGGCAGGTGCCAGCGATCGGCACGGTCCTGGACAACATCTCTACGGACTGGCGGCAGGTCGCAGCAGGCGCCGCCACGGCGGTGGTCATCTCCGGCTGGTACGCCTTGACGCAGCAGATCCAGAGGCGCTGGCCCGTGATCGGCAAGTACTTGACGGGATCCAGCAAGTTGCCCACGTACGCGCCGGTTACGCCCTCAGCCTGACCTTCTTCACGTCGACACCCCCCAGGCTCATGAGCTCGGGGGGTGTCGATCTTTCTACACATGCTGACCAAGGTGAACTTCAAGATCGACCAGGGGGACCAGTGGCGTTGGTCGTACACATGGGTGGGTCACTCTGTCGCCGGCGCGACCGCCACGCTGATGGTTCTGTCCAGTCTCAAGACCATCAAGCCTTCTACCCCGTGGGAGATTGACCACGACATCGTCCCGTTGCTGAGTTTGACCAACGGCGCGGGGATCACTCTCGGCAATACGGGGCTCATCACTATTGAGTTCACTTCTGCGCAGACAGACGCCCTGGTCACTACCTCCAACCCGCTTGCACCACGCCTGGGGGCCAGGTACGTGTTGGTCGTCACGCCACTTGGCGGGGTTCCGACCGTGGTGCTTGACGGCCTCATCGCCCTCACCCCAAACGTCACGTTCTCGCGCCAGGATGGCTTTACTGTCCAAGGCGCCCAGCGCACGTCCGATGATGGCGGTGACATCGACGGTGAGTCTTCGTCAAGGGTTCTTCTTGGCGCGACTAGTTGGCTGGGTGAGCCCGGCTCCAAACTTATGCACCCAATCGTCCAGGTGGGTCTGGGAGAGCCCGTGGAGGCGGAGGGCTTTCGCCTAGCCCAGGGCACTTCAACTCTTTCAGGTCTAGTTGCGGTCCGATTGAGCCAAGACGGTGTTCAGCACGCGGATGATTCCATCGTCTCAGTCTGGACGTTCAATGCGACCTTTGACGTCGTCGGGAAGGCCTGCCGACTAGTAGGGATCCCTGCTATTGACAACGTGAATCACGACGGTGACGTAACCGGATGGTCCGTTGATATCGCTGCGAGTGGCGTGACCGGGCCTCACGAGGAGCCTTCTGCGAAGTTCTTCGTGAGCACGCATACTGTCGAACCCGCCCCTGGGAACCTCACATGGATTGCCTCGGTGGAGACCGTCGAGATCCCCCTTCCGGGCTGGCTCGTCTGAGGCCGTCCTGCTTGACGCACACCCCCTCGGCCGATGGGCCGAGGGGGTGTCGATCTTTCAGCACATGGACATGAATCTGCGAGTAGACCAGGGTGACAAGTGGCGTTGGGCGTTCCCTTGGACGGGGCATGTCGTCCTCGGCGGCGCTGCGGTGCTGCAGATTCTCGGTCGGCATGGCGTCAACGTGTTGCTCCAGCTCACGGAGGGCGCGGGGGTGACTCTCGCGTCGGCGGGTCTTGTCACCATCGAACTCACTGCCGAGCAGACCGATGCGCTGTGCACAACCTCGGATCCGCTCGTGCCGCGCCTGGAGGCTCGCTACCTCCTGGATATCACTCCGCTGGCCGGGGTCAAGACACGGGCGCTTGAGGGCAACATCACCCTCGTCCCGGACATGACCTTCAACCGGCATGACGGCTACACCGTGGCTGGCGCCCAGGGCACCGGCGAGACGGGCGCCAAGGGCGACAAGGGCGACACCGGGGCTGCCGGTGCACCTGTGTTCCCCACGGGCGCCACGGGGGCTCGTCCGTCCGCCACGGGCCTGCCTGCGGGCACCACGTACCTGAACTCCACCACTCACGTGCTGAACATCGCAGACGGCACCGCGTGGCGCGATGCGGCCGGTGTCGTCATCGCCTGACATCCACCCGCGCACGACGACGCCCCTCGGCTGATTTGCCGGGGGGCGTCGATCTTTCTGGGTATGGCGAAGACCGTGAACTTGCAGATCGACCAGGGTGAGACGTGGCGCTGGTCGTTCCAGTGGGCAGCCCCCGACCCGGCCTCCACTGCGGTCGTTCCGCTCCCCCCGATTCCGTATGTGGTGCTTGGCGGAATCGCCGCACTGCAGGTGCGGGAGAAGTACGGCAGTGAGGTACTACTGGAACTCAGTGAGTTCACCGGCATCACGCTTGGCGTGGATGGCGCGGTGACGATCGAGTTCACCGATGAGCAGACGGACGCTATGGGCGCGACCGCCATTGCCAACCGGCCCCGCCTCAAGGCGAAGTATGACCTGGAGATCGAGTTCACCGACGGTGATCGGAAGCGGGTGTGCGAGGGCGAGATCACACTCAGCCCGAACATCACCCGGACGGTGATCCTGTGAGCGACCTGCCGAAGATCGTCATTGTGGATGACGATCTTCCCGAAGCCATTCTCGTTCAGCCCAATGTGGCCGATGTCGTGCTGGACCGGGTTGCTGTTGGCCCAAAGGGTGAGCGGGGCGCCCAGGGCGTTCAGGGCGACCCCGGCGCCGATTCTGTTGTTCCGGGTCCGCAGGGGATCCAGGGGATTCAGGGAATTGAGGGTGAGGTTGGCCCCGTCGGCCCCCAGGGCGTTCAGGGTGTCCAGGGCGTTGATGGCATCCACGGGCTCACCGGTGAGACGGGCGCCCAGGGTGTTCCTGGCGATCTCGGTCCCGTGGGCGAGACTGGAGCCGCAGGCATCCAGGGCATCACCGGCCCGCAGGGCGACGTCGGGATCACTGGCGCCACCGGCCTGAAGGGTGACGCGGGACTTGACGGAGCCGTTGGGCCGCAGGGGCTGGTCGGCCCCAAGGGGGACCGAGGCGAGACTGGACTCCCAGGCAACGATGGCACACCTGGCGTCGCCGGGGCCGACGGGGCTCAGGGCGCTACGGGGGTCAACGGAACCCCTGGGGCTCAGGGCATACAGGGAGTCCCCGGCGCGAACGGCGCGCCGGGGGCGGACTCGGTCGTGCCTGGCCCCCAGGGATTGACAGGTGCCGCCTCCACGGTGGCGGGACCACAGGGAGTCAAAGGAGTAGACGGCTTCGATGGGAGCACATACTCCCCCGCAGCGGCATACCAGGGCGCGTGGGATGCCGCCACCGCGTACCCGCTCGGCGAAATCGTCATTCACAATGATGCCGTATGGGAGTCGCCTGCAGGGGTGATCGGATTGGAGCCTGGGGACTCTTCCCCTGTATATCTTGGTGGGCCGGGGCCGGAGGCACTGCTGGAGGGCAATAATGCCCTGCACCAGTACTGCACCCAGGAGGTAATCAACCCCCTCCCTGGAACATACACTCAGGTCCGAGTTGCGACCTACGGGACTGGTGGAACCTTCGAGGTCGGCTTCACTTCGACGAAGACTACTGCTGGATTCATCGGTGGAATCACCTGGCTCGCCCATGCGACGATTGTCTGCCCCTCCCACTTGACGTCCGCATTTGATATCGTCACCCTAAACGTTCCGCTTGTTGTAACGGCCGGGCAGACGCTTTGGATGTGCGGTATGCGGATCTCTGGATCTGAGGCCTACGTCTCTGCCGGGACAAGCGAGACAGTACCGTTGAACTGCACCCTTGGAATCGCCTGGTACGGCTTGCCCCCGACTCAGTCCATTCCGGGATACAAGTTGCACTTCCAGGCAATCGGCGCCTCAGTGGCTTGGGGGAAGGCTCTCGACCTGCCTGCGCCCGGCGTACAAGGACCTACCGGCGCCACGGGGGCAACCGGCCCCACGGGTGCCGACTCCATCGTCCCTGGCCCGCAGGGCGCACCAGGAACCCCCGGCGCGACTGGCCTGCAGGGCGATCAGGGATCGGTAGGCCCTACTGGGCTGACCGGCTCCGCAGCCCCAACCAATCTGCGGGTCAACTTCGTGAAGGATCCCTCCTTCGAGGTGCTCCCGGATTCCTACGGGGAAAGCAGGTCCGCCTGGAATGGGCTCAGCGGGACGTACTCTTCGGAATTGGATGGCCGCGTTCCTGCCGAATCTGATCGGCACGGAAGGCTCGTCTCGGATTCTGATGCCCTCTGCGCGATCATGCAAGGATACGAGGGGGACATTCCCGCCTACTCGGCCGGTAAGCCGTTCACATACTCCATGTATGTTCGAGGAACTGTCGGCACCTCGGTCTACCTGCACTTGAAGTGGAAGCGGCCGACCAATGGTGAAATCAGCGAGTCGGTCGGCGACACCGTAGTGCTCGCGAGCGCGACCGAGTACCAGCGAATCAGCATGACGGGGATTGTCCCCGAGACTGCTGGACGCGCGGAGATACGTCTTCGTTTCCAGCCCACAGCCGCTGGCGATGTCGCTGAGATGGATGACGCCTTGCTCGAATGGTCGGACAGTGTCGGCGTCTACTTCGACGGCGACACCAGCGGCTATGACTACTTCAATGCGCGCATGACCTGGCTGGAGACAGCCGAGCACTCGGTCGGCATGAGTCAGTACAAGAACGCCTGGTCCCTTCTGGCGACGG
>Ga0182021_10010405_pt1 | contig 11028 bp, 9 predicted proteins | sample 612E3MmetaG_FD_120493 | JGI IMG/M metagenome (GOLD analysis project Ga0182021, IMG submission 120493) | Permafrost microbial communities from Stordalen Mire, Sweden - 612E3M metaG (Illumina Assembly) | ecosystem: Environmental > Terrestrial > Soil > Wetlands > Permafrost | place: Sweden...
CCTTATCAGGATAATTCCAAAGTGTCCGCAGATCCTCCTTCATGTAATAGACAGTTGCAAGCGGTTTATTCAGGTTCAATGCCTCCTCAAGTCGCTGCTGCTCATTCTTATCCTCAATCAGATTCTCCGGATTCTTCAGCAACAGCCATCGTGTTCCCTTCAGGACGATCCTATGGGCTTCTGTCGCTACCTTATAGTACAACTGGCGCCGATAATCAGAAAGTTTGTCATTGAAAAGCTTGATAACATGAAAATGGTCAAACACTATGGCTGCATCAGGTAGATTTTCCGAAACTGCTGCACGGTAGGCGGGCGACATATCGATCGCCACTGCATCAATACGCGCACCTGAGCGCATGAGTCTTCGCCAAAATGCTTTCAGCGCATCGGCTCCTTTGCCTTTCCCAACATAGACGACAGCTCCACTGACGAGATCCAAGACTATTGTCACATACTTGTGACCTTTCCCTATCGAGATCTCATCAATGGCGAGCTGCCGCAGATTATGGAGCTTCGGCCTGGAGAACTTCTTATGCAGGTACTTCTTCTGTATCTCTTTGACCACATCCCAACTGATCCCCAGGTGATGCGCTACGTCTTGGATAGTCATATGACCTGAGAGCTCAAGAACATGCCGCTCAAAGCCCTTGGTATAACTGAAGCGGCTGTCAGCAAATCCAACCTTTACCTGACGGATTACCCCACAGAGACAACACAGGATCCGCTGAATAGCAAACCTCAAAAATACTTTCTTGGTCCCGATCGGAATCATCCTGAACAGCCGTGTTTTGCTACCTTTGCAAATGACATGTCTGGAATTGCACTCCGAGCATCGCAACATAAGACGGTCCTGAGTAATAGTGAAGATAACCACTCCTCCAGAAAATTCTGATGACATATGTTTATATCCCCGTATTCCAAAGCCATGATACAATAAGCTTGTAGACATGTTGCTGCCTCCTTTTGTTCAGAGTGCTTGGTAGCCTCTGATGGTAGCAACATGTCTCTATTTTTCACAAAAGTATCCTTCAACCGGAAGAACCGATATTAATTTGTTGATTCTTGATGCACCGATTTTTCGCTGACTGTGATTTCAAACGGCCTAGTGATCTTCGCTCCTTCGGCATCTTGTACCGATGCTAGGAATTTCAGTGTTCCTCTATAGCCTGGCGGCATATTCCAACGAATTATTCCATCATCTGCATTCAAGGTCATTCCTTCCGGAACAGGAGGTTCCAAGGAGTAAATCAGCGTACCGCTATCGGTGTCGCCAGACAAAAGCTGCATCTTAATCTCATCCTTAAAATTCGTTTCGAGCACCTTAATTTCAAGAGATGGTCGTCTGTCTGCGACTACCAAAGCTCTACTTATATAATACGTACCCATTTCACCAGCGGATATCTTAACCGTCAATCTTACGATATCCTTTTTTTTGAAATATTCATTCGGCAATGAATCGCCAATCACATTATCTATTACATGACGATTCACTTCCCAAGTGTATGTATAAGATATGTTCGAAGGCAATACTCCGGTCGCTTTGATTTTTGCCCTGACAACATCAGTTGATGCTGGATGATCAGGTTCGAATGCAATAGACCACGGCAAGCATAAAGGACCGCCTCCTCCAGTCCGATCATTCGCTGCAAAATCTCTACCTTGCGGGACGTCTGCCGCTGCAACCTGCACTTCAGGAATCTTATTGCCTCCGGTCTTATCTTGTTGCGTGCATGCGCACAAAAACGCAGCCAGCATGACAAGGCACGTTAATGATCTCACGGTCCGCCCCCTATTGAGCGCGTCTGTCACGCCAATACCGTAGATTAGGTGCACCTAAAGTTGAAGTGATATTACCGGCATTCCCCACTCCCCCACTTGCACTGCCCGCACCGCTAACACCGTAAAAGATACTTGTTATTCCTGTCGGGCCTGTAGAAATCATCACACCAGATGCAATGCCCGCACCTGATAAAGTAGTCGAATTAGAACTGCCGCTCACAAAGCTAACCGAGTATAATTGGGCAACTCCAGATGTGGAGCAAAGGGTTGCTCCTGCCGGGGTAAAACTCGTAAAATAGACGATACCACCATATATGTCCGGATCGCCCAATATCTTTTCACCTGTTCCCGCCATCGGGAGCCTCCACCCCTGTTTTGTGCCCGAAAATGTAGAGCTGCTGCTGATAGTCTGCAGATCACTATATGCATATGTGTTGCCGCCATCCTTGAGCCCGTAGAACTGACCACTCTTCGTCGAGTCAGTCGGATTCTGCGTATCTCCCGTCCCCCAATAGACCCATAAATTACCTGATGTGTCTATCGAAGTAATTGGTTTGGTGAAGATCGGACGCAGTGGGGTATCTGCCGATGCATCATAAAGCTTAGCGGCGGACCATGAGTTTGCATTGCATGTTGAGCCGTCAGCTTGCTTGCATAACTGAAGGCGCCACATATTGCCACCCAAATCCCCGATATAGATCCGATCGACAAATCCATCATAGTCTGTGTCAATCTTCGCCGGTGCCGCCGGAAAACTATATATCATATTAGAATAGTTTGCTTGTGTAAATGCCTTAATAATGGTACCATCTAACAAGTCAATTACAAATATTCCTTTCCCGGCACAAGTTGAGGGGTTACTACATGTGCCGCTGCTTGGATTATATCCGCCACCTATAAAACCGACCCATTTCTCCTGCCCGTTGATCTTGACACGGCCGATAGACATCTTGCTCCAGGGCTGGCCTAGATATGGCGCATAGCTGGCTGCCGTATCCGTTTTTATTGTCCACTTCAAGCTATCGATCTGTGAAGAAGGATTTGTGGTAGCATCCAGTGCATAGTAACCGCAATAATACTTGAAGGTTGTTGAATCATAAGTCCCACTGAAAGTCGAGTTGCCGTCGCATTTGGCATTGGAACCCCACAACTGATTTTGACTGCCCTTGCCAAGCCCGAATACGATAAGGGAATGCCAGTCAGTTGTTTGTTTATGCGTATAATCGCAGCTGCCCGAGCACAACCAAGCATCTGATGTCGTAACAGGTCCGTCAACCATAAAGGTGTGTGTAAGGTTTGTCGGATGAGTAGCGTGCGCGATCAATCTCAGGCTAGGCAAGGCGTTTGGCGGAATAATGCTCCAAGCCTCATCTCCTGTCCCTGTTCTAAATGCATGTAATTGACCGTCATTAGCTCCGGCAACAATGATGCGGGTATTGTTAGGGGTTGTCCTCGGGTGATTAGTGCGAAAAAGAGCAAAGGCATTGTTCAGATCCAGCGTATCAGTGAACGATTGTGTGGGTGTCCCGAGTACTGCCAGATTGGAATCAAAGATATCGCCGAGCTTGACATTGCCCGAGGTAGGGTTGGCGTCTCCTCCGCTAATGAAACTACGGATCATTGCAAGGTTGCCAGTATCGCTAGATGCAAGACCGAGCATGGAAGGTGTAAGCGACGGCGCAGAAACAAAATTAATCAATGTGCCGCCAACATATGTATTGATAGATCTTGACGAAGCAGCCGTGCCTTGCAGCTTCTGGCCGGCGTCCCAGTCGGCGACGGTACTGACTACGCCGGTGTTGGTAACGCTGTACCTGTCGAGATGACCGATCCACAATGGATCATTCGGCTGTACCTGTGGTTCAAAAGAGGCCTGGTAGATATAATCTTCATCAGATGTACGGGATGCAGCAATATACGGCTGAGAAAAAGAGTAGGCGCCTTCCTTAATCTTATTGATTACGGCCTTCAATCCGTTCGTCAGGTCTGCTGTGCTTGTCGCTATAAAGGCATATCCGGTCAGAGCGACCGAACCAGGATCGGCCACACTAGGAGAGCATTCAGAACCAACTGCCGGCGGGGTATAGCCGTTGGGGTTTCCGGTCTTCCATGTATCGTTAACACTCGGATTATCTGTGCCGCCCCAATAGGCAGCCCAGTTAAGGGTATTAATGAGGTTCGAGGTCTGTGTTGAACCAAACCCTATGACGAACACCTTGTAGCCAGCATCAGCAAGCGCCTTCGCTCTAGTCACAACCGCGGCACGCCGCATGTTCATATTACTTTGACCAGCGGTACCGTCGCCAAAGCATGCATAGGTATCCTCACCATCTGTTATTATAACTGCATACTTTTGCCTGCAAGAGCTGGCCGATGTATCAGCCGTTTTATTGTCAGTAAGATATGATAGAGCTTCCGTTAGAGCACCCGCTAGCGGCGTCCCGCCGGAGGCTGATGCAGTCCTAACCGAAGCGCCTGAGCCCGAGGCGCTTACACTGGAGCAACTGGTGTTGCTGCCGCAGTAGATCTTGGAATACGTCGTACCGTTACTCGTGCCGTTATCAATGCCGTATACAAGCTGATTGCATCCGTTATTGTAATCAAAGATAGCAGGGCCATTGGGGCGGCAGGATGCTTGCCCATTGCATCCTGCTTCGTCGCATACGTTTCCGTATGTTCCACTTTGTCCCGTGTAGTGCATAAATCCGATGCGGATGTTCAGGCTCGACATATCGCTAGAATCAATCATGCCGTCGCCATTGTTGTCCAATATTGAGAAGATTGCCGCCTTTGCAATGTTCAATTTACTGCAGTTATCACTCGGCGTAGCAAGACAAGTAGTGTCATTATATGAATAACCCGGCGTCCCGTCGTCGGGTCTGTCAGCCATACTGGCTGACTGATCAAGGATTATCAATAAATCAGGCGGGACCGCAGCTGTGAAAAGGGACGTATCATCCGCCACAGCAGGGAGGTAGCATGTCCCCACCAACAATAAAAATGCCAAACTGAACAAAATTATATATCTGACCATAATGCCCTCCTAAAATATCTGTTTATCGTTGTTCAGCGCTGGATGAACTTCCGCTTGAGCCCACTCTAACGCCAACTAAAAGTTGCTGCTGGCTTACAAAATTTACGTTTGCGCCACGAACATCTACGTTATAACACAAGCCAGTCGCCGTCTCTGCATTGAATCCCGCAGGCGGCGGACAGGATGTCACATTGACAGCATCAGTCGTCGCCGGGATCGAATAATAAAAGCGTGTACTGGGATCAGTAGTGTTGTCTACCTGGGGCCATGTTGTTGGATCATTTGCATTTGCTGCATTCGAAGTACCTGGTGCAAAATTCATAAGTACCTGTGCAACGCCGTGCTCAGCAGCGGAAAAAGACTTTTTTTCTGTTGCAAACTTTGCGCTCGTAATTAGATCTCTCGAAGTCAGAGAAAAGATGAGCAGGCCCAAAGATGTCATCAAAACCATGATCAGGAGTGCCGTGATGAAGGCAAACCCTTCTTGGCTATCAGCCCGGCATATCGGCAAGATTTTAATTTTCATACAAAAGCACTCCTATTGGAGAGACATAATGTGATTTCTTGGAATCACGCTCGTTGAATAAACCATGGTTCTGGCCTGCCCTTTAGTGTCAGTCGTGCTGGACTGCACAACAAGTGTAATTGTTATCCTGCGTATGTCCGGTATGTTGGTAGTCGCATTGTTGTTGCCGTCAAAGTACTGAAACACAGGGGTACCAGGATCATTAATTACTAGCACATTGGTAGCCCCTATTAACGTTTGAGAAGTACCACCACAAGGCGTACTGCGTGTAATTTGTTGATTAGCATAGGCATATGTAATGAGTTCATTAGTACCTGTAACCAAACCCTCGCCGTTCAGGTCCATCTCAACCGTCATATTGGAGCCGTTAGCCTGCTGGATGCCTCTATTGATGGATATACCGGGTAATGCACAAGCAACATCTTTCCACTGCACATTCGTTTTATTAACCAATGGATTATAGGAGGCCATGCTAATTTCCATGGACATCAGATCCAGAGCAGCCCTCACGTCCTGCTGCACGTCCACCTTCTGTTCAATGCCTGAAGCGGCCTGCTGACTTGCTAGGCTGGCTACAAGAAGTGCTCCAAGAATAAAAGTACTGATTACCAGAGCAATCAATGTCTCAACAAGAGTAAATCCTTTGGAATTGCCGAAAATTTGCATTTTATTCTCCAGAATACAGCCGCATGACTTTTCAAATCTTAACTGGAATATATCCATGTCAGTTAAAACTAACCGTGGGATTTGAAGAACAGTTGGTAGTACCCGCAACCACTGGAAATGCATAGTCATCCTGCTGAACAATCTGATGACTGTCACGGACTCCGGTAGTCGTCCCCGGCCAGATAACCTGAACCGTGACCGTCCAGGCATTGTTTTTTCCTGCAACCGGAGTGATCGTCTTATTTACGGTAAAGGATTGGTCACCTGTGATTGCCGTCCCCTGCCCGCTGGAATTAACTGTTTTTGTATAGGGGGTCGCAGCTGTTGGCGTCGGGTTACACTTATTCTCTATCAGTGCCTGCATATTCTCAAATTCCCTGTGCATTATCATGGCAGCACGGCCGCGTGAATCCGAGCTTCGCGAAGATGACCAACCCTGCGGCATGAAAGAGAGCAGCGATAGAACGCCAATTGCTGTGATACAAATCGCCATCATTGCATCGATCATTCCAAATCCCTTCTTATTGCAGTGCCCAGACAACATTCGTTCTCCCCATTAGATTGACGTTAATAGTTACGATGGATCCCCTGCTGTTTCTAAGCTGCACATTTCCACCTGTAGTGGGATTAATCAGACCGCGCGGCTGTATCTGGAACAAGGAGGCGCCGTTAAAGTTGACATTGTTAATAACAATGTCATTCCCAAAAGCCGTTGTGAATTTTGTGGATAAAGTATTATATCCGCCACATGGCGAGCCGGTGTTGTTGCACTGAGCTATGGTATAACTATTAGTGGCTTGGGTATACGATATTTGATACCAGGTATCTTCAGCGCTTGCCCTTGCTTTGTATTCGTATATGTCTCCAGCAATATTTCTTGCCGCAGACTTCAGATTTCTGTTGTCTACGAAGCTGCCAAAAAACGGTATGGCAACGATGGCAACAATAGCAATAATTGCTATCACAATTAGCATTTCAATCAGGCTGAATCCCTGCTGCTCTTTATTAATTATTTTTTTCATTTCCTTAAAGTTAATGCATTTATAATGCCAGCATTGGCAAATCCGGACAGCCTTGATCTTTAAGCCAATTGATTGCATTATGGTAAACATTGTGAACGATTTTACACATTCTATTATGAAAGCGTTTACACAAATGAAGAACCCTGTATCAGCCACTGGGTATTCAGTATGAATTACAGCAACCGTAGTTATCTGAGATCTCGAAAACCTTTTGCCTTGTGCTGGAGTTCAACATATTTCTCCAATGCAACCCAGTTTGCTCTCTCGCCAACAGTAGCCACGTAGTAGCATCTGTCTACATCTCTCCTCCCTCAACTCCTTCTTTACCGATGGCTTTCTCTTGATCGGGATAGGGGACGTACGCTGGACGTCCCCTCCCACACCACCCGGCATGCGGGTCCGCACCGGGCGGTTCGAAAAGTTGAGGTTACGTGAGCCAAGGGACACCGAGGTTATTAAAGCAAGCCACTGTAAGAACCATGTTTAAGTTGAATTTGCTGTGGCGCCACCAGTGTCCAACTCCTCCTGCCATCAAAGATGCCATCTCATGTGTTACACCTAGTTTATGCAGTTCCCGATAGCTCGTGGAACCGCGACGCCAGTGTTTGAGTTGGATTGCTCAGAGTCGCTGGCGCAACCATGAATCAAGATCTTTGAACGTCGTTGGCGTTTGGGCATGACGGAAGTAAGACTTCCACCCCGGCAGATATGCCCTTAGTCGTTCGGCCACCTGAATCATGCCACGGCCACCTACACGACAAGTAATCAACCTTATGCGTTGCTTAAACGTTTCGAGTGCCTAAGTAGCTACCGCTATTTTGACCGTATCACCAGTCCATCGCCGAAGGCAATAGCCCAAAAACTTACGGCCAAAGATGGTGTCAACTGTGGTTTTAGCTTCGTTTACTTTCAGATGCAGCTTCGCATAGATGCATCTCAAGGATTGGAGTACCCTCTCCCCAGCACATTGCTATGTACATAAACGTTACAATCGTCTGCGTATCGGGCGAACTTGTGTCCTCGTCGTTCAAGTGCTTTATCTACTTCGTCCAGCAAAACATTAGCCAGAAGCTGTGATAGAGGCCCACACTGTGGGGTACCGTCCGCACGCTCCATGACCACTCCATTCACCATAGTCCCTGCCTGCAAGTATCGCCGAATCAACACAAGGACGGATTTATCGCGGATTCCTCCCCACGATCGGTCACCCTCACGCAGTTGTACTTCCCTTTGCTCGCTGTGGTCAGCTCGCAGGAGGACTTCCACCTCCAAGATCGCGCACATGCTGGGCGCACACATTCTCTCCGGCACAAATGCCGAAGATTCTCAGCTTCCGACAATATCGAAGATCAAGGGAAACATTAACGGCACGGCTCGCTTAAAGCGCCTAATGTTGGTATATACCCGCCCTGAACGACGGGGTTTTACGCCGCCTCTTGATAAACTATAAAAATATTGGCTATTTAGTGCGTCCCATCTATTCCATAATCCTTGATCTTCGTCAGCAAAGTCTTATAGCTCACCTGGAGAATTTCAGCCGCCCGGCTCTTGTTGCCACCGGTTTCGCGCAGGGCGTCTTCAATCCGAGCTTTTTCGGCGGTGCGAATAGCAGCCCCGGAGACTTCGCGCAGAGGGGCATCAGGTGAGACTTTCTCATGCGGCATCTCAGTGATGCTGAAGTGCTCGGACCGCAAAGATTGTCCTTCGCACATAATTATAGCTCGTTCCATAACATTTTTCAGCTCCCGCACGTTGCCCTTCCAATCGTAATTATTCAGCAGTTTTTCTACGCCGGTTGTCAGCAAGGGGGCAGGTTTGTTCATGTCCGCTGAGAAAAGTTCGATGAAGTGATTTGCCAGCGGGATGATGTCTTCGCTTCTTTCGCGAAGGGGTGGAATCACTATAGGAAAGACATTGAGCCGGTAGAAGAGGTCTTCCCTGAAACGTCCCTCCGCCACTTCCTTCCTCAGGTTCTTGTTGCTCGCAGCGATGACCCTGAGATCAACCTTTATGGTCTGAGTCCCTCCGACCCTCTCTACTTCCCGCTCCTGTAAAACCCTCAGGAGTTTCGATTGGAGCGACATGTCCATGTCGCCGATCTCATCCAGGAATATAGTGCCTTTGTCGGCCAATTCAAACCGTCCAAGCTTTATGCCCTGCGCGCCGGTGTATGCTCCCTTTTCATGACCGAACAGCTCATTTTCTATCAGGTCTTTCGGTATCGCCGCACAATTCACAGCGACAAAGGGGTCCTTCGATCTCGTGCTTAGATGATGGATCGAACGGGCAACCAGTTCTTTACCGGTCCCGCTCTCTCCCAGAATCAGCGCTGTCGTTTTCATGGGAGCGACCTTGTGGACTTTTGCCAGTACCTGGTCCCATGCCTTGCTGACACCGATAATTTCGGGGATTTCGAGAAATCTCGAAAATTCTTTTTTGAGAATAATATTCTCTTTCCTTGAAGCTCCTTCGACAATAGCACGCTTGACGATTATCAGCAAATGCTCTGGATCGAAAGGCTTGGCGATAAAATCATACGCCCCTTCCTTAACTGCCTTGACCGCCGTCTCAATGCTGCCGTGGGCGGTCATGAGGACGACAGGCATCAGCGGAGAGTTCTCTTTTACTGTTTTGAGGATTTCGATTCCGTCGCCATCGGGAAGCATGAGATCAGTCACAACAACATTCATTTCGCCCTGCCGAATCAGCTTCTTTCCATCCTTAACGTTATAGGCGGAAAGAACCGCAAACCCTTCGGACTCAAATGTCCTGGAGAGCATGTCTACCATACTCTTCTTGTCATCTATGATAAGGACCGTATTCATCTCCATTTAATCAGGCAGGAAAATGCGGAATGTACTGCCCTGTCCTTCAACGCTCGACACATCAACAGAACCTCCGTGGGCCATCACTATTTTCTGGACCAGTGAAAGCCCTATCCCCAAGCCATCCGGTTTCGTGGAATAGAAAGGAAGGAACAACTTTTTGATATCCTCGGGCGCTATCCCACTGCCATTGTCCAACACTTCAATGTATACGCCTTTCTGGTCCGAGAGTTGAACATCCTTGAGTTCCACCCTTGCCTTTTGACTTGCGTACAGGGCATTGTTCACAAGGTTCTTTACTGCCTGTTTCAGCAGGGTCTCATCTCCCTTAACAATGAAGACCCCCTTGCCCTGGAAAACGGTATCCTCGGGTCTGATGGATTCCTTTGTAACTTCTAAAACCATCCGGGTAAGATCGACTTCAGTTTTGTTAAGCGGCCCAGATTTAGAGAATTTGAGCAGTTCATCCATCACCCTGTTCATGCCGTCGATTTCCTTGATTATGGCAAGAACTGTCTCTCGTCTTCCGTCGTTCTCATCGAGACCCTTCAAAAGCAGTTTTGAATAACCCATTATGACGCCCATAGGGTTCCTGAATTCGTGGGCTATGCCGGCGGAAATCTCGCCGAGGCTCGCTAACCGCTCTTTCAGTATCAGCTGCTCCTTGAGAGACTTTAATTCATTACCGAGCATATGAAAGGAGTCAGCGATTACATCGGCCTCTGTCCTGCGCGAAGGCTGAGGCTCTTTCTTCTTCAGCAGTTTGGGCAGGAAAACAACAAAGACCGCAATGACGGCGAAAAGAAAAATAAGTGTAATAGCAGTGAACAAATTCGCATGGGTTAGCTCCATTCTCCCCTGTATCTCCGGTTCCTACTTTTTCTTTCCGTCTATAAGTTCAATCAACAGTTCCGCGCTCATCGTACCGGAGTGCATCTTGCCGCTGGAAAGTATTATAGTCGGGGTACCGGTAATCCCGAGCTTTTCAGCCATCTTAATAGTATTGTCGACTTCTTTAGTCTGACATTCTGTACGCGGAATCGGTTTCTTTGCAAAGTTGTCGTCAAGCATCTGCAAAGACTTGTTGCACATGATACTCTTCGCTTTCCATTGAGCATCGGGATGCATTTTCAAAGGCAATAGTCTTATATAAAAAACAATGTCTTTCCGTTTTTC
>Ga0182021_10010406_pt1 | contig 11027 bp, 11 predicted proteins | sample 612E3MmetaG_FD_120493 | JGI IMG/M metagenome (GOLD analysis project Ga0182021, IMG submission 120493) | Permafrost microbial communities from Stordalen Mire, Sweden - 612E3M metaG (Illumina Assembly) | ecosystem: Environmental > Terrestrial > Soil > Wetlands > Permafrost | place: Sweden...
CATAACCCCTCCTTTTTACTTCTTGCGGTTTTATTTTTTCGGGTCGTCCTTCTCCTCCGTTTGTTTGGAACGGTCGCGCAACCAGCGGTGAACATCATCCAGCGCCGGCGGCGCTACGCTGAATACTTCAATATCTTTCGCAAACTGCACCCCATGACCTTCGCGAATAAAGAGAATTGCCGTTTCGTCTTTTTGCAGGGTCTCGCTGATCCGGCTGCCGATATATTCAAACCGTTTCCGTGAACACTGTTGATATGCCTCCGCTACCGTTTCCATCGCTTTTCGACTGAACAGCCCCATCAGTAAACACCGCTCCCAATCCATACATTCGTCCGCCAGGTCTGCCTGCTCGGTGGCTTCGAAGACAGCTCCGCAATCGAACTTATCCTTGGCGATCAAATAACTCAGCGGATTAATTTCCCCGATTATTTTTAAACCCTCTTCACCGCCAACCGACATTGATTCGTGGTAAATCCGCTTAATTTTCCCCACCTTCAATTCCTGATTAGCAATCTGTTCATTGACTTCGCGCCAGTATCTTTCCAGCTTTTCCTTATAGTCCGCCGGCGCATCGGAGCCTGAGAAGATCAGCGGCACAACATATAGTTTACGCAAACCGAATTGATCGATATCTAACTTTTCTATTTTGCCCAATTCTTCAGCCATATCAGAAATCCTCCATCATCAGTTACGAAAATTGTATCAAAGTAATTCTTCCTAAATTGTAACCTTAGATACAACATTGAGCAAGTGGCATATGCTATACTGAAACTGAAAAAAGGGAAATTTAATCTTGTACACTTAATTATAGAGAGATAAAAATGCCAAATAAAGACTATTATAATATTTTAGGCGTACCCCGGACAGCCTCCGATGATGATATTAAAAAAGCCTACCGCAAGCTCGCGATGCAATTCCATCCTGATAAAAATCCCGGTAAGGAAAAATGGGCTAACGAGAAGTTTAAGGAAATCAATGAGGCTTACGGCGTACTGGGTAATGTCGATAAGAGAAAGCAGTACGACCAGTTCGGCACGACCGGTGATGCCAGTGATGTCTTTAACAGTCACACCACACAGACCACCTTTGAAGACCTGATGAAGGATTTCGGCGGCGCCGGACTTAATGTGGATTTCATGGATAACATCTTCGGGAACTTTACCAAGAAGAGAGGATTTTCTTTCCATCAGTACGCCACTGACGGCAGCGGCAGAATCTTTTTTACCACGCCGGAAGATGAAAACCTGGAAGAATCCTATTATTCGCAGCAGCCGCAGCGTCCCTCGTCGCAGAGTATTAATTATGAAATTTCTATCACTCGGGAACAGGCGGCCAGAGGAATGGAAAAAGACCTCCCCCGCAACGGTAAAAAGCTGAGAGTTAAAATACCGGCACGCATTAAATCCGGCACCCGGATCAGACTACGCAATGCCCGCCTCACCACCGACGGTATCCCCGGCGATATTTACATTACCGTCATCGTTAAATAGTAAATACTGAAAGCTGAAAACCTAAAGTTATTCGATATAGAATAACAGGTTGGGCCATAGTTGATATTTCGATTGAGATCCCGTATTAAGTAAGGTCTGAGTTAGAGGGGCACAGCCCCTCTAATCAACCTTCTCTTCCCCGCGGGAAGAGACCAAAGAGATGGGGCGTTGTGGTATCATTAACACCATATTGTTATTTGGTGATATGGTTATTTCTTTGTCGTTATATGTAAATTCATCGAAATTCGAAGAAGGAAATACTACTACAATATGGCTAACGAACTGCACCACACCGTTTTTAAAACCACACTCGGCTGGATCGGCATCGTTGCCTCTCAAGCGGGACTTCTGGCAGTTACTCTCCCAAAAAATACACGCCAACAGGTTACCAATTCCTTAGGTGATCAGGTAAAACAAGCGGCTTTCACACCACAAGCATTCTGTGACCTTGAGCAGCGGTTCCAGCAGTATTATTCGGGTAAAAAAACCATCTTCACCGATGAACTGGATTATTCCCATGCCACTGCCTTCCAAAAGCAGGTCTGGGAAGTCGCTAGAATCATTCCTTATGGAGAAACCCGGAGCTACGGCTGGGTAGCCCAGCAGATCGGCAAACCCCGGGCAGCGCGCGCTGTCGGTCAGGCGCTGGGGAAAAATCCTTTCCTGATCATTGTGCCCTGTCACCGGGTCGTTGCCAGTGACGGCACTTTAGGCGGTTTTGGCGGCGGGCTGGAAATGAAAGAAAAATTGCTGAAACTGGAAACCATTGGTTAGTTCCCTATCCTTGAGTCCGTCTTAGGCGGACGAAGTAACGTATGGGGTATATCAAGAAATAATTAGTAGAGTTGTACCCGGTCAGGATAACCTTTCCATCAAAATGTGGGTTTCACTTTCACCGGTTCGCTTAAATCCCAATCTTTCATAGAACTTGAAAGCACGGTTGTTAACTTTCAGTACCTGCAGCCGGATGGGTAATTTAGCTTTAGCAGCTTCTTCCATGAGAAGCATCATCACCGCTTCCCCGATTTTTTTACTCTGGTGTTCCGGTAAAATGAATAGCTGGTGGAGGTTGATGCAGTCCGGTTTCCTTTCCATTGCCGTTATGCCGGTGTCAGTACCCGCAACCTGAATCACCCGGAAATCATGAACCGCAAAACGCCGTTGATGTAGTTTACGCTGCTCTTCCTCGTCCCAGCCCCAGACATTCTCCGCGTATTCCCGGAAAGCAGCCTTCTTGGTCTGATAGGCAAACTCGCTATCATTAGTCGTGGCTGGTCTGAGTCGCAGGTTTTTCATGGCTTCCCGTGTTGTATTCCCGGTCCTCTTTCCGTTTCAGCCAGATACCTTCGCAAATGCTGAGCAACCCGGGGATACTTAGCAGCATCAATAACAGGATACCGGTAAATATATTGTATGAACCCGATTGGATATGGCTCTGATTTAGGGGGCTCCACAATGCGTAAATAACCAGTGAAACCAGATAAGCCGTACCGGTGATAATACATCCCGGCCAGAAACGGCGTGGTCTCCAGTCCAGTCCGCCAACCAGCATCGGTATCAAACCCGCCGCTGAGATTAAATACATCAGAGGGAACATATCATTATCGGCCGGATATGTAGAGACCGGGTGTGCTACCAGCCACAATGCCCAAAAAATATACCCGGTGCAAACTGCGAAAAAGCATAATCCGGCCCAAGCGATAACTTTAAATATCTTTTCTTCCAGAACTCGAAATTATACTACACCTATCAGGATATTTCAAATATGCAGTTATTTTTCGGTGTGTGATTAACATTGGAGCGCCGGAACTATGTCAGCGCCCCGCTACCCCCGCTCTTCATTTTCAAACCCAGGAACTCCATCTCATACTGACTGATCAGGCCTTCCCCGGCAAAGCTGTAATAGCGGTTATTGCCGATAATGAGGTGGTCGAGGATTTTAATCTGCACCGTGCCGCCGGCAAAAACCAGGTCGCGGGTAATGTCTTTGTCGCTCTTACTGGGTTCACAAATACCGGTGGGATGATTGTGCGCAAAAATCAGCGCGGCGGCGTTGTGTGCCAGCGCCTGCTCCACAATCTGTCGCGGCGCGATTGCGGCGCTGTTGACCGTGCCTGCAAACATGTCGGCGGTATCGATAATCTGATTCTGATTGGTGAGGTAAAGGACTTTCATCACTTAGTCACAATACAACGGTATTGTTCCCCTTCAAAATATCGGTGGATAAGCCCATGTAGTCATCGGCATCACTGTTCCGCTGCAGATATAGCTATACTGAGGCAAATGGGTATGTTTTGTCAAGGGTGTAGTACTCGATATTTACGCTGAGAGCTTCCTTCTTACAAACATGAAAATTCCGAATCCAACAAGACCCATTCCCAATAGTACACCGGACAATACTTCGGGTAACGGATATCCGGGGTCGCTCAATGGTGAAATAAGATATGAAGACCCATCTGTAATAATACGTCGTGGTGGTGTTCCGCTAGCAGCACTATCATATATTCTCAGGGCGAGATAATGACTTTTATTAACTGTCCCACCTGTATTTATCGTAATTCTTATCTCACCATTATAATACCCAATTTCTGGCGTTGTATTAAAGGGGGTAAAAATGCCACCATCTGGGTTATAATCTCCTACCTGTGCTAATAATCCAACATCCCCAGATCTGTTACAAAGGGTATCTAATCTTACCGTCCAAGTTCCACTCATAAAAGTAACATCGGAGTTTGTGGATTGATCAGTCAACCAAATCACTGCACTATTCGCCGGAATACCTATTTCTCCTGATTGAATACCGTTTATTTCCATGACCGGATGCCCTGTACTATCTAAGTACCATATTTGTTGACTTGTATAACCCTGAAGATTGTAAAGCTCAGTCGTATCTGAAATTCCGTCGCCACACCCTGCGACAAGCACCTCGCCATTATGTAGAAGGGTAGCAGTATGCTCTGCATGATACATATTCATACTGCCAGTAGTGGACCAGCTATTGGTTGCCGGATCGTATAATTTGGTCAAAGTTGTATGAGTATCCTCACTGCCGCCACCAGCTACAAGCACCTTGCCATTTGGTAACAGAGTGGCAGTGTGTTGTAATCGAGTAGTATTCATGCTGTCTGTAACTGACCAGGTGCCTGTGGCCGGATCGTATAGCTCTGCCGAAGATAAAATACCTTGATCATAGTTATTTCCGCCACAGACCAGCACTTTACCGTTGGGCAGAAGGACACTAGCAAAACCGCAGCGCTGAGTGTTCATACTACCTGTAACTGACCAGGTTCCTACGGCCGGGTCGTATAGCTCTGCCGAAGATATTGATATTGTATTTCCAACGCGATCAATACCACCTACTGCAAGCACTTTACCATTTTCTAGTAGGGTGGCAGTGTGTTCTCCCCAGATAATATTCATGTTGCCGGTAGTAGACCATTTGCCTGTAACGGGGTCATATAGCTCTGCCGATGATTGAGGAGTGTGATCTGTGTTACCACCAGCTACAAGTACCTTGCCATTTGGTAACAGAGTGGCAGTGTGTGTTTCCCTAGCAGTGCTCATGCTACCTGTAACTGACCATGTGCCTGTATTTGGGTCGTATAGCTCTGCCGATGATGTAAAATTGGTATTGTCAATTTGTCCACCACAAACCAGTACTTTACCGTTGGGTAGGAGGACACCAGCAAAATTGGTGCGAGGAGTACTCATGCTCCCCGTAACTGACCATGTGCCCGTATCTGGGTTATATAACTCTGCCGAAGATAAACAACCAATTCTGTTTGCATACCCTCCTACGACTACCACCTTCCCGTTAGGGAGCAGGATTGCAATTTGTGCATATCGGCCAGTATTCAGGCTGCCGGTAACAGACCAGGTACCAGGCGTTCCTGCCATTACCTTAGAAGTTGGGATTATTATTGTAGTAATGAGACTGAGCACAACGATAGAATAGACCCATAATCTAATATGTCTCGGCCTAATAGGATTTAATTGAGTTAAAACTTTCTTTAAATGTAATATTTTATTTTTCATCGTTTCTTTACACGGCTCCTCTAAAAAAGGTACTTTATTGCATCTCCAAAACCAAATTATTTTGATTAGCCCGATTATACACCTTGAAATTACGTTCGTACAAGACTTAACCTTTTTGGGCAAAGTAAACTCACTCACTCTTTGCCAATAGAGTGCCTAATGTAGTATACTTCCGTCAGCGTATCTTGACGGGAGAGGCAAGATGGGTAACTCAAATAAACTACGTAGAAAAGAATCTTCGAAGCAGCAATGGCAAACACGCTTATGGATTTTCTTAGCTAGTCATCATCGTGGTGTTTTATTATCCATTGAAACTACGATTGTCTTTTCCCTTATCTGGGATAGGACACCTGCAATGTTGAAACTCATAGGTCTAATTGTTGCTACTCTCATCCCAGTATATCTGGTATTTACAAATGAAAAAGTAACCAAATATATCGAGATGAAACTCAAATCATGGAAACTGAAGACTAAGAGTATTGCTAATTTTATAATGACAGGACTTTTTATAGTTATAATAATTCTGGAGGGGTTTACTTATCGGAAACCAATTCTTTCATGGATTTCACCTCCATCTAAATTGACCTTGGAATACCCTACATATATTCCAGTGAACCAAGATGTATCTATATCTCTAGGAATACGTGGGATTACTGTAACCGTAACATGGCAAGCATTAGAAACTGGGAAAAGTACGCCAATTAGCGGACTCCCAAGTTTTAATGTTTATATTCTTAATCGACAATTATACACAGATGTGATTTTTTATGGTGATGCAGAGCATCCCTTGTTACAAATACGAGGTAATGAGCCACCTGAATTACCAGTTGGTTGGGATTTTAACCGTGATGCGTTAGCTTTAGAAATTGTAAATGCTCAAAAACAACCTATATTTCAGATGTACTATGATACTCCATTCCATATGGTATTGAATGGTAAGTTCCCTGATGGTTCAGGTAATTTGATATATGCGAGTGAGGGTGGAATGGGATGGGATTCGACTAATTATCATTTAACTACTATTTTTAAATACCCTTCTACTGCTAATAATCTAGGTGTACGGAGGTAAAATATGTCATTTATTCGCGCTAAAGAAATACCGCCGCATTCCGGTAACTGGTATGACTATGAAGTAATGACTACCCATGAAGGTAGTCATGTCAGGCAGAAAGTAATTAAGTATCTGGGAAAATCGGGTACTCATTCTTATCTATCTGCTAGTCATGAAGTTTTAACATCTAAGCCAATCGAAACTTCAGATAACCCGTTAGCAGATGATTCCATAATCTATTAAGTGAAAACACCCGCTAAACAAATAAAACTCGGCATGGACTGCCAATCGGGTGGCGTCATCGATGATCGCGACCAAATACGTCCTTACCTTATGATTTGGCTTCTTGGGGTCGGGGATATAAGGTCCATATTTTAAGTCTGACTGCCACAAGGTGTTCCGCCCCTGCCGGTTAAAGCGGCGGCTGAAGACTTGTTTTTGCTCGGCCTTGATCTTCCGTCCGCTCAGTCCCTGCTGCCGCAGGTGACGTTCCAGTGTCGAGCGGGCGACGCTATAACCTTCTCCCGCCAGGAGTTGCTGGATCCGCTCCGCACTGCGGGCAGGCAACTCCCGCCTTAGCTCTGCTGCCATCAGCAATGCTTCCGGCGAAATCGCTTTGCAAACCCCTTTATCTTTCTGTTCCCTGGGCAATAGCCCTTCGAAACTCTTTTAGTTTGCAGTTTATTCATCACTATCCAGCCCTTAGTATAGTCCGATATTCTCCATCGTCAATATCAGTTACTATGAATTATTCTTTAGACCAGTTAACACTCATCCCATAATCTTCTTTCTTTACCCCCGCTAGAATTGATGTGGTATAATTTGAGCCACGTATAGGAGGTTGAGTAAATGAAAAATAGTTATTTGGCTCGTACTTTTCGCGTTACCTTAATATCTTGTGTAACTGTCGTAGCATTCCTTGGCTTTCAGTTATTGTCTGCCATTCCTGCATACGCAGACTCAGTAGTTGTATTTCCCGACCCTGAATTTGATGCTATTGTTCGTAGTGTTATTGGGAAGCCAACAGGAGATATCTATCAATCCGACCTGTTAAACATCACTAGTCTGAACCTCAATACCATGAATCCACCCTTTTCCCATGATCATGACCACGGTTGGAGTTTCAGTCCATATTTAGCTCTATGCGGCATTTTTCCCAATCTACAATCTCTTAGTCTTTCTTCTGACCAAATAGGAAGCGCTTCAATCGCGGCAAATCTCCCCAACCTCCGATATCTTGACCTTTCGGAGAACGACATAACAGATATTTCTCCCTTGGCAAACCTCACCAACCTACAACATCTTGACCTGGGGGATAACTTCCACCTAACAAATATCACGGCCTTGGCAAATCTCACCAACCTCCAATATCTTGAACTTGGGGGTAACGACATAACAGATATTTCTCCCTTGGCAAATCTCACTAACCTACAACATCTTGGTCTTTATGGGAACAAAATAGTAGATATTTCTCCCTTGGCAAATCTCACCAACCTCCAATATCTTGAACTTGGGGGTAACGACATAACAGATATTTCTCCCTTGGCAAACCTCATCAACCTACATTTTCTTGATATTCAAGCTAATCAAATAAGCAACATAGATCCTTTAGTTGAGAATAAAGGAATTGGTGTTGGTGATACTGTTAATTTAAACATTGTTTCTTTTTCTAGTTCTCAAATGGCTGATATCAGGTATTTACTTAACCGAAAAGTAAATGTAAACTATTCCCCTTTGACTTCGCCAGATTTCATTGGTCCATTAACATGGTATCTGGATAGCACTGGCAATCCGGTGATGGAACAAACAGGCAGGCAGTTAGGTAGTGTGGATATTGCAGCTGGTTCCAGTATGATATGGCTCAGCGACCAGCCAGCCGAATTTGATGCAACCTTCACCAATGGTAACTGGACAATCAAACTGTCAACTAATTCGAATGGGTCAGGCACTTGCTCTGCACAGGTAGGAGATTTTAACCCAACCGGTAGTGGCACTTTTACTCCTTTTAATATTTACCCAATGACTGGCTCTTATTATAATTATTATGGCATCTTAACGATCACCATAACTACCCATGGTACTGTAAGTCAAAACGATTATCTGGCACTAAAAATCTTTAATCGTAGCGGATCATCACTTAATATTACAACTGATGGCAACTCATATCTGAATCCACCATCCAGTACCCCTAATTATCCGACTCCAGAGATGCCGGCCATTGCTTTATTTAGCATTGGTCTGGTAGGTCTGAGTGGCTATGTTTTAATAAGAAGGAAGAAAATAATCCGGGAAAATAAAGGATAATAAACTAATTTTACAGTAGATCCACACAGACACAAGATAGCTGTTAATGGCTCAAACCCGATATATAGGTGGTAAATAGGAAAAATGAGACTACCGGCATTACTGTTCCGCTAGTGTAATTGAAGGACTAAAAATTAATGCCGCTATCTCTTTTCTTCGATCATATGATCTATTTTAACGCCACTACAATCTCTCAATGGTGGCTTATTTCATCTTTCTCTTCAAGAATAATTGTCTTGATAGCTTGCCGCCATGCTACGAAATCCAGTTCACCGGCTGCAATTAAGTTTTCGGCTCTTTTCTTCGTAATTCGTGCTTTTAGTTGCGCTAATTCCTTCAATTCGTGGTCCTTTAAATTTTCGTAACTTTTATTTTGTTTCAAGAAATTGGTAGCTTTAGTTTCTAATGCCTTCATTGTGTAGTTCACAGGTTTTGTTGTGATGGATTCCAACTTAGTTTTGGCATCGTTAATAGTTGCCGCCGCAGATTCAACATCAGCAACCGCCTTTTTTTGAGAATTACCGATTGCACTTTTTGACATCTTTTTCTGTGTTGACGATAAATCTTTGCTAATACTCTTCAATTGTTTCACCATATCGCAAAATTTATCATTTGAAGGATTGTCTTTTTCTACCCATCCCCAAATTGATGCAATAATAATCCAAACAGCAAGAATGGCAGCTCCTATTTGGTACGTTTTAACTGAATCATGATTTAATTTGTAAGTAATAAAAATGGCGGCAAAACAAATAACCCCCAAGATATCACACACCCACAAGTAAGCTTTTTGCCACCCTTGAACATTGAGAATACCAAACCCGAGAATGAGTGGTAATAAAAAGAATAGAAGCGTTAGAAAATGAGGAGGAAAGACAAAAAAGAAAACAACAAGCCAAAATACCGATATTCCTAGTGGTAAGATGTAGGTGTGTGGCGCCACCGCTAAATGGAATGGTTCCTTTAAAAATTTACAAAATCCCTTAATCGGTCCCAAGATTAAGCGGTAAGGATTACTACGAAATTCGTTCTCTACAACTTCTCTTCTAATCATATCAGCTGAATCTTCCAATGTTTCATCGCACTTATGGACCTTTGTCTGCCAATCTTTTATTTGCGAAGAATCAGCCTCTATTATTTTGGTGTTCAGGTAGTTGATTACCGCAAAAAACAAACAAAGGTAAAAACCCGCACCATTTACTAAGTAAGTCAATAGAAGAATTGAATGTGAGGACGACCAGTGTTTAACAGCCACAACCAAGGCAGCATATGCAGTAATAAGAAAAGCTGAACCTGCAAGAAAGAAATTGAGCCTATCAAATAGTAGAGATTCTTGGTGTCTTATATTTTCTTGAGCTATTTCATCGGGCAATTTACCCGCTACCATATCATATTCTCCATAAAATAAAATTGCATAATATTAATCTTTTAAGCGTTATCTGTCAATCACTAGTTCGAATCACTAGTTCGAATTATTTGCCTTTACGACCATAGGAATCGCTATTCCATTGTAGGTATAGCTATACTGAGGCAAAAGGGTATGCTTTGTCAACAATTTAGGACTGGACAGCAATATTCGCTTTATGGCTTGGGGGCAATGACAAGCATCAGGATAAAAATAATCCCATGATAGAATTGCTCAGTATCGGTCATAATTTCAGCTACTAAGATTGACCAGAACCCATGATTTTATTAATTGTATCTTTCAGCAACTTGATATCGAATGGTTTGGCCAGTGACGGCAGATTATTCTTAGCCAGGAAATCCTCAGTGATTATCTTCAAACAAACGCGGGCATCGCTATTCCGATATTCTTCAGTCTCAGTGTATAATAGGTAAATATGTCTGATTTGACCCCTGAATCCAAATTGGCACCGGTTTCCCCATGGGAAGTTTTTACGCGCCGGGATTTTTTGCTCCTTTGGTCCAGCAATGTTGCCGTGACCGTTTCGACGCTTTTGTTCACGCTGGTCAGTTCACAATGGCTGTATGATACAACCCGCTCCGCCGCACAACTGGGTTTACTCGGAGCAGTGCAGCTGGTGCAGTTACCGGTGGCGCTGTACGGCGGGATGCTTCATTTACTGGTGGGGAGAACGGAAAACCATGATTGTAACATAGCCATTCTGACAATAACAATTATAAAGTTA
>Ga0182021_10010407_pt1 | contig 11026 bp, 18 predicted proteins | sample 612E3MmetaG_FD_120493 | JGI IMG/M metagenome (GOLD analysis project Ga0182021, IMG submission 120493) | Permafrost microbial communities from Stordalen Mire, Sweden - 612E3M metaG (Illumina Assembly) | ecosystem: Environmental > Terrestrial > Soil > Wetlands > Permafrost | place: Sweden...
CCGTGGTGTGCCAGGGAATCGGCCAGGGCGCGATCAACCAACTCAACCAGGCCGGCGTGCCGGTCTACGTGTCCGACGGACCGGACGTGGCCGCTGCCATCGCATCGTTCCGCCGTAGCTCGCTTCGCATGGTTGGGTCGGAGGACGCCTGCTCTGGATCGGGCTCCGAATCGTGCGGTGGCCACGGGCACGACCACGAGAACAACTAGCCGATGAGCAAGAAGCGCCGGTCGACCGCGGTCGTGCATCAGAGCGACCGAAGGGGCGCCGCGAGAACGCAGGCCCCGCCCGAGCGGCCCGGCTTCGCGACCGACCGGCGCGCCCAGCTGGCCTTGCTCGTCGTAGTCATGATCCTGGTCGCGATCGTGGTGATCGGGTCGGATTTCGTTATCGGCGCCGTCACGGGTGGGAGCGGCCAGGCCACTCCCACCGGCACGGCCACGGCAACGGCGACCGTGGCCACGGCGGCCGGACCCACTCAATTCGGGGTCATCAAGCCTGGCATCGGCGGGCACTGGACAAATGTCAGCGCGGACCAGCTGGCGCAGATGCTGCAGAAGAAAGACTTCACGCTCATCAACGTGAAGACGCCGTACATGGGCGAGATCGACGGCACGGACTTGTACATCCCGTACGACCAGCTGAAGGGGCGCGCCTCCGAACTGCCCGGCGATAAGGGCGCAAAGATCCTTGTCTACTGCCGCAGTGGTGGAGAGAGTGCCGTCGCCGCGCAAACCCTGTTGGACCTCGGCTACACCAACGTCTGGAACCTGGACGGCGGGATGAACGCCTGGACCGCGTCTGGACGGCAGCTCATCCAGAAGAACCGCTAGGGCGGTTCGGTGGCCGTATCGGCGCGGCTGTCCACCTATCGCGAAGGTTCGCTCCATGCCGCGCTGAAGGCGCTGTACGCCCGCCCCGGTGACCGCGTCGAGGAGATCGTCGACGGCTGCGTGATCGACGTGGTCCGCGACGACGAGCTGGTCGAGATACAAACGGCGAGCTTCGCGTCGGCGGCCCGCAAGCTGCGGCGCCTGGTTGAGGATCACCGTATCGCGCTCGTCCACCCAATCGCAGTCGAACGCTGGCTCGTCCGCGTCGATGCCGACGGCGTGGTCGGCGTCAGGCGCCGCTCTCCCAAACGCGGCCTGGCGCTGGACCTGTTCCGTGAACTGACTGCCTTTCCCGAACTCGTGGCGCACCCGAACTTCCGGGTCGAACTAGTTCTGATACGCGAGGAGGAAGTCCGCGGCCCCGTCCCTGAAGGCGCTCGGTATCGCTACCCGCGCGAGTGGTGGCGCCTGGATCGACGGCTGATCGAAGTCGTCGGCATCCTGCCGGTCGATAACCCGACCGACCTGCTCGCACTGCTGCCGCCCGGCCTGCCGAGCCAGTTCACGACGGCGGACATCGCCGTCGCTTCACGCCGGCCGAAGAACCTGGCCATGCGAGCCGCGTTCTGCCTGCTCCGGGCCGGTGCCGTCGAGTGCGTCGGCAAGGTCGGCAGGCTGCAGATCTACCAGGCCACAGACCTGAACTCGACTCAGTAGACCCAGGGAATGAGCCGCCGCGTTCGGCTTCGATAGGCCGGATAGCCGGCGTAGCGGTCCGCCAGCCAGAGTTCCTCGCGCCGTGACTTAAGGTCGAAGAACGCAGCCAGCAGCAGCGATGCCGCCAGGGTCAACGGCGATGAGGTTGCGAAACCCCATCCGACGGCGCCGAGAATCAGGCCGCCGTATATCGGATGCCGCACCAGTCGGTATGCGCCCGCCTCCACGAGCAGTGCGCCATCCATGGGCTTGGGGAACGGAGTCAGGTTCTCCCTGATGTCCAGCAATCCACGCACCGACAGGAGACCGCCGCAGCAGATCAGAAGCCCGCCGACGGCGATGCCGATCGATCGTGCCAACCCACCCCAGGCGGGTCCGGTCGCGCCCGAGACCGCGATGACCGCGAACAGCACGACCTGCGCCGCGAACCAGCCCTCGCCGCGCGGCCCGAGGTCCGGCAGCCGCCGCCAGTCCACGGCGGAGCTTAGCTTGCCAAGGCGCTGGGTTGACCCTTGCCCATGGCATCCGGATCGGCGTTGGGGCCCGTGACCATGACCTCGCCCTCGATCGGGTCCGTGCCGGCAGCGCCGATGAGGCGATAGCGGTGATGGATCTCGACGGTCCCGGCCGATAGCATCGCCGCCACCGAGCAGTACTTGGTCGCGGACAGCTCGATGGCGCGGCGCACTGAAGCCTCGTCCACGGTCGGGCCTTCGACGATGTGGACGACGTCGGCCCTGGTGAAGACGGCCGGCTGACCGTCGCGTTGCTCGGCCGAAACCGAGACCTCGTAGTGCGTCACTACCTGGCGCTTCTTCTGCAGAATCGAGATGACGTCCATGCCGGTGCAGCCGACCTGGCCGGCAAGAAGCAACTCGACCGGACGAGGACCTGTGTTGCCCTCGGCATTGTCTAGAACGATGTCGTGGCCGGAGCCGGTATGAACGGTGAATCGAAGGCCCGTGCCCTCGTACAGCGCGGTTGAGGTCTTGATGGCCAAGATTGACTCCTTGAGGCTAGGGGCGGCGAAGGATGAGGAGGCTGTCGATGGGTCCACGGCCGGGAGGCGGGACTCGACGCACAACCTCTGAGCGCTCCATGACGAGAGTCGGATCGACCTTCCGCAGCTCGACTGCGACCTCGTCGGCGGTGAAGAGCCGGACAGTGTCCGGCGGCCCGCCCAAACCCTCGATGGCATTGAGTTTGTCGTGGCCGACGATCAGGAGACGGCCGCCCGGAGCGACGGCCGCGGCGGCGCGTGGGTAGATGACGGCGCGCTCGTCCGGCGGCACGTGCAAGTAGACGATGGCCACGAGGTCGAACGAGCGGGTCGGCGGCTCCCAGTCGAAGAGGTCGCGTTCCAGCCACTCGACGTCGACGCCAGCAGCGTCGGCCTTGGCACGACCGTTGGCCAGACCCACCGGCGACCAGTCGACCGCGGTTACTCGCCAACCTTGCGTCGCGAGCCAGACCGCGTTAGTGCCGCTGCCGGCCGCCAGTTCCAGGGCAGTGCCCGGCACGAGGCCCGCCACGCCATTGGCCAGCGTTGGGTTGGGCCCCTCACCCTCGAAGTCGCCGAGGCTGTGGCGTTCATCCCAGCCGCGTATGCGGTCGTCCGAGTAGCGCTCGTCCCAGCCGGCCGGCCGCTCGTCGCGCCTCATTGCTAGTCCCTCTCGAGTGGTCGCTGCGTGCGAGCCCACGCGCCGGTGCCGCCCTTGATCGAAACGGCGCCTTCGAAGCCGTGGGCCAGGAGGTAGTCCGTGGCGGCCAGGCTCCGACTGCCGCTCTGGCAGATGACTGCATATGGCTTGTCGCGCGGCAGCGTAGGGAATTGCGCGCCGAGGCGGCCCATCGGCACGCTGACGGCTCCGGGTACGCGGCCGCGTCGATACTCCCAGTCCTCGCGGACGTCGAGCAGATGGACGCTGCCGGCGCGCATCAGGTCTTCGAGCTCGTCGACGCCGATTTCGGGGGTGTTGTGGCGGGAGAACATGCGCACTGTGGTTGCTCCGCTGGGACGCCGTTGTCACTCAGGCCGCGACCAAGGTGCTGGCCTGAGCCGACCGGTCTCGCAGCACGGCGAGAAGGTCGGTGCTCTCGATTATGAGGTAGTCGCTCGAATAGACTCGGATTTCCGACATCTCGGTTGGTTCCCTAGTTCGCCCTGAGACCGAGGGCCGAGTCGATCCGGGCCTGGTCGAAACCCACGATCGGACGTCCGTCGATCTCGATGACGGGCACGCCCATCTGGCCGGTCCGCCTCACGAGGTCACGCGCGGCCGCGGGGTTGCTGCTGACGTCGACGTCCCGGAAGGGCACGCTCCGGCTACGCAGGTAGGTCTTGGCGCGAGTGCACCACACGCATGTTGGGGAAGAGAAGACCACAACGCGGTGGGCGCCGCCGGTAGAGGTCTGCTTGTGCGAGAGATAGCTACTCATCAGTTGGACTCCGCTGCTACCGAGGAGATGACGCGGAGCAGGCGCTCGCGGGCTTCGCGGGCGATCGGCTCGATCGCGGTGGACTCGACGACTCCAAGAACTGCCGCCGGATCCATGGCCTCGACGATGGTCCGACCGTCCAGGTCGCGGATCACGATGTTGCAGGGCAGAAGAGCTCCGGCCGACGGCTCCGCCTCGAGCGCCCGACGCGCGAGCGGCGGGTTGCAGGCGCCGAGGATCAGATACGGCGCGCCATCGATATCGAGCTTCGCCTTCATGGTGGCGGCGACGTCGATCTCGGTCAGGACTCCGAAGCCTTCCGCCTTGAGAGCGGCCTCGACAACCGGGCGGGCCTGCGCAACCGACATGGAGACGGTGGTTCCGAACGTGTAGGACGTGGTCACGGACATGTTGCTGCTCATCTTGCGCCGCTCACGGCCGGCTCGATTTCACGGTTGGCACGCGGCGAACCTCCGCGTGCAGCCGATATCGCTCTGGGTCGCGATTGCCGGTATCGTTCATGACTGCCTCTACCAGATCCGGCGTGGCCGCCGGTCATGGGCCAACATATCAGCAGTTGCGTACTTGCGCAAGTAGTAGAGGGGCGCGGATGTCCCTGATGGTTCCAACTTGATAACGCCACAAGCCGATCTAGGGATCTTTGCGATCAGCGTGGCCGCGGGCTTGATCGGGGCGTTGGCCGGCGTCGGCGGCGGGATTCTTGTCATCCCTGCCCTCACGATCCTGTTCGGGGTGGACATCCACCTCGCGATCGGGGCCAGCATCGTCTCGGTTATCGCTACGAGTTCGGGCGCCGCCGCCGCCTACGTACGCGACCGGATGACCGACATGCGCGTAGGCATGTTCCTCGAGCTGGCCACGACGACCGGCGCCGTCTGCGGCGCGCTGCTGGCCAGCGTCGTTGCGCCTGCGCTCCTCTATGTGCTGCTCGGCCTGGTGTTACTGGGATCGGCCGGCATGCACGTCTCGCGAATGGGCGAGGAGACGCCGCCGACGGATCCTCCGTCAGAGCTGGCATTACGCCTGCGCCTGACGTCCTCTTACCCAGACCGCAAGCTCGGCCGCGAAGTCCCCTATTCGGCCCGCCGCATCCCACTAGGCTTCGCCTTGATGTGGGGTGCCGGCATGGTCTCGGGGCTGCTCGGGATTGGGTCTGGAGTACTCAAGGTCCTGGCGATGGACGGCGCGATGCGGCTGCCGATGAAGGTGAGTTCGGCGACGAGCAACTTCATGATCGGCGTCACCGCCGCGGCTTCGGCGGGCATCTACCTCGGCCGCGGCGACGTCGACCCGCAGGTGGCGGCGCCGGTGGCGCTCGGCGTTCTGGCCGGGGCCCTGGTCGGCGCCCGCCTCCTTCACCACATCTCCAACAGGACGGTCCGGCTCGTCTTCCTGCCCGTCCTGGTCGTCGTGGGCCTGGAGACGATCGCACGCGGACTGGGGTTCGGGATATGACGCCGGAGAAGTTCAGGGCGATGGTGAGCACGGTTCTCATCGTCGGAGTTGCTATCAGCGCGGCGCTGATCGGCGTCGGGTTCGTCGGGGCGCTGGCCGTCGGATGGCATGGATCGCTCGTCGGCGGAGCCGCGTCGTCCGGCGCCACAACGGACTTCTCGAACCTGCCCGGCCGTCTCGCCACGCTCGAGCCCGCCGCGATCAGCCAACTCGGGCTGGCGACTCTCCTGGCGACCCCGGTTGCCCGAGTCGCGGCTTCGGTGGCCGGCTTCGCCCTGGAGCGAGACCGCCTCTATGCAACTATCACGCTGGCCGTCCTGCTCATACTGCTGACCAGCATCTTCGTCCTGCGCTGACGGGCGATGTATCCATTCCGGCGCGGATCTCGTCATTGGAGTGAAGGCGGCAGAACGGTCGCCCAATGTCGAGGAGACAAGACCATGAAGATCCAGATCAACGAAAGCCCGCTCGATCGCGGCATCCGTATCGTGCTGGGCGTCGCGCTACTGGCGCTCGGAGTTGCCGGCGTCGTCGCGGCCCCGGTCGTCTACGTGACGACGGTGATTGCCGCCGTCGCCCTTGTGACCGGGATTGCCGGCTTTTGCCCGCTGTACGCAATCCTCCGACTCAGCACCGCCGCCTCCCGCCGGTGAGCATCTGAGCCAATGACCGACGACCCCAGACCGGCAGCGACGGCAAGTCCGAGCGACGCCGACGAGTTCGCGACACGACTCGCCGCCGAGCTGCCGCGTCTGGTGAGGCTCGCCACCCGGCTGCTGTCCGACGCGGACATCGCCGAGGATTGCGCCCAGGAGACGATCGTGGGCGCCTGGCGGCGTCGAGATCAGCTTCGCGACGCCGACGCCCTACCTGCCTGGCTGAAGCGCAGCCTGGTCAACCGGATTATCGATCGGTCAAGGCGAAGACACGATGAACTCAATATCGATGCCGTCGAGGCTGATTGGCAGGACGACACCTACTCCGTTCAACCAGAGCTTGTTCTCGAAAGGGCGGAGCTTCGCGATGAACTCGAGGATGCACTGGCGCGCCTCCCCGCCATCTACCGCATCCCAGTCGTCCTCCACGACGCGCTCGGCTGGACGGGTGTCGAGATCGCCCGGTCGATGGAGGTTGGATTGCCCGCCGCAAAGCAACGCCTCCGGCGCGGCCGGATGATGCTGGTGAGCGCTTTGGCGTCGTCCGATGGGCGTCGGGAAGCAAGCCTGTCACAGCCGCTGCGGTGCTGGCAGGCCAGACGGCACGTGTCGGCCTATCTCGATGGCGAGCTGGACGATTCGACCAAATCCCAGGTCGAGGCGCACCTCGCCGGCTGCCCAACCTGCCCGCCGCTGTACACCAGTCTGGTCGGTGTTCGCACGACCATGGGCGAGATCCGAGACACCGACGCGGTGGTTGAGGACGCCATAGCCCAGCGTATTCGGAAGCGCCTGGACCTGGAGTCAGCGCCTGGCCACAACGGTGGACAGTAGGACTCGGCTACCTCACCCGTCGGGCAACCAACTCCACCATGTGGAAGTGGTGCGGTTCCCCGAGCGCGGTCTGCGTGTCCTCCTCTCGATCGACCCAATGCTCGATCTCGAAGGACGCCAGGCTGGCGCGGATCACATGCGGCGACGGGCACGTCATCGACACGTCTGAGGCGGAGCCGTCGCGATCGCCGAATAGCATCGCCGCCACCCGACCGCCGATCGGCAGGGCCGCGAGAACGCGTTTCCATGTCTGCCAGAACCTCCCTGCGGCTAGGAACGGGAGGCTCAAGCTGGCGTTCACGAGGTCGCACCCCGGCACGATGACCGTTCCAATGTCCGCAACACAGGTCTCGAGGGCCGGGCGCCATTCAGGCGGCGTGGCCGCCTCAAGCGCCTCGATCGCACCGCGCTCTCGATCAACCGCCAGAACGCGCCAGCCTGCCCGCAGGAGCTGGCGAGCGTCGCGGCCGGCGCCGCAGCCGAGGTCCACGGCGAAATGCTGGAGCGCGCGATCAGCGTCTGCGTCGTCGGCGGCGAATAGCCCAATGGCAAACTTGACAGTGTCCCAGGGAGGACGGTCAACCGTGACGGCGTAGTAACGAGCCCAGTAGTCCGAGTCAGTCATCGGGCGAGCCTAGCAGGGTCGGACGGACGGCGAGCGGCGAGCGGAGTGGCGCCACGAGCCGGACACAGAAGCGCGCCGCAGGGAAACTGCGGCGCGCTGCCATGTTACGCGGTCAGGCACGTGGGCCGGTGAGACGGGCTAGATGAACAGCGTCGAGTCCGCTTCGGTCATCAGCTGCAATGCAGTGGCTGCGCCGACCGGCTCGCCCATGCCATCGATGAGGTCCTCGCGCTTGAGGCCGAACATGTCCATCGTCATCTGGCACGGCAGGAACGTGACTCCGACAGCCTGCGCCATCTCGAGCAGATCCTTCGGCTTGGCGACGTTGTACTTCTTGGCGAGCTTGAACATCATCCACGGCCCCATGCCCATGAAGTTCATCTTGCTGAGCGGTCGATGGCTGGCGCCGGGGCGCTGCATGAAGGACATCATCTTCTGCATCCAGTTCTCACCGGTGATGCGCTTCTTGTCCTTCACGAAGGTCTGCAGTCCCCAGAACGTGACGAAGACTGTGGTCTCCATCTCCATTGCGCCGGCGGTCGAGGCCAGGATCATGGTCGCCCATGTCTTCTCGAGTTCACCGCTGTAGCAGATGATCACGAGCTTCTTGGGCTTGTCGGCGGCTGCTGCGGTCATGGATCGATCCTTTCGATATCTGACGACCGGGCTGCCCCCGCGCCCGGAGAGGCTCGGGCTACTTGCGACGGATCACGTAGCGGAACTTGCCGCCTTCGGCGCTGTGTTCGACCATGGCGTTGCCGGTCGACTTGGACCAGGCTTCGAAATCCTTGACCGAGCCCGGGTCCGTCGCCACGACCTCGACGAGTTCGCCGGACGCCACGCTCTTGATGCCCTGCGATGCCTTGAGGATCGGCAACGGGCAGGAAAGGCCGCTCGCGTCGACCTTGAGCTTGATATCGAGATTGCCCACGATTGGCTCCTTCTGAGTGCTGTTCAAGCCACGTCGCCCGTCTAGATGAAGACGATCTGGCCCTCTCCGGCGTTGACGTAGAAGGCCGCAACTCCCTCGACTCCGTCGACGAGGGAGTCGAGATCCTCGGCCTTGAGCTTGAGGGTGTCCATCGAGAGCGAACAGGCCTGGATGTCGACTTCGCCCAGCTCCTTGGCCATTCGCATGGTGTCGGACCAGTGCGCATTGCCGTTCGCGGCAGCCGCCTTCATCGCCGCCTTGCCCACCGTGCCCGCCTCTGGCGCCAGTCCGTGATCGGCCTTCAGCCGATCGGCCCGGAAGGCGTCCAGCGCCCAGTACTGGAGAAGGATCTTCACGGGCCGCCCCAGCGCCGCTGCGCCGGCGGTCAGCACCGCGGCCGACTGCAACTTATCGTCCGTTCCCGAGAAGAGCACCAACGAGATCGTTTCGTCCATCGAGGGCAGCCTCAGCTAGTTCGGGGAGTTGGCGCGGAGGATTCGACGAGGGCGGCTGCCCGCTGAGCAACCACCTCGCCCGGGGTCCTGACCGCAGCAGCGGAGATCCGAGCCAGTCGTCGGACGAGGACCCCGCGCATGGTCTCGCAGGCACAAATGATCTCCGGGTCGCTGAGCCGGTAGCGGACTTCGCGGCCATCCCGCTCTGCCTCCACGACCCCGGCGGAACGCATCAAGGCCAGGTGCTGCGACACGTTCGGCTGGCTGATGCCCATCTCCTCGGCCAGGCGGCTGACCTCACGAGGACCGTCGGCAAGGAGATGGATGATTTCCAACCGCCTTGGGTTGGAGAGTGTCTTTAGCACTTCAGCTTGGAGTTTGTAAACCTCGTCCATGCGGCCAAGTTACTGTCATATGCGCAGGTGCGCATAGATGCGGGAGTCCCGACTGCCCGGGCCGAATGGCATGCGGGGGGCGTCGCCTCGCCCCCCCGCCGCCTACTCAGCTGCAGGCGCTTCCCGTGCAGGCCAGATCGAAGGTGCCGGAAATGGTGGCCGCGCTGGTGGCGGCCGAGGAGCCAACCTCGAAGCTCCCGATCTTGAACGTGAAGCTCCCGGCCAGATGGCTCGGGGTGAAGCTCGTGATCTCGAAGGTCCCCGGCTCCGTGACCCTCCAGAGGTTCTCGTCCTTCAAGTTGATGACCGTCTGGATCTCGCCCGGCTTGCGGTCGGCGACGATCCCGCCGGCCTCTATGACGTACGTTCCGGCCGCCTTGGGGAGCTGGGCCGAGGTCGTGCCGGAGGTCGTGGTCAGGGAGATGGACCCCTGGTCGGACTGGCAATTGATGAGGAGTTCTGCTTCCCCGTCCTTGACTCCGAGCATGGAACGATCGGCGGCATTGAGCCAGTCGCTGACCAACAGGGTTGCCGTGGTCTGATCGGTGTGCCAGGACTTCGTGACGTCGCCGTCGATCTGGACGCCGCATGAACCGCCACCCTTGGCCGCGAAAGAAGACACGGCCACGACGACGTCGCTGGATCCCGGTGCCGCTGAGCCCTGTCCGCCGGACTGAGGAGCGGTCGTCGCCTTGGCCCCACCGCACGCCGCGACGGCGATAGCTAGAACTGCGACCAGAGAAAGGATCTTAGAGCGAGGCATGCGTCGGACTCCTGGCTTTGTGCGGCTGTCTGGGACGGAATGGATCGAATCATAGGCGAGGCGCGTTAACGAAGCTTGCAACCACGGCCTAGCAGATACGTGGCAGCTGCTCACCAACCAGCATGTCCACGATCCGCTGCGACCCCACGATCGTCCGCATCGTGACCATGGCCGGGTGATCCGCCACGACGGTGCCGATCGCCACGGAGCCGGACCCCTCGGGAACGGCGCGCATGGCCGCCAGGACCGCCTCGGCAGACGAGGCGGGTACGATCGCCACGAGCTTGCCCTCGTTGGCCACGTGCAGCGGGTCCAGGCCCAGCATCTCGCAGGCTGCGCGAACGGCGCCGGGAATAGGGATCGTCTCCTCGCGCAGCTCGATGCCGACGCCGGATGCCGCGGCAATCTCATTGAGCGCCGACGCAAGTCCGCCGCGAGTCGGGTCGCGCAGCACATGCACGCCGGGGCAGACGGCGACGATCGCGGCCGCAAGCCCGTTGAGCGGCTGCGTATCGGAGACGATCTCCACCTCGAAGTCCAGCCCCTCGCGGACGCTCATGATGGCGATGCCGTGCAGCCCGATCGGGCCCGAGAGAATGACCGCGTCGCCCGCGGCCGCCCGATCTGCCCCTACCTCGACGCCCACGGCAACCAATCCGATGCCGGCGGTGTTCACAAACAGCCCATCCGCCGCACCCCGACCGACGACCTTCGTGTCGCCAGTGACTATCCGAACGCCCGCCCGATCGGCAGCCCGCGCGACCGACTCGGTGATCCGGCGCAGATCCTCGACCGGCAGCCCCTCCTCGATGACATATGCCAGCGACAGCGCGAGCGGTTGCGCGCCCATCATGGCCAGGTCGTTGACGGTGCCGTTGACCGCCAGCTCGCCGATGTCGCCG
>Ga0182021_10010408_pt1 | contig 11026 bp, 8 predicted proteins | sample 612E3MmetaG_FD_120493 | JGI IMG/M metagenome (GOLD analysis project Ga0182021, IMG submission 120493) | Permafrost microbial communities from Stordalen Mire, Sweden - 612E3M metaG (Illumina Assembly) | ecosystem: Environmental > Terrestrial > Soil > Wetlands > Permafrost | place: Sweden...
ACGATATGCCGGTAAGAATCCTGAAAGTACACCAACAAAAACCGACACCAACAAAGCAATGACCACAACACTGAGAGGCATTGCTGTTGGCAGCACTGTATCGATAATAAGACTTAACGGAAATGCAATAACAATACCGATAATGCCGCCGATCAGACACAATGCAGCAGATTCAACAAGAAACTGGAGAAGGATCGTTCGGCGCGGTGCACCAAGAGCTTTGCGAATACCAATCTCCTTTGTCCGTTCTGTGACGGAAACAAACATGATATTCATTATACCAATACCGCCAACAAAGAGCGACATTCCCGTAATAAACAAACCCACCGCTGCAATCACCCCGCCAATTTGATTGAATGTGTCGACCAACATTTCCTGTTGGTTAATGGCAAAATCGTCTTCCTCCTTGGGCTTCAATCCGCGTGATTTGCGCATAATACCCCGTACTTCTTCCTTCGTATCATCCAATTCTTCCACAGATTTCGCTTTCACCATAATCTGGAGATCGCCTCGAAATGACATAAATTCCTGAAAGAAACGATTGATCGGAATATAGACTCTATTATCAAGACTTTGTAATCCGAGGAAACTTCCTTGTTTATTGAAAACGCCCAATACGTGGAATGCATACCCACCGATTTTAATAATTTTTCCAATAGGATTTTCGTTAGGAAATAGATTTGCAGCGACTTCAGAACCAATAGCGCATACCGGTCGTCCTCCATCTGCCTCTATCCGAGTAAAGAAACGCCCAAAGGCAACTGTTGCACCGCTCGTTTCGAGCAAGTCCGATCCCGTGCCGACTACTACTACATCCTCAATGAGCTTTTGTCCATATCTGACATTTCGCATTGTTCCCGTTGCAGGATTCACCGCACGTGCATATTCTGAATACTTTTCAATATCCTTTGCCTGCTGTATGCGAACATTTCTTCGGTTTTTAATTTTCCACCAATTATCTCCCGTATCACCCCATGGCCATTTCTGCACATATAACACATCAGAACCGAGAGCCGCTATACTCTTATTGAAAGCGCGATTCAGTCCTTCAATCGCCGTCCCCATAAGCGTCACAGAAACAATACCGATAACAATTCCTAGTGTGGTCAGCACCGAGCGCATTTTATTGGCACGGATGGCGGCAAATGCAATCGCCATTCCTTCTTTAAATTCATCAAATACAAAATTCATGTTATACCGTAACCGTTGTTGGTCGAGTTATGATTTTTCGATTTTTGATTGGTTCGTCCACTTCCATCTTGCCATCGCGGAGGCGGATCCGACGATGCGCATGCAATGCAATATCATCTTCATGGGTTACAAGAATAATGGTATTGCCCTCTTTGTGCAGTGTATCGAAGAGCATCATAATTTCATCGCCGGTTTTTGTATCAAGGTTTCCAGTCGGCTCATCTGCAAGTAAAATAGATGGTTGTGTCACAAGGGCACGCGCTATGGACACACGCTGTCGTTGTCCGCCGGAAAGTTCATTTGGCTTGTGATGGATCCGATCCGTCAATCCTACACGTTCAATTGCCGCGCGGGCTAATTTTTTCCGTTCAATCGATCCAATTCCACCATAAATCAGCGGGAGTTCAACATTGTGGAGAACATCTGACCGAGCAAGCAAGTTGAATGTCTGAAACACAAATCCAATTTCTTTATTTCGTACTTTCGCAAGCTGGTTATCGTTCATATCGCTCACATTGGTACCGTTCAACTCATAAAGACCTGATGTCGGTGTATCAAGACAGCCGATGATATTCATCATTGTCGATTTGCCCGAGCCCGACGGCCCCATAATCGCTACGTATTCATTCTTCTGAATCTGCAGCGAAACACCATCGAGCGCATGTACTTGTTCTTCGCCAACTTGATAGATTTTCGCAATATTGGTGAATCTGATAATTGTGGACATTCCTTATTCCTTCCTGTTACTCAATTTCTTTCAACTTCTTTTCTGCAGCTTCGCGATAAAAGTCAGGCGGGTTGTTTGTCAATACAGCCTGATACATTTCCTTCGCTTCCTTTTTCTGACCTTTCATTTGGTACGCTTCACCCATATTTTGCATCGAAGGAATAAAGTTTTTATCTAATACGAGTGCTTTATGAAACATAGTAATTGCCTGATCAGCATCACCCTCCTTCAAAAATCCTTCTCCGAGAGAGTCAAATGAATCCGCCGTATCAGGACGAAGTTCAACATATTTCTGAAAACATTTCACCGCATTATCCGGATGCTCGTTACGCAAATGGAAGTATCCATAATTTTTCCATGTCCACCAATCGTCCGGTTTTAAACTGATAAGAGCCTTGTATTCTTTCTCCGCCTCATCGTTTTTCTTTGCTCGTTCTAAGAACCGCGCTTTGACTGTACGACCTTGAACTTCATCAAGTTTGATTGCCTCATCCAACTGCTTCCATCCTTCGTCTTCATCACCGCCCATGATCGAAGGAGCCATAAGATAATATTGTGCTAAACCAATACGTGCCGGTACAAGCCTGGGATTGAGTTCCACAGCTCGAAGAAATGCTTTCTTTATTTTGGGAGCAAGGAATGCCTGCTTGATTACTCCGGCATGCTGTGTTTTCTCGCCCACCGCAGCGCCATATCGAAAGTAGTAATCAGCATTATTTGGATCTAATTCCGTGGCTTTTTCCAATTGATCGACGGCTTCATCGACATCTCGTTTTGGATTCATTCTATTGAGATATACCGAGCCAAGTTGATAATGTGCTTCAGCATTGTCATCGTTTTTATCTAATATCTGTTCAAATACCGATTTTGCTTCTGCAAATTTATTTTGCTGAAAAAGAGCAACACCCTCATCGATTGTCTGCGCTATCAATTCTCCCTGTATGTGTAGAATGAGCAACGTAACCACAAATCCATATATCCGATTTAATTTCATCATCCGCAGTTTCAACTTCAATCTCCCGATTTCATCCTTTAATTTTCTTCCTTCTTACGTTCTTCACTTTTTATCTTTATCTGCACTTGCGCCGGTTTTGCGTTCGGTCTTGTTATCAATCTTCACTTTTGAATTTACTTCCAAGTCACGATTGATCGCTTTGAACGGACCCGAAACAACATCCTGCCCTTCCAATTCACTTCCATTCACTTCAACATAGGCATCGTTGCTAATTCCGCGTTTGACAGGAACCGTTTTTACCATGCCATCTTTCACAGCAAAGACTACTTCTTCCAATTTCTCATTCTCTTTTTTCGCTGTTGTTTCAAATTTCGCTTCTCCCTCTTTCGTTTCTTCAGCTTTTTCTTTTTTAGGCAATCGTACTGTAACAGATTGAATCGGGACTGTCAATACATTTTGTTTTGTCTCCGTTTCAATATCTGCTGACATCGACATTCCCGGACGGAAGACCGCATCTTTTGGTGGACTTAGTAAAATACGCACTTGGAAATTTGTCACCTGATCCTGAGTTCCAACACCGGTAGATGTTGCTGTGTTGGCAATTTGATACACCGAACCAATGAAAATACGATCGGGATAAGAATCGACACTTATACGGGCCGTATCATTATTGCGCACCATGACTACATCATTTTCACCAACATCGACGCGAGCTTCCATTTTTGAAAGATCTGCAACCGTCATAATCTCCGTACCTTGCATGAATGTACTTCCGCTCACGCGTTCACCAAGTTCTCGTGGTAAATTACTAATCGTGCCATTCATCGGAGAATAAATAGATGTCTTCAACAGCGATTGATACGATTCTTTGGCACCTGCTACTGCCTGCACATAGTTAGCTTTTGCACCTTGATAATCAGCTTTCGCAATATCCATATCCGCATCGGATATGAGTTTCTTTTCAGATAGCCCCAATGCCCGTTTATAATTCGCATCGGCTTTCTCTAAAACGGCCTTCACCATTTCGACATTCCCCTGCGCCCGATCATAATCTGCCTGGTAAGCATCCGGTTTGATACGGACGAGCAATTGCCCTCTGCGCACTGATTGTCCCTCATGGACCGGCAACTCGATTATTTCGCCACTCACCTCCGCATTAATCACGACCTGAGTGACCGGTTGAATTTTGCCTGTCGCAGTTACAATTTGAGTAATTGTCCGGCGTTGAACTTTCTCGGTTTGCACGGATATAACCGTCTCACGACGACTGCCAACAATCACTAGTATAACGAGAGCTATGACGACAGCCGCAATAATCGAAATAATGATAGTTCTCTTTTTTTTCTTTTTTCCATTACCATTTGCCATTGCTTACTCCTCTGTTTTAAATATCCTAATATGTTTTTATGTCTCTCACTCAGTACGTTCGCTCGCCAAGCACGTATTCCAAATTGCGCTTGGCCGTGATATAGTTGTATGTCGCATTTACTTTGTTCGCTTGCGCATTTACAAAATTTGCATTCGCCGTTTGAAGATCGATAATCGTACCGGCGCCAAGATGGTATCGTTCTTCTGCTACTCTACGATCTTGCGTAGCAGAAGTTACACCTTTTACACTTGCTTCATACTGCCTTTGAGATGCCCCGAGGTCAAGAAGCGCTTTTTTCACGTCGACACTGACGATCAGCTCTGCTTGTTGGAGCGATATCTCGGCATTTCGTTCCTGAACTTTCGCGTACTGGATATTCTCATTTGTTTGAAATCCATCGAATAGCGTCCAGCTCAATCTTAATCCCCACGTGTAATCCTTGTTATTTGACAATTGCGAAACTTCAGGTGCAGTGAGATTGTAACCTGCATACGCGTTCACGCCTGGTAAATAGCGTCCCCAAGCTGAAACAACTGAATAAGATGCACTATTTAAATTCTCTGACGCTACTTGATAATCGGGGCGAGCTTCGAGCGCTTGCTTGCGGAACTGTTCAAATTTTCCAAGCGAAGGCAATTGGGAAAATTCCGCCGAGTCCACTTCCGTTGGGACAGTCGTGTCTGCAATATGATAATCATCCCGCACATCCAATCCGATAAGCGAAAGTAAATCTGCGATTGATTTATCGTATGTATTTTGTGCGGTAATCAGATTAAATTCATCTGTAGCTACAGCAGACTGCTGACGATAGACATCACCGATTGCCAACGATCCAACACGATTCGATTCTTCAATTTGTTCCAATTGCTTTTGTTCGCGCTTCAAATTTTCTTCGTTGACAAGCACGAGTTGTTCATTGCGCAATACAGTAAAATAACTTGCTTGTACCTGGTATACGATCCCTTCTTTCGTTCGTAAATAAGTTTGATCGGCAATCGTTTTACCAGAGATGGATTTGCTGAGATTCATTTCACGATTTAACCCATCAAAAATAGTATAATTAAGATTTAACCCTGCAGAATAGCCGGTCGAGAGTGAATTTCCACCGGTCGCAACATTTCGGTTGATAAATGGGCTAAAGGTTGAATCGACAGGTGATTCTGTTTGTGATCTTCCCCATCCGGCAGAAGCCGAAAGAGACGGTAAATAAGAACCAAAACCCGCCACTTCAACGCTGCGGGCAGCATCAATATTATTAGCCGCCTGCATGACATTTAAATTTCGCTGCATAGCAATAGTGACAGCATCGTTCAATGTGAGTGTTTTCAATGTTCCAACTGGTATTTGTGCGCTGCAGAATGAAACAGCAATTAATATACATATAATCATTTTCTTCATCGAGACATCTCCAATAATAATAGTGTTGGCAGGTAATAGAATTATATTTAATAAACGATTGTTTTTTCGTAAAGTTTCAAGAGAATTGAAGAACCTCAAGCTTTTTCCAGAGTTTAGATGCTTCCAGAAACGTGCACGTTTCATGCTTTCGGTCAACAACCTTTTTTTAATAGCGCTTGATTCATGATACTATCTTTCATTGAAAGAAGATACTGCTTGGCGGCATTATGTTCATTGGGAATTATGCCGTCAAGAATTGCATTGGTAATCTTATCTTTCAGTACCCCTACCATCGGTCCTTCAGTTAATCCACAAACTTGCATAATTTCCTCACCGCGCATTGGCGGCTGCCAATTACGAATACGGTCCTTTTCCTCTACCTCTACCATTTTCTTAATGACAAGGTCATAATTTTGCTTTACTTGTTCGATCAATTTCTGATTCTTTGAGGTAATATCAGCTCGACATAATGCCATAAGATCATCAACATCATTACCGGTTTCAAACATCAATCGGCGAACGGCGGAATCTGTCACCCCATCATCGACTAATGCCTGTGGACGGAGATGAAGGCGGATAAGTTTTTCGATATATGGAACATGTTCCAATGGAAAACGCATCCGCTGAAATATCTTCTTCACCATTCGTGCACCGAGATCTTCATGTCCATGGAAAGTCCATCCCGTCCCTGGTACAAATACTTTGGTTCTCGGCTTGGCGATGTCGTGCAACAATGCTGTCATTCGCAACCAGAGATTATCAGAAACATCTGCGACTTTATCCACAACTTGCAGTGTATGGCGAAATACATCTTTATGGTGATAATCCTTTCGCTGATCAACTCCCGCCATCTGAGCGAGTTCTGGAAAAACAATTTCCATAACCCCTGAATCGTACATGAGCTGAAGTCCAACCGACGGTTTTGAGCTGGACATTATTTTCAGAAACTCATCTGAGATTCGTTCCTGTGAAACAATTGCCAACCTTTTTGCCATCTTTCCTGCAGCTTCAAGCACATGTGGTTCAATGGTAAATCCAAGCTGCGCAGAAAATCGCATAGCGCGCATAATGCGAAGCGGATCATCATCGAATGTTATTTCCGGATCGAGGGGTGTACGCAGAATCCCTGCCTGTAAATCGCTTCGCCCCTCCAACGGGTCTACTAATTGTCCAAATGTCTTTGCATTGAGGCTTGCCGCCATCGCGTTCACAGTAAAATCCCGCCGCAATAAATCATCATCCAGTGTTCCGCCTTCAACGTGCGGCTTGCGGGAATCCTTGCTGTAACTTTCTTTCCGCGCTCCGACAAATTCCAGTTTCCGATCATCCAGTGGCAGCATCGCCGTACCGAAGTTTTCAAAGAGAATCAAATTGGTTCTGCCAAAATCCTTCGCAACTTTTTTTGCAAATTCCACACCGCTTCCGATAACAACGATGTCAGTATCCTTGACTTGTTTGCCGAGGAGATGATCGCGCACATAGCCGCCAACAATATATACGGGAATACTCTCGCAGTCGGCAATTCTGCCGATACGTTTCAGGGTATCATCTTGTATTTCAATCACATCAGTCACTATGCTACCTGTATCGTTTGCGATTCAATTTTCTGCAATATTTCCTGTGCAACTTCTAACGCGTGTAAACCATCGCGGCCTGAAACCGGCGGTTCGATGTTTTTTTGGACTGATTCGATAAACCGTTCAAGTTCATACTTCAAAGCGTTGACTTCCCGCACTTTTGGTTTTTCATATATAATGACTCGCTTTCGACGCCCCTCTTCAATCTTGCCCAACATTTTTGTCGATTTCGCAAGTGGTGTGTTTTCATCTGCCAAACGAAAAACTTCTGACATACCGTCTGCAAAATCGATTGAGATGTAAGCATTATGCTGGAACAAACGCATTTTCCGCATTTTTTTCTGCGAGATGCGGCTTGCCGTTACATTCGCGACACAACCATTTTCAAACTGGAGCCTCGCATTGGCTATATCCGGAGTATTTGAAATCACCGCAACACCATTCGCATCTATTCGCGCTACTTTTGATTTTACTAAACTTAGAATCAGATCAATGTCATGTATCATCAGATCAAGAACCACTGCCACATCCGACCCGCGCGGATTAAATTGCGCAAGCCGATGTGATTCGATAAACAATGGCTTAATATCGTATGGTTCCAATGCGAGAATCGCCGGATTGAAGCGCTCGATATGCCCAACCTGGAGTTTTAATCCATTTATCTCTGCGCGTTCTGTCAACGCACGCGCTTGTTCAATAGTCGCAGTAATCGGTTTTTCGATCAAAAGATGCACGCCTCGCTTGATTACTTGCATCGCAACATCGTAATGAGATTGCGTGACGGTAGCAATACTTACCGCTTCGACATCCGCCAAAAGATCATCAAACTTTGCAAACGCTTTTATCCCGAATTCTGCTGCAATTTTTTCCGCACGTTTTTGATCAACATCAAACACGCCGATCAAGTGAGCGGTTGGAATTTGTGCATACATTTTTGTATGGAGAGCACCCAAATGTCCAACGCCAATTACACCAACACGCAATGGATTCATGGTCATTTCCCTTTATTGTGAATTCGCTTCCAGTCCGCCTGGGCTTTTTGCGTGAGCGGCAAGAAGAATTCGATCAAATCCACCGAATCGCGGATCATGATAATATAACAATGCCGTATAGACATTAACTGTACGCCAATCATTCCCTTCGAGCGTTATCCAATCATTTCCGTTGAGAACATATTGATAATCGTACGTACCGCGGCGGAGCAGCGCAAGAAGTTTATAATGCTTCGCAGTTTCATCATAGTGCAAACGCCATCGTTCGTCCACTTTCCAGCCGTTAAAATCACCAACGACAAAAATCTTTTCATCTCTGTTTTCCTCCGGACGGCCAAGTTCGAACTGAAACTGTATGTAATCAGCATAGCGATTGCCGGCTGCAAGCGTTGAAATTCCATTCTGGTCTTCATGTCCTTGGAACATCCAACGGCTGAGATCGGCGCCGTCTTTTCTACACAATACATCGGCGAGTGAATACAAATCGACCGTTTGCTCATTCAATCGTCGATACTCATTTCCCGGTTGCAGATTATCGATCACAAATTTCAAATTATTTGTTCCATACCCTTCAATAAATGTGTTCGGATTTCGATCATCTGCATCGATACGGTGCGGGAATTCGATTTCACGATTTCGATATATATCGACGACTTTCAAAGAAGTCGAGTAAATCGGGCTGGCATCATTGGCTTGCGGAGGAGGAACCGTGAACGACAAGACCGCTTTGTTTACCTGATTTTGCGGTGCAGTCTCCGATGGTAAATAACGGTTATAGATTGTAAGCGCTGAATCTTCCACTTTTTCTGCGGCAAAAAATTTCCCCTCAGCAACTAATTCGGTCTGGTCGTCACTCCATACTTCAAATTTATAATTACCGGATTGCGGTAGCTTTTCAAAGTCATTCATTCCCGAAAGATGCGGTAATTGTGTATTGTTTTTATCTCCGACTTCCGGTATTCGGAGCGTATATGTCCACCGATAGGTTCGTACTCCCACAGGAGCTTCCTCAAATGGAATCTGGTTCTTGCTGAAATTTCTAAACTCATCGTTAACAAACGATGAGCGTGTGATATTCCAATCTTTGTCACAATGGAATATCTTTACGCGAAAGTTCTCAGGATGCGTTCCGTCAATATCGAACGATATCGTCACCGGAAGCGAATCCAATAACACGACAGGGAACTTCGCCTCTCCCATGCCATTGATGCGTATCCCCTTGATTCGTTGAGAATAGATTGTTTGCGCAGAAAGCGAAACGACAAATGTAACAATAAGTATGAGAAGGATTCGCATCGTCATTTTCCCAGCGTGTCAACTGAACTGCTTTTTGAGCCATACATGAAATTCCCCGACATCATGAAATATAAAATCTGATTTCATCTGCAGGACGAGATCTTTTGCGTACGAATCCCACACGACAGCGGCTACTTTCACACCGGCTTCATGCGCTGCCTTTACATCGGAAACTGCATCGCCCACCATGAGAACTTCATTCGGCTGAAGTGCAAAGTGTTCCATAATTTTCCGCAATCCCTCTGATGACGGCTTACGGTTGACAACATCATTTCCCGTTACCACAAAGTCAAAATATTTATCAATGTGAAATTCCTGCAATGTTATTCTTGTCGTGTGTATCCCCTTGCCAGTGAACAAAGCCAATTTTTTTCCCTGATCCTTTGCGTAACAAAGAATTTCATCGATACCAGGATAGAGGCGCGCCAAACGGCTATGATGCATACGATAGAACGCAAGATAATCCTTCATCACTTCATCCATTTGATCCGGTCGGACAATGTCAAGCAACGCTTCTTCTTCGGGCGGGCCGAACATTGCATGAATTTCAGGAACGGTATATGTTCTGCCTGCATATTTTTGAGCGATATAATTAAATGAATCATAAATCAGCTGATTCGTCTGAGTTAAAGTTCCATCCATATCAAACACGATACATTTGAGATGCTTCATGAAATCCGGCTCCACCTCTAATATAAACACAAAAGGCATCAAGCGGAACACTTGACGCCCCAGGGCGTTTCTTCCAAAGAAAGTATACTGTTCCTTTATTTCGATAGCACTATAAGCGAAAATGCAACTGTATCTATTCGGTGTTTACCGTCGCCGGAGAACAATTGCACCAAGATTATTCGTGGTCTGCCGAATAACAACCACACTATCGATTTTTTCCTCATAAAACGAGATGGTATCGAATGGAACGATTCTGACGGAATATGTTTTTTCCGGCAAATCAGAAAGCTGGAAAGATCCATTTAATGTATCATTCAACGTCGAGGCCGAATCAACTCCCGTCCAAGTAGAAATAGTTGTCGGTACGACAGTATGATTGGAATCAACCACCGAACCTGCTATTGAACCGGAAAGCAGCGTATTCTGCACACGAATTGCCGGTGTTAACCAATACGTGAATCCAATTCTACTCACGGAACGAGACACATCAAAATCAAAAGTCAATTGAGCTTGATTCCCTTTCAGGACTTCAAAATTATAATTAAGAACAAATTCAAACTGGGGAGCAGTATAAAAATTTAAAAGAGACTCCGATCCGTTCTCAAGCTTGATAGTGCACGTCCCAAACCGTAATTTGATTTTATCATATTTTCCAACAGGTAATTTGTTCAGAAGTAATTGCTTACTTGCTCCGTTCCGAAGGCTTAACAGATTGATGGGCCCAATAGGATCAGTACTCACAATGGACCAGCCAAAAGGTTCACTCGTCCCAATTCGATGGACCGCTATATAAACAACATTAATATTCACTTCTTGATAATTAACAGGAGCATCAATGAGCTTAATAAA
>Ga0182021_10010410_pt1 | contig 11026 bp, 11 predicted proteins | sample 612E3MmetaG_FD_120493 | JGI IMG/M metagenome (GOLD analysis project Ga0182021, IMG submission 120493) | Permafrost microbial communities from Stordalen Mire, Sweden - 612E3M metaG (Illumina Assembly) | ecosystem: Environmental > Terrestrial > Soil > Wetlands > Permafrost | place: Sweden...
ATCTCGACGCCGGCCAGCGGCTTGCCGATGCTCCCGGGCTTGGAGTGCTCTCCGGGGTTGAGCGAAACCACACCGCCTTCGGTGAGGCCGTAGCCTTCGCTGATCGGCATGCCGATGGCTTCGTAGAACTCCCCGAGATCTTTGCAGAGGGGGGCCGCTCCGCTGAGGGCCAGCCGCAGACGGCCTCCAAAACGGCTGCGCACCTTGCGGAAGAAGATGCGGTCGGCCAGGGCCAGCGGCAGGCGTATGCGTGCCGGCACCGCTTTACCCGCGTGACGGTACCGCGCGGCGGCCAGCCCCAGGCCCAGCGCCCCGTAGAAGCCCTGGCGGATGGCGGCCGGCCGCTTGCGAAGCTCCATGCAGATGGTGGAGTAGATCCGCTCCCACATGCGCGGCGGGGCCAGCAGCACGGTGGGGCGCACTTTGCGTATATCCTGCGGCAGCTTCAACAGGCTCTCGGAGAAAGTGACCGGCATGCCGCAGCGTATGGGCAGAAACTCCATCACCGCGCGCTGCGCGATGTGGGCGGAGGGCAGAAACACCACCGTGGAATCCTCCGGTCCCATGGGGATCGCCGCCGGACCCATATCGATGTTGGCGGCCACGGACTGGTGGGTGACCAGCGCCATCTTGGGCTCGCCGGTGGCGCCGGAGGTCAGGTACAGGATCGCGTTGTCGGAGGGAGAGACGCCAGCCAGCATGCGGGCGAGCAACTCGGGATCTCTGGCCAGGGCATCGCGGCCGAGCCCGCGCAGCGCCTCCAGGGTGATGGCGCCTTCGGCCTCGCCAGTGAGCAGGATCCAATGCCCGGCCGGCGCGCCGCGCAGGGGCTCGAGCGTCTTGGCGTCTTCCACGAAGACGGCGCGCGCGCCCGAGGTTTGGATGGTCCGCACCAGGTCCGCGGCCGGATAACTCGGGTACATGGCGGCCGCGATGGAGCCGTTGGCGAGAATGCCGAGATCGGCCAGGTAAAACTCCAGCCGGGTTTCGGAGTTGAGCGCGACGACGTCGCCTTTGGCGATGCCGAGCGCGCGCAGACCGGCGGCGATCTCCTCGGCGGCTCGCCGGTACTGATTCCAGGAATAAACCGTGTAGGAGCCGTCGGGCGCGGGTTGGCGCAGGGCGGGGGCGTCGCCGTAAAGGCGCGCGGTTTCCGCCAAAACTTGATACAGAGTGCGGGGGTTCACTAGGAACAATTTATCACGGTGGGACGGACGATCGCCTTTTGTCGTCTGTCTGCATTCTTCCTTTAGCCAGCCACGACAGACCACAAAACTCGATGGTCTGTCCGGTCTGTCCTACTGCTACACGCTGACCACCGGGCAGGGCGACTGGCGGATGATGGCGTAGGAGTTGGTGCGCAGGCGGCCGAAATCGCCGGCGGCGCTGCCTCTGCCGATGATGACGGTGCCGGCGCCGACGCGCGCCGCGGCGGCACAGATGACGCGCGCGGGTTCGCCGGCTTCGAGCAGCAGGTCCGCCTCGGCGCCGATTTCGCGCTGCAGACGAGCCAGTTCCTCTTCGGCGACCTCGCGAATTCCGGTGCGCCAACTGACGTCGGGTTCGTCGAGCGGCTCCGCGTGCCCGGCGATGGCGTGGATCAGCGTCAAGTGTCCGTGGAACTCCTGCCGCAGCCAGGACGCCCAGGCCAGCGTGCGCGCGCTTTGTTGGCCAAGGTCCACGGCGCAAAGAAGTTCGCTGAACGGAGCGGCTATGGGGCGCGCCTCTTCGATGTGGACACCGGTCCACACCGGGCAGTCGGCGTCGTGCAGCACTTTGGCCGTGTTGGATCCCAGAATGAAGCGGCGAAAGGGCCCGTACCCGTGGGTTGGCATGGCGATCAGGTTGACCGATTCCTGGCGTGCCAGCTCGACGATTTTGGTTGCCGGATCGCCGTGGAGCAGGAGCCGGCGCACGTTGAGCCCGGCGAGCGCATCGCTTTCGAAAGCGTTGAGCTCGTTTTCCGCCTGGGCCGTGCGCGAGCGGTAGACATCCACCAGCATGGAGCCGGCGATCTCGATGCCGATTTCGGAATGCAGCGGCGGCAGGACGTGGGCGAGCGTGATCTCGGCGCCGAAGTGGAGCGCGAGGTCGCGAGCGTAGCGCACGGCGATGGCGCTTCGCTCGGAAAAATCGACGGGGAGAAGGATCTTGGCAAGAGAATTCATGATCGCCTCAATATTAGGATAAGACGATCCCAGACGCCAGTAGCTGGAAGGGGTTGTATCCGCGTCGCCGCGACGTGGCTGGGGTGGTAGCCGGATTCGTTCCTATCTTTGCATGGCGGACGCGGCCTCCCGATCCGGCCGGGCTATCCCGCTTCTGGATGCCGCCGCCTCCAGGTAGCGCAGAGCCTGGCGTGTCAGTTCGGGGACAACCGGGTCCGGGTGGCGGAGCAGCCGAACCAACATGCGAATCCAGGCGAGTTCGGCGGGTTCGATCCCGATCACGGGAACGGTGTTGGCCATCGGGAGGTTCTCGTGAATATCTCTTCGGACATAGTGCGGGAAGGTTGAGCACTGAAGATGTCCGGTTTGCGGCCGATAAGAAAATCGAGTCGAAGTCCGGCCCGCGGAGAATCCCGGACCGGGAACCTAGCGAAGGAGTCGTTATGGATCTAACCGCAATCAACAGTGGCGCAACGGGTGTTCATGCGCCAGCGCCCGCGGTAACCGTGGACAAAACGGCGGAAAAACGAGAAGTGGTTCAGGCCGTGAAAGCCGTCAACGGCACCGAAATGTTCGGAGCTGAGAACGAGTTGCGTCTCCAGAAGGATCCGCTAACCAACCGGTTCGTGGTTCGCGTGATCAACCGTAAGACCCGTGAAGTCATCTCTCAGGTGCCGGACGAATACGTGCTCCAACTGGCGGAAGACATCAAGAAAACGGGCTGACCACTTGCGGTGCGCAGAAGCCTTCGATTGTGGGGCAGCTTGGCCGATGCCATCCATCCTGCCCCGCTTGAAAAGAACATGTCCACACGGTCGCAGACCACTGGAGCGGGCCTCCGCACGGGTGCGTGGCCGTGGCCTCACGAACTCCTCCATCTCCCGTGTTCCCCCCGGCGGGCGAAACCAGCGACTCCTCCCCGATGCCTGAAGCGTTTTCCGCGCGGACGCCGGTTGTCCCACTCACCCGCTGTAAAGAAGCTACCTGGACCGCCGATAAGCTTTTTGGAGAGAAAATCATGTGGAATAGCGGACACGACGCGTATCTGGAGAGCAGAGTGCTGGCTGCCGATCCGGTGGAACTCGTCAACCTGCTCTACCAGGCCTGCACCCAAGCAGTGCGGGAGGCCCGGTCCCACCTGGCCGCCGGCCGGATTGCCGAACGATCGCGCGAGATTAACAAGGCTTGCGCCATCGTGATCGAATTAGCCACTGCGCTGGACCATGAGCGCGGCGGCGAGATCAGCCAACGCCTGGCGCTTCTCTACGACTACATGGAACGCCGCCTGCTGCAGGCCAATATGCAGCAGAGCGATGCCCCGCTGGCGGACGTACTCGGCCTGCTGACCACTCTGTCCGAAGCGTGGGCTGGCGTCCGAAAGCCGGAAGACAAGCCGGCGGCGGAAAGCGCCCCCTCGCAGCCTGTGGCGAAGAGCCCCTGGTCGCAGCCTGGGGGGGAAAGCGCTAAGTCGCAGCCTGTGGAGCAGAGCGCTAAGTCGCAACCGGCGGCGGAGAGCGCCTGGTCGCAACCGGCGGCGGAGAGCGCTAAGTCGCAACCGGCGGCAGAGAGCGCCTGGTCGCAACCGGCGGCAGAGAGCGCCTGGTCGCAACCGGCGGCGGAGAGCGCCTGGTCGCAACCGGCGGCGGAGAGCGCTAAGTCGCAACCGGCGGCAGAGAGCCCCTGGTCGCAGTCTGTGACGGAGAGCCCCTGGCCGCGGCCTGTGACGGAGAGCGCCTGGCCGCAGCCTGTGACGGAGAGCGCTAAGTCGCAACCGGCGGCAGAGAGCCCCTGGTCACAGCCTGTGACGGAGAGCGCCTGGTCGCAACCGGCGCTGGAAGCCGACGACTACCGCTTGCGAGCGTTTAGTTTCTAGTTCGGAAGAGCGGCCGGTGCCGCATCTGTTATTGCAGTCGCGGGCGACTGTGTTCGTTCAGGATCAGCCCGTCAAAGATCGCCAGTACCTGCTTGCGGTAGGCACAGACCCGCCGCAGGTCGTCCCGGAAGCTGGCCTCAAAGTCCCGCGCTTTCATCCACTTCTCGATCATCGGATGCGGCACGTCGATGTCCTGCCGCAGCGTGTCCACATCGTGCCCACGCAGAAACAGGCCATAGAAGAACGCAGCTTCCCGCTGCGGCGCCAAGGGGTCGAAATCGTCTCTCGCCGTCATGAGTGGTTCTCAGCGAAATTGTAAGTATAACGGGGACCTTCGCGATCCGGCAAGTCCAAACTGCCGGCCAAACTGCCGGCTGTCCAAACTGCCGGCTGTCCAAACTGCTGGCTTGGGACGACTGTCAGGATCGATCCATTCGGCGGGGATTACCCGTGCCTGCACTTATCGCCAAACCCACGCCGCGATTGCGCATCGCGGCGAGTGGGTGGGCTACAGCACACCCGGCCCCGAGAACGCTGCGTACTTTGCGGTCTGCCTGCCTGCGTTCTTTATGGACACTGCTCACCGGGATGAGCAGACAGCGTGGGCGCGACGCCTACCCCGCCCGCGGCCGCCGCCAGGCTGTTCATGCTCCGCGTCTTGAACTCGTACCTTTCGATGCGAACGGCGGCGCTCAGTGCGTCGGACCGAACCACCCGGCCCGTGGCAACGAATTGCAGGGGGCAGATGCCACCCAGCCTCGCCGGCCAGTTCACGCTCAACTCCACCATCCGCCCGACTGGCAGCTTGTCTTCCGTGGTGAACAGAATTCCGCCGCTGCCAATGTTCAGCGTAGTTCCGACGCCGCTGATCTTGGATGTCCTGGACTGAACGATCCGATAACGCACATCCTCACGGACCGGAAACCTGCCAGTGCCTCGCCGCTCGGCGAGCCCTCCGATGTGAGCACCTGTACTGTCTGCGCCTGTATTCATGGGCTCTATCATCAAGCTTTAACCAGTGCAGCACAATAGTCCTAAAGTCCGTATTCTCCAATCGATCCTCCTAGTACTTTGGCTGTGACCCGCGTCGATCCGGGTGCTTAACGGTTTTGGGGGGACACGGCCAGGCGTGGCGTTTCCCGTTGGGCAAACCCTGGGACAGACAGCCAGTTTCCGGCAGACTGCGCCGGAAACTTGGTGTCAGTCCCGGGTTTGCGGCGTATAGCGTGCCAGATCCCCCGGCCCGCCGCCCGCGCTTCTGATATTCTGGCGTCATGGACCAGGATCAATTGCGTGCGCTGTTGGAGCAGGTGCGCACGGGCGCGGTAGATATCGACGCAGCCGTGGGGCGCATGCGGCACATGCCGTTTGAAGACCTGGGATTCGCCAAAGTGGACCACCACCGCGCCCTACGCCACGGGATGCCGGAAGTCGTCTTCGCCCAGGGCAAGACGCCGGAGCAAGTGGTCGCCATTGCGGAACGCCTGCTGGCCAACGCCCACAATGTTCTGATTACGCGCGCCAGCCGCGAGTGCGCCGCCCTGGTCGCCGCCCAGCTCCCCGGCGCCGAGTACCTGCCGCTTTCCGGAGCCATCCGCTTCTGGCGCGACCGCACCGTGCACGGCAAGGGACTGATCGCCGTGGTCTGCGCCGGCACCAGCGATATCCCGGTGGCGGAGGAAGCCCAGATCACCGCGCAGCTCATGGGCAATGAAGTGGACACCATACACGACGTCGGAGTGGCCGGCATTCACCGCCTGATGAGCAGTCGCGAAAGGCTCACTCAGGCGCGCGTGGTGGTGGTGTGCGCCGGCATGGAAGGCGCGCTGCCCAGCGTGGTGGGCGGTCTGGTGTCGGTCCCCGTGATCGCCGTGCCGACCAGCATTGGATATGGCGCCAGCTTCCATGGACTCGCCGCCTTGCTCGGCATGTTGAACAGCTGCGCCAGCAACGTCACCGTCGTCAATATCGATAACGGCTTCGGCGCCGGCTACGTGGCCAGCCTCATCAATCGGCTATAGAAAACCAAGCACAATGGCCGCCGATAAACGCGGATAACACATTGTTTTGCTTATCGGTGTTTATCTGCGTTCATCGGCGGCCCATCTTGTCGATCTCGTTGAAGTAGACTTTGCGGCCTTCATCCATGGCCAGATTGGAAAGAATCACGGACACCGAATCGGCCATGCCGACTTCCAGATTCGCAATGGGCGGCTTACCCGTGCGGCAGCAGTCGAAGAAGCTCTCCAGTTCCGTGTCCACCGGATTGCGCTGCTCTTCCTGCAGAATCACGCCCCTGCTGGTCAGCCAGCGCCTGGCGAACTTCACTTCCTTATCGAGGAAGCTCTCCTTGCCGGTGAACGTCATATCGCCGGTCATGATCGGGATCGGGCCGTTGGCGCCGCCCGTTGTCACCATGGTAGCGCCCGCGACCAAGGCTTCCTTCTTCTTCTCGCCCGCTTTGGTGATCTCCGCGGCGGCCTTCGGCGGCTCGCGATACCACCACGCAATCGGCGGCTGAAACACCTTTTTGTCCGGATCGTCGCCGCCCACCGTGATCTCGATAGTCCCCTCCGTGCCCATGATGATTTCGCCCATCTCCGCCCGGTTCCCGTTGAAGAACGGCAGGAACTGATTAGTGCTGATCGAAGAATAGGTCAGCTTCTGGCCCTTGGGGTATTTGTAAATCAGTTGCACGTTGTCCCAGACGTCGCGGCCGTCCTTCAGCGTATCCAGGCTGCCCAGGCCCATGACGAACTCCGGCGCCGAGCCGAACATCCAATCGGCGATGTCCGCCTGGTGCGAGGTGAGTTCCGCCGCGATACCGCCCGACATGGACCGGTAGATGCGCCAGTTGGCGATGCTCTTTTCGCCGCCGGGCTTCATGGTCCACAGCGTGCTCGGCTTGTTGATCATGTTGCGGTGCCACTGCGCGTGCATGTGGTGTACGTCGCCCAGAATGCCCTTGTCCACCATCTGCTTCACCGTCTGGTAGAAGGTGCTGTAGCGGCGCTGCAACCCGGTCTGCAACGTCTGCCTGGGGTGCTCCAGGTGCAGGGCGCGCAGGGCGTGAACTTCCTCCGGCTTGAACACCAGGCACTTCTCGCAGAAAACGTGCTTGCCCGCCATGAGCGCATCGCGCGTCACCGGGTAGTGAACGAACAGGGGCAACAGGACGAATACCGCTTCCACGTCCCTGGCTGCGAGCAGTTCGCGATAGTCTTTGAACTGCTTCGGATTGGTGCCGATGATGTCGACGCCCTGCTTCAGGGCGCTGGCGTCGATATCGCAAAGCGCGACGCAACGCCCGTTGTCAATCCCTTTCAGATGCTTCAGGAGATATCTCCCCCGGCTGCCGGTGCCGATGACGCCGTACTGCACCTGGTCGTTGGCCGCGCGGACCTTCTGCACGGCGGGAGCGCCGTGTACGGCGGGAATAGCGGCTGCCACCGCGGTCACCGCTCCGGCGGCCTTCACGAAATCGCGGCGGGAGACATGTTGGTCCTGGGACATGGCGGACACCTCTTCTGTTATTTTCCCCGATTGTAACATGTGGTTTTTGGTAACCGAACTGCTCGTGGTGCGTCTCGTGCTTTTGATGCTACGACCTACGGCAGGCGCGTTGTGGCTGGGTGCGCTCATTGTGCCTCTGCATGCACAGCCGGCGCCCCAGCCGCCATCGTCCGCCCAGATCAAGGATGTTCAGATCCCCAAAATATCCAGCCCGCCGCGTCTCGAGCAGTTCCTCGGCGGCGCCTCGCGCGGCGACCTGCGCCGCATCGACGATTTCCGCCAGCGCCAACCCGGCGACGGCGTGCCCGTCAGCCGCAAGACTTCCGCCTGGATCGGCTACGACGATCGCAACTTTTACGCCGTCTTCGTCTGCCAATCGCCCGCCGGGCAGACACGCGCCCGCTTGTCCAAGCGCGAGGACATCATGAGCGACGACCTGATCGGCGTCTTCTTCGACACCTACCACTCCGGCCAGCGCGGCTACGAGTTCTTCGTCAACCCCCTCGGCGTGCAGGCCGAAGCCGCGCTCGCCGAAGGCCAGGGCGACGATTTCAGTTTCGACACCCTGTGGTATTCCGAGGGGCGGCTCACCCCTGAAGGCTATGCCGCCATGCTGACCATTCCCTTCCGCAGCCTGCGCTTCCCCGCCCACACCGTACAGACCTGGGGCCTCGGATTGTTCCGCTCTATCCCCACCAACAACGAGAATTCCTTCTGGCCGCCAGCGGAGGCACAGTCCCTGCTGAGATCCGCTGAGGTCTCTATCGTTTCACACCTGGACGGGGAACTACCGGCGACCAGGCCCGCCGGGTTTCGTTTCCGAGGTCTTTTCTCTTGCGCCCCGCGGCCCTTGGCTTTCCATGGCCTTTTGAATGGCGCTCACGTCTGCAAGGTCTTGCGGTCTGCCCGAAGCAAGTTTGGCGGCGATCAGATCGTCCTTCGAAATAAAGAACGCGGTAAGGCCCGTCTCCGCGTCAAGCACTCCTTCAACCCGGCGCTCCCATGCGGCGTCAAAATCAACGCCCGGCAGGTCGGGGAGAATATCGAAGCCTCGCGGATCGCGCCCAAAACGAAAGAAGCTGCCGCGATCGGCGAATTCCTCCGGGCGAATGCCTTCGAGCGATGCGCCAAACGAGGCAAGCGCCGCATAGGTTGCCTGTGCGTTTGCCGGGTCTGCTTTTATGAAAACGTCGATGTCCTTCGTAAAGCGAGGCTGCGCGTGAAAGATGACAGCGTACCCGCCGACAATCAGGTATCTAACGCCATGGGCATGGAAGGCGGACAAAAGGTCTTTGTAGTCTTGGTACATCGGGTTCTATCTCCCAACCTTTGAGTGCGTAGGCGTCCTGGATCATTTCCTCAACCGCGTCTATCCGCTCATGCACGGGCCGGCTCTGCCAGTACCGATACTCGTCGGCCTTCATTTCCTCGAAGCTGGTGTACTTGCGTATGATTGGCTCCATGCGTTCCTTTCTTAGCATAGGCCCTTCCCCTACGTCCGGAATTTCTCCAGCGTCCGCGGATTATAGGCCCAATGGAACTCCAACTCGTAGCCCATCGAACGCGCCAGCCCTTCCAGATCCGGGAACAGGGTGGCGTAAGTGATATTCATGCGGTATAACTCCCGCATCCCCACCTCGCGGACCGCGTTGGTCAGAATGAACTTAGCCAGGATATTCTCCTGGTCGCGATCGCTCAGCATCTCTTCAATCGGCACATCCAGCACGCCGGGGACGGCGAAGGTGCCGGATTGCGCGATCAGGCGGCGATTCATGGTGTGCGGCTCTCCCATCCAGATGAAACGCTGCTTGCCCTTCAGGTAGTAACGGCTGAAATTGCCCTTGTTGCGCGGATCCATGCGGCGGGGCTTGTCGGCGCGGCTGCTATCGATGGCGCCCGGATTCATGGCCCAGACCACGCCGTCGTTCAGCGTCCGCTCCAGCGCAAAAAAGGCGGCCACGTACGGCGACCAGGTGAAATCGATCAATCGCGTGGGAGCGCCGTGGTGCTGCATCAGCGCCAGCCACTGAAAGTCGTCGTCGGGCTCCGGCGGCTGGGCCAGAAACTGGTGCGCTTTGCGCTTGAAGACGCGCAGAATGCGGCTTTCCTGGTCCGCCCAAGCTCCCCGGTCCACACCGAAATTCTTCAGGTAGCGGGAGAGCGAACTGTACAGCGGCCAGCGCTCGTCGCGTTCGCCGCGGAACGCCCAGTTGGAATACGGCGGCTGCACCACCAGCTTGAGAAACGCCTCCCAGGATGTCAGCCGGAAGACGCGATAGGAGCCTAGTTTCGCTTTACGCGTGGGCATCTGCTACCCATCGTAGTGTATCGTGGAGCAGCCTTCCAGGCTGCCACGCCGGCGTCCTTGCCGGCGTTCCTCAAAAAATGCCGGCACGAGAATGCCGGCATGGCAGGCGGGACGCCCGCTCCACTAGCATTAGACTACCGGTCGTAACGGTATAGCGCCTGTTCGATAGGGACTCCCCGCACCTCGAGGCGTTTCAAATCGGCGGCGCCCACGCCGTGCGCCTCCGCCAGCAGCAGCGTATTGTCGGCGTTGCGGAAAGGCGCCGTGCCGCGCGGAGCGCGCGGGTTGTAGCCCATCACGGCGGCGCTCACCGCGTCCGTGCATACCGGGTTCAGCCCCGCGATCAGCACTCCCGGCTTGACCACCCGCAACCCGCGGATCCACGGACCCTCGCCGCCGGCGGTGGATGCCACGCCATCCACGATCGCCAGGTGGATGGGGCGCACCACGGCCAGGTCCGCCACCACCCGCGACACCCGATAGCCCGCATTCTTGAGCCCCTCGCCGGGATGCAGCTCGGGCGGCGCGATCCGCGCCGGTTGCCGTTTGGCGAAGTGGACCACGTCGCTTCGTCCCCTGGTGGGCCTCTCGTTGGGGTCGTCACGGCCGGCGTCGTCGCCGTAGATCGACGCCGGCAGGCAGCCGAAGCAGTTCTTCAAGGAGAGCGTCACCCCGCAATCGGCATGATTCTTGAGCTTCGCCAGGCTGACAAACACGTCGGTATCCTCGTATGCCTGGTTCATCACGTACTCGGGGTACATGTACGCCGCGCCGGGGAACTTGAAGCGCGCGTACTTTTTGCGCTTGCCTAACCCGTTGGTATTTTCGAATTCCAACCCCGCCGCCGCCGATTGCAGCGCGCGGATATTCCAGCCCGAATCGAGGATCGCGTCCTCCAGCGGTCCCGCCGTGCCCCAGGCGCTTTCCACCAGGCGTAAGCGCCGGGCGCCCGCGCGGCCCAGCAGGTAGATCGCGGCCCCCACCACCTTGGGATGCGTGTAGTGCGTCAGGCCGGGCGCCATGCCCTGAAAGCGCAGGCCCGGCGGACCCGTCATGTTCACCTTGATGGCGACCGTCTTGTTGCGCACCAGTTTTTCCAGGCCGCCGAGCTGGTCGAACATGGCGGCCATCTTCGCCGTCACGTCCTCCTCATAGGTGGCGCAC
>Ga0182021_10010411_pt1 | contig 11025 bp, 11 predicted proteins | sample 612E3MmetaG_FD_120493 | JGI IMG/M metagenome (GOLD analysis project Ga0182021, IMG submission 120493) | Permafrost microbial communities from Stordalen Mire, Sweden - 612E3M metaG (Illumina Assembly) | ecosystem: Environmental > Terrestrial > Soil > Wetlands > Permafrost | place: Sweden...
GCTCGCCTTCGTCGCCGTCGCCGTCTGGCCCGAGAGCGCGGGTCGCGCCGAGGAAGCGCGTCTCACGCTCGACGGGCTCCACTTCTACGCGCCACAACCCTGAGGAAACGATCCGCCATGCAAGCTCGAGCCGTCGTCGCCTGCGCCCTCGTCGCCGTGTCTCCCCTCGTCTCTGGCTGCAAGAAGGGCTTCGGCTCCGGCTTCGAGGGCGAGATCACCATGCACATCCAGTCGACGCCGACGTCGTCGAGCGACCTGCTCGTCAAGACCAAGGCCGACAAGATGCGGTTCGAGACGAAGGCGGCCGACGGCTCGAAGTCGTACTCGCTGTTCGATCCGACGACCAACAGGTTCACGATGGTGATGGACAAGCAGAAGTCCTACATGGCCATGGACCTGTCCAAGCCCGGCGCGCCGCAGGCCAACACGAGCCCCGATTCGGTCACCATCGAGAAGAGCGGCAAGCACGAGACGATCGCCGGCCTCGATTGCGAGGACTGGACCGCGAAGGCGCCGAGCGGCAAGCGCTCCGAGGTATGCATCGCGTCGGGCATCGCGTTCGTCGACATGGGGAGCGCGAAGAGCGGAAGCTCGGGCGGCGGGCTGGCCAAGGAGCTGCGCGACAAGAAGCTCTTCCCGCTTCGCTCGGTCGAGTACGACGCGGCGGGCAAGGAGCTCAACCGCATGGAAGTGACCAAGGTCGAGAAGAAGTCCCTCGACGACTCCGAGTTCACGGTCCCGAAGGACTACACGGAAATCAAGATGCCCTGAGCGCTCAGGTTCCCTCGAACTTCTTCATGAACTGCTCGGGGTTCGCGTTGAATTTGTCGTTGCAGCCCGCGCAGCAGAAGTAGACGGTCTTGCCCTTGTAGTCGACCTTGGGCGACGACGCGGTGACCGTGAACTCCTCGCCCGTGACCGGGCAGACCGTCTTGTCGCCGATCTGCGCTTCGCCGGGCTTCTTGTCGCCCGCGGGCAGCGCGCCCGAGGCGGAGGGGGTCGTGGACTGGGCCGGTGCGCCGCCGCACGCGGCGAGCGAGAGCACGAAGGCGAGAGACAGGATTCCGGTACGCATGATGCGCGAGTGTAGGGCGGCACGGCCTTCGCGCAAGAGGACTATGGTGCAGTCGCGCGGGCACGGAGCTGGATGCCTCGCCGGGACGCGCCGGCGCCAGGAATCCCGACGTCGACCGTGCCCGAGATCTCCACGACGCCACCGTCTGGTTTGCGCGGTGCGGCGAGCGGCGCGAGCGAAAGATGATAGGTGGCCCCGACGGGGACGGTGGTCACGCCGGAGGGCAGCGCGTGGGTCCCGACGAGGGCCGCAACGTCGCCGCGCGAGAGCTCCGACGTGCGGGCGCCCGCGCTGGCCGTGGCCTGCAGGCACAACGACGGGTCCGCGGGATCGAAGAAGAGGACGGAGAGGGGCTCGGTCCCGACCTCGGTGAGCGTGATGTCCGGGCGCAGCGTCTCGCCCTCGCGCGTCGCGGTGAGGGTCATGCGAAGCGCGCGAAGGGGGTGGCGAGCGACCTCGACCAGGATCTGGTCCAGCTTGGAGCGCAGCGCGTTCACGCCTTCATCGGGCGCAACGAGCGAGAGCTCCGACTTCACGGACCCGCTCGTGATCCGGAGAAATCCGCTCCCTTCTGCAGTCGCCTGGAGCCCTGCCGAGCGCGACAGGAGGTCTCCGGTCTGCACCAGCTTCGCGAGCGCCGCGCGCGTCTCCGGAGCGACCGGGGCGCCGTAGAAGCCGAGCGTGTCCGCCTCGGCCCCGATCGGCTCGCCCAGGTAGAGCTCGGCGTCGCCGGAAGCAGGGATGTGGAGATCGAAGCTGGTCCTGGGCCGCACGGCATCGACGCCGTAGGCAAAATCGAGATTTGCGTAGGCCGCGGTCCGCTCCGGGGTGTCCGACGCGCGACATCCGAGGACGCTACCCACGAGGACCATCGAGAGAATCACGGCTCGCATCCCGCCATCCTACCGCGACAGGAGCCGTCGGATCCGCGTCTTCACGACGAACCACACGCGCGCGTAGAAGCGCCGCAGGTACGCGGCCTGGATCAGCACGACGAGCCCGATGGTGATCGCCCGCATCGGCGCCGTGCGCCGGTAGAGCTGCTCCACGTCGAAGGCCACGTTCGGATCGGGCGTGTGGATGTCCTTGAAGAAGATGTCGAACGCGAGGGTGACGCCGAGCTCGTTGAAGATGAGCGCGCACCCGACGCCGTACGCGATGGCGATGGCGCGCCGCCAGCCCGGGCGGAAAGTGAGGAGCGCGGCGCAGGCGCTCGACCCCAGGAGCGCGAAGCCGGTCATGTAGGCGGCGCGGAGCACGCCGCGCGGGGCGATGTCCCACGTGAAGGACGCGAAGACCACGCCGCGGATGACGAGCAGCGTGATCACGAAGGCGGCCAGCGTGAGGAACGCGAGATCGCGGCTGCGATCGACGACGAGCTCGCGCCACACGCGCGTGACGGACCCCCTGGAGGACGTCTTCGTCGCAGCCTTCGGCGGCGTCGACACCTGGGTCGCGAGAAGCGTGTCGATCGACTGCTCGGCCTCGGCCAGCCGCGCCGCGAGCTTCCGCACCAGCGCGACGGCGATCTCCGGGCGCCGCTCGCGGAGCTCGTCGAAGTCGTGGTCGGGGATGACGAGGGCCTCGAGGTCGCCGGTCGCGGTCACGGTGGCCGAGCGGAGCTCTCCGGTCAGCGACGCCATCTCGCCCACGAGGCCGCCGGGACCGAGCTTGCCGAGGACCTGTCGTTCGCCGGCTCGCGGCTCGATGCTGATCTCGGCCTCACCGGAGACGATGACGTAGACGTCGGCCCCGAACTCGAGCTCCGAGACGATGCGCTCGCCCTTCGCGTAGCGCTGGAGGCGCCCATGTTGGGCCACGTCGACGAGCGCGCCCTCGTCGAGGCTCGCGAGGAGCTCGGTCTTGCGCAAGGCCTCGATCGGGGCGCTCATCGTGCACCGCGCAGCTTGGACAGCCCGCGCCAGAAGAGGGCGCTCCAGAAGCGGCGAAAATAGGTGAGCTGCACGAGGAGGACGGCGGCGATGGCGGCGGAGACGAGGCTCAGGCTCTGCGAGTACTCCGGGTTCAGGTTCCAGAAGAGCGCGAACTCGTCGAAGATGAGGCCGCAGCCGGCGCCAAACGCGAACGCGAGCAGCCGAAGTGCGCGCCGGCCCATGGGAAACAGGGCCGCCAACCCGGCCACGCCGACGAGGATGAGCCCGTAATTGAAGTGGTGCACGTGCATCGGGTTCGGATCGGTGCCCGGCACGAGCGCGAAGAGCTGCTTCTCGAGGTGGTAGTGGAGGATGAAGGCGACGACGAGGCGTGCCCCGGAGAGGGCGGCGAGGAAGCCCGCGAGCATCCAGAACGGCGGCTCTGCGCCGGCCTCCACGACGAGTCGCCGGAAGAGCTGTGGCGTGCCGAGGCGCCGGACGTCGGCGCCACGCGCGACGAGCTCGCGACGTTGCTCGTCGACGGCGGTCGCCAGCTGATCGCCTGCGAGGCCGGCGGCGTGGAGCTCGAGCACCTGACGGACGACGTCGTTCTTCGCGCGGAGCTCGGACGCGAGCTCGACGGCGAGCGGCAAGGCCACCGCGGGGAACTCGGCCAGGATGGCGTCGAGGCCGCGCCGATCGAGCGTCGCGACGCGCGCAGGCTCGCGGGCGGTGAGGGTGACGGCGTGCGCGTGGCCCGTGAGCAGGTGGATCTCGCCGTGGCGATCGCCGAGGCGCATCGTGCCGTGCACGGCGCCCGCGGCGCTCGCGATCGAGAGCTCGACCTGGCCAGTCACGATCACGACGAGGCGGGCCGCCTCCGGCGTCGCCTCGAACGACATCTTCGCGCCTTCCTCGAGCGAGGCGACCTCGAAGCGCAGCGCGATGCGACCGACCTCGTCGGGCCGGAGCTTGGAGAAGAACGATAGAGAGCCGAGAACCGCCTCGAGGGCGCGCATGGCCGGGATCCTATACCAATGTCGACATCGTTCCCGCACGCTCGGCGCGGACCCTATACTGCGGCGCGATGAGCCGCGCCCGACTCACTTCCGGCCTCCTTCTCCTCCAGCTCGGCCTGGTCTCCACCGGCGCGCTCGCGGAGCCGGGCGCGCACGCGGAGCCGGGCTTCGACAGCGTGGCGCGCGGCGCCGTCTTCGACACCGGCATCGGGTCGAGCATGGCCGGCGACACGCTGATGGCCCAGCTGGGCGGCGAGTCGGCGGGGATCCGGTTGCTTCGCGGGACGTGGCTGCTCCAGTGGGACGTCCTCGTCGCCGCCAAGGCGGGCTACCTCGCCAACGAGAATCCGTACCTCTTCCTGCTGGGCGGGCACGCGCTGGCGTGGGCCGAAGGCGGAGCGCGTTTCATGTCCACGCGCACGTGGAGCCCGTACGGCGGGCTGCGGCTGGGCAACGAGGCGCAGATCATGGGGCACCCCGGCGCGGCCCTGTCCGATTTCGACAGGTCGAACGCGGTCGACGGCGTCGGCGGCGTGAGCGAACGGGCGCTCTTTCGAGTCGACGCGGGCGTGTCGTTCCTCGAGCGCGGCCGCTCCATGCTCCTCGTGCTGTTCGGGCAGGAGGCGCTTCGCGCACCCACGCTCCACGTGCCGGGCCAGGCGTTCACCGAGGTCGGCCTCGGCGCGCGGTTCGATTTCTCGCGCAGCGTGATGGCGAGCGTCGAGGGCGTCTGGGGCGTGACCTCGAACCGACCGATGGCGCCCGCGCGGACCGACCAGACGACCCACGTCGGTATGACGGCCACGCTCCGGAAGATCTTCAAGAACGGAATGTGGATCGCCGGCTCGGTGTCCTGGGATCGCGACTCGGACCGCGCCGTCGACGAGGAGACGGGTACCGTGTTCGACACGACCAACGCGCCCACCTTCGCGTTCGCGCTCCTCTACGGGCTCCCGCTCTGGAGGGCGCGCCCATGAACCGGAGGAGCTTCCTCGTTCTCCTCGCTTTCGCCGCGAGCTGCGATCCCCAGAAGGCGGACTGGGGCTTCGACCCGATCGACGGGATGAAGACGCCGCCCGACGATCCCGCGCGCACGTGCGGCGCCAGCGTTCCCGCGGACGCCTCGTCGCCGCGGCGCGCCGCGTGCGCCTTCGCTTCGGGCACCCATGCCTCCGAGTCGCTCGGCATCGACCGCAGCGTCCTCGCGTCGCTTCCGATCGAGCACGTCATCGTGGCGATGAAGGAGAACCGGAGCTTCGATCACCTCCTCGGCAAGCTCCACGATCGCGGCCAGCCCGGCGTCGAGGCCGTCCCGTCCACGTACTCGAATCCCGATGCGCGCGGAAACGCCGTCTTTCCCGCGCACGCGACGACCACGTGCCTCCAGCTCGATCCGGGGCATCAGTCGGAAGGGATCCTCCGCGGCATGAACGGCGGCAAGATGGACGGCTTCGTCCAGAACGCCGCGGCGACGACGGCGTCGGACGGCGCGTTCGTCATGAGCTACTACGACGCGACCGATCTCCCGTTCGACTACTGGCTCGCCAGCACGTTCGCGGTCAGTGATCGCCACTTCGCGCCGATGCCCAGCGGCACCTATGCCAACCGGGATTTCCTCCTGTTCGGAACGAACGACGGGGTCGTCGACACCGGCATCGTGTATCCACCGCCGAACACACCCTCGATCCTGCAGCTCTTGATGGCCCGGGGCCGCACCTGGCGCGCCTACAGCGACGGCGCGATCCTCAGCGGCACGCTCGACTGGAGCGCAGGCGATCCCGGCGTGCGCGGCATGCAGAGCTTCTACGACGATCTGGATCACGGCACGCTCCCCAGCGTCGCGTTCGTCGACGCCGTCGACTACGTGGAAGACGACCACCCCGAGGCCGATCTGCAGCGCGGCGAAACGTGGCTGAAGTCGGTCTACGACCACGCCCTCAAGAGCCCGCAGTGGCAGCGCCTCGCCATCGTGTGGACCTACGACGAGGCGGGAGGCTTCGCCGATCACGTGGCGCCGCCCACCGCGTGTCGCCCGCTGCCCTCGAAGTCGCCGTTCACGCAGCTGGGGCCGCGCATCCCGTTCGTCGTCATCTCCCCCTGGGCGAAGCGCAACTACGTGTCGCACGTGGTCCACGATCACACGGCGATCACGCGCTTCATCGAGGCCCTCTTCGATCTTCCCGCGCTGACCGAGCGCGACGCCAACAGCGACGCCCTGCTCGACCTCTTCGACTTCTCCTGCGGGCGCGATCTGTCGGTGCCGCCGGCGCCCAGCCCCGGAACCGGACGCTGCCCGTAGCGCTCAGGCCTCGGCGGGGGCCGGAGGCGTCTCGGGGGATTTCGTCGGCAAGGTCAGCGCGAGGAGCAGCGCCAGCGCCATGCCCATGGCCGCCGCCCAGTACGGCGACCGCGCTCCCACGTGCCCGTAGAGGAAACCGCCCATGGCGGGACCGAACATGCGCGCGAGGCTCCCCATCGATTGGCTGGCCCCCAGCGTCGCGCCTTGCTCCTGTGGCGAGGCGCGCTTCGATACGTAGGCGCTGACCGAGGGCTGCGACAGCCCGTTGCCGATGGCGAGGAGGATGCCGGACGCGTAGAGCATCCATCGTCCGATGTCCGGGGCCAGGGCCGTGAGCGCGAAGGCGATCACCTGGAGGAAGACCCCCGTCCTGAGGATGTTCGCGTCTTCGACCTTCCCCGAGAGCTGCCTCACGATGCCGCCTTGCACCAGCGCCGCAGCGACGCCGATCGATGCCAGCAAGAGGCCGGTCTCGCGCGTGGACATGCCGAACATGTCCTTGTTGAAGAAGCGGTACGTCTGGTCCAGGTTCGCGAACGAGAGGACGAGCACGAAGTTCACGAGGATCGCGCGTCCCAGATCGGGATGCTTGAGGGTCCGCGTGAGGCCGCCGAAATCGAGCGGCGAGCGAGAGCGCGTCACCGCGTGCTGCCGCTTCTCGGGCGGGAGCGACTCGGGCAGACCGCGGAGCACCCACACGAAGTTGATGAAGCTCAGGCCCGCCGCGGCCCAGCAGGCCCACGGCCCGTGGCGTCCGTTGACCGCGTAGCCCGCCAGGACGCCGCCGATGCCCGGGCCCAGGACGAACCCCAGCCCGAACGCCATCCCGATGAGGCCCATGCCCTTGGCGCGATCCTTCGGCGACGTGACGTCGGCGATGTACGCGCTGGCGGTTCCCAGGTTGGCCGTGGCGATGCCGGCAAAGATGCGCGCGAGAAAGAGCCAGCGGATGCCCGTCCCGTACGCGAGGGCGATGCCGAGCCCGAGGTTCGCGAGCGCCGTCGCTCCGATGGACCAGACGAGGACGGGCCTGCGTCCGATGCGATCGGAGAGTCGTCCCCAGTACGGGACGAACACGAACTGCATGAGCGAGTAGACGGCCGAGAGCAGCGTGGCGACGAACGCCGTGGACCCGAAGGTGTCGCGCGCTTCCTCGGGGAGAAACGGCAGGACCAGCCCGAACCCCAGGAGGTCGAGGACGATCGTGAGGAAGATGGCCCCGAGGGAGGCCTTTCGCGGCTCAGGCATGGACGCGAACGGCTTCTAGCACGCGGCGGCGGTCCGGCGGGCCCAGAGGAACGCCTCCACGTTTCCCTTCGGGCCGGGCACGGTGGAATCGCACTCCCCGAGGATCGCGAAGCCCTCGCTTCGCGCCTCGGCGACGACGCCGTCGATGGCCGAGCGCCGGGTCCCCGCGTCCCGGATGACCCCTTTTCCGCGGGACGCGATCTCGCGGCCGACCTCGAACTGCGGCTTCACGAGGGCGAGGAGCTCGCCCCCCTCCCTGGTGCAGCGCGCGATGGCGTCGAGCAGCTTGCCGAGGCCGATGAAGGACGCGTCGACGACGGTGAGGTCCACGGCCCCTCCGATGGCCTCGGGCGTGAGGGAGCGCGCGTTCGTTCGTTCGAGGACCAGGACACGGGGATCGGTCCGGAGCTTGTGTGCGAGCTGCCCGTATCCGACGTCGACCGCGGCCACGTGCGCGGCTCCGCGCTGCAAGAGGCAGTCGGTGAACCCGCCGGTCGACGCGCCCAGATCGAGGCAGCGCTTTCCCGTCACGTCCAGGTGGAACGTCTCGAGCGCGCCGGCCAGCTTGAGCCCACCGCGGGAAACGTAGGGGTTTGCCGAGCCGCGCACGGTCAGCGGCGCCAGCTCGTCCACGAGGGTCCCCGACTTGTCGACCCGCTGATCGCGCAGATAGACGGTGCCGGCCAGGACCATGGCCTGGGCCTTGGCCCGCGTGGGCGCGAGCCCCAACGTGACCAACCGCTGATCGACCCTGGTCTTGCTCACCTGGGCCATGGTGCCCTGGTCACGTAGACGCACGGCAGTTTTCTGCTATACGGACGGGATTGGGGCATGTGTGCAGGTGTGTGCAGCACCAGAGTGTTCAATATTCCGGTGTGCCTGTGCTGGCCCCCCGCTTTTCGCGAAACAAGGAATCACCATGCGACTTCAGACCTTCGGCCTCTCCGCGTTCGCCTCCTTCGTTCTTGGCGCTTCGGTGCTGTATTGCAGCCCGGCCACGAACGTGACGCCCGATTCCGACGCCGGCGTGTGCGATCCGGACTCGGGCGCCAACTGCCCGTGTAACCCGACGACCTACAAGCCGAGCGACTGCTACCACGGCCCGCTGGGCACCAACGGCAAGGGTGCGTGCAAGGCAGGCAAGAAGAGCTGCAGCCCCGCCGGCGTGATGAGCGATTGCGTGGGCGAGGTGCTTCCCACTCCGGAGGTCTGCGACTACGCCGACAACGACTGCAACGGCGTGACCGACGATCTGCCCGAGTTCACCGACGCCGCGCCCATCGCGTACTGCGAGTCCCCCGCGTGCGATCCCTCCTTCCGCGACGCGGGGATCTACTGCTTCACCGGTGATCTGGGCATCTGCGGCGCCGGCCGAAGGACCTGCGCGCCCGGCGCGTCGGCGGGCACGCCCACCGGCTGCAAGTCGTTCATCAAGAACGGCGTGCCCGAAGAGTGCAACGCCATCGACGACGACTGCAACGGGCAGGTCGACGACGGGCTCCAGGGCACGCTGGGCCCCTGCGACACCGACGCGGGTGTCGGAGAGTGCGCGCACAGCAACGTCGACTGCAACGACGGCGGCCTCGTCTGCCCCCCGTCCGATCCCGGCACCGAGACGTGCGACGGCAAAGACAACGACTGCAACGGCATCATCGACGACAAGGCGTGCCCGACCGTCGGTTCGGACTATTGCTGCAGGTCGAAGACGTCGAGCTACGCGATCTGCACCAGCTCCTCGTACTACCTCGATGGTGGCATCTACTCGTCCAGCTACGACTGCAGGTACGCGAAGTAGTCACGGAATGACGCGGTCCGGGTAGAGCGCCTGCGCCAGCACCTTCGCGCCCTCGGCGGCGCGCGGTCCCGGTCGCAGCACGCGCTCGTCGCTGAGCGAGAGGACCTTGTCGGTCTTCACGGCACGGAGGTCCTTCCATCCGGGCGCGGTCTTGCCGATGCGCTGCGCGCCGTGCTCCTCGGCCACGGCGGCGTTCACGACCACGTCGGGATCGAGGGCCAACACGGCCTCCAGATCGAGCGACGGGTAGGTTCCACCGCGGAGGACCGCGTTGGTGGCGCGCGCGTGCACGAGCACGTCGTCGCCGAAGCTTCCGGGGCCGCTGGCCACGATGGGCTCGACGCCGAAGAGGAGGAGCACGCGCACTTTGGGCACGTCGCGCAGCGCGCGCTCGATGGCGTCCTCTTGCCCGCGCATCGCCGCGAGGACGGGCAGGACGTCGGCGCTGCGCGCCAGGCGCTCGCCCAGGCCGCGGATCATCGCGTCGATCTCCGCAAACGTCTCCGTGGGAGGGAAGTAGGTGGCGATCCCGCGGTCCTCGAGCTCCCTCGCGATGCTCGCCCCGACGGGACCTCGCGCGCCGCAGACCAGATCCGGCGCGAGCCCGACGATGGCCTCGAGGTTCGGATCCACGTACCCGCCCACCTCGGGCAGCGCGAGGACCTCCTTCGGGTAGTCGCAGTAACGCGAGCGCCCCGCGAGCTGCGCCAGAGCGCCGAGCGCGCCCATCGCCTCGGTGGTCGACGGCGAGAGGGACACGACGCGCAGCTGCCCGGGCGCCTTCGCCGCGCGCGTCGTGCGCCGGCATGCGGCGGCGACGAGCGACGAGGCGAGCCCCAGCGCGAAGGAGCGGCGGGAGATCATCGCTCGATGAGGCCGTACTTGTGCAGCTTCTCGATGAGCGCCGGCCGCGAGATGCCGAGGCGCCGCGCGGTCTCGCTCTGGTTTCTGGCCGACGTCTCGAACTGCTCGGCGATGATCGAGCGCTCGAAGAACTCGACGCGTGCGCGGAGAGGCTTGCCGGGCCCCGGATCGCCCCCCCCGCTCCCCGCCGCGGCCGGCGCCACGGTCACCGGATCGGAGAGGGTGCGCCAGAGCGCGAGGGTGATGCGCTCGTCGGGCGAGAGCGCGAGCAAGCGCGCGACGGTGTTCTCCAGCTCGCGCACGTTGCCCGGCCACGGATCGTGCGCCAGCGCGTCGACAAGCGCCGGCTCCATGTCGACCGAGCCCATGCCGTAGCGCTCGGCGTAGGAGCGCACGAACGTCCGCACGAGCGGCTCGATGTCCTCGGGGCGCTCGCGGAGCGGCGGCACCCGGATGGGGACCACGTTGAGGCGATAGAAGAGATCCTCGCGGAAGCGGCCCGCCTTGACCTCGGCGGAGAGGTCGCGGTTCGTCGCGGCCACGAGGCGCACGTCGACGTGCTCGGCGCGGCCCCCCACGGGCTGCACCTCGCCAGACTGGAGGGCGCGGAGGATCTTCGCCTGGACGGGCAGCGCCAGGTCGCCGATCTCGTCGATGAAGAGCGTGCCGTGATCGGCCTGCTGGAAGTAGCCGAGGCGCGCGGCCTGCGCGCCCGTGAAGGCGCCCTTCGTGTGGCCGAAGAGCTCGGCCTCGGCGAGCTCGGGCGTGAGCGCGGCGCAGTTGAAGCGGACGAAGGGGGCGTCGGCGCGCCTCGAGGCGCGGACGAGCGCCTCGGCGACGCGCTCCTTGCC
>Ga0182021_10010412_pt1 | contig 11023 bp, 7 predicted proteins | sample 612E3MmetaG_FD_120493 | JGI IMG/M metagenome (GOLD analysis project Ga0182021, IMG submission 120493) | Permafrost microbial communities from Stordalen Mire, Sweden - 612E3M metaG (Illumina Assembly) | ecosystem: Environmental > Terrestrial > Soil > Wetlands > Permafrost | place: Sweden...
CTCGAGGCCGCGGGCGCTCCCGGCCCGGCTTCGATCGGCGTGGTGCTATCGGGCGACCTGGAACTCGCGGGGCTCAACGCCGTCCACATGGGTCGCTCGGGCCCGACCGACGTCCTCTCCTTCCCGTTCTTCCCGCCGGAAACCTATCCCCCGCACGAGCGCGGTGTCCCGGTCAGCCGCGACCCCTGGGTGGCAGCGGCACTCAAGCAGGCCTTCGCCCTTCCGCCCGGATTACGGGCCCACCTCGGTGACGTGATCGTCTCTGTGGAGCGCGCCGTTGCCCAGGCTGCCGACGGTCGCGGCGGTCAGACCGGCGACATTCTCTGGACGCCGGCCGAGGAGCTGCTGCTGCTCGCCGTTCACGGGACGCTGCACGTCTGCGGCTGGGACCATGCCGAACCGGTGGAAGAGGCGGCGATGAGGGCGCTGGAGCGGCAGGTTCTCGAGTCGCTGCCGCACGAGACGTCGCACGAAGTGGCAGTGGGTCCGGATAGCTAGAGTGCCCGCCGGTTCGAGACAACCCGCGGGCTTCCCGTCCGCTTCCCGCCGGCCTCAGGTCGCAACCGACCAGGCCACCGATTTCGTACGTGGCCGCCCCTGATACCATCCACATAGGCCCTCCGGAACGGGATCAGGGCTTGTTTTGCGTGTCGCGATGACTTCGCGGCGGCACCTGTGGGAGCAGTTGTGAAGATCGTCGTCGGCCTCGGCAATCCCGGCGCCCAGTACGAAAAGACGCGCCATAACATCGGCTGGATGGTCCTCGACCGACTGGCCGATCGGGCCGGCTGGTCGGGCCGCGCTCGAACGCGGGACGCCGCTGCGATCGTGCAGGGCCGGTATAGCGGGCTCGATCTGCTGCTCGTGAAGCCGCTCACCTTCATGAACGAATCCGGCCTGGCGGTCCGCAAGGTGCTGGCCCGCGAGCACGCCCCGCTGGTCGAGATCCTGGTGGTGGCGGACGACTTCGCGCTCCCCTTCGGCAAGCTGCGTTTCCGCGAGGGCGGCAGCGCCGGCGGCCACAACGGCTTGCGCTCGATCATCGAGGAGCTGGGCAACGAGCAGTTCAGTCGACTGCGCGTCGGGATCGGCGAGCCCGGCGAGAACGCCATCGACCACGTCCTGAGTCAGTTCGGGCGGGGCGAGAAGGCCCGGCTGTCCGAGCTGCTCGATGCCGCCGCCGACGCGGTCGAAGCGTGGGCCCGAGACGGCACCAGCAAGGCCGCGAACCACTTCAACGCTTTCGAGTTGCGGCCCGCCGACGATGAGCGGTCGGCGCCTCCCGGCGCGGTCGACGGTCCTCCCGGGCCCGACGGAATACGCCGCACCAAGACCGGCTGGCGCAAGTCGAAGCCGCCGGAGGGTGGCGAGTGAGCGTCCGTGGAGGCCGTCCTCTCCGCCGCCAGATCGAGGCCGCTCTGAGCGGCGAGGCGGACCCGCTGGGTGAGGACGGGCTCGGCTTGCCCGATCGAGAGCCCGCGGACGAGGAGGCGGACGAGTTCCTGGCCGCGGACTCGGCTCAGGAGGAGGCCGAGCCGGTCGGGCGCGGCAAGGCGCCGGCCGCGCCGGAATTGCGCGGCAGGCGGGGCAAGGAGCGCCATGTCGACGCTGAGATCCGGGCCGCGTACCAGGCCGCCCAGGCGGCGAAGGCGGGGGCCGGCCGCGACGCGGCGGCCGCGGTTCCGGGGTCCGGGGCGGCCCCGAACGCCCGACGGCTGCCGGATCTGCACGTCCTGCCGCCGCTCCTGCACGCCAGCGGGGCCTTCGCGGCGCTGCGCCAGAGACTCGGGGCGGAGAGCGCGCCACTCCCTGCGGGCGGTCGGCACGCGTCACTCGGCGCGGTGCCGCACGGCGCCAAGACATTCCTTGCGGCAGCCCTCGCCCTGGACGGCGGCCCCGGAGGAACAGGCGAGCGGCTCTGTTGGGTTGCCCGCGACGCCGAGATCGGCGACCGAGTGGCAGAGGAGCTGCAGTCATGGCTGGGCGACCCGGATGCGGTGGCCGTCCTCGAGCCGCGCTCATCGCTGGCCTACGAACGCAGCGAGTTGATCCGCGACGAGACGGCCGCTCGCGTGGCGGCTCTCGCCGCCTGGCGCTCCGGCCGTGCCCGCGTTCTTGTCGCCAGCGTTCAAGCGCTGCTCCAGCACACCCTCGATCCGGACGAGGTGCCCGAGAAGCCGCGCCGCCTGCGCGTTGGCGCCCGTCTCCACCAGGAAGAACTGCTCCACGAGCTGCTCGCCCTCGGATACGACCCGGTGCTCGAAGTTGCCGGCCGGGGCGAGTTCGCACGCCGCGGCGGCCTCGTCGACGTGTTCCCGTCCGCGGCGCTGCTGCCGATCCGGATCGAGCTCTTCGGCGACGAGATCGACTCGATGCGAGCCTTCGACCCGGCCGATCAGCGCAGCCTCAGAGCCGTAGAAGAAGTGGCTCTGCTCCCCGCCAGCGAATTCCTCGTGCCGGCCGCCGGCGTCGCCGAGATTCGCGAGCGGCTCGCCGGGTTGCCCGGCCACCTCGCCGCCCGACTCCCGGACCGCCTCGCATCGGATCTCGCCGGCTTCGAGGAAGGTGTCCGCGCCGGCACCGGCGAGCTGGGCGCGCATTCCGGCCACGTTCACGACATTGCCGCATCTGCCCGCGTCCTCGATACCGGCGACGCCGCCGAAGTCTGGGCCGCCGTCCTCTGCCCCTCGACCGGCCTGGATCACCTGCCCGCCGGAACGCTCCTCGTCCTCGACGAGCCGGCCGAGATCGCCGACGCCGCCGATTTCCTGTGGCGCCAGGCCAAGGAGCGCCGCGACGAGCTGGTGGCCGCGCGCGACCTGCCGGATCAGTGGCCGGAGGCCTATCTCGGACCCCGCGACTGGAAGAGCCGCCTGCTGCGTGGCCGAACCCTGGAACTCACCTGGGAATCCGAGGCCGCGACGCCGACCGGCGGAGGGACGCCAATAGGCGATCTCTTCGGCTGGCGCGAGCCTGCGCTGCCGCCGGCCCGGACCGCGCGGCTGGCACAGGCGATCGCGAGCTGGACGAGCGAAGGCGATCGTGTCGTCCTGGCGTCGGATCAAGCTCCTCGTCTGGCCGAGCTGCTGACCGAGCAGGACATGCCGACCGCGGCCGTCGATCGAATCGCCGAGGCTCCCGGTCCGGGCACGCGGACTCTCGTCGGTCGGAGTCTCAACGGCGGCTTCGCCGGCGGACCCGATGGGCTCGTCCTGGTCACCGACCGCGAGCTCTTCGGCACCGTCCGCGTTCGGCGCCCCAAGGCCCTGCGGCGCGTCGTGCCCCGCGACATCCTGGACCGGCTGACCTCGGGCGACCTCGTCGTCCACATCGACCACGGCATCGCCCGCTACGAGCGGATGCTTCGTCGCGGGGTCGCCGGCGAGGAGCGCGACTACCTGGAGCTGAGCTTCCACGGCACCGACAAGATCTTCCTGCCCGTCGAGCAGATCAACCGCATCAGCCGCTACTCCGGCGGCGAGAACCCCGAACTCAGCAAGCTGGGCGGCGCCGACTGGCTGCGGACCAAGCAGCGGGTCAAGCGCGCGGTCACCGACCTCGCCAAAGAGTTGCTCGAGATCTACGCGGCACGCGCCGCCGCGCCGGGCTTCGCCTACCCGCCCGACACCCCGTGGCAGGCGGAGCTCGAGGCGTCGTTCCCGTACGAGGAGACGCTCGACCAGCTCCGTGCCACGGCCGAGGTCAAGCTCGACATGGAGGCCGGCCGGCCCATGGACAGGCTGGTAGTGGGCGACGTCGGGTACGGCAAGACGGAAGTGGCGCTGCGCGGCGCGTTCAAGGCGCTCCAGGGCGGCAAGCAGGTCGCGGTGCTCGTGCCGACGACGGTCCTCGCCGCCCAGCACTATGCGACTTTCAGCCAGCGGTTCGCCGCCTTCCCGATCACCGTCCGTCTGCTGTCCCGCTACGTGCCCGCGAAGGAGCAGGACGCGACGATCGACGGGCTCGCCGCGGGCTCGGTAGATCTCGTGATCGGCACGCACCGGCTGCTCAGCAAGGACGTCCACTTCCACGACCTGGGGATGGTGGTGGTCGACGAGGAGCAACGCTTCGGCGTAGCCGCCAAGGAGCGTCTCAAGAAGCTGCGCCGCGAGGTGGACGTGCTGACGCTCTCCGCCACGCCCATCCCGCGCACGCTCAACCTGGCGCTGGCCGGCGTCCGCGACCTGTCGTTGATCGAGACGCCGCCGGAGGACCGCCTGCCGATCCAGACGCGCGTGGCCGAGGCTTCGGCCGGGCTCGTTCGCGACGCGATCCTGCGCGAGCTCGACCGCGGCGGGCAGGTCTTCTTCGTCCACAACCGCGTCGAGACAATCGAGGCCCAGGCCGAGCAGCTGCGCCAGCTGCTGCCGGGAGTCCGGATCGCCGTCGGCCACGGCCAGATGCCGGAAGGTCAGCTCGAGAAGGTGATGATCGGCTTCGCCGGTGGCGCGACGGAGGTCCTGGTCTGCACCACGATCATCGAATCGGGCCTGGACATTCCGAATGCGAACACGATCGTCATCGACCGCGCCGACATGCTTGGCCTGGCCCAGCTCTACCAGCTGCGCGGCCGGGTCGGACGGTCTTCCCGACGCGCCTTCGCGTATCTGCTCTACCGCCGCCGCGAGCGTCTCTCGGACGTGGCGCGCAAGCGGTTGCAGGCGATCTTCAACGCCTCGGAGCTGGGCGCCGGCTTCCAGATCGCGCTGTCGGACCTTGAGATCCGGGGCGCGGGCAACATCCTGGGCGCCGAGCAGCATGGTCACGTTGCGGCCGTCGGCTTCGACCTCTACACACGTCTGTTGGCCGAGGCGGTCGAGGAGCAGAAGGCCGAATTCGAAGGCCGGGCGCCCGAGATCGAACGACCGGGCGCAACGGTGGACCTCCTGGTGGATGCGCACCTGCCCGACTCGTACGTACCCGACACGGCCCAGAAGCTCGAGCTGTACCGGCGCCTCGGCCGCGTCCGAACGACCGGCGAGCTGGCCGCGTTCCGCCAGGAGCTGGCCGACCGATTCGGCCCGCCGCCGCAACCGGTCCTCAAGCTCCTCGAGGTCGTCGAGTTGCGCATGGCGGCCGAGTCGGCGGGAATCGTCTCCATCTCGCGGGAGGAGGGCGAGCTGGTCGTCCGGTTGGGCACGCTGAGCCGCGCCTCGGCGATGCGCGCTCTCGCGCCGATGGGCCGCGACGTCGTCCGCTTCGGCACGAACCAGGCCCGCATCCGTCTGCCGCGCGATCCGGCCCGCTCGTGGAGCCTCGCTCAATCGGTGGTTTCGAGGCTCCTGCCCTTCGCCGAAGAGCAGCGAGAGCAGCGCGAAGTCTCCTCCGCCGCCCAGCCGCGACGCTGAGAAGCCCGCAGTAAGCCCGTGTCCGGTGGCCTTCGGGTACCCTATGGGCGCTCGAACCGGAATTCACGGTACGGGCCGGGCCCAGAGCAGGTCCGTCACGGGCAGCCGGTCAGTTCCGTCGCATCCCCCGTCGCGGCAGGCACCGGAAAGGACATGGGATGCAGCAAACGAGCACGAAGAAGGCGGCCGGGTCCCGCGACAAGGAAGGCTTCCGGCCCGATATCGAGGGGCTCCGGGGCGTCGCGGTCCTGCTCGTCGTCTTCTTCCATGCCGGGCTGCTCTCGAACGCTCCCTTCCAGGTTCCCGGCGGCTTCATCGGCGTCGACCTCTTCTTCGTCGTCTCCGGGTTCCTGATCACGGGTCTGCTGATCCGCGAGCGTGAGAAGACGGGCAAGGTCAGCTTCGCCAAGTTCTACGCACGGCGAGTGCGACGCATCCTGCCCGCGGCGGCGGTCGTGCTCCTGATCACGATCCCCATCTCCTACTCGCTCGTCACGTTGATCCAGCGTCCGGACGCCATGCAGGACGGGGCATCGGCGGCTCTCTCGATTGCCAACATCCGCTTTGCCCTCACGACGGACTACTTCAACCCGGTCAGCTACTCGCCGTTCCTCCACTTCTGGTCGCTCGGTGTCGAGGAGCAGTTCTACCTCGTCTGGCCGGCACTGCTGCTTGTCGCTGCCTGGCGCGCGCCGCGCATCGGGGCGGGCGCCGCCCTTCTGGCCGTGGTCGTGGTGTCGTTCGCGGCGAGCCTCTACATGACCGATACGAACCCGAGCTGGGCCTTCTACATGCTGCCAACCCGAGCCTGGCAGCTTGCCGCCGGCGGCCTGCTGGCCGTGGGAGCCGGTTCGCTCTCACGGGTGCCGGGAGCGTTCCAGCACGTGATTTCGCGCATCCTCGTGATCGCCGGCTGGGCGGCGCTGGCGGCGCTGTTGATCGACGCATTCACGATCGACTCAACGACCATCCCGTACCCCGGCACAGCGGCCCTCATCCCCACGGCCGCCGGGTTGCTGCTGATCGCCTCCGGGATGGAACGTCGCGGGCCGGGCGTCCTGCTGCGGCTCATGCCGATCCGCTTCATCGGCAAGATCAGCTACTCGCTCTATTTATGGCACTGGCCGATGCTGATCCTGGGCGGGCTCTACCTCCAGGGACCCTTGCAGGACGTCGCCCTCCCCGGCCAGGTCCAGGCGGTGCTCACTCCATCGCAGGCTTTTGCACTTGCCCTCTTCTCCATTCCGGTCGCGACGGTGAGCTGGGGCCTGGTCGAGGAGCCCTTCCGACGCGGCTACATACCGCTGCCCCGCCCCAGTCGCACCGTGCTGGCGGGAGTGGCTGTGATGGTGATCGTCGCCCTCATCGGCACCGGGTTCAACATCAGCGCCCAGAACGCGCTGGCCGATCTGGGCGGGCAAACCGCGCAGGTCGACCCGACGGACTCCCCGCAGCCGAGCGACACGCCCGGCGACACAGGCATCAATGACGCGACGGACACTCCGCCGCCCAGCGTTGCCAGCTTGCCGCCGGGTGACACGCCGACGCCCTTCCCGCTCATGACCCCGGCCCTGACGCCGGCGCCGCCCTACACGCCCACGACATACGCGGTCACGAACGCGCTCCGCCCCAGCCTGGGCAAGGCGCCAAAGGACTACGAGCGGCCCTGGACGGACAACTGCCTGGGCTGGGAGGCTACGACGGTCCCGCGGCCCTGGGGCCAATGCGTCTACGGCAACCCCAGCGGGACCTACCAGGTCGCGCTGATCGGCGATTCGCATGCCTCGGCGCTATTCCCGGCGGTCAACGCGGTCGCCAAGGCCCACGGCTGGAAGCTGGTTGTGTACCTGAAGATCGACTGCTCGTTCGTCGACATCCCGATCACGGAGTTCACCCTGAAGCGTCCGTACACCGAATGCGCGACCTGGAACAACAACGTGATCACCCGGCTGAATGCTCATCCGCCGGACCTTGTGATCGTCCACATGAGCCGCTGGATCTACAACATCAACTCCTCGGACGGCGGTATTACGGCCCAGGGCAACGCCATGGCCCGTGAGATGAACAAGATCCCGCAGTCCAGCAAGCTGGTGATGGTCCAGGACATCCCGGACCCGTGGAACATGAGCGTGCCGGATTGTCTCTCGGCCCACCTCAACGACTACCGCCAGTGCGCGTACTCGCGGGCGACCGCCTTTGGGTCGAATATGGGCAGGCGTGAGAACGTGGCCGTCGCGGCAAGCGGGGCGAGCCTGATCGTCCTCACCGACTCGATCTGCCCCGGGACGGGTTCGTGCCCGGTCGTGATCAACGGCATGATCGTGTTCCGGGACCAGCATCACCTCACGGCGACATTCTCCGCGTCGCTGGGCCCGGTTCTCGACCAGAAGCTGGTCGCGATTCTCGACGCGTCTCCCGGCCCTACGCCCTCGCCCGGCCCCTGACGCGTGTCGGGCGGCGATCGCGGCGGCCGATCGGTGGATCGTGGATCTGGCCTGGCTCTCCCGGCGCCGATAACTAACGGGCCGCCGTCGCGAAACGCGGGGTCCTGTTCGGCCTGACGGTCGGAAGCCCTTGCGGCTGCGGTAGACTTCGCCTGCCGAACCCAGCCGCACCTTGACCGGAGGACAGCCTCGACATGACCGCCGAGGAACTGCGCGCCAAGATCCGTGAGATCCCGGACTTCCCCAAGCCCGGAATCCTCTTCTACGACATCACGACCCTGCTCAAGGACCCGGCCGCCTTCCATCAGGCGATCGATCTCATGATCGAGCCGTATCGCGACGCGCGCGTGGACCTCGTCCTCGGCATGGAGTCGCGCGGGTTCATATTCAGCGGCCCGATAGCCTATGCGCTCAATGCCGGCCTGGTGCCGGTGCGCAAGCTCGGCAAGCTGCCGGCAGAGACCGTATCGGTCGAGTACGCGCTCGAATACGGCTCAAACACGCTCGAGATCCACAAAGACGCGATCGCCCGAGGTCAGCGCGTCCTGATCGTCGACGACCTGCTGGCCACGGGCGGCACCGTCCGCGGCACGATCGAGCTGGTGGAGCGGCTGCAGGGCGAGATCGTCGGGCTCGACTTCCTGGTCGAGCTGCTCTTCCTCAAGGGCCGCGAGCGTCTGCGGGACTACAAAACGACGAGCGTCATCAAGTACTGATCTGCGGACGAGGTCTAGTGAGCTTCCCCGGCGACGACGCAGGACACGATCTGGATCGCCCGGGTCAGGCCGCGACCTTTGCGACGTCCGCGACTCTCGCGCAGGTGCGGCCGTGACCACCCGCGCCATGGCGCGTCGCGAGCGCGGCTCGATTTCCGTTCACGAGACGACGGATCGGGCCTTGCTGCGGGCCTTCCTGGAGACGGACCGGCTCTTCGCCGCCTATGCCATCTGCGACCTCGACGACCGCGAGTTCGTTCGCACTCGCTGGGGAGTGGCCACGTCCGGCGGTCGGCCGGTGGCGGTGGTCCTCCAGTACGCCGGCTACTCGCCCCAGCCGGTCTTCGTCATGGGCGAGAACGCAGGCATCGAGGGCATCCTCCCCTCGGTGATCAAACCGAAGACCGCTTACGTGGCGTCTCACCTGGAGAACCTGCCTGCGGTGGCGGCCGAGTACCGTGTGGACTCCGGGCCTGAGATGGTCCGGATGTGGACCGACCGAGATCATTTCCGGCCCTTCCCGGACGAGGTGGAGCGTCTGCTGCCGGTCGAGATCGGGGAGTTGAACCGCCTCTATCAACTTGGCTTCGCGTCGTGGCTGCCGGCCGGCGCGATCGCCGACGGGCTGTACTACGGCGTCCGCGTCGGTGGCCGGCTCGTCTCAGCCGCGGGCACCCACGTCATCAGTGCGTCGGCCCGTCTGGCCGTCGTGGGCAACGTCATGACCCATGCCGATCATCGAGGCCGCGGCTACGCGACCGCCGTCACGGGCGCGGTGACGGCCGAGTTGTTGCGCTTCTGCGACCAGGTCGTTCTCAACGTTCGAGCCGACAACCCACCTGCCCTGGCGGCCTACCGGCGTCTCGGCTACCAGGTTCACGCCAACTTCGAAGAACGGCTCATTCACCGCACCGAGTCGGCCTGGGGCGGTTGGACGGGTCCGATCCGCCGCCTCTTCGGCGCTCGCAAGGAGTCCTGACAGCATGGCTTCCACCGCCTCTAAGCCCCGCGCCGCATCGGCGCTTCCGCCCCACGACGTGGCCGATCTCGGCCTCGCAGACGAAGGCGTCCGCCGCATCGAATGGGCCGAGCGCGAGATGCCGGTTCTGCGGCTGATCCGCGAGCGCTTCGAACGTGAGAAGCCGCTGGCGGGGCTGCGCCTGGCGGCGTGCCTGCACGTGACGACGGAGACGGCGAACCTGGTCCGGACGTTGAAGGCCGGCGGCGCCCAGGTCGCGCTGTGCGCCTCCAACCCGCTCTCCACGCAGGACGACGTGGCTGCCGCGCTCGTCGCCGAGTACGGCATCACGGTCTTCGCCCGCCACGGCGCCGATCGCGACCTCTACTACAAGCACCTCAACGAAGCCGCCGACACTCACCCACACATGACCATGGACGATGGCTGCGATCTCGTCACGCTGATCCATCAGGAGCGGCGCGGCCAGCTGGCGGAGATCGTGGCCGGGACGGAGGAGACGACGACCGGCGTGATCCGGCTCAAGGCCATGGCGGCCGACGGCGCCCTCGGCTATCCGGTCGTGGCGGTGAACGAGGCGCTGACCAAACATCTCTTCGACAACCGCTACGGCACCGGTCAGTCCACCCTCGACGGCGTGATGCGCGCCACGAACTACCTGATCGCCGGGCGGCGGGTAGTCGTGGCCGGCTACGGCTGGTGCGGCAAGGGCATCGCCTCGCGCTTCCGGGGCATGGGCGCGCAGGTAGCCATCGTGGAAGTCGACCCGGTTCGGGCGCTTGAAGCCCTGATGGATGGCAACGTGGTCATGACGATCGGAGACGCCGCTCCCTGGGGCGACATCTTCATCACCGCCACCGGCGACATCCACGTCATCCGGGCCGAGCACTTCAAGGTCATGCGCGACGGCGCGATCATGGCCAACTCCGGCCACTTCGACGTCGAACTCGACTTGCCGGCGCTCAAGAAGCTGGCTGCCGGCCGGGTCCGCGAAGTCCGGCAAAACGTCGAGGAATACGACCTCGGCGATCGGCGGCTCCACGTTCTGGCGGAGGGCCGGCTCGTAAACCTGAGCGCCGCCGAAGGCCATCCGGCCGCGGTGATGGACATGAGCTTCGCCAACCAGGCTCTCACCGCCGAGTACCTGGCTGGCCACCATGCCGAACTCGCCGGTGGCGTCTACGACGTGCCCGAGGAGATAGACCGGGAAGTGGCCCGCCTCAAGCTGAAGGCGATGGGCATCGCCCTGGACCCGCTCACGCCCGAGCAGGCCGAATACATGAAGTCCTGGCAGCACGGCACATGAGAGCGGAGGTCGCGGCGCACGGCCCAAGTCGCCGGTCGAGACTGTCAGGAGCAGTGGCAGATGCCCAGCCCCATCTCGGGCGCCGCCTGGACGTTCCTCGCCGTCTTCTTCGCCTGGGACGGCTGGCGCCGTCGACAACGGCTCGCCCGCGAGTTTCGCGCCGCCCACGCGCCCGGTCGCGCGACACCGCCAGCCTGAACGCCAGGCGGTCCTCGCCGGGTAGGACGGCCCTC
>Ga0182021_10010414_pt1 | contig 11022 bp, 10 predicted proteins | sample 612E3MmetaG_FD_120493 | JGI IMG/M metagenome (GOLD analysis project Ga0182021, IMG submission 120493) | Permafrost microbial communities from Stordalen Mire, Sweden - 612E3M metaG (Illumina Assembly) | ecosystem: Environmental > Terrestrial > Soil > Wetlands > Permafrost | place: Sweden...
CCGCGGCTGGTGGCGTCTTTCGGGGAGCGGCATCCGCAAATCGCGATCCAACTGAACATCGGCAACCGCGCGGAAACGATCTCAGCGCTCAGGAACTACGACATCGACGTCGCCATCATGGGCCGGCCGCCGGAGGGCATTCCCGCGAAGGAAGCAGTGTTCGGTTCGCATCCGCATGTGATGATCGCGCCGCCCAATCACCCGCTCGCCGGGGAGACAGGCCCGATCGAGCGGCATCGCCTGGCTGGCGAGAAGCTTCTGCTGCGCGAGGTGGGATCGGGAACGCGTCTTCTGTTCGAGAGACTCTTTTCGGGCGTCGTCTCCGCCGAGTCCGCCATCCGCATCGAAATCAGCTCGAACGAGACAATAAAGCAGGCCGTGATGGCGGGCCTCGGCCTTGCCTTCATCTCGGCGCACACCATCGAGCTTGAGGTGCAAACCGGCCGGCTCGCCATTCTCAATATCATGGATCTGCCAGCCATCCGCGAATGGTATCTCGTGCACCGCGAGGACAAGGAACTGCCCCCCGCCGCCACCGCGTTCTGGCAATATGTGCTCAAGGAGGGCCGCAACTTCCTGCCACGCATCCCTGGCATCGAATAATACAGAATCCGTTTGACCACTCCCGCCCTCGTCGTCGCGAGGCGGCAGAGCCGCCGTGGCGATCCAGAAGCAACATCCGCGACGTAAGGCTGGATTGCTTCGCTTCGCTCGCAATGACGCTGGCAGATCAAGGTTTACCCCAGGGAGAATCTTTCCGGCCGCCGCCGTCTCCGTTGTTGCCGTCCCGCGGCACCTCCGTGAAATCCACGTCGATGACGTCCTGCGAGCGGTGAGGCTTCGGCGGCTCGGTCCACACCCGCGTTCCGGTCCGCATCGTGCCGCCGCTGCCTCGCATCCCAAACGAAACGCCGCGCCAGATCAAGCGCCGCGCCGCGGGCAAAAGCAGGAACAGCGCCAGGAGGTCGGTGAAGAATCCGGGAATTATGAACAGGAAGCCCGCGAAGATAACCGCGGCGCCGTCGAGCATGGTCTGCTCCGGCGGCGTGCCTGCTTGCATTGCCTCGTATGCCCGGCGCCCCATGGTCATGCTTTGCGTGCGGATCAGGAATGCGCCGAAAGCCACACCGGCGGCCAAGAGCAGGAAGGTCGCGAACGGCCCTACCAAGCGGCCAGCCTCGACGATCGAAGCCACCTCGATCACCGGCAGTGAAATTACGAGAAAGAAGATGAGAAATGGCATCGGACCGCCTGCTCCGGTTTGGGACTTGAAATCCGCCTCCCTTTATATGGGGGCAGAACTAATATGTTGGGGTGGGCGTTAATGGGGCGAAAGCCCGCCGCAAATTTGGCATATGCGGTGAAAGGTCTTAGGCCTATAGCCAGTTTGGCTCAAACGGCTTATATCAAGCTATTCGGTCGTACAAACTACAGAGGCCTCCGGGCCGGAGGGGCAGCTTTGCACACGAGCGACATCTTCGATCTAACAAATATTTTACTTCTAGGGGTCGCGGTCCTCATTTTTCTTCGCCTCAGAAGCGTGCTCGGCCGGAAAACGGGAGCCGAAAGGCCTCCCTTCGACCCCACCTATTCCGCTCCGGATACGGCCACGCCTCGCGAGAGCAACGTCATTACACTGCCAAGAACTGAAGCGCGTACGCCCGCATCCAAGCCCGCGGGGCCGAGCGTCGAGGAGCGCCTGAGCAGCCTGCCTGCTGACAGCGAGGCGTTGCAGCCGCTGCGCCAGATCGCAGCCGCCGATCCGTCCTTCGAGATCGCCTCGTTCCTGAAGGGTGCCAAGGCAGCCTATGAGACCGTCGTTACGGCCTATGCGCGCGGCGACCGGGAGACGCTGCGCAATCTGCTAACACCCGAGGTCTTCGACAGCTTCAGCGCGGTCATCACGGAGCGCGAGGCCAGGGAGGAAACGACGGAGTTCAGCTTTGTCGGTATCCTGTCCGCCGATGTGACGGATGCGAGCCTCTCCGGGCAGATGGCGCATGTCACGGTCCGGTTAGTGAGCGAGTTGGTGACGGCCGTGCGCGACCGGCTGGGCAATGTCGTCGAGGGCGATCTGAAGTCGGTCCGGCGCGTGACCGATGTCTGGACCTTCGAGCGGGATGTGCGCTCGCCGAACCCCAACTGGCGGCTTGTCGCAACCGATTCCGTCGAAAGCTGAGAGCCCGTGGCCGCGAACCGGCAGGCCAAGCTCTGGCGCTGGCAGCATTCGAGATCCCAGGCGGCGCCCGCCAATCTTGAGCCCATCGGGTTCGAGGCGATAGAAGGCTGGGCTGCGGACGGCCATTGCGCGGCGCTTGAGTGCTATCTGCGTTCGGCGAGCCTGACCGGGCAGCCCGTGCCGGATGCTGGCGAGGTGCAAGCGCTGCTTAAGGACCGGCAAAAAGCGCGCGCGTTTTTCGAGAAAAACTTCACCCCTTTCCGTATTTCGGCGGCGCTTGGCTTGCTGACCTCATATTTCGAGCCGGTGCTCAAGGGCGCGCGCAAGCAATCCGCGGCCTTCCCGGTGCCGGTCTATCGCAGGCCGCCGGACCTGATGCCTCTGCTGCCAGGCCATCCGCTAAGCAATCGAGGGTTTACGGCAGGGCGGGAAACGCCAAACGGCTTCGAGCCCTATTTCACGCGAGCGGAAATCGAGGCCGGCGCACTGGCTGGCAAAGGCCTGGAACTGCTTTTCGTGGCGGACCCGCTCGAAGCCTTCGTCATGCACGTTCAAGGTTCAGCGCAGATCGAACTCGACGATGGCGCCACCGTCCGCATCACTTTCGATGGCAAGAACGGCCACCCCTACAGCTCGGTCGCGAAGCTGCTCGTGCAGCGCGGGCATATGACCCTGGAGGCCGCCGATCTCGAAGGGATGCTTTCGTGGCTCCGCGCCCAGCCCGATCCGCAGGCGTTCTTGAACGAAAACAAGTCGTACATATTCTTTAAAGAGTTGGAGCAAGACGCCACCGCACCGAGGGGCTCCTCGGGTGCCGCGCTTCAGCCAGGGCGCAGTTTGGCGGCCGACCCGCTTTACCATGCGCCTGGAACTCCTATATGGGTAATGGCGCCAGAGCTTGAGTACGAGGGCGCGCCGCTCAGGCGGCTGCTTATCGCCCAGGACACAGGCTCGGCTATCGTTGGGCCGCAACGCGGGGATATCTTTGCCGGAATTGGCGCCGATGCCCGCCGCTTCGCGGGCCGTACCCGGCATCGTTGCGAATTTATTGCATTGCGGCCAAAGCGCTAGTGTCACTTATGTCCCCCAATTGCCTTCGCGAGGATAGCCACGAAGGGTAAAGGCAATTGCGAGACGCCACACTAGGGCGGCTCCGGCCGCCGGAGAAGGATATGATAGGCCGCAGGCGCGGACGGTTCCCCACGGGGGAGGAACTGGAATTATGGGCCAAGGTCACGCGCCGCGACGAACCGCTGGCGCGGCGGCGGCCTGCCGTGCGCCATGAACCGGCCCTTGAAAGCGGCGCGGCCGCAATCCCGCCCAAGCCAATCGAGAGCCATTTAAGAGATGGAACCGCCTCCGAGCAGCCCAGGGCGAAGCCAGATGGCAAGACCGTAAGTGGCTTCGCCGGGCCGCCTCCGCCCCAGCCCTTCGACTATAGAGCCGCCAAACGCATTGCACGCGGCCAGCGCGAGATCGACGCGCGTCTCGACCTCCACGGCATGCGCCAGAGCGATGCCCACGCCGCGCTGCGCCATTTCCTCGCCCGCTGCCAGGCGGATGGCCTGCGGCATGTGCTCATCATCACCGGCAAAGGCACAAGCCTGGAACCCGGCGCGCACCGCGATTTCTGGACCTCGGAGCAGCGCGGCGTGCTCCGCCGGCTCGTACCGCACTGGCTCAGCGAGCCTTCCATGCGCGCCCATGTCGTAAGCTTCACCGAATCCCATTTGAGGCACGGCGGTAGCGGTGCCCTTTACGTCACGATCCGCAAAGACCCGCGCTCCAGGGGCTGAGCTGGCGGCGATGCAGGAAGTCTCCCCTCGTAAGATCTGTCTTTCTCTCGTGGGGGGGGGAGAGGGGACGCCTTCTCAACGGTACAGCCTGCCCCCTCTCCCGTCCATATCCGCTTGCGGATATGGACGCTTTCGAGTCGCAAGCTCGCGTGGGAGAGGGCTGGGGTGAGGGGAGATTCGCTTCGATATTGGCACGGCCGCGCATTGGCCTCGACCCATGCCACCGCACGTGCGTTCAAGCCGGCCTATCCGCCTCGCCGAGCTTGCGGGCCTCCTCGGGCAGCATGATAGGGATGCCCTTGCGGATGGGGTAAGCGAGCCCGGCTGCCTTGCTGACCAGCTCCTGCGTCTCGCGGTCGTAGCTAAGCGGCTGCTTCGTTACCGGGCAGACAAGGATTTGCAGGATGGCCGGATCGGCCTCTTCTCTCGTGCTTTCGGAGTCCATTGCGTTTCGGGCCTTCAATGCAAGCTTGAGCCAGTGCCGGAATCCGGCGCGGCGATCTCCATCTCGGCGAGCGCCATCAGGATCTCCGCCCTGGCCTTGAGGTCGTGCGCCTCCAGGAGCGCCTGTTTCTCCTCGGGACCGTAAGGGCTGATCATGGCAAGCGTATTTATGAGCAGCTCGGTGGGTGAGCGCTGGATGCTGTCCCAGTCGGCCGAGAGGCTTCTCGCTTCGAGATAATTCTTGAGGATGTGCAGGAAGCGCGGCCAATCCACCGCGTCCTGGCCGTGGCCGCGCACGAGATCCTTGATGTACGGCACGTAATTCACGTCGCAAATCCGGTAGGGCTTCGCGGTCCGGCACTCGCCCGCGATGTCGAAGCGGCAGATGCCGGTGAGCGTGATAAGCAGCCGCCCATCCTCGGTCTCGGAGAAGGCGGAAAGCCGGCCCACGCAGCCCGTCCCGCGGAGCGGATGCCCCTTGGCTTGCGGCGATTCCTCCTGGCTGCCGAGCGGCTGCACGATGCCCACGATCCGGTCGCCCGCGATTATGTCGTCCACCATGCTCAAATAGCGCGGCTCGTACACGTTGAGCGGCAGGCTCGACCGCGGCAGCAGAATGGCGCCCTGGAGCGGAAACACAGGGATGCTTGACGGAAGGTCGCCAGCGGATCTGTACCTGTCGGTTATACCCAAGAGTGCCTCCCAGCCGGTGCCCCGGCTCTCACGCAAACAATAGCGACGACAAACGCTGCCGCCCGGCCTGGGTCAACGGGTCTTTCGCTCCCCAGGCCTCGAAAAACTCGACGAGCTGCTTCCTGGCCGCATCCTCGTTCCAGGCGCGGTCCTTGCGCACGATCTCGAACAGCTCGTCCATCGCCGCCTGCCGCCGCCCCTTCGCGTTGAGCGCGATCGCCAACTTGAAGCGCGCATCCCAGCCGGCCGGATTGGCCGCCACCGCCTGTTCAAGCGCGGCGATATCGGCCACCGGACCGGCCTTCTTGGCAAGCTCCAGCGCGGCCTTGGCGCTAAGATAAGCCTCCGCCGTCTGCTTGGCGGGCGGAACCAGCGCCAGCGTCTGCTCCGCGCGGCCGAAATCCCCGGTGGCAATGTAGCACTTCGCCAGCCCGCCGATGGCGTCCACGCTCTCCGGGTCCGCCTGCAGCACGGCCGCGAACTGGGCCGCCGCACCGCCGATATCGCCCGCCTCGAACGCCGCCGCCGCCTCTTCGAGGCCCGGCATCTCGCCCGCAACGCCGTCCGGCCCGATCAGCCGCTGGATGAACGCCTTCACCTGGCTCTCCGGCAGCGCGCCCATGAAGCCGTCCACCGGCTGGCCGTTCTTGAACGCGAACACCGCCGGGATCGACTGCACGCCCAATTGCCCGGCCACCTCCGGATACTTGTCGATGTCCATCTTGACGAGCCGGACGGCGCCCTTCGCCGCCTTCACCACCTTCTCCAGCACGGGAGTGAGCTGCTTGCACGGCCCGCACCAGGCCGCCCAGAAGTCCACGAGCACCGGCACTTTCCGCGACGCCTCGATAACGTCGGCGACGAAAGTCTGCGTCGTCGTGTCCTTGATGAGATCGCCCGCCGTTTCCGGCTTTTTGGCGGAAGCGCCGCCGAACATCGAAATAGCCATGTGTGTTGTTACCTGGATATGTACCGCAAGGAAACACTTCTGAACCGCGCGTTTCCAACGGTGCTGAAAATTCCCCCGCAAAAATGGGTTCTATGCTGCAATCAAGCAAGCGGAAAATACATTGCCCGCCGGCTCCGTTGCATGACGGCGCACGGAAAGTGCCGCCGCGGCCCCCGCGCGCCGTCCGGTTCCGCATAGCCTGAGAGGAGCGCCCTTTGTCCGGTCTTCCCACCACGGACTTGGTTCCGCTCGCCGGTTCCGGCGGCCAATTCGCCCAGCTCGTCGCAGCCCGGACATCCCGGCCGGTTCCGGATTCATTTACCAACATTGGAACGCTTTCCGTGCTTTAGTGCCGCCTTTTCATGTTGATATAATATAGCATAAATGTTTTTCCGAACCCTTTACACGCTAAGGTATTGATTCCTTGTCGTAATATGAAACAGTACACAGCCCATACATGGTTAACACACGAATTGTAAGCATATTTAAAGGGATTTTCCAAACGCGGAAATCGGCCCAAAGCGCGGAAAAAATCGCAAAAATTGGCCTGTGGAACGCATGCCGCGCGGCCGTTAACCACGAGCGAATTAACCATGGCGCGGCCCTGCCGAATGCGCGGCCCGCATGGCGGAACCTTATGAAGGGCGGCGGCATCATGAAGAAAGTGCTAAGAAAGCCCCGGACACGTTCGGGTGGCCGGGCGCCGATGCCATGACCGGCGAACAGAACCATGCCGCGGCACTCGCCGATCCCGGCGCCCAGCCCCTTACCGGGAGCCAAGTCCGGCAAATGAAGCAGGTGCCGCGGGTCAAACTGCTGCGGATAAGCCAAGGCTCACGCAAGAGCAATTTGCCAGGCGCTACGGCATTCCCACAACCACGTTGCGCGATTGGGAACAGGGACGTAGCGAGCCGGATCGGGCTGTGCAGTCTTATATTTCCGCCATCGATGGCGATCCGGAGGGCGTGGCGAGGGCGCTTGGGAAGCGGCGGCAGCCGGAGCCTGCTTAAGACGCATCTGGAAACCGGTAGCCTAATGCAAAATTGGCGATCCGCTAATAAGAGCCTACACCCTTGCGGGCTACTCGCCTCTGCTGTGCCGCTTCAGTTGTTGCTCGTCGCTTTTGAGCCGCTTCGAAAGTTGTTAAATCCAGAATAGCGCTCCTAATGGACCTGTAGTCATCCGGAGGTACATCGACATACCTTGCCGCCTCACCATCATCACTAGGCAAAAGGCCTCCAGGTGCCCTGCTTGTGGAAATAAGCTCCACGTAACAACCATAGTCCAATTTGTAAACGTCATACCTGGTGCCAGGGTTGTCTTGGGAGGAAATATTTTTCTTAAGCACGTGGAGAAGACGTGAGTCAAAGAGTGTATCAATCAGTGGAAAGCGCAGGTTAGAGGTAAGTAAGAACGCTCTCGCGCGCCTATGAGCGATAACCTCTTCAGTAATCCAATGCAAGAGGTCATTCATTTCTGGGGCCGACCTAAGCACTGTCGCCTTATCCCGGTGATACCAAGTTCTTGCTGCATCGCGGACATCCTGCACACTAATAAGTCTTCCATATGCAAGAGTTGCAACTGTAGAAGCTAAGTATACAGCGTCTCGTGGAACACCTTCAACCGCTCTCACAAACTCCTCGAAAGCCGTGATTTGCGTAAATGTCTGGTTAATAAATTCTTCAGGTGATTGCGGCCCGATATTTGGTGACAACCCATCTGTTGCGCGATAATGTTTGAAAAGTAACGCCGAAAAGAATTGCTTAGCCCTGCTTGCGTCATTGTCTAATACCATAAAATCGTCAAGGTTTACGTCGCCACCCGCATCGGCACCAAGTTCAATTCCGATATATTCACCTTGTCTACGAATAATCATATTCGATCTGTGCTCAATTGCAGCGATTTTTAGGGTCATCTGCGGCAACGGGAGCACGCAACGGCGAAGAAGATCGGCCAAATAGGGCTGAATGTCCAACGGTACTTCGGCCCACTCATCGAGCAGGAGCCAAACCCTGCGCGCACCGAGGCGGCCAAGAACTGCCTTTAAGCGATTCTGCACTGCCCCAAACTTCACGTAGAAGAACTCATCTCCACTCCGTGTCAATACCTCCTTATTTGATGAGGTGATTCCAGAACTGCCGGTAGCCTTTGCGGAGAACTTTGGTGCGTCCAGATTCAAGTCAACCCCAATCTCAACTTGGGATTGCTGGTTATCTGTACAGGAGTTTTCAACCGATCGCTCCACTGAACCAACTACTTCCACAGTTGAAATAGCCTCTGACAGTTGATCCAGCTCAGGACCAAGTTTGGATAAGTCAACTTCCTCTGCATTGTCGATGGCCACCTCTAGAAGGGCCTCGTGGAGTGCCTGCAAAACGTCCAACAATAACGGAGTTGCGCGTTGGGCGTGGGTTCTCTGCCGGTCATTGTAAACGGAGCTGTTTGAGCCGACGGAGCGCAAATCAAGATAGATGGATAGATCACCGTTGCGGCGAATAGAATCATCGAGGTATTTGAAAATATGGGTCTTTCCAGTGCCTCGACGTCCAAAAATTACTTGATTATCGGTCGTAGATACGGACGCAAGTAATGGTGCCGCATCAACGAACGTCTCTATAAGCTTGTCGTCGCCTGCGCGCTCGGCTCGTTTCTGAAATTGTATTAAGCAGTCCTGAATCGTTGGTGTCATTGTATTTTCATCCATATCGCGGCAAGCTTTGAAAACAGTAGTCCTGCAGGACGAGCTTGACGTGGGCAAAAAGTCCTAAAGCGGCTGGCGGTTTGCAATCGATTTGCGCGATTTTGCGACGCTGGTTGACTTAGTAGCAACGGCCCTTAACTTCAATGGTGGGTTCGCTGACAACCTCCCCAAATTGGCAGCCCAGCGCAAGTTAGCCCGCTCCGCCGGTTCGGGAGCCTCAGGGTATTGCGCCCAACCACCGACGAAGCCGCACCTTCCCATTCACCGCCGTCCGCGCTAGACTTCGCCAATGACAAAACTTCTCGAAAAGGCCTTTGAGGCAGCCCGCCGGCTGCCTGCGGACAGCCAGGACGAAATTGCGCGCGCTATTTTCGCTCTGACCGGCGACGAGAGGGAGCCCGAAGACGTCGACCCGGCGCACCTGACGGATGTGCTAGAAAGCTTGGCCCAAGCCAAGCGCCGCGAATTTGCGTCCGCCGCCGAGGTCGAAGCCGCCTTCCGGCGCTTCGATGTATGAAGCTCCGCTTCACGCCGCGCGCGCTTGACAACCTCGATGTCATTTCGAGCTATCTGCGCTCGAAGAACCCCGCCGCTTCCAGCCATGTCCGCGCTGCGATTTACGAGAGCCTGCAGACCCTCCTCCTCTTTCCCCGGATCGGACGGCCCCAAAAGGCCAAGGGCGTTCGAAAGCTCGTCACCCGCAAATATGCCTATCTCATTTATTACATGATCGATGACGATGCGGACGAGATCGTCATCCTGAACGTCAAGCATCCTGCCCGGAAGCGCGAGCATTCGGACGCTTGAGCCCGCGCTGCCGCTAGCCGCGGCGCTTTACGCCCCGCAAAATCCATATATGTTAAGCACCGGCCGCGGTCCACGCGCCTTTCGATTCCCGCATAGCCTAAAGAGGAGCGCCCTTTGTCCGGTCTTCCCGTCACCGATCTGGTCCTGATCGTCGATTTCGGCGGCCAATTCACCCAGCTCATCGCGCGGCGCGTGCGCGAGGCGAACGTCTATTCCGAGATCGTGCCCTACACGGCTGCGGAAAAGGCGCTGGCGGAGCTTAAGCCTAAGGCGATCATCCTGTCGGGCGGGCCGGCCAGCGTGCTGGAGGAGGGCTCGCCGCAGGTGCCGGAAGCGATCTTCGCGGCGGGCGTGCCGGTGCTTGGCATCTGCTACGGCCAGCAGGGCATGGTGCACACGCTGGGCGGGGTGGTGCAGCATTCGGACGAGCGCGAATATGGCTCGGCGCTGCTTGAGATCGGGGCGGCGTCGCCGCTGTTCGAGGGCGTGGGCGGGCCAGGGGATAAAGTTCCGGTGTGGATGAGCCACGGCGACCGGGTGGCGGCGCTGCCCGCTGGGTTCGCGCCCATAGCCACCTCGCGCAACGCGCCGTTCGCGGCCATCGCGGACGAGAAGCGGCGGCTTTACGGCGTGCAGTTCCATCCCGAGGTGGTGCACACGCCGGGCGGGGCGGCGATGCTGCGCAATTTCGTGCACAAGATCGCGGGCTGCGGCGGCGATTGGACGATGGCGGCTTTCCGCGAGGCGGAGATCGCGCGCATCCGCGAGCAGGTCGGCGGGGCGAAGGTGATTTGCGGGCTGTCGGGCGGCGTGGATTCGGCGGTGGTGGCGGTGCTGCTGCACGAGGCCATCGGCGGCCAGCTCACCTGCATTTTCGTCGATCACGGGCTGTTGCGCCAGGGCGAGGCCGAGGAGGTCGAGCGCCTGTTCCGCGACGCCTACAACATTCCGCTCATCACCGTGAACGCCGCGCCGCGCTTCCTCTCCGAGCTTGCGGGCGTGACCGAGCCCGAGCTGAAGCGCAAGACCATCGGGCGGCTGTTCATCGAGGTGTTCGACGAGGCGGCGCATCAGGTCGGCGGCGCGGAGTTTCTGGCGCAGGGCACGCTTTACCCGGACGTGATCGAGAGTGTGGCGCCGCGCGGCGGACCGTCGGTGACGATCAAGTCGCACCACAATGTCGGCGGCCTGCCCGACCGCATGAAGCTGAAGCTGGTCGAGCCGTTGCGCGAGTTGTTCAAGGACGAGGTGCGCGCGCTCGGCCGCGAGCTTGGGCTGCCGGACGCGTTCGTGAAGCGCCACCCCTTCCCCGGCCCCGGCCTCGCCATTCGCATCCCCGGCGCGATCACGGAGGACAAACTCGCCGTGCTGCGCAAGGCCGACGCGATCTATCTGGAGGAGCTGCGCAATCACGGGCTTTACGACGATATCTGGCAGGCGTTCGCCGCGCTGC
>Ga0182021_10010415_pt1 | contig 11021 bp, 7 predicted proteins | sample 612E3MmetaG_FD_120493 | JGI IMG/M metagenome (GOLD analysis project Ga0182021, IMG submission 120493) | Permafrost microbial communities from Stordalen Mire, Sweden - 612E3M metaG (Illumina Assembly) | ecosystem: Environmental > Terrestrial > Soil > Wetlands > Permafrost | place: Sweden...
TCCAGCAAATTTCAGTACGCCTATAGTGACCCCATGGTGCCCTTTAGGGTATTTAGGTTATACGCTTCTGGAATTTGGGACTCACTAAGTTTCATTAAGGTGGCGTTATCTAGCCCAATTATTTAGTGCTGTCAAGCACAAACTAGATGATTATGATTACATATCTCTTTGTTTTGTAACAGAAAAAATATCGATCTGGTGTAATAGTTACAAATTCTTTTCCAATATTATTAATTAGTTCAGCCTTATTTTTTCTTCTTTATTTTTTGTTTTCTTTTTTGAGCGTGATTCAGAGCGGCTTCAATAAATCTGCTGAAAAGAGGGTGAGGTTTTATAGGCCTCGATTTAAATTCCGGATGGAATTGACATCCCAAAAACCAGGGATGATCTTTTATCTCCACGATTTCCGCCAAACGCCCGTCAGGCGACATTCCTGTTATTCTCAATCCTTTATCCGTGAGAGTCTTTTTATAATCATTGTTGAATTCATAGCGGTGACGATGCCGCTCCGAGATTTTTTTCTGCCCATAAGCCTTGAAAGCGAAGGAATCCGGTTCGATAACACAAGGCCAGGCGCCCAGTCTCATGGAGGCGCCTTTGTCTTTGACGTTGCGCTGTTCTGGTAAAAGGTCGATTACCGGATAGGAAGTCGTGTGATCAAATTCGGAGCTGTTAGCTTTGTCCAGTCCACAAATATTTCTGGCGTATTCCACTACAGCCATTTGCATTCCCAGACAAATTCCGAAGAAAGGCATTTTCTTCTCTCTTGCGCGCTGGACGGCGAGAATCATGCCTTCTATGCCGCGGATACCGAAACCTCCGGGAACCAGAATTGCGTCAACATCGTCCAGATTTTTGCCTAGGCCCTCGGCTTCAATTTTTTCCGAATCAATAAACTTTAACTTCACCCGGCAGTTGTTAGCAATGCCTCCGTGCACAAGCGCTTCGTTGAGACTTTTGTATGAATCGGTCAAATTGACGTACTTGCCGACTATGCCTATGCATACTTCGTGTGGCGGATTATTAAACTTGTCGACCACGTCCTGCCAAATTTCCAGATTCGGTTGTCCAGTCCAGATATTGAGCAGATCAACAATCTTGGCATCCAGCCCCTCACGATGGTAAATCAGCGGCACTTCATAAATGCAACTGACATCCTTGGCTGTAAAAACAGAATTGACCTCTACATTGCAGAAAAGCGCAATTTTGGATTTAATATCTTCGGAAAGAAAATTTTCCGTCCGACAGAGCAAAATGTCCGGCTGAATACCGATTTCGCGTAACGCCTTGACGCTGTGCTGGGTGGGTTTTGTTTTAACTTCGCCTGCTGTCTTGATAAGAGGAACCCATGTTAAGTGAATAAAGATAGCGTTTTCTCTCCCCGCTTCATTGCGGAATTGACGAATAGCTTCCAGGAAGGGGAGACTTTCAATATCGCCGACTGTGCCGCCGATTTCCACGATAGAAACATCAAAACCGGCCGCAGTCTTCCGGATATAATCTTTTATTTCGTTGGTAATATGAGGAATGACCTGCACGGTTTTACCCAGGTAATCGCCGCGCCTTTCTTTGGTAATGACTGAATAATAAACCTGTCCGGTTGTCAGATTGTTGCACTTTCCCATGCAGGTGGAACAGAATCTCTCATAATGCCCCAGATCAAGATCGGTTTCGGCGCCATCATCGGTCACGAAAACTTCACCATGCTGGAAAGGACTCATTGTTCCGGGATCAACATTAATGTAAGGATCCAGTTTTTGATTGGTGACTTTCAGCCCGCGGCTCTCCAGCAAAGCGGAGATAGAAGCTGCCGCCAGACCCTTGCCCAATGACGACAAAACGCCGCCGGTCACAAAAATGAATTTTGTATTTTTCATTATGACAGAATTAACCCTTTCCCAACGCCGGGAATGATTGCATTCCCAAGGCGGTTAATGTTTTTTATTTTGGGTTGAAGTCTCTGTTGCATATAGCAAAAAATGAGTTTTAATGCATATCAATATTATTAACGATCAGCCAATTTCACTTTTTACTACATCGGCTATTTGCCGGCAATATTTTTCGGTCGCATCAGAAGACGGCCCTTCCACCATTATCCGGCACATATTTTGAGTGCCGGAATATCTGACCAGGACCCGTCCTTCTTCACCCAATGCACGTTCCACCTGTCTGATGATTTCCTTGATCCTCGGGATTTTAGAAATCTCCGGTTTGTTTTTTACGTCTATATTTATCAGCTTCTGCGGAAAAACATCCATCCGCTTCGCCAGTTCGGACAGCGGCTTGTTTTCTTTGAGCATGGCGGCAATGAGTTGTATGGCTGCTATTATGCCGTCGCCGGTTTTATGGTGATCGAGAAAAATTATATGCCCCGCATCTTCGCCGCCGATTATTGCTCCAAGGCGCAACATATCTGCAAGAACGTAACGGTCTCCTATCTTGGAAGCATGATGTTTGAATCCGTACTTTTTGCAGGCGACTCTCAAACCCAGATTGCTCATTACCGTGCTGACGAGGAGATTATTCTTCAGACTTCCTTCTTTTTTCAGGATATTGGCGCAGATGACGAGAATCTGATCGCCGGTAATTTCATTCCCCTTCTCATCTAGGGCAATAAGACGATCTCCATCCCCGTCAAAAGCCAGCCCTATGGCTGCTTTGCTTTTAATTACCGCTTTTTTCAGGTCCTTCGTGTGTTGCGAGCCGCATCCGTCGTTGATATTAATGCCGTTTGGAGTATTGTGAATAACTTCAATATTGGCGCCGAGTTCGTAAAACGCGTCGGGTGCAATCCGATATGTAGCGCCGTTGGAAGTATCCAGAACGATTTTCATTCCTTCCATGGATAGGTCACGAGGAAAAGAGTTTTTCAAAAAAACGATGTATCTGCCGTGAATATCATTGATGCGTGTGGCCTTTCCCATGTCTTTTGCCTTCGGCAAAAGATTGTTGAGTTTATTGCCGAGAATCATATCTTCGATTTCTTTTTCCTGTGCTTCGTTCAGTTTGAAACCATCGGCACCGAAAATCTTGAGACCATTGTCCTGATAGGGATTGTGAGATGCGGAAATGACTATGCCTGCGTCGGCGCGCATGCTTTGAGTAATAAAGGCAATTCCCGGGGTAGGCAACACACCGACCAGATAGGGGTCACCACCCATTGAGGTTATACCGGCTTCAAGAGAGCTTTCCAGCATATATCCTGAGATGCGAGTATCTTTCCCGATGACTACACGAGCCCGGTGGCTGTTTCTTTTAAATAGATGTGCTACGGTTTGGCCAACTTTAAAGGCGGTTTCCGCGTTCATTGGATAGCAATTTGCTTCTCCTCTGATCCCGTCGGTTCCAAATAAATTGCCCATGAATAATTTCCATCATAGTCGAATTAATGTATTCTAAATAACTTTAATGATGGTATCACTGTTGATATTCTTTGGCAATAGTAATCTACGATATTCTGAAGCCACTTGACGCCTTTTGCGGATACATCTGGTGGGAGTTTCTGGATGGTTTCAATATATGTCTTGCGGCCTTTTCCGACTGATTGGATGAAGTCCCGGGAAAATTCTTTCCGGATGCTTTCTGTCACATCATCTTTTATTTTTTCATACAATATGTCTTTTATATCTTCCGTGTTTTTATACAAGGCTTCTCTGGTAGATTTCAATTTTTTTTGCTTTGGAGAAGCAGATGCAGCTTTTTGCGCCATTATTTTAAGTCTTTTGAGACGTTCCTTTTTGGCTGCGGAAAGCTGCTCCATGACACCAGCATAGAGCAGAAGCCCAAACTGCTGGGATTCCAGAAAAGGTTTTCTGATAAGCGCATACCATGCTTCAAGAGCTGTCAGATTGGCCAGATAAAGAATATTATTTTCCACAATGCGAACAATACCATGGTAGGATGCCGAAACGTATTCCTTCACGATGCTTGCGGGAGTATTCTCTGAGATTAGTTGGTTGTTCTTGGGATAATCGCGCCTCAGTATAGATCCCGCTGCCACAACATTGCCATATCCCAGGCGCACCGGACCGATGATGCCTCCCTGACCGCCTAAAAATATTGGCGGTTGGTTGAGCATCACACCCCTGGGGACATCGCCAAGCATGGAAGGTGTTGTTTTGTCGGCATCCGGTGTAAAATTGAAATGGATATAGGAGCTGCCTACTTCACTGTGATTAGAGCGGCTGGTTCCACCGGCCATGAAGCAGTCGCAGAAATTAATCAGGCTGCCGAGAGTTACAAAGGGAAAAAGGATGGTATGTTTTAATCCGACACAATGGGCGCCTCCGGCTTCTTCCTCGAGAATGCATCCTTCCCTAACGTGCGCACCCATTCCCATATTAGCTTTATCCAGAAAGACCGACTTGCTGAAGAAACCGCCCTTGAGTTCGACTGCACAACCTAATTGACAGTCTTCAATTGTCACCGGTGCCTCAAAGCCTAGGTTACAGCCGGATGAAATGACCGTTTTACTGCCATGAATCCGACAACCCGGATAAATCTTAACGCCTTTTCCCGAAATCTGATCGCTATTGACCTCGTCACCGATATAAAGAGTATGGGGACTCGGAATATCCACGCCTTTTTTAAGCAGCTGGTATATTTTTTCGTGAGTTTTCGATTGAAAATCCATCCATGCTCCTGTATTCAGAGGCGAAATATTTTGCGCCCCTTAATTAGAATTAATTACACAACACCTTAAGCCGGCATTGCACCTGCACCCTTGGTGAAACCGGCCATATTGGCTCCGGTAACATAGTTACATTTCTTACCATAAGCCTCGGCCGTATCATAGCAATTTTTGTGAAACCCGCGACTTGCAAACCACCGGCTCCTGCCGGAGGGGGCTCCGCTGCTCTTCATAATAATGAGCAAGCGGTTATCCACTTCTTCGTTTGTACATAAAAGCCTCAGACTGTTCTGGCTTTTTTCCAGACCGAGAGACAGACCTGGTGTGAACGCATTTAACTCGTAAATAATCCATTAATATTAAGAATTTTTTTTAAGCGCAGGATATTTGAGTCTGGTCTATTGCTGGCTGTACAAGTTTTTAATTTGCCCGGCAATCGTTTCAACGGATTCGCTGAACAGCTCTTCCAGAGAAAACGATTCCAGATATTCGTCACGCCAGGGAATATTGAATTCATTGACCAGGTTCCTGATGTCATGGTAGCGATAGCCTAGTACGTTTGTCTTATCACTCAGCTGCAACTTTTCATTATAATTAATATGAATCAAGAGCAGATAACTTACGATATTATTATCTCCCAACAAGGGAATAACTATTATAGGCATTGAGTCTGATTTGCCCCTGCCGACGTAAGTATGGCCGGAACTGGCAATCGTTCTTTTCGTACCCATCAACGTGGTGGGATTATTTGCACGGGAAGTCATATTAGCGGCTATTCCGCCTTTTGCTCTAATAACAATCATCGAGTTCTCCGCCGGATTGCCTTTTTCATCCAGACCGCTGATATCATAAACGGTATATCCACGCACGGACGCAACAGCAGGCTGGATACGGTTGATAGTTAGAATCTCGCGATAGGTTAAGTTTATTACCGAAAAATTAAGGGTTTCCAACAGTTCGAAAATAATGCCTTTTAGTTCTTTCTCTTTACGGCTGGTGCCCACCGTAACAGTTTTAGCCTGGTGACGAATAGCGTCTATCGGTCGGGTCAACTCTTCAATTGCTGTCATGAGCGCTACATCCAACAAGTCAAACGGATTAATCATGTCTTCCTTAACGTTTAATTCCTGACGGATATCTTGCAGAGGCAGTTTACCTGCGGTGTATTTTAACAATAGAGGCAGATTGGCGATTGTTTTTCCTCCCAGCAAGCTAAAAGAACCATTTAGAAGATGATCATTGAAAAGTGAATAGAACTCATTAATGATCCGACTCAAAGAAATGTCGTCGATTATTTCAAAAATGGATAATTTCTTATGTGCTCTTTGCGTTAATTCCGTTGCCAAGCGACCGCGGAATTCGCGGAATATTTGTGCCTCTTGATCTATGGCGCGAGCCGCATAGTAACCCCATAAATGCCCTGCCATTGTATTGAGGATAACCGGTAAAGGAGAAGGTGCGACAGGGATGAAGATGACCGCATCAGCAATGGTTTCAAAACGGTGATCACCTTCATCAGCGAAAACTATTACAGCCGCTTTATGGGCTTTAAAAATTGCCACATCTTTGATAACATCATCCAGAACTGCTTGAGGATTGCCGGCCGCGCATACAAGTATCAGCGGCTCGGCGGATAGATCGATGTGTTTTTTATTTTCCACTATATCCGAAGAAATTGTTTTATAACAAAGTTCGCTTAGTTTAATGCGCATTTCATCGGCTGCCGCCTTGTTGGGGCCGCTGCCCACAACTCCCCAATAACGTTTTCCGGATGTTTTTTCTACCGAAGCGGCAATGGTGTCGCGGCGCGCGAAAATCTGATCCATTAGGCTTGGAACAGTTTCAAGATGGCGCAATGCTGTTGCAATATCACTGTCCGTTCGCGTTCCTAGAAGTTGAGCAAAAAATAGCGCCAGCACATTTCCGGCTACTATCTGGGCGTAAAAAGCCTTGGTTGAGGCAACCGACATTTCAATATCTCGTCCATCACTGGTGTAGAAAACACCGTGAGATTTGGTTGTAATGTCTGATTGCCGGCGGTTTACAATGGAGATTATATTTGCGCCGCGTTCTTTAGCCATTGCTACGGCACGATTCGTATCTGTTGTAGTGCCAGATTGCGTAATAGCGATTACCAGCGTGTCGGATAAATCGTCTTTCAGTCCGAAACCGCTTAATTCCGATGCGACTTGGGCATGGATGTTAAGGACGATGCTGTTGAGGTATTGCGATAACGCGTCAGATACTGCCTGACCAGCTACAGCAGCCGTTCCATGACCGATAACGACGATGTTTTTAATTAAGCCATTTTGAAGTCCGTCGCGAATGGAGACAGGGACCATATCCGTTCCAATATTAAACGTGACCTGCATGGCAGATTGACCGGATATGGAAATTCGGTATTTGCCGCGCAGAGTTCTTTTGATGGACAGGGCGGATTCGGAAATTTCCTTGAGGAAATAATGCGGGTAATTGCTGCGGTCAATGTCCCGCGTGGTGATTTCGGCATTTTGCAGGTCTTTGTCTGTCAGGAGAATGTCTGCTCCGTCATAAGAGCAGGCGGTGATGCCTTTGATGCCTCCTTGAGTTTGATCCAAAATAAATAATTGTCCACCTGCATTGCCGTTATCTGCTTCTCCATTCATTTTTATAAAACGCTGCATTACTTCGACCAGACCGTAAAGTTCCGAAGAAAACATATATTGGTCGGCATTAACTCCCACATAGATGGCTTGGCCGCTGCCTTTGAGCGCCAGGAAAATTTTATCGGGCTCCAGATTGCTGGTCATAGCAATGGCGTGCGATCCTTCAAAATCGTTGAGGGCAAGACGAAAAGCGTGAGTCAGATTCTCTCCCGCTTTCAGATATTTTTCAATTTGCAGAGGAATGATTTTGGTGTCGGTTGTGACAATCGGAGAGATAAGTTCGCTGTTGGTTTCCAGTGCTTGACGTAATGCCTGATAGTTGTCAATATCTCCGTTTAATACCACATTAATTTGCGCTTCTATCCCGGGGTAAAAAGGATATTCGGATTTGAAAGGAATTGCTGTGTAATTATTAACCGGATGGCAATTCTCCTCAGTAATGGAACCGACGGAAGCCCAGCGGGTATGTGTAAGTGTTGTTTCGCAAATTGACTCTGCCGATACAAAAGATTGCAGGATATGATCACTTTTAATAGATTGTCTCAACTCAGTGACATTACGTCCCAGTTCGCCGACGATGGAAAATGTTTTATAAGTGAATGTAACGCTGGTACTTTGGCAATCGTCTTTCTTAGCGGTTGAAATGAAAATGGATTTGTTTAACAGATCACCTTTTTGCGTCCTCTTCTGATAATCATCAACTAATCCTTTTTCCCGGATATGCCGGATGATCTCGTGCATTTCTTCTTCATTTTTCAGAACAAAGGTTAGTTGGATACCTGCCGAGTCTCGTCCCCTCACTTCCAGACGATCCAGCGCGTTTAACAGTAAATTAAGTTTCCTGTATTTACGGAAAGCGGCAGGCTTGACCGCAGAGGGTTTATCCGCGCCGGACAGCGTTAGAACTTTTTGAAAATTGGCCAGGATATCTTTTTCCAAAATCCACTGGATGTCTTTGAGTAAAAGAAGCCGGCTATTGATTGTTTCCAGGTCGGTGGAGTTGATGAAGGCGGCCTGATCTTCCAGCCGTTTCTCTTCATCCGTCAGAAAAATTTTCATTTCCTTTGCAATGTGGGACAAATCAGTCGCCTTGTCTGTTTGAAAAAAGAGATATGTCTGTCTTTCTTCCTCTTTGAGCTCAGCGACGGTCATTTCCAAAGTACGGATAAATTCGATACCTTTTAAATAATTTACTGCCTTATTTTTCCCGGTATTGATGGATAGCAAATCTGCTTTTTTTAATTTATTCCACAGGGTGGCTATTGTAATATCTGCTGTAATACTCGGCGGCTTCTCCTGCAGACGGCATGTCATTAATCCCGCGAAGCCGCAGTTTAGCTGATCAGGAAGAAGAGGGAAAAAAATAATTGCGGGCGCATCAACAGTATCAGGATTAGCACCGATAAAAATCCGGCAGTGTGCAATAAAAAAAAGAATATTTTTTAGAATATTGGATATTTTTATATAAATCATTAATCTCTTTTATCCTAAATTCAATTTGATTTTTTAAACGATGCAGAAAAACTATTTGATTTTTTTGCAGTTGATGCCCATTTTGGCCATTTTATCAGTAAAAGTATTACGGTTAATGCCTAAGAAAATTGCTGCTGAACTTTTTACTCCGTTTGACCGGCGCAGAGCTATTTTAAACAACCCCTTTTCCACCATTTTCATGACTTCTTCGTATATTTTGCTTTTACGATCGCCGGAAGAAGATAAAATCGTGGCAATATCTTCCAGCTTTTTTTCCATTATTTCTTCAACCGCCGCGTAAGGGGTTGCCTTAACATTCATGACAATTTCGGATTTACTCTTTTTTTTCGACCGCATTTTAAAAAGCCTACTCCTTCCAGGCAATATTTATTAGTTACGTTTATTAAAACATCGGCATAATGCTTAAGCTGGTAACATTTTTAAAATTATAAAAACTATAATAATTAACACCATCAACCAGCAGATTACTATTATAGAATTCTGTTCCTTGGGATGTTCCAGGTATTTTATGGCTTCAATTTCAACTTTTTCAGCGTCAAGCTTATCCACAATATAGCGAATAAGTAAAGCATGATTTTCGAACATATTGGAAAAAAAATAGAACCCTTTAGTTGTCGTTAACAGGAAGTAAGCTTTTTTATTCAGGTCAACAACTCCTAAATGTGTAACATCGGACCAGGCAAGATCCTTCATGCGGAAAAACTTTTTTATTTTTAACCCATCCTTGTTTACGATAATTTCTCTCTTTCCCGCTTCTATCCCAACAATGAGAGTGCCAACAAAAGAAACAGCCAGAATGATTTTTTCCCAAGCTTGCCCTTTGAATAAGCTAAGCATTAACAACAAGAAGAGAAGCGAGACAATAACGATAAAGGGCACAAGAAAAGCCTTCCTGATTTTAAAAATATTCGGCTCCATTTTTTAATTCCTGATTTTATTCCTTATACTAAAACGGGGAAATTGCTTTTTGAGATCGGGTCACTTACTCTTGACAAATGTTCCACTTTTGCCGCCGGTTTTTTCCAAAAGCATGATGTCTCCGATAACGATTTTCTTGTTTACAGCTTTACACATATCATAGATAGTTAAAGCGGCAACGCTTACCGCTGTTAGCGCTTCCATTTCCACGCCTGTTTTACCCTCGATTCTCACTATAGCTTCTATTACAATTTGTGAATTTTTATTGTCAATAATAAAGTTTAAATCAACCGCTGTTAATTCCAGCGGATGACAAAGGGGAATAAGCTCTCCCGTTTTTTTCGCGGCCATTATTCCGGCAATTTTTGCCGTGGTCAGAACATTGCCCTTGGTAATCTGTCCTTGCTCTATTAATTTAAGAGTGCGAGCATCCATTTTGACAATACCCTGCGCTTTTGCCTGGCGAATTGTTTTTGCCTTAGACGTGACATCCACCATTTGGACATCACCTTCATTATTAACATGTGATAACTTTTTCATTGCTTTATTTTTTTGGAATTTATTTTTGAATCAATTGATTTTTATAAACCTTAACATAGGCCAATTCTTGAGTCAAGAAACGTAAATTTTTTTCTTATATTACTGATAAAGCTTCTTTTTTTGTTGAAATTCAGGTATTTATTTTACCGAAATATTAATTAAATTAAAATATGAGCATCAACAATGAAAAAATTTATAGATGAGCCTGCACTTAGTTTATTTGTAGCAATGAATCAGCATTACCGTAGATTGACGGAGAAAGACAAGCTACAATCATTATTGAACAAATTGCAGCCTGTATCTTGCGACAAAGAATTGATTCGTTTGGGGCCAGCGGGTGATGGAGGTTATCTTGTCCCGGATGATCTTGCAGGAATTGAAGCATGTTTTTCACCTGGTGTGGGTTTTGATTCCATATTTGAGAAAGATTGTGCGGACAGAGGAATGAAGGTTTTTCTGGCAGATGGATCTGTAGATAACCCAACCCAGTCTCACGAGCTTTTTGTGTTTACAAAAAAGCATATCGGTATAACAACCAACGATAAATTTATGGCTATTGATGATTGGGTAAAATCATCATGGTCTGATTCACTGGGTGATTTATTGTTGCAAATGGATATAGAAGGTTCTGAATATGAGGTATTATTAGTCGCTTCTGATGAGCTTTTGAAACGTTTCAGAATTATTGTGATTGAATTTCATTCTCTAAACGAACTTTGGAATAAACCATTTTTTAAATTGACATCGCTGGTATTTGAAAAACTTTTACAAACGCATACATGTGTACACAATCA
>Ga0182021_10010416_pt1 | contig 11021 bp, 10 predicted proteins | sample 612E3MmetaG_FD_120493 | JGI IMG/M metagenome (GOLD analysis project Ga0182021, IMG submission 120493) | Permafrost microbial communities from Stordalen Mire, Sweden - 612E3M metaG (Illumina Assembly) | ecosystem: Environmental > Terrestrial > Soil > Wetlands > Permafrost | place: Sweden...
CTTTTTCTATTATAAGAACCTTGTATTTTTATAACTTTTCCTAAATTTCTCAGTTTCAATCTTAAAGCAGTAATTCACCATCACCTCAACACTGCCGTTGTTATACCTCGTCATTTTAGAGATACTGGCATCATACGCCAGCCCGATTCTGATTGTTTTAATGATGGTGAAACCCACAAGCACAGATATCGCATCCTGGTAACGGTATTCAAGGCCTCCCCAGTATTTTTTATTGTATTGCAGAAGGGCGCTGATACTGAAAGTATATGCAGCCAGGTCAGTGCTGATGAAGGCGGAGGGTTGCAATTCAAAAGCGGGATGGCCAGGCACCACCCAATTGTATCCCCCGGTAAGATCAAACACCCGTTTGTCGCGGATTTTTATTTTCTTCATCCGGGTTTGCAGGACATTCGTGCAAGAGAGGCCAAGGTTATATTTATCAGGAACTTTGTAATACAGTCCCAATGAACCATCCACAATAAAATCGCTTTTGCCAATGTCGGTGATGGTAACCAGGGGTTCGAGTTTATCCACACTTATAGCTGAATTCTGAAAATTTCCCTGCAGCCCGGCGGAAAACTCGCCGGGGCCAAGGTCGGTGCGATAAGCGTAGCCGAGGGTTAACTGGGTATTGTTGAATGGCCCAAGTTTGTCGGACATCACGGTTGCGCTGATGCCGCCGTGGAGAAACTTTATCGGGGAATCGATCGTAAGAAACAGGCTTTGCGGCGCTGTATTGCCTCCGCGGTCATCTTTGTAACCGATCCACTGTTGCCGGATAAGCGCTGTAATATTAATGCCTTCGCTGCTACCTGCAACAGCCGGGTTAAACGCCATGTTCATGAACATGTAATGCGTGATGTTGCTACTCTGCTGAGCCATAACCGACGGAAGGGCTGCCATCAATAATAAAGTTATCAGAATTCCGCGGAACCCGCAGCATCGATAAGGAAAACAATATTTTGAAGAATGAAAAATCAATGCATTTATTATTTGGTTGGCGCAAACCGGGGGTTAAAAGTACAATTATTTTTTCTTTTGGCAATAGCAAGGTATTCTTTTCTAATAATCATCCTTAATAAAATTTGATTCCAGATTAGAAAAGCTTCAAAATTGTTATACGGATTTCTGAAAAAAAAGTTGCATTCTTTTGGGATGTAATGGTTCCCGGAATAGAGTTGACGGATCTTAGGTATGCACTATCTTTGCAAAATGTCCTGATTCACAGATATAAAAAAAAACATATGTCATTCTTTATCTTAAAAGAAAAGCCCTTCACAAAGAAGTGGTTCATTTCGCACACCCTCATCCTCATCGGATCGTTCATCCTTGCTTCGGGTTTTGTGCTGTTCATCACTCCTTACAGGATTATCCCCGGCGGAGTCTACGGAATCTCCATCGTGCTGCATTACCTGTTCGGGACACCGATAGGTTTGGTTGCCCTTTGCTTCGATATCCCGCTGACCATCATCGGAATCAAAATACTGGGGCCCCGTTTCGGTTATAAAACCGTACTTGGCTTTTCGCTGACAGCCATTTTTACCGACACGCTGACCTATTTCTGGGGATTTGAACCGCTCGTAAAAGGAGATGCCTTGTTGTCCTCCATTTTCGGCGGAGTGATGGTAGGGCTGGGCCTTGGACTGATTTTCCGGTCAAAGGCTACCTCGGGTGGATCTGATATTGTGGCTATGATCATCGCCAAATATACCCGGCTGCCTTTGGGAATGCTTATGATCTATGTGGATTCTGTGATCGTTCTGGTCGGGCTCCTGGTATTCCGGGATTGGAAAATTCCACTCTATTCCTGGATAGTCATCTTCATCACCGGTAAGGTAATCGATATCGTGATGACCGGGATGAGCAGTGACAAGAGCATTTTCATCATTTCAGAAAAACATGAGGAGATCCGTGACAAGATCATCAACAATCTTAACCGCGGAGGAACTTTAATAGAAGGAAAAGGGATGTTCAATATGGCTGACCGGAAGATCATATTTACAGTGGTCAGCCGCCGGGAACTTTTTCTCCTCGAAGAATACGTCCATGAAATCGACCCGAATGCATTTCTGACGGTACTGGATGCAACCGAAATTTTCGGAGAAGGGTTTAAATCACTGAAGGAGAAGGTTACTGAGTAGATGCTGGATGCTGGATGCTGGATACTAGATGTGTGTGCATGGGTATAGGGATTAAATAACTACCTCACTACCTCACTACCTCACTACCTCACTACCTCACTACCTCACCAATTTACCACCTCACCACTGATTCTCTTAACGGAACAGTTTCAGTACATCATTAAGATTGGCAAAGATCAGCAATCCGAAAAGGAGGACCATTCCGGTGATCTGTGCATATTCCATGAATTTGTCACTCGGCTTCCGGCGGAAAATTATTTCGTAGAGCAGGAACATAACATGACCTCCGTCCAGTGCCGGGATCGGCAGAACATTAATGACGGCGAGCATGATCGAGAGAAAGGCAGTCCAGGTCCAGAAGGTCAACCAATCCCATGCATCCGGGAACAGGCTCCCGATGGAGATAAAACCTCCTACCGATTCATAGGCTTTCTCCTGTTTGAAGAGTAACTTGATCGATTTCAGGTAATCCCCGGTTTTCTCAAAGGTCATGGTAAATCCTGCCGGAATTGCGGTGAAAATGCTATACGACTTTTCCTTCAGCTTGAAATAAGCCGATAACGCCTTGTTGTAAACGCCGATCCTTCCATCGGCGGGAAGGGTGAGCGGAAGTCTTATAGTGTCAACTCCCCTGATAACAACGAGATTTATTTTTTGGTTTTTATACCTCTGAAGTGCCATCCTGAATTCATCGTTATAGGGAAACAATGAATCATTGACCCCAATGATCCGGTCGTTGAGTTTCATCCCTGCCTTTTCAGCCACGGATCCCAAAACGAACTTCCCTGCTTCAAAGGGATACCTTACAGAGATAAAATCCACCGAATTTGACTGGATCAGCTTACTTACAAATCCGGCAGGGATGGGAATATCCATTTTTTTGTCATGCCGGATGACCTGGATCGTCTTTGCCTGTTCCAGGACAATTTGCTTGGGAATGGCTGAAAATTCTTCAACTTCCTTATTGTCGATGGTGAGGATACGGTCGCCATCGCGGAGGCCCATATCATGGCCGATGGCATTTACAGCGATACCGTATTTTACTTCAGAAGTAGGCAGGTATTGTTCTCCCCAAACAGTAAGGATTGCGATGTAGATGAAGATAGCCAAAATGATGTTGACCGTCACACCGCCAAGCATGATGATCAGCCGCTGCCATGCAGGTTTTGAACGGAATTCCCAGGGCTGCGGCGGCAGTTTCATCTGTTCTTTGTCCATCGATTCATCAATCATGCCCGCAATCTTGACATACCCACCTAATGGCACCCATCCGACCCCGTATTCGGTTTCACCTCTTTTGAATTTAAAGAGTGAGAACCAGGGATTGAAGAAAAGGTAGAATTTCTCCACACGGGTTTTAAAAATCCTGGCAGTAATGAAATGTCCGAACTCATGGAATATCACCAGGATAGACAGGCTCAGGAGCAATTGTACGATTTTGATAAGAATAACCATTCAGCAATATTTTAAGGATGAATAATGTCAGGGTTCAGCATCCAGGAACAGGAATTCAAGGGCTTTTGCCCTAGTTTCCATGTTGGTTTGCTCATAATCTTCATAAGTTGGTTTCTGAATAAATGGAACAGAATGCATGCATCTTTCGATGAGACGCGGCATTCCCAGGAAGGAAATACGGTCTTCAAGGAAGGCCTGCACGGCAATTTCATTGGCGGCATTGAGAATACAAGGCAGGTTACCTCCCTTGTTAATGGCTTCATAAGCCAATCCCAGGTTACGGAAGAGATCCCGGTCGGGAGGCTCAAACGTGAACTGGGAACAGGCGGTAAAATCAAACCTGGGAAAATCCGTCATCAGCCTGCCTGGAAAAGAAAATGCATAAAGGATAGGTCCCCGCATATCCGGAGGTCCCAGTTGCGCCTTCATGGATCCATCCACGAATTGAACGATGGAATGAATGACCGATTGCGGATGTACGATGACCTCAATCTGGGAAGGGGAAAGATCGAAAAGCCACTTCGCCTCGATCACCTCCAGCCCTTTGTTCATCAGCGAAGCGGAGTCGATGGTGACTTTATTTCCCATTTTCCAATTGGGATGATTCAACGCGGCTTCCTTGGTTACCTTTTCCAGGTGCTCCTGTTTTTCCCCCCGGAAGGGTCCGCCGGAGGCTGTCAGGATCACTTTTTCAATATTTTTCTTGTTTTCTCCGGCAAGGCATTGGAAAATGGCTGAGTGTTCCGAATCAACAGGGAGAATTAAAACATGGTATTGTTCGGCAAGCGCCATGACCAGGTCGCCGGCAACAACCAGTGTTTCCTTGTTTGCCAGGGCGATGTGTTTCCCTGCGTGAATGGCATTCAATGTAGGCTTTAATCCTGAATAACCCACCAGTGCATTCAGCACGAGGTCGATCTCTTCCATTTCCACGATCTGAGAAAGGGAATCCTGTCCGGCAAACACTTTTACAGGAAAAGGCTGAAGGGATTCTTTGACCCTGGCGTAACATTCTTCGTTGCCGATCACGACAGCATTGGGAAGGAACTCGATGGCCTGGCGGATGAGAAGATCGGCATTTGACTGGGCGGTAAGCACTTCAACTGAGAAAATATCAGGGTTCTGGCGGATCACATCCAGTGCCTGGGTGCCGATGGATCCCGTAGATCCCAGTATTGCAATATTCTTCTTCACCTGCTGTCCGGATTCTTAAAAATTGATATATTCTTTTGGGTTGACCGGGTTACCATCGCTCCAGAGTTCAAAATGAAGGTGCGGGCCGGTGGTGAGTTCGCCGGTCTGACCAATGATAGCAATGGGTTCGCCGGCCTTGACGAATTCACCTTCCTTTTTCAGCAAGGCAGAATTGTGTTTGTACACTGATACTATGTTCTGCTTATGCTGAACGGCAATGGTATAGCCTGTTTCCAGGGTCCAGTTGCTGAAAATCACGGTTCCGTCAAGCACGCATTTAATGGCTTCGTTCTGTTTGGAAACAATGTCGACTCCATAATGATTCTGGGAAGGATTGAATTCATTGGTGATCACGCCTTTCAATGGGACAAAGAACAAGACCTTCCCGATGGATTCATTCTTCTGGCGTACATTTTCGGAATTTTCAAACCGGTAAAGGTTGTATTTCCCCTGGTTTTCCACTTCGGTACGGAGAAGGGAATCCTCCGGGGATTTTTTCAGCTTGATGTTATTGTATTTATGAAGCGTGTCTTTGTTAAGGGGAACATCCGTTGCAAGGTCTTTCCCGTTCATGACATCTTTCATATTCTGGATAAAGAGGTCCTTTTTTTCAAGGCCTTTTTCGATAGAGTCGGTTTTGATCTGCAGCTCATAGAGTTTTTTCTGTAATCCCACATTGGTATAACCGGGAATGTACTCGCGCAGCGGTGTAAAGGCAATCAGGATGGAAGTCAGGATGATCAGGATAATGGTAAGGGTACCCAGCACCACAAACACATTCAGCCTCGAAAGCCGGAAGGTTAACCTTTCCTCAAGGGTCTCATCGTTCATGATTACAAGCCGGTATTTATTCCTCAGCTTGCTGATCCATGACTGTTTCTTCTTGTCTTTTTTATCCTGGGCCATTAATTGGGTTATTCATTTTCCTAAGGGTCTGCAAATTTCGGAAAAAATTGCAAGCGGGGAGAAGAAAAAGAAAAACGGTGATTTTACGGGAAAAGTATCGGTGATAGTTACGATTGGAAGATTTACGATTTACGGTTTACGATTTGTTCTAACACCTTGATCGATGATGTCATTCTGCCAGTATACTCCTGAAGTTTAAACGATATTTTTTTTGATTTGAGTTTTTATCTTTCTATTCGTCAATTGTCAATCCCACAATACAATCGTAAATCGTAAACCGTAAATCGTAAATCAGATTGTTTTTACCTGTTAATTCAAAAATTTAAAATATTTTTGTAAAAATTCAGTTAATACAGAACTAAAAAACAGCTTATTTGAGCAAATTCCGGAAATACATTTCCTTCGTACTTTTCTTCTTTCTCGCGGTAATCGTCTTTTTTTCATCCTGTTCTACTAGGAAAAATACATTTACCCGCAGGGTGTACCATAACCTTACGGCTCATTATAATGTATACTGGAACGGGATGGATAACATGCGGCAGGGTGTAAAGGAATTTGAATCTTCTGCCAAGGACAACTACTCACTCGTGCTTCCGGTTTATTATACCGGTGACAAGGCCGGCAGTTCGAAGATCGGCCAGTATGCAGATATCGGAATAAAGAAAGCCACAAAGACCATCCAGAAACATTCGATGTTCTTTAATCATATTGAATACAACCGATGGATCGATGATGCCTATATGCTGATCGGGAAATCCTATTATTACAAGCAGGATTACCCGATGGCGCGCCGTACGTTTGAATTTGTGATCAAGACGTACAACAACAACCCGGTAAAGTACGAAGCAATGTTATGGCAGGCGCTGGCCAATATGAACCTTGGTGATTTCAACCGGGCCGAACCCATGCTCGATATGGTTCAAAACATGATCCGTCAGGGGAAAGCGCCGGAAAAAAACGAAGAGATGCTGGCGTTGTGCTATGCGAATTTCTACATCCTTCAGAAAAATTATCCACCGGCCGTTGAATTCCTCGACCGCGCCATAGAACTGGGACCTCCGCGAGCGATGAAAACCCGTTGCCTGTTTATTCTCGGCCAGATCCACCAGAAAACCGGACAGTTTGAAGAAGCTTCCCGTTATTATCAGAAGGTGATCAAAAGAAATGCCTCCTTTGAAATGGAATTTAATTCCAAGATCAATCTTGCAATTTGTTATGTGGCAAAATCGGGGAACCGTGACTACATCGTCAAGAAGCTGAAAAAAATGCTCAAAGATGAAAAGAACAAGGACTACCGTGACCAGATCTATTTTGCCCTTGCAAGTGTTGCGTTGAAAGACGCCGATACGACCGGTGCCATTGGATACCTGAAAAAATCAGTTGCAACCAGCAAACAGAACAATTACCAGAAAGCGATTTCAGCGCTGAATCTGGCCGACATCCTTTTTTCGCATAAAGATTACAAGCTTTCGCAGGCTTATTATGACAGCACCCTGCAGTTTCTGCCTAAAGATTATCCGAACTTTAAGGAGATCAGCAAGAAAACTGCAACCCTTACCGACCTGGTATCTTACCTGCAACTGATCGAAAAGGAAGACAGCCTTCAGAAACTTGCCTCCATGTCAGAAAGCCAGCGTTTTGCAGTGATCGATGGGATCATTGCAAAACTGATTGCAGACGAAATGAAAAAGCAAAAAGAAGAGCAGGAACGGCAGGAAAACCTGACATTGTTCGGGCAATCAAAAGGGCAATCGCCGGGTGGACCGGGAGGTTCGCCAACCGGATCGGCTACCGGTGCCTGGTATTTTTATAACCCTTCTGCCACTTCCAATGGTTTTTCAAACTTTGCCCGCAAATTCGGACACCGGAAGCTGGAAGACAACTGGTTTCTCAGCAATAAAATCAGCATGGCCGAATTACCCGAAACCCAGGAAGACACCTCTTCCCTGGCTTTGGCCGGAGCGGATACGTCCAAAATGAAAAAAACTCTTCCCAAATCAAAAAATCCTAAAGAACGTGCATATTACCTTCAGGACATTCCATTTACACCTGCAAAGCTTAAGTTATCAAATGATACCATAATCCAGGCATATTATAACCTGGGGTTTGTTTACGTAGAAGGCCTGAATGATTATGAACATGCCATTGAAGCTTTCCAGACGCTGAACAACCGGTTTCCCGGCAACAAATTCACCGTGGCTTCTTACTATGAGCTTCATATGCTCTATAAAACCCTGGAAAATCAACCGAAAAGTGACACCTTTAAAAATGTGATCCTGACTCGTTACCCGGAGACCGATTTTGCCAAATTGCTGGTCAATCCGAATTATTATAAAGAAGTACAGTCAAAACGAAAAGAGGTCAACAACCTCTATGAGGACACTTACAAAGCCTTCTCCAACCAGCAATATTATATGGTGATCAACAACACCGACGTGGCCCTGGCGAAGTATCCCGGTGATACGGCGCTGATTCCCCGGTTTGAATACCTGAAGGCGCTGTCCATCGGCAAGATCGAAGTAGTGGATTCGCTGGTGGCCGGCATGCAGCGGATCCTGACGAAATACCCGAAAAGCCCGGTCCGTCCGCTGGCCCAGAAAGTTCTTGATTACCTGAAAAACCAACATAACTCAAAGGGCGAACTGATCATTACCGATTCGACTGCCCTGCCATCGCCTGCTTCCAAACTCTATACATTTAATCCCAAATCCATTCATTTCTTTATTCTTATCGCCGATAATAACCGGGTGGATATAAGTGCGCTGAAAATTAAAATCGCCGATTTTAATTCAAAATACCACAGTCTTGAACCCCTGCAGGTGAACAGCCTGTTGCTTGATGGCCCCCAGGAAATGATCACCGTGAATAATTTCGACAACGATGAAAAGGCCATGGATTATTTTATCTCCATTCAGAACAATCCATACGTTTTTACCAAACTTGAAAACACGGGTGGTTACAGCGACTTCGTAATATCGGCGGACAATTACCCCATCTTTTACAGAAGCAAAGACATCAACCTGTATCTGCGGTTCTTCGAGAAGTACTACCCGGTGAAGAAATGACAGGTCTGCATCCTTCAATTTCTTCCTGATCTTCAGATCAATTTTTTTCTTGCTTGTTAGGTATTTTCCTTTATCTTTGGATTGTCTTTAATTCATTGCTTTTCGATAATTTAAATGATATTATGGTGAAAAATAAAGAAGTAGAAGTTCCTTCCCTCAACCTGCTGAGTGCAGGCACGGTGGTGAAAGGAGAGATCAGGCTGACCGGGGATTTCAGGCTCGACGGCACCTTCATCGGCACCATCAACTGCAAGGGCAAGGTCGTGGTTGGCCCCACGGGTAATATTGAAGGAGAGATCATCTGCCAGAATGCAGATTTTTCGGGAGAAGTAAAAGCCACTGTTAAGGTTGCCGAACTGCTGACACTGAAAGAAACGGCCAGGTACACAGGGGATATCACGACCAACAAACTGTCAATTGAGCCGGGGGCCAAATTTTCGGGCAATTGTATCATGGAAGGCACAGGAATAAAAGTGAATATTCCTTCACCGGTAAAACAAGATGAATTCCGACCAAAAGAAACAACCGCTTAATTCCTATGCACGCTATTCCGGCATGGGACTTCAAATGCTGGTCATCATCCTGGCAGGAGTTTTCGGTGGCTACAAACTGGACCAATGGCTGCATACCGGGCCCCTGCTGACCATCCTGCTCTCAATTATCTCCGTGTTAGTTTCTATTTATTCGGTGACACGCAATCTTCTCCGGAAAAAATAATTTCAATAGTATCAACGCTTCATGAACCTTCTGCCGCGTTCCTTCGTAATTTGTAATTTTATCGCTTATGCAATGGAATAAATCTTCCGGATACCTTACCTTCCTGCGCCGGATCCTGGTATTTTCAATTGTTCTCGGGTTCATCGCAACCGGCATCGGGTTCCTGGCACCTGCACGAACCATTACCCCTACCCTTCCCTTTTTATTTGTGTTTTTTATCTCTGTCACGCTTGCCGGATATTATTATATTCTCCGCTCGGCCCAATCGAAATTCATCCGGTTCATCAATGCCTATCTCCTCATCATGGTCGTGAAATTGTTCCTGTTCATCGGGGTGATCTTCTTCTATTTATTGCATAACAGGCAGGATGCTGCACAGTTTGCCATCTCCTTTTTTGTGCTTTATCTTTGTTATATGATCTTCGAGGTAGTCAACCTGGTATCCCATTTTAAACCTACCCGATCACAGGGATGAACCCTAGGGAAAGACTTAACCCGATTGTGAAGAAAAATTTTTTATACCTTTGCACTCCCTTATGAGCATGGTTTTTATCACACGGAAAGAGAGGTTCAGCGCAGCACATCGCCTGTTCAGGCCGGAGTATTCGGACGAACAAAACCTGAAAGTTTTCGGGAAATGTTCCAACCCAAACGGGCATGGGCACAATTATACCTTGCTTGTAACCGTAAAAGGTGAAGTCAATGAGGAGACAGGTTTTGTGGCCGACCTTAAAGAGTTGAGCCGGATCATCACTGAGAAGGTCATTCTTCAGCTGGATCACCGCAATATCAACCTGGAAGTAGCTTTTATGAAAGGGAAACTGGCCTCCACCGAAAACCTGACGATCTCGATCTGGCAGGAACTGGAAGCAGAAATTAAAGGTTTGGGAGCCACTTTGCATTGCATCAGGATTGAAGAAACAGAGAATAATATGGCAGAATATTTTGGAAAGTAACGTGTATATTTTTTCAGAAATACCTGCAACCCATGAACAACAAGAACATGAACTACGAGAGAGTTGAAGAATATGATGCCGCAACAACGGAACAGCTGAGTTTTCATTACAAGGAGATCCTGCGCCTGATCGGGGAAAACCCTGAACGCGAAGGGCTTCAGAAAACACCGCTGAGGGTTGCGAAAGCCATTCAATTCCTGACACAGGGTTATGATCTCGATCCTGTGGAAATCCTGTCATCTGCCAAATTCCGGGAAGATTACCGGGAGATGGTCATCGTAAAAGACATAGAGATCTATTCACTTTGTGAACACCACATGATCCCGTTTATCGGGAAAGCGCATGTGGCTTACATTCCCGACAAATATATCACCGGGCTGAGCAAGCTGGCAAGGGTTGTCGATATCTATGCACGCCGCTTGCAGGTCCAGGAGCGCCTGACCTCACAGATCAAGGATGCCATCAATACAACGCTGAAACCCCTTGGCGTGGCAGTCGTAATTGAGGCACAACATTTGTGTATGTCGATGCGCGGAATTCAGAAGCAAAACTCTGTCACAACGACATCTGACTTTGTCGGTGCTTTC
>Ga0182021_10010417_pt1 | contig 11021 bp, 10 predicted proteins | sample 612E3MmetaG_FD_120493 | JGI IMG/M metagenome (GOLD analysis project Ga0182021, IMG submission 120493) | Permafrost microbial communities from Stordalen Mire, Sweden - 612E3M metaG (Illumina Assembly) | ecosystem: Environmental > Terrestrial > Soil > Wetlands > Permafrost | place: Sweden...
GGAGCTGAGCCTTAACGGGCCGGTGGCGGAGGAGATCATGGTGTTTGGGCAGTCTCCTGTCCAATCCTGGAAGCAAATCTAAAGCCAGTGACCACCTGCGCCTTGTTTTATACCTATCGCAAGGTCATAGCGATAGGGTTTATGAAAGAGGCCAGGAGTGGTCACGTACTAAGCCAGTCATCCGTAAAACGAGCTCGAAATTCATCAATAACGTCCTCGAAACGTGTGAAACCCTCCTTACGCATCTTGGCTGCAAATCCCGGACTCCGCTCGGTGCCGCTGATTGCTGACCAATAATACTTTAGCATACCCTTCGCGTTTAGCTGCTTCATCCGGATCATGGTAAGCCTGACACCCTTCTTGAGGCTGTCAGACGCATCTGGTGAATTCAAAATCGGGTCGAACACGCGCTCGCTCAGAAACTGCATCACTTCCTCTTCTTTGGTCATTTGCTTTAACTTTGTTTTATATTTCGCTCTAAAATGCCCTACAACGCCTTTTGCTTTTTAGCTGGATGCACCGCCAGCTTCAAGGGGAGAAGCTCAAGTGCAGGTTGATATGGTCTGGGGTCTCGAACAAAGCCAGGTGCGGGTTTGGCGATGGTTCGCTCCACTTGCAGAAGGTCTCGTTATCCCACAGTCGGTACGACAGACTGCACTGCTGAACCGTCTCGCAGCCAGTGACCATCAATAAGAGGCACACCGTTGCGCCCATTGCCCGCCAAAGTCGCAAGAATTGCTTCACAGCTTCGTCTTTTCCGTTTCCAGCGCCTATGGTCACGCAGACCGGTCGCCTTGGCGATATCAAACTGAATCCTGCGCGCCTGGACGAGGAGCGGCGCGGACGGTTGACGCGGGCCGCGCTGGATTACCTGTGCCGGCTGAAGAACCCGCCGGTGAAGATTCAGCAATCGGTTACGGACAAGGGGCAAGCGCCGTGGCGCGATAGAACTGCTGTGACGCGGTGTTGGTCACCGTGAATTGCCACAAGCCGGTGGCGTTGGTCGGTGTGTTGGTGCTGCCTGCCACCGCCGTCCAACTGGTCATTGGGACTGCCACATCCGGGCTCGTGAATATGCAGTACTCCGCCTGGGGCGTGCCCACAAACGTCAGCGTGAACGTCCCATCGAGATTGTCCGCGATGCTCCACAGGGCGTTGGTCTGGCTGCACGTGACAAAGAGCTTCACCCATTGCGCCACACTGCCCGTGCTGCCCAGGAAGTCGCCGTAAGCAGAGGGACTGGAGCCGGAGGTCAGACTGACGGCGGTGCTCGAGGTCGGCCCGGTGGTGACTTTGAGCATGCCGGCGCCGGCAAAGGCGGCGTGGTTGTGAGTGGCGCCGGAGGCGGCCCAGGTGCCAGCGGCTTTTTGGGTCGTGCCGAAATAGAGGGCGTTGATGGTCTGAGTGCCGGAGAAATTGAGGTTCACCGCGCCTGCGGCGGGTGAGCTGGCCAGGGTGAGGCTGGCGCCGGAAGCCAGGGCGGAGGCACTGGCAAGGTTAAGCGTGCCGGCACTGGCCGTGACGTTGCCCGGGATAGACCCGGAGACGCTGCCTTCGAGTGTGCCGGCGCTGAGGGTTGTGCCGCCGCTGTAGGTGTCGGCGGTGTCGAGGTGCAGCGTTCCCAGGCCGGTTTTGGCCAGCGCGCCATTGGTAATCGGAACATAAACGAACAGACCCGCGCCGTTGGTCACGTTGAAAGCGCGGGAAGCGCCCCCGAGATTAATCCAGCCAAAGCTGCCCGAGCCGAGGCCGTTGGTGATGGTCGCCGTGGCATTGGTCAGGGAGTTGAAGCTCATGTCCCCGCTCATAGCGATCCTGGCTGGCGTGGGGCTGCCGGGCTTGAGAACGATAGTGTTGAACGTGAGCGTGCCGCCGCTGAGTGCGAACGTGTTTGCAGCGTCCACCTGGAGGGTGTGGACGCTGAGGCTGGCGCCGCCACTAAGCGTGACCGGTCCCGAAAACTCCGCCGCGATGGGCGTGGAATCCCAGGAGGGGATGTACCCGATGGTCAACGACCCGCCGGTGATGTTCAATGCCTCGCGCATATAAAGCTTGCGGATGTTCTGCGCGCCCGAGGCGAGGGTGACGGTAACGCTGGCGCCCGGAACGTCGAGGACCACGGTGTCATTGGCGCCCGGCAGGCTCGGGGTGGGCAGCGTCTGGGTCCCGACGGGGGTCGGCTGCCCAGCATAATGAGGCGGTGCGACGGGCGTTTGTCCGCTGTTCCAGTTCAACAGGGTCGTCCACTGCCCGTTGCCGTTGGTGATCCAGAGCGCGGGCACCAAGTAATCTTTTACAAACTCAAGCCCGCCCTGCGCGACATCCACATCAATGCTGCCGCTGATCGCGTGGATTTTATTGGTGCTGGAGTACTGCCAGAACTCCCAGGGCTGGGCGGGATAGGGAGGGTCGTCCCACGGGCCGTAGATTGGCGCGTAGGAATCGCTCGGGTTGTTGGTCTGAGGATTGACCGCCGTCGGCCAGCGCGCGCTCCACAGGTTCGGGAAGAAGCTGACAATCGGCGCCACGACGGAATTGGCGTAGTTGCCGTTGATATACATCATCGGGCGGATGCCCATGACCGCGTAGAGCGGATAAAGACGAAGTCCCTGCCATCGCCGTAAACCCCGCTCACCTGTTGGTTAGTGGCCCGCTTCAGCGTCGCCCAATTCGCCGCGCTGATGTTCCCTTGCCAGTCGGAGACATCAATTCCCAGGGAGCGCAGTTGCTGGGGCAAAGCCGGGGCGCCCACGCCCAACAACGCTGCCGATACTGCCGCCATCGCGATCGTCCAATTCCAAGGCGGTCTCAGGGGCGTCAGATGGCCTCCACGTGCCGTCAACCGAGTTGGACGTTCGCGCGAAATGTAAGGGCCCGAAACGCCACCGCTCTTCGGTGGCGCAGCGGGCCGCAGCACCGTTCGCTGTGTTCTCATTGGGGAGCAAGTCCCCAAGCCGGTTCCTGGAAGACGACGGTCACGGTGTGCGGGCGCGGTAAAACCGTTGCGGCGTGTTACTGATCGAGAAGTCCAGGACCCGTTGCGGATTGTTCGTCAACACGAAGCTGCTCAACGGGGTCCAGCCGTTGGTAGGAGGCAAAACCGGCGTGTACTCGACGGTGTAAGACACGTTGGTCTGACCGGTCACGCTGACCACCGCGGCCGTGCTGGAAATACTGGCGCCCAGGCTGGGCGGTATCGGACAATCCTGGGTTGTTACCGCGACGGTGTACTCGGTCTGGTTCACACCGCAGCCGCACGAGAGCGCCGATCGGTCGCTGGCCATCAACCGCAGGAGATAGGAGCAAGGCCGCAGCGCGCTGGTGTCCCACACCCCCAGCACGCCATTGACTACCGACGCGCTTCCAGAACCGATGGTGACCCAACCATGAGCATCGCCGCCGCTATATTCCAATACCCACCGGCCCCAGTTCGCATCGGAAACGGTTCCCTGCACGATCACCAGGCCGTTGACGCGGGTGCAGGCCTGCGGCGCAGTGATCACCGCTACCGGCGCCGTATTATCCACCGTCACCGGGCTGATGAGGTCGGTCACGCAGTGGCCGCAGCAATCACAGGCGGTAATGCGGAGATCATAATTGCCGTCGGGCAGGGTTTGGACGTTCCAACTGGCCAGCAGATTGTTAATCACAGTATTGGTGTAAGTCGGATTGGCCGGGTCCACGGGCTTGAAATTACCCGTGCCGGCTGGACGGTATTCCACCGTGTAATAACAGAAGCACCAATCCCCATACGCCGTGCCCCAAATGCAGGCCTGGCCTCCGACCACGCTGCCCGACACCGGCGAGGTTACGGTTAACGCGGGAGGACCCTGGCACACATAGACCACTGCCTCGTCATTGGCGCCCAGATTGCAAGCGTTGTTCACGGTCAACCGCAGCATGTAATACCCCCCAGCCAGGGACGTGGTGTCCCACACGCCGAGGAGGCCGTTGACTACGGGAGTGAGGCCGGAGGCGAAAATGGTCCATGCGCCACCGGCGATGGGACGATACGCCAGCGTGTAGCTGACCGAGAGCCCGAGGGAATCGTAGGCCGATCCCACGACGCTCACCAGGCCGCAAACGTTTGTCCAGGACGGCGAAATGAGCTTGGCGGTGGGAGGTGTGGCCGAGCCACAGGGCGACGTCGTGGTGAGGGCGAATGCCAGGTCAACCGGAAACGTGGTTTGCAGCGACTGCCAAGGCGCCGACAAGCTGTTCTGGCTGAACACGGCCTTGTCGTTGAAGTGATTGGTCGAGGTTTTCCAGCCAAAGTTGTTGGTGCTAGTCGAGGGGATGACCTTCATTCCCAGCCAATAGATCACCGGCGCCGTAGCCGAACCCTGCTGCACGAAGGGCGTGGCGGGGTAGAAATTATACTGCCAAAGGTACACCGAGTTGCCCACGGTGCCCTGATTCGGGTAATAGAACTGCTCCGGCTGCATGGCAACCGGCCGGGAGCTGTAGGTGCCGGGGGTGAAGGTCTGCATCCATAGCAGCACTCCTGGATGGCTGAAGGCATTGGTGGCCGAGACCGGCACGTCGCTGAAAATGGCCAGACCAAACGTGGCGTTGGGGTCCACCTGGTCACCTAGCCACGCACCCCAGATGTGCAAGTCGGTTATTTGGCCGGTATTGGTGCAAACGAAATCGTCCGCCAACGCAGTATTCCACGAAGTGTAGATGTCCATGGCATTGCTGGTTGTATCCGGGTATTGCACGAATTTCGTGGCGTTGGTGTTCGGCCAGTCGGCCCGCGCGGGCGCGACGGCCAGCACGAGGAGCGTGGCGAGGATGGAGGTGACAGCGGATAGCCGGGTGAAGGCTGCGCAGGCAATGAGCCTGCCAAGACAACGAGCTGGTTGCGATTTCTTCATAAGCTTGAACTTAGGTTTTTCTGTGGGTAACGGCGAACTGGCTGCTATTGGAACTGAGAACCTGCTCAGTCGGGGCATGAGAAGCTAACGCAACGCGGGCACACTGGCTACACAGGACCAGCCTGCGGCGCGAAGGTCAGCCAAGCAATTGGCCAACCGAAGCGATTCACTTTAACCATCACTCTACCACGCGCGGCGGCGCGCATGCAACGGGAATTTCCCTGGAAAAGCACACAACTCTTTCGGTTTTGGCCTACAGACTGCTCCCAAGGCCACAAGGAGAAACTGTGTCTCCCGGCAGCCGTGAATACGGCATGTTGCTGAGCGCCATCCTTGGAGAGCGTGGCGATGGCAGCCCCGCTATTTGGATTCAACGCGCGGTGCCTGGTGCCGCGGGCCGTGGACAAGCATCGGGCCAGGGGTGCGGTGGCGTTCTCGCAGAGCCAAAGCGTTGAATCCCAAGGGCGTCCGCCAGACTTACTGGCCGGCGGGGTCGGGGTGCGGAGGGCAGCACCACGGCACTCCGCCCATACTGCGTCCGGCAAGCAGTTCCAGAGCAAGCCCTGAGTTCGCGATACCCGCCCTATGGACGAGGGCAACTGCATTACCCCTACGGCCGAAGGGGCGCCAGAGTCAAGCGCCGCGCCCCCAACCCACACGAACCCTTGGTGGCGCCTGGTGAGACCCTTTCTGTTTGCGCTGGCGTTCTGCCTCGCGCCACTGGTCATCCTGCTCCACGAATGTGGGCACTACGTTGTCCACTTGGGACTACGAGTTGTGGCTCAACTCGGACCCAAGGTACACAGGCTTCGTCAGCGAGGAAGGCGCGGCGCTCGCCCCTGTACGCGTCATCTTCAGAACCCGGAGCGGGGGTTAAACCTGCCCGCGCCCAGCGAAAACCCTTGCCCGCAATCCCCCAGAGCGCGATAGTGACCGGGTGCGGAACAATTCCCAGTTTGTCGGCCATTATCAACGTAGGAGGAATTATCGCAGGGAAACGGCAGATCCTTACTTGCTACCCGCATCCAACAAATGAACCGGAATTAAGCTTTGGCTGGTCTTTTGAAGCATCAATGCGGAATTCAGGCCAGCGGACTGTGCCGCGGCGTCCTTTCAATGCCAAGGCGTTGAATCCCAGAGGATTAGGTCGAGTGCCTCCGCCAGACTTACTGTCCCGCTGGGAGGGGGTGCGCCCGGCAGCACCCTCTGGCTGCTCCAATACTCCTGCCTGGCTACGACGATACTACGACGGCACTGCTACGGCACTGCTACGGCACCACTCCCATGGGCATCGCGATGCCCATGGGAGTGGTGCCGTAGCAGTGCCGTTGTAGTGCCGTCGGGGTAAGAGCTCCCTGAGGCGGGTTCGCGCGATGTGCCCCTGAATTGGCTCTCGGAAGCTCATACGGAGCGGGATCAGAGGCGTTACCGATGGCTTGCGGAAGCGGATGGATTAACCGCCTGATTATGAGATGTTTACAGACTATTATGCCCCGCCGCGTGACGAAATCGGGTCAGCACTGTCATAGTGTTATAGAACAGTGAAATGTCTATGATGCTTCAAGTTGATTTTCAGGCTGGCAAGCCGGTTTACCTACAACTGGCCGATCAAATCCGTTACGCCGCAGCTTCGGGCCGGCTGCGAGCGGGCGAGCCGTTGCCTGCACTGCGGCCGCTGGCGGAGGAGCTTCGCATTAACCGCAATACCATCGCCAAGGCCTATGCCGAGCTGGAGAGCCAGGGGCTGATCGAGACGATCCCCGGCAAAGGCTATTTTCTGAGGAAGGGCAGTCCCCCATTCAGCGAGCCGGTCCGGGAGCGGCTGCTCACGACGGAGATAGACCAGGCGGTGGTCGTGGCGCATCACCTGCAGGTCGAGCGGCCGCGGTTTACCACGCTGGTCAACGAGCGCCTCGACTATTTCGAGCGCAAATCGGCAAGCATCAAAGAAGGCAACTAGAACCTGGAGAACACGTTATGCAAACTCAAAATCCTGTTATTGAACTGAATAACCTCACCCGCCGCTATGGCAAGCTGGAGGCGGTCAACGGGCTGAGCCTGGCGGTGAAGCCGGGCCGGTGCTACGGCTTTTTCGGCCGGAACGGCGCCGGCAAGACCACAACGATCAAATGCCTGCTCAACCTCTTGCAGCCGAGTCTCGGCAGCGTGCGCGTGTTCGGCCTCGATCCGCAGCGCGACGAGGTGGAGGTCAAGTCCCGGCTGTGCTACGTGCCGGACGTGGTGGCGTTTTACCCGTGGATGACCGTGAGCCAGACGCTCGAGTTCCTGGCCTCGTTCCGTCCGCACTGGAACCGGGACATCGAGGCCGACTTGCTGAAGCGCTTCCAGCTCGACCCGGCGCAAAAGACCAGCCATTTGTCCAGAGGCCAGCGGACGCAGTTGGCGCTGATTGGCGCAGTCTGTCCCGAACCGGAGCTGCTGGTGCTGGATGAGCCCACCTCGGGGCTGGACCCGATCGTCCGCCGCGAGTTCATTCAGACGGTCATCGGAGCCTACCACGCCAGCGATCCGGAGCACCGGACGGTCTTTGTTTCCACGCACCTCATTGCGGAATTCGAGGGGCTGATTGACGAATTCACCATCATCGAGCAGGGCCGGGAGCTAATGACCATGCTGGCGGACGACGCGCGCGAGCGATTTCAGAAGATTCGCGTGTCGTTTCCGCAGCCGCCCGCCGGCCTCGATTTGGCCGGCGCCTTGAATGTGCGGCAATCCGGCCGGGAGCTGGAAATCCTGGCGGACGGGAACAGCCCCCAATTAATCGAGAAACTCCGCGCGCGACACCCCGAAGACCTGCGGTGCGAGTCGCTCACGCTGGAGGAAATCTTTATCGCAGCGGGAACGCTGGCGAAAGCGAGGCCATCATGAAACCACTCTATGCGAAAGAGATCCGGCTCTTGCAGCCCGCCTACCTGATGGCGCTGCTGCTGGCCGTCGTGCCGGTGTGGCTGCTGCCCCGGCGGCAGCCCTACGATTTTCCTGAGAGCACAGCGCTCGTGGCGTTTCTGTTCGGCGTGGTGATGCTGGCGCTGTCGGTTTTCGGGCGCGAATTTGGCTTGCAGACCTTCCCTCTGCTCCTGGCCCAGCCCGTGGAGCGCCGGCGCATCTGGTGGACCAAGTCCGGGCTGCTGGCGGCGGCGATGCTGACGGTTTTCCTGGCCTGGTGGGCATCCTGCTCGGTTTGTCTGCGCACGGTCTCGAGGGATTTTAACAGCTCCGACACGTTAATCGTCAGCGTGGTGGGAGTGGTCGTGGCGTTTGCCGGTGGGCTTTGGACGACCTTGCTGCTGCGGCAGATGTCAGGCGCCTTCTGGTTTACCATTCTGGTCCCAGCGATGATTGCGGCGCTCCTTAGCCAGGCGCGACCCTGGCTGGGACTGCTCGCCCTGGGGCTGTACGCCGCCGCCGGTTTCTGGTGGGCGCGACATCAGTTCCTGGGCGCGCAGGACACGGCGTGGACGGGCGGAGTGATTGCGTTCCCGGGCTGGCGTGGAGCGCAGACCACACTTGGCGCGCGGAAGCACCGGCCCTGGACGGCTTTGTTTTGGAAGGAGCTGCAGTTGCAGCAGGTGGGGCTGATGGGAATGGCCTGGCTGTTCCTGATGCACCTGGGCGTGTTGGGGCTGCGCCGGGTGAATTACGCAGCCTTTGGCGAGACCCTGCGGACAGTTCTGGAGGTCTTCGGCGGGGTCTGGATAGCGGTGCCGTTGCTCGTCAGCGCCGTAAGCGTGGCCGAGGAGCGCAAACTCGGCACCCTGGCGCAGCACTTGACCCTGCCGGTTTCGCGGCGGGCGCAGTTCGGCATGAAGCTGCTCTTGACGCTGGGGATAGGAGGTTTCTTGAGCGCGCTGCTGGTGTGCGCGGTCGAGGGCATTGGCAACGCTCTCGGCACCGGCCACGGTATGTTCGGTCCCAGAATATCCCCTGCCGACGTGGCCATGCTGTTCCTGTTGTTCATCGGTTTTGCCTTTATCGGCTTTTACGCCTCGACGCTGGCGCGCAACGTCGTGCAAGCAGTGGCCACGGCGGTGGTTGGCACCCTGGCGATCTGCTTTTTTGGCGTCATCGCTCCCCAACCGGGCCCCATCCTGCACCTTTGGGTGTGGCAGGGATTTCTCATCTACTACCTCGCCTGGCCCGCACTGTTCGCGGCCCTCTGGTGGCTGGCCTGGCGCAATTTCAGATCCGAATCCGGCAGCGATCATCTCTGGCGCCGCAACGCTTTGGTCCTCGGCTCGGTGCTGGCCGGAGTCATGCTGCTGACCTGCGCCATCTACAATCGGGTTTGGGAACTCCTCACCCCCACTGATCCGCGCCCCGGAACGGCCCGGATTATGGGAGCGAATCCGGTCATCATGCGTTCCCTTGGCGGAACTGCGCTGACGGCGATTCTGCCCGACGGCAGACTTTGGGTGGACCGCATCAGTTACCACCCCGGTAACGCTGTGCTTGGGTTCGGCGAACGAGCAGGATTCTGGACCGGTGGGAAGTGGACCAGCTTGAGCGGGAATCAGATCGTGGCCGGGCCCAATTGGGCGAGCGCGTTAGCGAACTTCCGGGAAACCGTAGCGATTGCCTCCGACGGAACCCTGTGGATTTCGGAGAAACCGCGCCGCCGCCCCGACCGTGACACGGAAAGGCCGCGCTTCGAGGAGGCCGCCAGCCTGACCCGGTTCGGTTCCGAAACCAACTGGCAAGACGTCGTCCAGGAGTATTACCCGTGGTCGGTGGCGCTGTTGAAAAAGGACGGCACGTTATGGCGTTTGGGAACGAACTCCGCCAGCGAGAGAAACGCACGGCCGGGCCTCCGGAGTTTTACCCCGCAGCGTTTGGTCTCTGAGTCTGGCTGGAACCGAATCCTCGCCGGCGAGGAACTCATTTACGCATGGAAGAGTGACGGCAGCGCCTGGGCCTTGCACCCGCCCGAGCGAAGGGACGCGGGCAAGGAGAACGAAATGGGCGTGGTGCTCGAGCGCGTGCCGCCGCTGGACCACACGCAATGGCGCGCCCTGGCCCGGTTCAGCGAACACCAGGTGGGCGTGCGCGAGGACGGGACCTTGTGGGCCTGGCCGACCGAGCGGCTGCTTATCCGCAAGGGTGGGTTTGACACACTGCGAATCGTGAGAATCAGCCCGGACTCCGACTGGGCGGTGGTGGCCGGCGAATATGAGTCATTGGCTTTGCGCAAGACCGACGGCTCAGTGTGGCGCTGGACTTTCCCCGGCTGGGATTCCCGGGCGCACCCGTTCCTGAAACCGCCTGTGCGCCTGGGTATGCGCCACGATTGGGTGGCGGTGGCCAGCACCTGGGACGGCGTCCTTTCATTGGCGGCAGACGGCAACCTCTATTATTGGTGGGACCCCGGTCGTCAGCCCTATGGCGGCAATTCCGATCAGCCCATGCTGGCGCCTCCACGAAAACCGAGCCTGGTGGAGAACATCTTCGGCGGGCAGGGGCATCAGAACGACTGAAAGTCAGGGGCTAAGTGACGCCAGAAACAAATTGTTGAGCCAGTGGCAAACCAGAGGCGACCAAAAAGGAGAACCGGAACGATCCAGATGAAGATGCGAGCCGCGGCACGGAGCGCTCCGGCGCGATCCAGATCAGGACACTGAACCAGCAGGAAAGCCCACAGTGTCCAAGTGGCATAGAACCCCGCGAAAAAGAGGCAAAGGAGCGAAGCCTCATGTCGAGAAGCTTGCACGAGGTGCGGCTCGGGTGTCTGTGATGCCGGCCTGTTCGAGCACGCCGTACTTGTGCTCGCGCACGAGGTAATCCGCGACGTGCTGTTGAAGGGTCAGCTCCGGCGGTTTCTTGCGCTTCGGCATTGGGCTACAAGATGCAGTCCCGTTGGGATTGGAAGTTTGGCCAGGCGATTGGTGGCCGGGTTGGGCATGGGCTTGGACGTGGTTGAGGTCTGCCTCCGTGACCCACGCGTGAGGTTTCGCTTGCAGTCAGGTCGAAAGATTAGGTTCATGCATGTGATGTCATCTTTTGTCAGGCAGAGACAGGTCTGGAAGCAAGGGAGGTGGGGAGTGCTTCTGAGTCTCGCGCTCGGTCAAATGGCCTGGGCCGGAACCGCAGTGTCCGCGCCGAGCCAGACGGTCCTGCTTCACCCCGCAA
>Ga0182021_10010418_pt1 | contig 11021 bp, 9 predicted proteins | sample 612E3MmetaG_FD_120493 | JGI IMG/M metagenome (GOLD analysis project Ga0182021, IMG submission 120493) | Permafrost microbial communities from Stordalen Mire, Sweden - 612E3M metaG (Illumina Assembly) | ecosystem: Environmental > Terrestrial > Soil > Wetlands > Permafrost | place: Sweden...
CGCCCGGGAGTGATCGCACATGAGTGCATTTGACGAAATGGCCAAGGCCGTGGCGGACGTCGCGGGCCTGGGCTCACAGAGCGTTGTCGGTATTGGCGGCAGGTGGCGCCGCGGTTCCGGCGTGGTCGTCGCGGAGAACAGGGTCCTGACCAATGCCCACAACCTGCACGGCGACGAGACGACCTGCGTCTTCGGCGACGGGCGGCGCGAGCACGGCCGGGTCCTCGGCGTCGACTTCGACGGAGACCTGGCGGTCCTGGACGTGCCGACCGGCGGGGCAAAGCCGGCGAGCTGGGGGAGCGGAGAGCAGCCCGCAGTTGGGACGCCGGTCTTCGCGGTGGTGAGCGCTGGGGACGGAGGCTTCCGCACCACAGTGGGCCTCGTGTCGGGCATCGCGCGCTCGTTCCGGGGGCCGGGCGGACACCTGATCTCCGGCAGCATCGAGCACACGGCGCCGCTGGCGCCCGGATCGTCGGGCAGTCCCATCCTCGACGCCGGCGCGCGGCTGCTGGGCATAAACACGCAGCGGCTCGGCGAGGGCTTCTACCTCGCGGTCCCGGCCGACCAGGCCCTCCGCTCCAGGGTCGAGGCCCTCTCTCGCGGCGAGTCCACCGAGCGGCCCAGGCTCGGCATCGCCGTCGCTCCGAGCCACGTTTCCCGCCATCTGCGGCGGGCGGTGGGCCTTCCGGATCGCGACGGCATCCTCGTTCGCGAGGTCGAGCCGGAGAGCCCAGCGGCGCGCTCAGGGATCCGCGAAGGCGACCTGATCGTGGCCCTCGGCGGCACGGCCGTGGCGGATGCCGACGAGCTCCACGAGGCGCTGGCGGCGGCCGGTTCGGGCACGCTCGCCGTGACCGTCGTCCGCGGTGTCGAGGAGACGGAACTGAGCGTCGACGTCGGATCCGGGGAGTCGCCGAAGAACTGACCCGGGCCGGGGGACCTCGGGCGTCGCGGACTCCGATCGGCGGTGTTGCGGGGCTCCTACTGCCCTCCGGGCCGCCCGCCCTTGCTCCATCATTGGGAAGTGGCAAGACGCGGGCACCAGCCGCCGACACTGATCGGGGTCGACATCGGTTCGACCTCGGTCAAGGCCGTGCTCCTGGCACCGGGCGGCGGTGTCGTCCACGTGGCCAGGCGGCAGACGATCACCCACCCCGTGCGTGGTGGCGGCGCCTACCACCGCCCCGAGGAGCTGCTCTCGGCCGTGGAAGCGGTCGTCGCCGAGTGCGCAGCGGCGATCGGCGGTCGCTGGCCGTCCCGGCCGGCAGGCATCGGCATCGCCAGCATGGCCGAGTCGGGCATCCCGATCGACCACCGCGACCGGCCGGTCGGCCAGATCCTGGCCTGGCACGATCCCCGCCCGGAGCGCCAGGCGGCCGCGATCGAGCGCCGCATCGGGGCCCCGGGCCTCTTCGCCCGCACCGGCCTTCGACCTGAGGCCAAGTACACGCTGCCCAAGCTCCTGTGGCTTCGCGAGCGCCGTGCCGCCGAGTTCACGCGCCTTCGACGCTGGGCCGGCGTGGCCGAGCTGGCCGCCCTGGATCTCACGGGCAGCCTCGGCACGAACGCCTCGCTGGCCTGCCGGACGCTGGCCTTCGACGTGTCGGCCAGGACCTGGGACGCCGAGCTGCTCGAGCTGGCCAGCCTCGAGCCACGACACATGCCGGACGTGCTTCCGTTCGGAAGGCCCGTTGGGGTCCTGACCGAGGCCGCGGCCGTCCGCCTCGGCCTCCTCGCCGGGACCCCGGTGGCGATCGCCGGGCACGACCACGTCGTCGCGACGATCGGGGCAGGCGTAGTCCGGCCGGGCGAAGCCCTGGACTCCATGGGCAGCGCGGAGGCCGTCACGATCGTGACGGAGAGGCCCGTCCTGACGGAGGAAGTCCGGAAGAGCGGCTACTCGACGGGCTGCCACTCCGTCGACGATCTGGCCTATGTTTCGGGCGGCCTGTGGTCCTCGGGAGCGGTCGTCGAGTGGTTCGTGGACACGTTCCTGTCGCCCTCGCCCCCGGGCGCCGACCGGTACGCGGCCTTCCTCGAGCTGATGTCGCAGGCTGGCCCTGGGCCTGCCGAGCCGCTGGTGCGGCCGTATCTTCGCGGCCGGGCCGCGCCGCAGCGCGATCCGTCGACCGGGCTCGAGATGGAAGGTGTGCGCGAGCAGCACCGCCTGGCCGACCTGGCGGCCGCGGCCGTGGATGGCGCCGCGTACCACGTCCGCTGGATGCTCGACGAGCTGGCCCGCATCACCGACCGTCGCCTCGACCGCGTTCGCGTGAGCGGCGGCGGCACCCGGAACAGCCGCTGGGTCACGGCCAAGGCTGCGCTTGGCCCCGGCCGCCTCGAAGTCGTGCGCGCCGAGGAGGCAGGCGCGCTTGGAGCGGCCCTGGTCGGGGGCATCGCGGCGGGCGTCTACGGCTCGATCGTGGAGGCGCTTGCGGATGCCGCGCCCTTCGAGCGCGTCGCCGCCTCGGCCGCGCTGCGCAACCGGTACGGCGACATGTACCTGGATCGCTGGCTGCCGGCGGCCGTCTCGCGGCTGCGCCAGGACGGGCTGTTCTGGGGGTAGGCGCGGGCTGGGCCGGGATCACCGCGACTCGGCGCGTCCCGCGGACCACTCCGTCGATCGGAGGGCGGCGTGTCGTTCGCCCGATAGACTTGCGCCATGAACTGGTTCGTCGATCCCCACAAGAAGAAGATGCCCTCTCCCGATGAAGCTCTGCCCGGCCGCGCCCAGCCCATGCCGGTGCCGGAGCGCCATGCCGTCCTTGGGACGTCTCTTCGCCCGCCCTATCCCGATGGAACCGAGATCGCCGAGTTCGGGATGGGCTGTTTCTGGGGCGCCGAGAAGTTGTTCTGGCAGATCCCGGGCGTGGTCTCCACCTCGGTCGGGTATTCGGGCGGGTTCACGCCGAATCCCACCTACGAAGAGGTCTGCACCGGGCGAACCGGTCACATCGAGACCGTGCGCGTCGTGTTCGACCCGGCGAAAGCCGCCTACGCCGATCTGGTCAAGGTCTTCTGGGAAGAGCACGACCCGACGCAGGGAATGCGCCAGGGCAACGACCAGGGGACCCAGTATCGGTCGGCGATCCTGACCCACGGCGAGGCCCAGCAGCGGGAGGCCGAGGCGTCGCGGGACACCTTCCAGGAGCGCCTGCGGGCGGCCGGCCTGGGCAAGATCAGCACCGACATCCGGCCGGCCCCTGACTTCTACTTCGCCGAGGCGTACCACCAGCAGTACCTGCAGAAGAACCCGAACGGCTACTGCCCCAACCACGCCACCGGTGTGACGCTGCCGGCCGACCTCTTCAGATCCGAGGCATCGGCGCGCACGGCCGCTGAAGCAGCGGCGGCGATCAGGAAGGCTCGCTAGAACCCTCGCCCGGCTGGTGCCTGAGCCGCGCCACGGCGTCACGCGCTCGGCGAGACCTCCAGGCGAGCATGCGTTTGGGCTCTGGAGCCGTCATGCTCAGTCCATGGGAGCAGCGATGCACTTCACTCGGCGAGGCGCACTCCTGCTGATATTCCTCCTGTCGGGTATCGCCGGGCTCGTCTACGAGGTTGTGTGGGCGCGCCAGCTCGTCCTCGTCTTCGGCAATACGACGCAGGCCATCTCGGCGATTCTCACCGGCTTCTTCGCCGGCATGGCCATAGGCGGCGTGATCGGTGGACGGCTGGCTGATCGCGTCCGCAGTCCGCTGAGGCTGTACGGCATCCTCGAACTGATCCTCGTGGGGCTGGTGCTGCTGACGCCGTTCACCTTCACTGCGGTGCGCGAGGTCTACCGCGGCGCGTTCGAGAGCCTCGAATCGTCCCCCGGGCTGCTCGCCGGCGTGAGGTTCGGGCTCGCCATCCTGGCCCTGGCGCCGGCCACGATCATGATGGGAGCGACGCTCCCGGCCCTGTCGCGGCACCTGGTCAGAGACCACCGCCAGCTCGGCCACGAGTTCGGCAGCCTCTACACCATGAACACGCTCGGCGCCGTGGTGGGGACCCTGGCCGCCGGCCTGGTCCTCATCGAAGTCTTCGGGCTCAGCCAGACGCTCGAGCTGGGCGCGCTTTGCTCGGCCACGGCGGGCATCGCGGCCCTCATCCTGAGCCGCTGGTGGCCGGAGCCGGGTGTCTCCAGGCCGTTCCGTGCGCCCAGGACGGACACGCCGGAAACCATCGTTCCGCGACCGGCTCGGAAGTCGAGTTCAAGCCTTCCTGACCGAGTCTCGCGTCCCAGGCTGGCGCTGGCCGTGGCCTTCGTTTCCGGCCTGACCTCGCTCGGCTACCAGACCCTGTGGACGCGCCTGACGTCGTCCGGGTCGGACGTGTCCACGTACGTCTTCACTCTCATCCTTGCCTGCTTCCTCATCGGCATAGCCCTTGGGGCGGCGGTCTACTCGGCGTTCCTCTCCCGGACGCGGCGCCCCGTCCTCGTGCTCGGCGTGGCCCAGCTGCTGCTGGCAGTGCTGGTCATGTTCGGCCTGAGCATCGAAACCCGCTTCGCGTTCCAGGCGGACACGGTTGCCAGTCTCGTGCTGGCGGTGCTGCCGGCGACTCTCGTTCTCGGGATCACTTTCCCCATGAGCTCCGCCCTCGTGGCGGACGACGACAGCCGCGTGGGTACCAGCGCGGGGCTCCTGATCGGCGTCAACACGGCCGGCGCGATCATCGGCTCGTTCGTCGTGCCGTTCCTCCTGATACCCTGGCTCAGCTCGCCCCGAGCCGTCATCCTGCTGGCGGTGGTGAACGCCGGTCTGGGCGTGGCCCTCCTCTCCTCCGAACGCGACATCAAGCCCCGCCTCCGGCTCGGTGGCAGCTTCGTCGGCGGGCTGGTCGCGATCGCGGCCGTCGCCCTGTTCGCCATACCCAACGGCCTGGTGCTCGATCCGGCCGTCCATTCGCTCGACCGCCAGGGTGCCACCATCGCCCGCACGGCCGAGGATGAGATCGCCTCGGTTGTTGCCGGAACAAACGCGTGGGGCGGCAAGCAGCTGTGGGTAGGCGGGGTGTCCATGACCGCGCTCACCGTGGACGCCCGTCTCATGCCGCTCCTGCCGACCATCCTCCGTCCGCAGTCGCGGAGCATCTGCGAGATCGCGTTCGGCATGGGTTCGAGCTACCGCAGCGCCCTGATCGACGGACTGAAGGTCGAGGGGGTCGAGCTCGTGCCCTCCGTACCGGGCATGTTCAGCTACTACTACGCCGACGCGGCGGATGTCCTGGCGGATCCCAACGGCCGACTGATAGTTGCGGACGGTCGCAACCACATCGAGCTGACCACGCACACCTACGACCTGGCGATGGCGGATCCGCCGCCCCCGATCCACAGCGCGGGCGCCGGGGTCCTGTACTCGCAGGAGTTCTACCGGGCCGTCGAGGCGCACCTCAACCAAGGCGGCGTGATGATGGAATGGATTCCCTACGACCAGACCGTGGCTGAGTTCCGGGCCCACGTCCAGACCTTCCACAGCGTCTTCCGATACGACATCATCGCCTTCGGTCCGGCCGGGGACGGCGTGTTCATGTTCGGCTCCGAAGCCCCAATTGCGTTCACCGGCGAGGCTGCCAGGGCGGTGCTATCGAGGCCGGGGATCATCGCCGATCTCGTGGCCGCTCCGAACCCCCCGACCAATTCGCTTGACGTGGACAGCTGGGTCCAGCTGGTCCTGGGCTGGGTGTGGATCCAGGGCGACCAGATCGCCAGGTTCGCCGGCGATGCCCCGTTGATCACCGACGACCGGCCGTACACGGAGTACTACCTGGTCAGGGAGACATTAGACCGGCTCTCGGGGGCGAGTTCCACGAGCATGACGCACGAGTCCCTGCTGACCGCCACCCCCGCCGGTTGAGGCGAGGCAGGCGTGCGTCATGCGCCGCCGTGCCGGATCGTGTAGTTGCGTTATCCACAAATCGGGAGTACCGTGTTTGCGTTGCCGCGCCTTGTGGCACGTCTCGCGTGGTCGACCCCTTCTCGAACAGACCGTGCGTCTTGTGTCTCGTTCGGGAAGATGAAAGGGTCACCATGACCACCGGTACCATCAAGAAGGTCGTTTCCGACCGCGGCTTCGGCTTCATTTCGGGTGAAGACGGGAAGGAATACTTCTTCCACCGCGGCGGCCTCCAGGCCCCCCTCGACTTCGACCGCCTCGCCGGCGGCGAGCGCGTCAGCTTCGTGATCGAAGAGAGCCCCAAGGGCCCGCGTGCCGTCCAGGTGAGCGCCGCCTAGTCCGGTTCAGGCCTTCTCGAGCCCGGAGCGTTCGTCGCCCCGGGCTCGAGAACCAGCCCCGCCGCGGCCCACCTGACAGGAGTTACCTCATCTCGAGGACGGCCTTCGTCTCCACATACACACCCCGCCGCTGCGGCGTTGCCACGTTCACGTACGACCTTGCCACCACGGTAGGCGAGCGCGAAATCGTGGCCCTGCACCCGGCCGGCGAGCCAGGGCCCTATCCCGCCGAGGTTCGCCACCGCATCCGCCGCGAGGTCCAGGGCGACTACGGCCACATGGCCCGCACCCTCAACGACTGCGGCGTGGACGTGGTCTCCCTCCAGTACAGACCCTCAATCTGGGGCGCGGACGGCGCCTACGTCCTCGACTTCATCCGGGCTCTCCGGGTGCCCATGGTCGCAACGATCCACGAGCTGCCCGCGAACCCAACGCCCGCCCAGCGCCAGATCCTGGCCGAGCTGGCAGACACGGCGCGGATGCTCGTGGCCATGTCGGCTGCCGCCTCGGATCGGCTGCGCAACGACTACGGCCTGGCGCCCGCCCGCATCGAGATCATTCCACACGGCGTGCCCGACCTGCCCCTGGTCTCGCCCGAGGCGATCAAGGCCCGCCTGGGCTTTCGCGACAGGGCCGTCATCCTGAGCTTCGGCCTGCTGACGCCCGGCAAGGGGTTCGAGTCGGTCATCGACGCGATGCCCGCGATACTCGCGGCCGAGCCGACCGCGCGCTACATCATCCTGGGGGCCGCCAGTTCCGATGCGTCGGACGGCGAGAGCGATGCCTACAGGGCCGCCCTCGAGGCGCGGGTGACCCGCCTGGGCCTGGCCGAACAGGTCAGGTTCATCGACAAGTTCGTCGGCCGGGTGGAGCTGGGAACGTGGCTCGAGGCCGCCGACGTCGTCGCCCTCCCATCACTCGACCTCGACCGGACCGTCTCCGGCAGGCTCGCCTACGCCATGGGCGCAGGCCGGGCGATAGTTTCGACCCGGTCGGCCTACGCGGCCGAGATGCTTGCCCACGGCCGCGGCCGTTTCGTTCCGCCGGCCTCGCCCGAGAAGCTCGCGGCCGAGATCATTGGCCTGCTGGCCGACCCCGCAGAGCGCGCCGCAATCGGGCGCCTCGCATATGAACACGTCCGGGAGATGGTGTGGTGGCAAGTCGGCCGCCGGTACCGGCTCCTCTTCGACCGCGCCGCGGACCCAGCCGCTCGCGAGCAAACCCCGTCCCTTCGAAAGATGGCGGCCCGAGTCTTCTGAACGGGCCGCAGCGTCGTCAGACGCCACCAGGAGTACCAGTTGACCTTCGATGACCTCGGCCTTTCGGCCGACCTCCTCGCCACCGTGGCGCGGGAGGGATACACCGAGCCAACGCCCGTCCAGGGCGCTGCCATTCCCCTCGTGCTGGCCGGCCGCGACGTGATCGCCGCCGCCCAGACCGGCACCGGCAAGACCGCCGCCTTCGTCCTGCCCATCCTCGAGCTGCTGCGCCAGCACGGCAATGTCGCCTTCTCGCCGGCCCGTCACCCGGTCAGGGCGCTGATTATCACGCCCACCCGTGAGCTGGCGAACCAGGTTGCCGAGGCAGTGAAGACATACGGTCGAGGCCTGCCGCTCCGCTCGAGCGTCGTTTACGGCGGCACGCGCATGGAGCCGGAGATCAAGGCGCTGTGGAACGGCGTCGAAGTCCTGGTCGCCACGCCTGGTCGGCTGCTCGACCACGTCGGCCAGCGCAGCGTGAACCTCTCGCAGGTGGAGATCCTCGTTCTCGACGAGGCCGACCGCATGCTTGACATGGGCTTCGTGCCCGACGTCCGCAAGATCGTGGCGAGCCTGCCCGCGCGCCGCCAGACGCTGATGTTCTCGGCCACGTACTCGGACGACATCCGCAAGCTGGCGGCCGAGTTCCTCCACGATCCCGAGACCGTCGAAGTGGCCCCCCGCAACAGCATCGCCGACAACCTGACCCAGGTCGTCTACCCGGTCCATGCCGGGCGCAAGGCGGACCTGCTGATCCACCTCATCCGGCGCGATGAGATGGCGCAGGTCCTCGTCTTCACCCGGAGCAAGATCGGCGCCAGCCGGCTGGCCTCGTACCTGGACCGCCGGGGCGTGAGCACCACCGCGATCCACGGCGACCGCAGCCAGGCCGAGCGGACGCGGGCACTCGCCGCGTTCAAGGGCCGCTTCGTCAAGGTGCTGGTCGCCACCGACGTGGCCTCGCGCGGGCTCGATATCGAGGACCTGCCCTATGTGGTCAACTACGAGTTGCCGCACGAGCCGCAGGACTACATCCACCGCATCGGGCGAACGGCCCGGGCGGGCGCCGGCGGCACGGCCATATCGCTGGTCTCGCCCGACGAGGTCGACCACCTGAGAGCGGTCCAGCGCATGCTGCGCAAGGCCATCCCGTACAACGTGGTCGAGGAGTTCCTGCCGGATCCCGACGGCGAACCGGTACCCGTGCGGCGACCGGACGGACGCTCCACGGCCCGTTCATTCTCGAACCGGGGCCGATCGAGTCGTCCCTGGACTGCGCCCGGGACTACGCCCGCGGTCGCGGCGCGCGCTGGAGGGTAGACGATGAAGAGACGCAAGGTCACTTATCCCGTCGCCCGGACGGCCACCCGGCAGGTCCGGGGTGCGGGGCTGGCAGGCGAGCGAGGCTACGTCCGGACCACTGTTGCCGAGATCAACCTCTCGGCGCTGACCGGTCGTACGGACATCTCCGTCGGCGACCACGTGCGGATCGGCGGCGGCGGTCTGTATGCGGGCGAGCTCGCCGTGGTCGATTCCATCGTGGGTGGCTTGATCCCCGCCGCCTCGGTCCGCACCGAGGCCGGCAAGACGAGGCGGGTCAGGGCCGTGGACCTGGAGCGCGTGACGGAGTAGGGCCGCCGGTGGCGGGAATCCGCACCGCGCAACGGTCCAGGTGGCCCCAACGGCCGAAGGTCGGCCATGATGCGTCCAATGCCCCAGCCAATGGGCCAGATGGGGATCCCTAGATGGACCAGTTCGACTTCGTGGTGATCGGCGCCGGGGCTGCCGGCGAGTCCGCGGCTAACGCCGCCCTGGAGCGCGGCAAGCGCGTGGCCGTCGTGGACCGCGAGCTGTTCGGCGGCTCGTGCCCCTTCTGGGCGTGCGTGCCGTCGAAGTCCCTGCTCCATGCGGCCGGCGAGCACCGCCACGGTACGTATCCGTGGCAGAGGGCCTCGGACCGGCGGGACTACATGATCAACCGGGAACATCGCGACTGGCCCGACGACTCGGGCCACGTCAGGTCTCTCGAGTCTGCCGGCGCCACGATCGTCCGGGGAGTGGCGCGGATCGTCGGACCGGGCCGCGTCGACGTCCTGCCGACGGACGGCGGGCCGGTCCGCACCCTCGCGGCCGCCACGATCGTGGTGGCCACGGGATCGGGGCCGAAGATGCCGCCGCTGCCCGGCCTCGCCGAGACCAAGCCCTGGACCAACCGCGAGGCGACGTCCACTAGGGAGTTGCCGCGCAGCCTCGTCGTCCTCGGCGGTGGGGCGGCCGGCGTGGAGATGGCCTCGGTCTTCGCCCGCTTCGGCGTGGAGACGGCCCTCGTTCACTCCCACGACCGGCTGCTCGACCGCGACCACGTCCGCAATTCGGAGGCTGCCGCGCGGATCCTGCGCGACCAGGGGGTGGAGCTGCGCCTCGGCGCCCGGGCGAAGGCGGTAAGACCGCAAGCGGGGAGCGCGGACGCTCACGTGATCGAGCTTGGCGACGACGGCGTGGTCGAGGGCCACCAGGTCCTCGTGGCGCTGGGCCGGGAGTTCGGTCTCGACGGCCTCGGGCTGGAGTCGATCGGCATCGACGCGGCGGCACTTCCGCGCGACGGCCGCCTCCGCATCGCGGCCGGCCTGTTCCTCATCGGGGATCCGGCCGGACCCGAGCAGTTCACGCACGTTTCCCACTACCAGGGCGAGCTGGCGATTCGAATGGCCCTCGGCGAGGACGTCGTGCCCGACTACCGGGCGATCCCGCGCGCCGTCTACCTCGAGCCCGAGGTCGCATCCGTCGGTCTGGACCGCGACCAGGCGAAGGCCGCCGGAATCGACGCCTTCGAGGAGGTCGCGGACTTCGCCACGACGGCTCGCGGCTACGGCGTGGAGGCCGCCTTCGGCCACCTGGCCATCGTCGTCGACCGCCGCACTCAGACGCTCGTCGGGGCGTCGGTGGTGGCACCGGACGCCTCGGCCGCGATCCACGAGGCAGTGCTGGCAATCCAGGCGCGTCTGCCGATCTCCGCGCTGGCCGGCACGATCCACGCCTTTCCATCGACCTCTCGCGCATTTGGCGGCCTGTTCGCGGCGGCCGCGAAGCGGCTGGGGACGGCGGCTATCCGCGCCTGACCTTCCGCACGCGGCGCTGCCACGGCCCGGGCCGCAGCCCGGTCCGACCGGCCGGGTCGTTAGCGGCCGGCGCCGGCGTCAGTGCGGTCCGAACTGCCGGGTCGCGAAATCCTCCAGGCGGCTCAGCGCCTCGGGCATGTTCGAACGCCCGTAGCCGACCCTGAAGCGGTTGCCGGAGTCCCCGAAGATCGAGCCTGGCACCAGCAGCGTCCCGGTCTCGCGAACCAGGTCGGCGGCGAAGCGGTCGATCGGGACGTCGGCGGCCAGGCGCGGGAAGCCGATGCTGCCGCACCTCGGCCGAACCCAGTCGAAGACTCCCTGCCATCTCTCGAAGAACCCGTTGAGCAGCGGCAGGTTCGAGGCCACGATGCCGCGGTTGCGGGCCAGCACCCGGTCCCGGGCTCGCAGCGCGATCAGGGCCAGGAC
>Ga0182021_10010419_pt1 | contig 11021 bp, 9 predicted proteins | sample 612E3MmetaG_FD_120493 | JGI IMG/M metagenome (GOLD analysis project Ga0182021, IMG submission 120493) | Permafrost microbial communities from Stordalen Mire, Sweden - 612E3M metaG (Illumina Assembly) | ecosystem: Environmental > Terrestrial > Soil > Wetlands > Permafrost | place: Sweden...
AGGCCACGTTAGGCGCCCGTGACGATTTAGAGATGGGGCATCGGGTGTGGCTCCTGCACGCGCGGGCGGGTGCCGTGCGGGGGCGTGCGCGGCACGGCTCGGACTAGAACGGCGCTGGCGATTCGAGCCGCACGGTCTGCCCGCACACGGGATGGGTGAAGCGTAGCGCACTGGCGTGCAACATCAAGCGGGGCGAGCGCGCATGAACGACCGGCGGGGCGTACAGCGCATCACCCAGGATCGGGTGCCCGAGGGCGAGCAGGTGGACCCGCAACTGGTGGGCGCGACCTGTGAAGGGTTCGAGCTCGACGCGGGTCGTGTCGTGCGCAGTGTCGCGGCCCAGCACGCGGTAACGGGTCAGTGAGGGCTTGCCGTGGACCCTGTCCACGTGCTGGCGAGGCCGGTGCGGCCAGTCGGCGGCCAGCGGCAGGTCGATCTCGCCGGCGTCGTCGGCAAGCTGGCCATGGACCACGGCGACGTATCGTTTGAGCACCTCGCGCTGCGCGAACGCGCGGCTCAGGTCGCGGTGCACGACGGGATGGCGCGCGAACAGCATCAGGCCCGAGGTCGACATGTCCAGACGGTGCACCGCCAGGGCGTCGGCGTAGCACGCCTGCACGCGCGACCACAGGCAGTCCGCACCCTGAGGGCCTCGTCCCGGTACCGACAGCAAGCCGCTGGGCTTGATCGCCACGATGCAGTGGTCGTCGACGTGCGCCAGCTGCGGCGCGTTCACGGCGTTCACGGCGCTCACAGCCGGTCGCGCCGGGCCAGCGCCGGGAACACGCGCCACCACAGCGCCGCCACCAGCAGTGTGCCGAGTCCGCCGAGCACGACCGAGCCGACGGGACCCAGCCACGCGGCGCTCACACCGGACTCGAATTCACCGAGCTGATTGGACGCGCCGATGAACACCGAGTTCACGGCGCTCACGCGTCCGCGCATCTCATCGGGCGTATCGAGTTGCACGAGCGACTGACGGATCACGATGCTGACCATGTCGGCGGCGCCGGCCACCGCCAGGGACCCCAGCGACAGAGCGAAGGATGTCGACACGCCGAAGGCCAGCGTGGCCGCGCCGTACAGCGCGACCGCGCTCAGGAGGATCGCACCCGAGCGCCGCGCGATCGGCCAGCGGGTCAGCAGCAACGACATCGTGAACGCGCCAGCCGCCGGTGCGGCGCGCAGCAGCCCCAGGCCCCACGGGCCCGTGTGCAAGATATCGCGCGCGAACATGGGCAGCAGCGCGGTGGCGCCGCCGAGCAGCACGGCGAACAAGTCCAGCGAGATGGCGCCGAGTACCATCGGTCGACGGCGCACGAAGCGCACACCGGCCAACAGCGTGTCCAGGTTCAGGTGCCGCCGCAAGGCCGCCTGTCGTGGATAGATCACGCCGGCGATCAGGATCCCCGAAGTCAGGAACAGCGCCGCGCAGCACGCGTAGACGCTGGCAGCGCCGGCCACGTAGATGAAGCCGCCCAACGCTGGTCCCATGACGATGGCGGCTTGCGAGCCCATCGAGCTGAAGGCCAGTGCCCTGGGCAGGACCGACGCTGGCACCAGCAGCGGCGTGAGGGCTTGCTGCGCCGGCATCTGGAAGGCCTTGACCGTGCCGAGCAGGACCGACATCGCCAACAACAGCTCCCGGTGGGCCCAGCCCTGCCAGGCGCCGGCGGCGAGCACCACGGCGGCCAGCGCCTGCACCAGCATGCACGCCAGCACGATGCGGGCGCGATGGAACCGGTCCACGACGTGGCCGGCCACCAGGACCAGCAGCAACGCCGGCACGAACTGCAGCAACCCGACCAGGCCGAGGTCCCATGCCCGACCCGTGAGGTCGTACATCTGCCACCCCACGGCCACCATCAGCATCTGATTGCCGCTGGTGCTGGCCAGGCGCGACCACCACAGGCGCATGTAGGCGCGGTGGCGAAACAGTGGGGACGCCGCGGCGGCCTGGGCAGAACTCGTCACTGGACCCCTCGACGAACGGCGGTCCTCACTATTGAGCGTGCGACTGCATTCGCGCCGAACTCAGCACATGCACTCCGGGCTCGCCGCGCAGCGTGGCCTGCACCATGGCCCGGGCCACGGTGGCCGCAGCGATCGGCCGCCACTGCATCGGAATCACGCCACGCAAGGCATGCATCACGCGCAATCCCCAGACCTCGCCCGAGCGGACCGGCTGGCCGAGCGCGGTCCGATTGCCCGCCAACAACGCGGGTTGCGCGATCACGACCGATTCGTAGCCCAGGTGGGCGATCGCGTCTTGCATGTCGCCTTTGACACGGTTGTAGAAGATCCGGGAGTTCGAATCCGCACCCATCGCCGAAACCACCGCCAGGCGGCTCGCGCCGGCGGCCCGCGCGGCGCGGGCGACCTGCACGACATGGTCGAAATCCACTTGTCGGAAGGCGGCTTGCGAGCCGGCCACGCCGATCGTCGTGCCCAGCGCGATGTAGACGTCGTTCACCGCGACCATCGGGGCCGGCAGCGCCGCGAAGTCCACGGTGTGGACGACGACCCGCGGGCTCGCCCAGCCGGGCGGCGGTGCGCGTCGCACCAGGACATGCAAGGCGCCGACGCGCGGCTCGGCTTGCAGCTGCGCGAGCAGTTCGGTGCCGATCAGTCCGGTGGCGCCGGCCAGCAGGACCGAGCGCACGGGCGTGGGCTGGGCAGCCATGCGGGTGCCCCGGTGCGCCTCAGCGCTTGATCGGCGACGCACGCGCCGAGGACCGGTTGGCGCCTGACGCGCCGCCCGTGCGTGGGCCGCCGGCCGAGCGGCCTGCGGATCCGCCACCGTGCCCGCCTCGGCCACCACCACCACCACCACCACCACCGCCACCACCACTGGTGTGACGGTGGCCGCCGCGGCCCGCGCCCTCGCCGATGACCATGCGACCCAGCACGATCGGCTCGGGCTTTTCGCTGGGGTGGGGCTCGAAGCCGGGTACGATTTCCTTCGGGATCTCGCGCTTGATCAGGCGTTCGATGTCGCGCAGGAAGCCGTTTTCATCGACGCACACCAACGAGACCGCCTCGCCCTGCGCGCCGGCACGACCGGTGCGTCCGATGCGGTGCACGTAGTCCTCCGGGACGTTGGGCATTTCGTAGTTCACGACGTGCGGCAGCATGTCGATGTCGATGCCACGCGCGGCGATGTCGGTGGCCACCAGCACCGTCAGGTCGCCGGTCTTGAACTCGGCCAACGCTTTGGTGCGGGCGGTCTGGCTCTTGTTGCCGTGGATCGCCATCGCGCTGATGCCCTCCTTCAGCAGATGCTCGACCAGGCGGTTGGCGCCGTGCTTCATGCGTGTGAAGACCAGCACTTGGTCCCAGTCGTTGGTCTTGATCAGGTGCACCAGCAGGTCCTTCTTGCGGTCGCGGCCCACCGGGTGGACCTTTTGCGCGATGGTGTCGGCCGTCTGGTTGCGTCGAGCGACCTCGATCAGCACGGGCTTGTTCAGCAGCCGGTCCGCCAATGCCTTGATCTCGTCGCTGAACGTGGCGCTGAACAGCAGACTCTGCTTCTTCGCCGGCAGGACCGCCAGCACCTTCTTGATGTCGTGGATGAAGCCCATGTCCAGCATGCGGTCGGCCTCGTCGAGCACGAAGATCTCCACATGCGACAGGTCCAGCGTGCGCTGCTGGTGGTGGTCGAGCAGCCGGCCCGGCGTGGCCACCAGGATGTCGACGCCGCGCTTGAGCTTGTCGATCTGGGGCTGCATGCCCACGCCGCCGAACATGACCATGCTGGTGAGCTTGCTGTACTTGCCGTAGGTGCGCACGCTTTCCTCGACCTGGGCGGCCAGTTCGCGGGTGGGGGTGAGGATCAGAGCGCGTATGGGCAGTCGGCCGCGTGCATCGCGCACCGGTGTGTGCTCCATCAGCCGGTGCAGCATCGGCAACGTGAAGCCGGCGGTCTTGCCGGTGCCGGTCTGCGCGCCGCCCATCAGGTCCGCGCCGGACAGCACGGTGGGGATGGCCTGCACCTGGATCGGCGTGGGCGTGGTGTAGCCGTACTCGCGCACAGCGCGCAACAAGGGCTCGGCCAGGCCGAGGGTGTCAAAAGACATGGGAATCCAAATCGAAGAAAGATCGGCCTGTCGCTCTTACATCGGGCGCCAGTCGCAGGCGGAAGGGGTGTGGCGGGCGGCCTTGTCGGCAAGGCGTGCGCAGTCAGAAGTGACATCGGCAGGGTGACTGGTGACCCCGACGGTGCCGGTATTGTAGCGGCAGTGCGTCGGCAGCGCGGGCGCGATGCGGCGACAATAGCAGGTTGGGTCGGCGTCGCACGCCGAGCCGTCCGTCGCATCGAACATTTCTCCGCAGGAACCTCCATGGCCCAGTACGTCTTCACCATGAACCGCGTCGGCAAGATCGTGCCGCCGAAGCGGCAGATACTCAAGGACATCTCGCTCAGCTTCTTTCCCGGCGCCAAGATCGGCGTGCTCGGCACGAACGGGTCGGGCAAGAGCACGTTGATGAAGATCATGGCCGGGCTGGACAGGGACATCGAGGGCGAAGCCACGCCGATGCCGGGCCTGAAGATCGGCTACCTGCCGCAGGAGCCGGTCATGGCGCCGGAGCAGACCGTGCGCCAGGCCGTGGAAGAGGGCATCGGCGGTGCGCTGGCCGCCAAGAAGCGGCTCGACGAGGTCTACGCGGAATACGGCGAAGCCGACGCCGACTTCGACAAGCTCGCGGCCGAGCAGGCCGAACTCGAGGCGATCATCGCGGCCGCCGGCAGCGAGAACACCGACCTGCAGTTGGAGATTGCCGCCGATGCGCTGCGTTTGCCGCCGTGGGATGCGGTGGTGGGCAAGCTGTCGGGAGGCGAAAAGCGCCGCGTGGCCCTGTGCCGGCTGTTGCTGTCCAAGCCGGACATGCTGCTGCTGGACGAGCCGACCAATCACTTGGACGCCGAGTCGGTGGATTGGCTCGAGCAGTTCTTGCAGCGTTTCTCGGGCACGGTCGTGGCGATCACCCACGATCGCTACTTCTTGGACAACGCGGCCGAATGGATCCTCGAGCTCGACCGCGGACGCGGCATCCCCTACAAGGGCAACTACAGCACGTGGCTGGACCAGAAGGAACAGCGCCTGGAACTGGAGCAAAAGACCGAGGACGCGCGCACCAAGGCGATGAAGAAGGAGCTCGAGTGGGTCCGCCAAAATCCCAAGGGCCGCCAAGCCAAGAGCAAGGCGCGCCTGGCGCGGTTCGAGGAACTCTCCGACATCGACTATCAGAAACGCAACGAGACCAACGAAATCTTCATCCCGGTGGCCGACCGACTGGGCCACGAAGTGCTCGAGTTCGAGCACGTGACCAAGAGCTTCGGCGACCGCGTCCTGATCGACGATCTGAGCTTCAAGGTGCCGGCCGGGGCCATCGTGGGCATCATCGGTCCCAATGGCGCGGGCAAGTCCACGTTGTTTCGGATGATCGCCGGCAAGGAGCAACCCGACTCGGGTACGGTGAAGATCGGGCCCACGGTCAAGATGGCGTTTGTCGACCAGAGCCGCGATTCGCTCGAAGCCGACAAGACGGTCTGGCAGGACGTCTCGGGCGGGCTGGACAATATCGTCGTGGGCAAGTTCGTGATGCCCTCGCGGGCCTACATCGGGCGATTCAACTTCAAGGGCAACGACCAGCAAAAGCTGGTGGGCAGCCTGTCGGGCGGCGAGCGCGGGCGGCTGCACCTGGCCAAGACGCTGGCCCAGGGCGGCAACGTGTTGATGCTGGACGAGCCGAGCAACGACCTGGACGTGGAGACGCTGCGCGCGCTTGAAGACGCCTTGCTGGAGTTCGCCGGCAGCCTGATGGTGATCAGCCACGACCGATGGTTTCTGGACCGGATCGCCACGCATATCCTGGCCGCCGAAGGCGACTCGAAATGGGTATTCTTCGACGGCAATTACCAGGAGTACGAGGCCGACAAGAAGCGCCGTCTGGGCGAGGAGGGTGCGCGCCCGCACCGCCTGCGCTTCAAGGCGCTCAAGTAAGGCCCTGATTCGCTCGGGCGCCCTCGGCACTGGCAAAATTCGGCTTTGTCGTGCGAGGCGCCTGCCGCCGTCCGGTGGCGGGCGTCGCCAGTGCGTTGTCCACAGACCGTTCTCGGTGCCCGTCACTCATGAAGTCATCCGCATTGTTCGATCGCCCCGCGCCGTGGACGCTGCTTGCCTGCGTGGTTCTGGGGGGCTGCGCCGCGATGGCCGCGCCGGGCGCGGCCATCGCGCCGGCGGCGGCCTCCGCCGCGGCAGGGGCCGGGACGCCGCCATCCGGCGCGGCGGCCCCGGGCGTGGCGCGTACCGCCTCGGCCGGTGCATCCAGCGCGGCCAGCGCAGCCAGCGCGGCCAGCGCGGCCAGCGCGGCAGCCGGGGGCCCGCCGCCGTTTGCCACCGTGATCAAGGAAACCAAGAAGTCCGAGGGCCTGTTCACCCTGTACCAGAAGGACGAGCGCGTCTGGCTGGAGCTGCGGCCCGAGGACTTCGGCAAGCCGCTGTTCCTGTCCAACAAGCTGGCCACCGGGATCGGCGAGGCGTCGCTGTTCGGTGGCCTGATGGTGCTGGGCGACGCCATGGCCATCGAATTCCGGCGCGTGCACAACCAGGTCCAGATGATCCAGCTCAACACGCGCTACTTCGCGGCCCCCGGCACGCCGGAAGGGCGCGCGGTGGCCGCCGCCTATTCGCCGAGCCTGCTGGCCAGCACGGTGGTGGCGAGTCAGCCGCATCCCGAGCGCAAGTCCGTGCTGGTGGATGCCGGGGCGCTGTTTTCCAACGACATGCTGGGTCTGGGCATGCAGTTGCAGCGGACCTTCCGCCAGGGCTACAGTTTCGATGCCCGCAACTCCGCGATCACGACGGTGCGCGACAAGCCCGACGTCGTCGTGCTCGAGTTGCTGGCGCACTTCGCCACCGGCTCGATCGCCGTGCCTCAGCCCGGCGCCCCCGCAGGGGCACCGGTGCCGACCGTGCCCGACACCGTCCCCGACCCCCGCAGCCTGTTCATCACCGTGCACTACGCGCTGTCGGCACTGCCCGCGCAACCGATGCGCCCGCGTCCGGCCGACGCACGGATCGGCTACTTCGCCACGCAGCGCTCGGACTTCAGCGACGACCTTGCGACCACGCCGGTGGTTCACTACGCCGACCACTGGCGGCTTGAAAAGAAGGACCCGCAGGCCGCGCTGTCCGAACCCGTCAAGCCCATCGTCTATTGGCTGGATCGCACGATACCGTTGAAGTACCGCGACGCGATCACCGCCGGTATCCTCGAATGGAACAAGGCGTTCGAACGCATCGGATTCAAGGACGCCATCCAGGTCCAAGTCCAGCCCGATGACGCCGACTTCGATACGCTGGACGGCGGCGCCTCGGTGCGCTGGATGACCAATGCCGAGCCGACGTTCGGTGCCATCGGTCCCAGCCATGTCGACCCGCGCAGCGGCGAAATCCTGGCCGCCAACATCGGCATCGAGGGGTTGTCCTCGCGCAATATCCGCGCCGCGCGCACGCGCGTGCTCAACGGCCGGGAGGACTTCGCCCCGCTGATGCAGCTCGGGGGAGCGGGTTCCGGCGAGCTCTTCGATGGGCGAGCCTGCTTGAACGCCGCGCAGGCCGCCGAGCAACTGAGTTACGGGCTGGACGTGCTCGAGGCGCGCGGCGACCTCGACCCAGGCAGCCCGCAGGCCCAGCAGTTCGTGCTGGACTACCTGAAGGGCGTCACGCTGCACGAGGTCGGTCACACCCTGGGGTTGCGGCACAATTTCCGCGCCTCGCGCATCTACAGCGACGCGCAATTGTCGGACCCGGGCTTCACCAGCACCCATGCGCTGACGGGCTCGGTGATGGAGTACGCGCCGATCAACCTGGCTCGGCCCGGCGAACCGCCGGTCTCGCCGTTCCAGACCACGCTCGGCCCGTACGATTACTGGGCCATCGAATACGCCTATCGCCCGCTGGCTCCCGAGCAGGAAGTCAGCGAGCTGCAGCACATCGCGGCGCGCAGCTCGGAGCCCGACCTGGCGTTCGGAACCGACGAGGACAACTACCTCGGGATCGATCCGGACTCGCTGCAGATGGACCTGGGCAGCGACCCGCTGGCCTTCGCCCGCAAGCGGCTGGCCATCGCGCACGACCTGTTCAAGCGGCAGGAGTCGCGCGAGCTGCCTCCGGAGCAGGACTATGCGGTGCTGCGCCGTTCGCTGAACTACGCCGTCAACGACACGGCGCGCGTGGTCGGCGTGCTGGCCCGCCAGATCGGCGGCGTGCGCACCTTGCGCGACTTCCCGGGCAGCGGACGCGATCCATTGCAACCGGTGCCGGCCGCCGAACAGCGCGCTGCGCTGGACGAGTTGTCCGCTGCCGTGCTCGCGCAGGACAGCTTTCGCCTGTCGGCGGCGCTGCAGCGCCGCCTGGCCCCGGATTTCCAGGAGCGCTCGGACGCCCTGGGGCGTGGCGACGCGAGCGTGCCCACCGACTATTCGCTGGCGCAGCGGGTATTCAACTTGCAGCGCACCTTGCTCGGACAGTTGATGAGCGACGCGGTGGCCTCGCGCATCCTGGACAGCCAGGGCAAGGTCGACCAGGGCGAAGCGTTCAGCCTGACGGAACTCTACGGGCGGCTGCAGCGCGACGTCTGGAGCGAACTCGACGCGATCGGGGCCGGCCGCGCGAGGGACATCGCCGCTTCGCGCCGGGAGTTGCAACGCGATCATCTGAACCGTTTGGATGCCTTGCTGCTTCGTCCGAGCGGGGCCGGCCGGGCCGACGTGCGCAGCGTGCTTCGCTGGCAGGCGCAGGCGCTGCTGGCGAGGTTGAATGCGGCTGCGAGCCGTCCCGGCCTGCACACCGATACGCGCGCGCACCTCAAGGACTGCGCGGACACGCTGAGCCAGGCGCTGTCCGCCAAATTGCTGCGCGCCGGCGCGTGACGGCGTCGCGCCGATCGCTCACCTGGCGCGACCGCGCAACGCGCGGCGCGCGGTCACTGCGCCGTCAGGTGGACGGCACCGGTCGCGTCGCGCTGCGCCAGCGCGGTCGTGCTGCGGTGGCCGGTCACCACGACGTGCGCGGGCACGATCACGTGCGACGGGACGGTGGCCGCGCCGGCCGGCGCAGCGGACCGGTCCCAGCCAAACATGGCCGCGAAGATGGCGCAGGTACCCACCACCATCCAGGCCCAGGTGAGCGCGGCTGACACGATGTCGTCGCTCATGGGATGCTCCCGGGGTGGCCCGACCTGACCGGCCGGTGGTTGGCACCACGTTAGCGGCTTGCACGGCGCCGGGCCAGCACATGGCGACGCACTGCGTGGCGCGCTGGCTCAGGTGCGGCCGGATGCGACGGACGACGGCGTCGCGGCGTCGCGCCACAGCCAGGCCGCGCCGCGCACGCCCGAGGAGTCGGAGTGCAGGCTGCGCACCAGCCGCGTGCGAACGGTTTCCGTCGAACCGCCGCAAAAGACATGCTCGCCCCACCGGCCGGGGACCTCGCGCACCAGCCGGTCCAGCCGCGAAACGCCGCCACCCAGAACGATCACGTCCGGATCGAGCAGGTTGATGACGTGCGCCAGCGCGCGCGCCAGGCGACCGACATAGCGTTGCAGCGTCGCCTCGCAGGCGTCATCGCCGAGCGACGCACGCTCGGCGATCTGTTCGGCCGTCCACGATTGGGCCGTATGTGCCAGATGGTCGCGGGCCAGGCCCGGTCCGCTCAGCCAGGTCTCGATGCATCCACGTTTGCCGCAAAAGCAGGGAGGGCCTGGATGCTCGTCAAGGCGCGCCCAGGGCAGCGGGTTGTGGCCCCATTCGCCGGCCAATCCGTTCGGGCCGGTCAGCAGCCTGCCGTGGACGGTGATGCCGGCGCCCACGCCCGTGCCCAGGATCGCGGCGAACGTCACCGGTGCGCCGGCGGCGGCTCCGTCCGTGGCCTCCGACAGCGCCAGGCAATTGGCGTCGTTGGCCACACGCACGGGTCGCCGCAGCGCCAGCCCCAGATCGGCGGCCAGCGGCTGGCCGTTCAGGCAGGTCGAGTTGGCGTTCTTGATCAGGCCCTCGGTCGTGGGGGTGCCGGGTGCGCCCACCCCGACGGTGCAGGGTGCCAGGCCCAACTCGGATTCCGCGCGGCGCACCAGCGCGGCCACCGCCGCCACGGTGGCCGCGTAGTCGCCTGCTGGTGTGGCCACGCGATGGCGCCACCGGGTATTGCCGTCGGGGGCCAGTACGATGGCCTCGATCTTGGTGCCCCCGAGGTCCACGCCGATGGCGTGGCTTGCGATCGGCGGCGGGCGAGGTGGCATGGTCATGGGCGGCGTGGCGGGCAAGGAGTGCAGCCTAGCAGCCCGCCGCCGGGCCCGACAAGGGCGCTCGCACCTCGGCTGGTGCGGCCGCGCGGGCGGGCAGTCCCCTGGCCAGCAACGCCAATCAGCCAAAAAAAGTGCCCAAGGTCCGGAGTTCAGAAGACCGTGGGCGATGAAGCTGCGGCCGGTGCGGCGCGCCAGGCGCGGCACCGGTGCGTGCGCGGTTCAGTGCGCCGCCAGTGGGGCGCGCTTGCCAATGACGACGACGGGGTCGAGCTGGATGACGCGCACGCTGTGCCGGGCGGGCGCGGACGCCGCGGAGGCCGCGTGGAACCCGGCGGCAGCGGTCAGCGACGCGCTGGCGAGGACGGCGAAGCAGATGGCGTAGGTGCTGAGGCGGCTGATCATGGGGTGCTCCTGTCGGTGGGCGGGGACTCGATGGAGCAAACTGTAGGAGTCCTCCCGGGCCGGTGCCAGGGCGATGCGACGGACCGTCAGCCGACGCGCATGGACGGCATGCAGCGGCGACGAATGCGTCGCCCGCCCGGCGCTCAGAGGGGCCGGGTGCGCTCGACGAGCCAGTCGCGCGCGGCGCCGTCCACCAACGGGCTGAGTCGTTCGCGCACCATGGCGTGGTAGCCATTGAGCCAGTCGATCTCGTCGGCGCGCATCAGGTCGCGCTCGATGCAGCGCGTGTCGATCGGACACAGCGTGAG
>Ga0182021_10010420_pt1 | contig 11020 bp, 7 predicted proteins | sample 612E3MmetaG_FD_120493 | JGI IMG/M metagenome (GOLD analysis project Ga0182021, IMG submission 120493) | Permafrost microbial communities from Stordalen Mire, Sweden - 612E3M metaG (Illumina Assembly) | ecosystem: Environmental > Terrestrial > Soil > Wetlands > Permafrost | place: Sweden...
AATCGCAAGCACTGCATCTTTCGGGCGCACCGAGTCCAGATCGAAGACACGTCTTTTATTGCGCTTAGCACCGTCTTTTAATAACTTCTGTGATTTTCAAACGTCCTTAACTGGACAGCCGTGTTACCTCCTGTAAAGTGATTTGGTTGCGGCTTTGCTGCGGTGCGAAAGTCACTTTGAATAAATGATGCCAAACACGCGCTGCCGGTAGTTGGCCCTTGTAACATAGACATCATCCACCGAACGGTTGGCATCTCCCTTCGACTGAAAGTGCGCGCAATCTCCGGCCACGAGCCGGTGTACGATCAGCGTGCGGAAGCGAGGGTGTCGATACGTGACGATGTCCCCGACCTGAAGACTTTCGAAAGGGGCCGTCTCCAAGAGCAGGATCACCTTTTCGCCAAAAAGAGGCTTCATGCTGCCCGTCGGAAGGATGTAGCAGTAGGAGGAGCGCGGTATGACGGCGCAGACGAGCTTGGCCAGCCGCAAGGCATGTTCCGGGTCCAGGCTGGAACTGGCCGTCAGGCCGGATTCCTTCGGATTGCCGGTCCAGTCGGAGCCTAGCGCCGCCGCCAGGTGATCGTCGTCCGGGGCAATGCCGCCATCCGCGTTCGCCTCCGCGCCTGCTTTGATGCGTGCCGCGATCATTTCGCTGAGCAAGGTCTTCATGTCACTGGGCCCAGACGTGCCACCGATGACATTTGTCCCCTCGCTCGCCTGGCGGCCAGGTGATCCTACCGCCTGCGTCCGGACTGAAGCGATCGCCGCCGGGCGCGCTGGTTCCGAGTTTGCGTTCGTCCCGGCACTCGCCGTAGCAAACGTGACCGCGGTCAATACGCTGCGGCAAAGGCATCGGAAAATCGCAGAGGAGATTGGCACCGGACCGATGCTCATGGTCATGGGATACTCCCTACATCGGAACCTAAGAATGAAAATATAGCAAAAGTCGCTGGCCTGAGGATTCTTTCCTTGGCGCTATAGTTAGTGCACTTCAACAAATGATAGTGTAGGATTCTGAGTGTAAGTCATTGATTACATTATTTTAAACGTTTATAATGGCAATCAATATGATGCTGACCGCCCGTGCCGGGCGTATTTTTACTACCTGCCATCAGCCTGACTGTTTAAACCGCTCCAGAAACCATGGAGCACTGGTATAATCTCCATAGCCAAGCCGGGCTCCGCCGCGTAACCGCGGCGGCTACGATCGGAATGTACCTTCTATCTGTCATTCTGAGCGGAGCGAAAAAAACCGGTGGCCGCCACCCTTGCGGATGACGACCACCGGCGGCCCTGACAACCCGTGGCCGACGATTCTGCAGCTACCTGGCTACAGAAATCTATTGGGGGCGAAACTGGTCACCCCGCAGAGGCCTTCTGGCGGCGGCGAATCGCCCCCAAACCCAGCGACGCCACGCCGAGGATCGCAGCGTAGGTGGAGGGCTCCGGAATGGCACTTGCTGTGAACGTCAGATCGCCAGCTTTGTGGCCGTTACAATCACCGTCGGTATAAAGGGCGAATGTACCGAGGTATTTCGACGAGCCCGCCGACACCGAATACAGATCCTCCGCTGAAAACGGCGCCGTGGACCAGTCCGCCAGCGTAGCCCGCCTCGCGGCCGCTTGGGTGAATCCGTTATTGTTTGGATTGAATGCACCGAATGCGACTGAGCCGGTGCCGCCAGCGATGGTCCAGGATTGCGCGTCAGCTTTCGCAATGGTGATCGACTTTCCGTCTCCGGTCTGGGTCGCATGAATTCCGTTGAAGCCGGCTTCCATGGTCTGGATGGCCACGGCGGCGTTGCTCACTACACTGGAAGGAAGCGTGTTCCAGGTGTTGAGGCTGTTCGCAGTGCCGAAGGCACCCGGGCAGGAGATATCCCAGACGGAGCTGGCGAATACGTTCGAGCTGCCGGCAACACCGGCAGCACCCCAGAAAAGGGCAGTTGATTGAAGGGTTGAGACCGCCCAATTGGCGTTCACTCCCGTGAGTGAAGTGTTGAAGTTGCCGAGGAGGTGCTCGGTGGTGTAGCCGGATAGTGTGGCTACGCTGCCGGCCTTGATCTCCAGGTTGGCCGTCCCACTTCCATTCCCACCGGGGCGGAACCCGACCACAATGTCGTTGAGACCGACCGTGACGCTCGGAGGCTGCACCACGAGAGGCTCGTCCGTCTGGGCGGATGACACGAGAGAGGCGGCGGCAAAAACCGCGAGCGCCGAAAGAGAACTGATTTTGAGGTTCATCATATGAGACAATATGAGAAAACGAAGTTTGACCGCGAAGGGCCGCGAAGCGGCGCGAACTCCGGATTAGCGAAGATTAGCGTGGATTAGTGGTTACCAAATAGTCTTCTCCGCGACCTCTGCGGCCTTCTGTAAAATCTGGATCGAGGTTTTAACCGCGTACTGAGCGGAGCGACATCAGCCATCGGTGCGAAGTAGCGCTAGGTTCGTTTATCCGTGTCCATCTGCGTCCATCTGTGGTTGCTCGAAACCCGAGTTCGGGTTCAAAAAACCGCCCCGCCGAGTCTGTCCGCAATCGTCGGCGCCAATTCAAAGCTGCCGAAAAAAACCGATGGCCGCCACCCCCTGCGGATGACGACCATCGGCGACTCTTTGGCTATGCTCTTTCTACGATTCTGCTGCTGGCTGCAGAAATCGGTCTGGTCCTAAGCCGATCAAACCGCAGAGGCTTTCTGCCGGCGGCGGATCATCACGAAACCCAGCGACGCCAGGCCGAGGATCGCGGCGTAGGTGGAGGGCTCCGGAATGGCACTGGCCGTGAACGTCAGGTCGCCAATGCTGTGGCCATTATAGGAACCGGTGTAGAGGGCGAACGTACCGAGGAACGTCGACGAGCCCGCCGACACCGAGTACAGATCCGCGGCCGAGAAAGCCAGCGAACTGGAACCGTCGGTCGCAAACCTCGTGGCGTTCTGGGAAAACCCGTTGTTGTTCGTGAACGCACCGAAGGCAGAGCTGCCGGTGCCGCCAGCAGTGGTCCACGATTGGGTGTCGCTCTTCCCGATGGTGATCGACTTTCCGTCGCCGGTCAGGGTCGCATGGATTCCGTTGAAGCCGTTTTCCATGGTCGAGATGGCCACGGCGGCGTTCGCCACCGAACCAGAAGCCAGTCCGCTCCAGGTGATGCCGTTATACGGATTCGCAACGCCCAATGTACCCGGCGTGGTATTATCCCAAACCGCGGTGGCAAATACGTTCGAGCTGCTGGCGGAACCGATGGCGCCCCATTGGACCAAGGTCGATCCAGTGGTTGAGCTGGCCCAAACGGAGCTCACTCCGTTGAGCGACGTGTTGAAGTTACCGATGAGGGTCTCGGTGGTGTAGCCAGCCAAGGTGGAGACGCTGCCGGCTTTGACTTCGAGGTTGGTAGTGCCACCGCCGCTCGGACCGGGCCGGAACCCGACCACGATGTCATTGAGAACGACCGGCTGCTGAGCTTGAGCCACGAGCGCGGTCGCGGCGAAAACCGCCAGCGCCGAGAGAGTACTGATATTGATTTTCATGATATGCTATAGCTAGAGGATTGCTTCAGTTTGATGAGGATCCCGCCTATTACGGGAGGGTCGAAACGACCGGCGTGCCTTCGCCCGCACGGCTGGCAAACATGGAGGACTCGAGGAGGCCGGCTGCCGTCGTGGCATACGTGGCCCGAATCTTGTCCGCGATGCTCTTCGCCAGGTACTTCTGGGTATTGACGGTGCCCACCAAGCCCGTCAGCCCGTTCCAGTACATGTGCTCTTCCGTCCAGAACGTGTATTGGCCGTATTCCGTGAGCGCCGGCACCTGCGTGGTGGTTCCGGGCGTGTAGAGGGCAACGCCGTTGTAGCTCAGGATCTGGCCGCCCGCGCTGACCAGGTCGCCCGTGCCGAGGTAACCGACGAGGATGGCCGGACGGCCGCGGGGCGAGAGAACTCCACTCGTGGCGTCGCCGTTGGCATTCAGCACAGCCTTCACATTGCCGCCGCTGGAGTAACCCGCGTAGTTCGCCGAGCCGGCCGAGTCGCCGCTGTTCAATGCTTGGGCCAGCGATTTGATCGCACCTGCGCCCGTCACCGTGCCGACATCGTTGCCCGTGCCACCGGCGCCATCGTAGGCGCGGTATTGCGTGGCCGCGGTCTGGTCGGTACCGTAGGCCGTCTCGTAGAACGTGCCCAGCCGGGTGCCGGAATCGCTATCGCGGCCCACGAGGACCACGTCGATGTTGGCGTCGGCCGAATTGCCGGTGAACAGCGCGAGCGGAGCATAACCGGAGGAGGCGAGGGTGCGGAAACCGAGCGCCGTCATGTTGGTGAAACGCCCATAGGCGGTGGAATTGGCGGCCGTGACATTGACGTATTCCTTGCCCTTCGCGAAGACGAACTCCACGATGCCGATCGCGGAACCTTGCTCGTTGAGCGCCGTGTAGTCAGTGCTGTTAAACTGCGTCGAATCCTGGAAGGAATCCGACATCGTGATGCCCGCTGGGGCCGCGGCCGCCCAGACCGGGGACGTGAGCACGCCAGAACCGGTCACCGTCAACGCACCCGTCGAGGTGTTGACCGTTACCGTATTCGTGGTGTTGGTGCTGTCGAGCCAGGCCGTGGCCGTGCCGACGCGGTCCTTGTCCGTGGCCACGTCCAAGGCGTTGGCCACCCAGTTGACGCCGCCGACCGAGCCGGCCATGCAGCACTGGATCGTGACCTTGTTCGGGCTGGTCCCGGCCATAAAAATGACCTGGTTGGCCGAGGTGAGCGCCGCATTGCCGTACCAGGCAACATTGACGGTGCCGTTGGCACTGAGCGTATCGACGACGCCCGCATAGAGGGCCTTGCGGTACGCCGTCGAGCCGGTGATCTTGAGCGTGGTATCTGCGAGGGCCGAGCCGGCCACCGCCAGGGCGAGCAGGCCCGCCGTGAGGAACTTCATGGTTTTCATTTAATGCTAGTAGGTTTTGGCTGCGATTTTCACGTTTGAGGAAAGAATTTTCCCCAGAACGCGGCGCATCCTATACCTGCTTTGTGTCATTCTCGTTCGGGTTGCGTGAACTTGAGTGACAATTCGGAAAACATTTTGCCCGGCTCCGCATTTTTTGCTGCGAGCGGACTCCAACGCCGGCCGATGGGCCCCGGCGGGGCCCCAGGTATTTGATTTCTAAATACCTATTCCCGGGCAGTCCGGAGGAGCGGCGTCCGCCCCGGAGCGATGGGAACCCGGCCCCAAGGTCAACCGGCCCGCGTCCTGGCGTAGCGGGTTCAAAACGGCCCGCCGGGGCGGGACACGCGGGTCTTCGGCGGCGGCGGCCGCCAACGGCCGGGCGGCACGCGTGCGACCCAAAACTGTCCTTTTTGTGAATCCCTTCGTTGAATCTGCAGAAAGGCTCAACGTGGTAAAACCGTGGCAGTCGGTTGAACCTCGAACTGGCATCGGGTTCGATTTTTTGGCCCTCCAAACGCTTCACGTTGCTGCATTCGCTTCAGATTTCTTACCGCGGGGGCCGGTTCTGGCGTCTTCTTGCGGAAGAGTGAAAACACGCACGCGAGCATGAGTGCGCACAAAGCCTCCGCAATACCTCATAAGCTTCGCGTCGAATCGACACGATATGGATTGGTCCGGAACGGAAAGATGTCGGCGCAAATCGATTCGTGGACGTTTCAGAGACCAGTCGGGATTTCAGTGAATTTGGCCAAGTTATGGTTCCATCCAGTGATCTCGGCCAACATATGCTTCCAACCACGAAATCTTCGGGGATCAGCTCCCTCTAGGACCCGGCCAACTTATGATTCCTACTCGTGGCATGTCTTGGTTCAATCGACATTGGCTGTCGGGGTTACCATGAATTGGCAGAAAATGACTGCTCATGGTATAATCGTGTTTTTGCCAACTCATGGTAGGTCATCGAGCGTCTTGGCGGTATAATACATCGTCGGTTAGTTTCATGTTCGGCCAATGTAGTTGGGGCGGACCAGCCATGACGGCTTAGATCGACTACTTACAATGCTCGCTAGCTACGGTTCCGGGCTTCATCGGGAAGGGGTCATCCCAAAGGATAATGCCGATTCGTTTACAGGTTGCAAGAGTGGCGTTACGCTACCGTTTCAACAGCTGTAGTTTGCCTCCTTTGACACAGGCGCTCGCAAACGCCAACTGGCGGCTATCTCACTCGATTTCGTGCTCCCTAAGGATTTTGAAGACGAACCCTAAAAAACCAGCAAAATGCGCAATTTCGTAGTGACCACTCTTGACCCCCACGTCGCTGCGCATTTTTCGTCGAAAAGCTGGTCACTACAAGATTGCGCACCCATTTGACCACTACAAGTTGGCGTTTCGCGCAATCTCGAGGTGACTTTACCATTCCTTGGTTTTTCGGGCCTATAGCTCAACGGTTAGAGCAGAGGACTCATAATCCTTTGGTTCAGGGTTCGAATCCCTGTGGGCCCACCACCCCTACATTTCCCAAAGTTTCGCCAAAGGCACGGCCAGAAAACGGGGATCGCCGAGCGTCACCGTGTGCGCGCCGGCGTGGATCAGCACGCCTCCGACGAAATCGTCGCCACACTGCGCGGCGAGACGCCGCAGGCCGGAGATGTCCGCCTGGGTCGGGGTGGCCGAGGCCTTCACCTCCACGCCCCATGTACGCCGTCCGCGGGTGATGACGATGTCCACCTCAACCTGATCCTTGTCGCGGTAATGCCAGAAACGCAGATCGGAGTCGGTCCAGCCGGCTTGGGCGACGAGTTGTTGGAGGACGAAAGTTTCAAGCAGGTGACCGAAGCGATCCCGGCGGTCGTGCCAATCCTCCGGCGCGAGATCGGCCAGCGTGGCGGCGAGCCCGCTGTCGATGAAATGCACCTTGGGTGTCTTGATGAGTCGCTTGGCCTCGTGGCGGTGCCAGGGCTGGAGCCGGCGCACGAGGTAGAGGCGTTCGCAGGCGGCGAGGTGGTTCTCCACGGTGTCGCGCCGCAAATCGAGTTCGTTGCTTAGGGTGGAAATGTTCAACAACTCGCCGGTGCGCAAGGCCAGCAGGGAGAGGAGGCGGAAGAGATCGCGCGGCTCCTTCACGCGGGCTACGTCCTGCACGTCGCGCTCCAGCAGGGCGCGCACGTAGTCGCGGTGCCAGCCGCGGGCGCGGGCCGGGGTTCGAGTCAGCGGCTCGGGGAAACCGCCCGCCACCACGCGGGCGGCCAGGGCCAGCGGAGCGGGCGGTTGCGGGGCGGCGGCGAGTGAAGGCTTGAGTTTGTCGGCGAGCCAGGCGGCGAGAAAGCCCCCGGGCGCACGCGCCTGCTCGGCGGCGGTGAGCGGATGCAACTCGAGGATCGCCATGCGGCCGGCCAGCGAGTCGCCCAGCTTGGGCAGCAGGAGCAGGTTGGCGGAACCGGTGAGCAAGAAGCGGCCGGGGCGGCGGTCGCGGTCCACGGAGAGCTTGAGCGCGCGGAGCAACTCGGGCACGCGCTGGATCTCGTCGAGGATCACGGGGTCGGGCAGTGCGGCCATGAAGCCGTTGGGGTCGGATCGGGCAAGAGCGAGGGTATCGGCGTCGTCGAAGGTCACGTAGCCATACCGGGGCGCAAGCGTGCGGACGAGGGTAGTCTTGCCGCACTGGCGCGGTCCCAGCAGACAGACCACCGGCGTGTCCGCCAGCGCGGCGCGCACGGTCGTTTCCAAGGCGCGGGGCAGAGGCTTGGCGTCCATTTGCCGGTTAGAGGAGCGTCCAATTGCCGGTTAGGCAAGCGTCCAATTGCCGGTTAGGCGGGCCGCGTGCCTGCTTTCAGGGGACGAGCAGTGGCAGCGGTTCGCGGCGAATCCGGCGGTAGACCCGGAAGTCCTTGGCGTCGGTCGTGACGATGGTGTGTTCGCGATGAAGTTCGGAAAGCGTTCTCGTAACCGTTCTCGTTCCTCGTTCTCCCCGGATCGAGAGAACGAGGAATGAGAACGATTGAATACCAGAATCGTCGCAGCACGCGACGAAGTGGACAGGTATTGGCACCCCTTACTCCACTGCAAGGTCACAGTCTGTTCCCTGCCAGTATTTGGATTTTGTAGGGCTGCCGCTCGTCGGCAGGCCGCAGCGCCCATGACGGCCCGGCTACCAGCGCCGGCCCTACACCCTCAGTCCTCCTGGTCCCGCCAGGCAGGCAGGCGCGAAACGCGGAACACGACTGAGCCCGAAGTTGGAAACGGGCTCACCTGTAGCGGCGGTCTGTGACCGCCGAGGTACGCTGCGGACCCTGTTCGGCGGTCATAGACCGCCGCTACAGAATACCGTCTGGGCTCAACGTGATTCCACGGAGTCAGGCGGTCTGAGCCTGAAAATCAAGGACCGTGAGCATGATACCCCGAACCGGCGTCGACCGGCGGCAAAGGTCGGCTTGGAGCGATCGTGCCGGAACCGCTTATCGTCGCCTACAATTTCGCCGCCAGCGCGGCGAAATTTCGTTTGGCCTTGTGGGCAAGGCGCAGTTTCCCGATGGCGGTCCCCCACTCCTCCGCTTGGCCGAGGCGCAGCAACAGCGCTTTGGCTTTTTTCAGCAGCCGCGTAGCCGCGGCGTAAGCGGCATTGTTGGTCTGGGCGATGAGCCGTTCCGCCTCGCGCAGATAGACGGCAGCCGCTTCGGCGGGATGATCGGCCTCGCGCGCGGCGGCCAGTTCCAACCAGAGCGGGCTGTCGCAACCACCTTGTTGCGCCTCCTGCCAGGCCTGCTCGACTTCTTTTTCCCAGAGATACACGCGCACAAGTTCGGAACGATCCGGGGGCCGAAACCAACGCGAGAGACCGTTGCGGGGACGCGTGGCACCGTCGATGGCGGCACGCAGGGCCGCGAGCGCCCGTACGCGCCAGTCCGGCCAGCCGGCGGTGCGGTCGGCGTGTTGTTTGAGCAACTGATAATTCCCGAGCGACGGGTTTTCCTGGAACTGGCGCCAGATGAGAGCCAGAGCTTCGTCGTGGCGTTCGCGTCGGTGGTATTCGTCGGCGAGAAATTCGCGCAAGCGCGGGTCGGTGTTCGTCGGGAAGGCTTTCACGCCCCGTTCGGCCCATTCGAGCGCCGCCTCGGGCTTCTTTGCCTCCCGGTAGAGCTCAGCGATCTCCAGAAAACGGTAAGCTTGGGAGAGGTCCTTCGCCTTCACCGCCACCAGGGCTTCGAGATCGCCCGCCGTCCGGGCCAGGGACTCCATGATGCTCGTGACGTGAAATCGCCGGCTCGAATACTCCTCCCGTTGCCCGGGCGCGCGGGCGGGGAGCGATCGCCACAGCGCTTCGGCCCGCGCGCGATAAACGGCCAGCCCTTTGTCGCCCAGGATGTCGGCGTAGGTTTCCGCCGCCCCGCGAAAAGCGTCCCACTCGCCGTCGATTTCCCAGTCGAAAAGCCGGGCGGCCAGTTCCTCGGGATCGGGCCGCGCCGTCCAGCAAGCCTCGAGGTGCAGTTCCTGCAACTCGTCCAGAATCGGGCTCATGCCGCCGTCGGAGTCGTCCATCTCAAGCAGCGCCTTCCCCACCCGTGACAGGGCGTGCTCCGCCAGTTCGATCACCTCGACCGCATGGCCCTCCTTCAGCAGCTCGTGCAGCGGGGCGACCGCCTCCTCGATGCCTTGAGTGAAACCGAAGGCTTCCCGGTAATCGACAAAGCCGCCCGTCTTGGTCGCACGGTCGATAGAGCGCCGGTAGGCGGCAAAATCGACGCCTTTGCTGGTCGCGTGGGCGGCTTGGCGGAGCAGGCGCTCGCGCAACCGCTCATCGCGCTCGGCGGCGTCGAGCAGCCACGTAGCGAGTGTCTCCTTGTCCTGTGTCAGCAGGAGGGGCCGCACATCGTCCAATTTTACCACCGGGCTGGCGGCTTCGCCCGCCGTCTCGCCTTGAGCCGCGGCCAGCCAAGCGAGAGCGACCGCCACCCCGTGCTTACAGAATTCGCCGTCAGTGCCCACGGGACAGGAACACCGGTGTTGCAGGGCGCCGTCCTCGACGGCCAGCCGGACCGAATAATCCTCTGTGCCGGAGACGGTGGCCGTCAGGGCATCGCCGCGGACGACGAGCGACCGCACCCGACCCTCGTCGAAATACACTTCGCCGCGCTGGAACGAGGCGCCGGAGGCCAGTTGCTGAATGCGCCGCCGGGTCAGCGCCTGGGCCAGAGTAGAAACGGTTGCCATGGAGAAATCACGTCAAGGGCACGAACAACCCAAGGCCGAAGTGCACCGCGTAGCCAAGGGCAATCGGACCTTGGCGCGGCGCGGGGAGCCGTGTTTCCAATTTGCCCACCATGGCCATCAGTCGATCAACATGGGCGACGATCCGACGCTGTTCGGCGATCATTCCCATTTCTTGAAGTGGGTCTTCAAGCATTCGATGGTATGGCGCCACTTCGGGGTGGTAGGCTGGCAGACTGTGTTCTGATTGCTGAAAAGTCCGACTTCGTTAAACGCCTTGTCCTCGGATAGTCCTTCGCCGCCTTCGTTAGGCGCGGCCCGTGATTTGATCGGCTGGGAAAAGCTGAGGGAAATAGGTTTCGTGGACTTTGGCGGGCAGTCCGAGACGCACGGGCGCCTTGGGAGTATCGGACACCAACAGGCCCGCTGCGACCGCCAAGGCGAGCACCGAGCGCCCCGTCCGGTCGCTCGCGCCGACGATGCGCGCGGCTTCGCCCCGAGGAAACTCGCCGCGGAGCAAGGCTTCGCGCAGGAGCAGAAAAACCCGGCCACCGTCGGGTGCCACTTGGGCGTCGACGACGCGGACGTAGTGCTCGATGCGTCGCTCCAAGCCGTCGAGATCGAGCAGTTGCTCCATGAAGGCAATCTGGTCCGCCATCACGCGCAGCGTGAAATGGCAAAAATCCCAGAGCGCGCGTTCGCTGAGATGTCCGCGGCCATCGTCGGCACTCGAGCTGCTTCGCTCCTGGCCGGCGTTGGACAACCGCTGGAAATATTCGGTCCGATTGCGCGCGAAACCGCGGGAGAGCGACCACAAGCCACCGCCGTCGATTCCGAGCTGGCGAATCACGGCATCGGAAAAAAGGCGCACGACCCG
>Ga0182021_10010422_pt1 | contig 11020 bp, 10 predicted proteins | sample 612E3MmetaG_FD_120493 | JGI IMG/M metagenome (GOLD analysis project Ga0182021, IMG submission 120493) | Permafrost microbial communities from Stordalen Mire, Sweden - 612E3M metaG (Illumina Assembly) | ecosystem: Environmental > Terrestrial > Soil > Wetlands > Permafrost | place: Sweden...
CCATAGGCCCGGCCGAATTCCCGGCAGCCCTCGCGCCGATTTGCGAGGCGTGCGGCATCGCCATTCGTGACGATGGCGCCGCTGGCATATTTCTTCTGAAGGTGAAGCTCAGCCGGCCCGCCAAGGAAGCCGCGCAATGACGGCCGAGTTCGAGCGCGCAAGTAAAACGAGTATCTTCAGCCGTTCACGTCAAACGGTTGAAGGTGCACACATAGTGCGATCACACTATTTGCTTTCGCAAATCCATCTATAAACAGCGAACCTGCCGCATCAGGTTGCTGATTCGGCTTGAATCGGCTAGACCGCAAAATCTGTTAGTTTCTGTGGATGCGTGTGGATAACTGCCACGGCTGAAAAGTCGGCGGCAAAAATGCAAAAACCCGCTTGGGAGCGGGCTTGCAAACCAGGGAAAGCCTGGAGACGAAAAGAGCGTTGTGGTGACCTCTTTCTCTCCGATTTTCCCTGATTCGGCAAGCCATTTCTCAAAACGAAGTCGGCTGCCCGGCTCCAAGCGAAAAGCCTGGGGAAAGTCTCAATGACGCGGAGATACCGCCGCGGCGCACGCTTTATTGCGGACGCACGCCAGCATAGCCGCCCGCTCGACCGCAACGACCGGGCGCGCATCACCTATCTTGCTGAAGCCTTGGAGCGGCGCACAAAGCGCCAGCACCCTGGCGCCAGAAACGGCTTGCTGGGCTATACGGCCATGACCGTCCTTCGCGCCTTTCTCTTCACTTTCGTGCGCCGGTCTGACGGGCTGTGCTGCCCCTCTGTTGCCGCCATCGCGGAAGCAACCGGCCTGGCTGAAAGCACCGTCCACGAAGCGCTCAACCGGCTGGAAAGAACCGGCATCATGAAGCGGGTGCAGCGCCTTATCCGCCGCGTTGTGGACTTCGGCGGCGTGTCGCGGCTGACGACTGTGCAAACCACGAACCTCTACAGCTTCACCGAGCCGGCGCAGCACGCTCACCTGCTACCCATAGAAAGGCGCGCATCTCGAACTGGCACGGCGAGATTGCTGGCCGCGCTGACCCGCTCGCTTACCGCCCGAACCGACTCCGCGCTCCGGCCAGGAAACCACTTGAGAGATCTTAAAGGATCTTGGCAGGGTGAAGCTGCGGCCCGGTCTGAGCCCTCAGCCTACGCGTTCGCGTAAGGAAACCGTGTCGAAACGGGAACACCCTGCGTTTTCAGACCAAATGGAACACGCCGGAAGCCTCGCAAAACGCACCTGAAGCGGGGGCAAACGGACCTCTGCGGCCAAACGGGCACACCCTGCGTTTTCAGCAACAGAGGCGGTGCCGCGCCGCCGCCGTTGCCGTGTTCCATGAGGTGTGCTGTTCTATCTATCTGCACCCCTGAGAGGCCCCGGAAATGGAGCGTTTGCCGCACGACCCCAAGAACTTTCGCGATATCGTCGAGGCCGATCTGCGCCGGGCCGCGCGCCTGGTCATCAAGGTACAGGATGAAATCGATCCGCAGTTCCGGTTCGCCACGCCGGAAGGGGATTATCATCTGCCGGTGATGCTGCCCGCCGATTTCTACGGCCGCAAGGTGATCTTCCACGCCATCGCGCTGCTCTTCGCCTGGAAACAGGCGTTCGGGTACACGCTCGCGAGTGAGCTGCACCGGCCAGACAGCGTTCTGTGCGTGGGGTTCATGGGTAAGGAGCGCTACGCCTGCTTGGCCTGCATCACGCGGCATCCGAAGCCCTGGACGGCGAAGAACTTCGGCCCGGTGGAGTGGCTGCCGGACCATCACCTCGATGACGATCCGCTGCTGTCGGAATTGCTGCCGCATGGCGCGCGGGAAATGAGCGCGAAAGACCTCGCCACCATTGAGAAATGGTTCGGCGCGCGCGGCAAATTCCCGTCGATGAAGATCGCGACCGGCGAGCTGGGCTTTTAGGCGCCATGACACCCCCTCCGAAGCCCTCAATCCGGCGCTTCTCCTCAAAGGAGGAAGAGGCGGAATATTGGATGTCCCGGCCTGCGCATGAGCGGTTGGCCGAAGGCTGGAGATTGACGATGGAAGCCTATGGTCTGAAGGTCGCCCCAAGGATGCAGAAGACGCTCCGCCGCATCAAATGCAAGTATATAGACCAGTAATTACTACAATGAGCGGCCGCCCGAATAGGGGTCTGAGCGGTGGAACAGAAAACCTAGGTAAGGATGGTGCGGCCGGGCGCCCTACGCCGCACCGCGCGCCTGCATTGTTCACCGGCACCTCAGCCTCGCCGATGCCTACCGGTATAGGCCAATTCCAGAAGTTTGGGCCTATGAAAGCCATGTCCCCTGCTGAAGGTCTTGCCGAAGTGAAAATCTTCGCCACGCTCCAGTTTTCTGGCTCGCGAATATGCGCTCTGATGACCTCAGGCTAGCGTCGGCAGTTTCGGGATCGAGCAGGCGTTGATCGCGGGAGCGTGAGTTTTGCGTTTTCAAAAAGCATAATCGTGTACTTGCCAGCGAATACGCCAGGTGCGAAAAGAAGCCATGCGCAAGCTGGTTAGGCCGAGCCCCTTTTTACCTTTCCCGTGTTAATCAGCATCAAAGCGCCGTGCCGATTGACTGTATCGCATGATTTGCTAGCCAATGGTTTGGGGTCATGGAAATACAAGCGTCTCCCGAGCCTATTGAAATAAAGCAATCTTCATCTCGAATGTTTTGGGCGACGATCCGAAGCGCATTACTCGCGGTTTTGTTAGCTTTCCTATGTGTATTTGGGTTTATTTTAGGGATGGGTCCAGGGTCTGGCCCCCTCATTGGTTTTTTATTACTTGGTGTATTCTTTGTCATAGGATTAGGACTCAACACGCTGATGTTGGCGTGGAGGTTGCTTACCGTATCTGGTCCCGTTATCACTCTGAGCATGCAAGGTATGCGAGACACGCGCATCTCGACCGATTTCATTCCTTGGAACGCGATTACTTGGACGCTCGAAGCACCTGTAATTAGTGGACGGCCAACCAGGAAGCCTACGATTTTGACAATGGTCATTGATGAGACGATCGACAAGCAGTTAGAAAAGACACAGAAAGGTGGTTTAGAGGAGATATTCAGTAGATTTAAGGGCTTGAAGGGGTATGAATTTACATCGCGTGGCCTCAAAATGGAATTAGAAGAACTCCTGGAACATATATGCGCATTTTCAAAAGCGGCTAACGTGGGCGAAGATCGGTACAAAGTTCTTAAGTTCCGCAAAAGCGGTCTCTGATGTTACTATAGTCAAAGCTTGAGTCGGTCCAGAAATGTCGTTTGGACACCCATGAAAAAGGAAATTCATAGCGCGCTTTGAAAGAGAGAAGCCTATTTCTGCTTTCCGGGGTTCTACAGCAATTCGTTCGAAAATATGGTACGTCGGGTTGCGACCCGTAGCGGCCATCGGCCACAGTGCCGAAACCGCCCTTTCAACTGCGGTTATGAGACCGTAGGCCACCAAAGCAGCCTCTCCGGCTTGCTGCTGATGCGTTTGGTGTCACAAAGCCCAATCGGAGTTTCTGTTCCGCCGCTACTCGTCACCGCCGCCGCGCGCGGGCGCCTTTATTCAGTCCTTTGGACGATGTGCGTTTTGCGCGCACTGAACAGCGCGAGCCACTTCGCTCGCATCTCATCAAAGAGAGCCTTCGGCAAGAGTCCATAAACAACGCTCGACGGATCGCCCGGCCTTGCTGGCCGCACATCCGGTCCCGGCCATGTGAAGCGGTTGCTTTCCGTCACGACTATCCACGAGCGACTATCATCAAGGCCAAGACGACGCTTGGTTGCAGCGGGGATTTCTACGGCGTGCGCCGCATTATTTGGCGGTGTGTGCGTGACTGGCAGCACAGTCACTCTCTGCTCGCCATCATCGTCGGCGAGGGCAAGCAAGACGGCGCACGGGCGATCCTTGACGCCTTCCTCCTGGCCGCGCAGGTGCTCGTCGCGCCAGAGGTAGGAGTAGCGAATGACCAGACCGGGCGAAGGTGTTGGAAAGGCCACTTGGCTATGACATCAGCTCATGGTTGAACGCCGCCGATTCCGCCGGAGGTTCGGCACGTCGCACGGCGTCGGCGTCAACTTCCGTGAAATCGTCGATACCCAGCACCTCGCGGTCACGGCGCTTCAGCCGCCGATACTCTTCCGTCGAAATCAGCACGCAGCTTTCACGGCCGTTGCGGGTTACGGCGACAGGCTCGCGCAACGCGAGGTCTTGATAGCGTCCAATGTTGCGCTGGAAATCAGCAGCGGAAACTTTGAGCACGTCCCTTGGCTCCTCTTTTAAGCGTCATGCATAAGATGCATGATTTGCATGAATTTGTCCATGGGACGTTGCATCTCAAAAACGAGGGTTTTTGCAACGTCCGCTTGCTGCTGAAATTCTCTTCTGCACCACTGAAGCCCACTCCTGAAAAATTGTCATTCGCAGAAGTGCGCTTCAGTGGAGAGCGCGAGTTTTCGGCTCGCTGAAATCTTCTATTGACCATTTTTGGGGTCAAAAGAGCGCTTCAGCAACCAGCACATAAGTCAGAAGAAGGTTTCAGGGCGTACGCCTTCCCTGGAAGCTATTTCGGCTGTGTTTCGGCGTCCCGGAGCACGCCACAGGACTGCGCTGATGAACAAGCAGAGTGAACCCCTAGCGGAAAGCGGAGCGGTAAGCCTTACGGACAGCCAATGGAGCGAAGCCCGCCGCCGCGCAGCAATTATCGGCCCGCTTGCCGCGTCAGACAGCGTATCAGAATGGGCGGCTGAAGAAGCAGGCCGTAGGTTGGGGCTGACAGGAAGAACGGTCTACGCGCTGTTACGAACATGGCGGAAATCCGGAGGCAGTGTGCCGCTCTTGGCTCCAGCTACCCATAGCGGCGGCCGGGGCAAACAGCGCCTCGAACCGGCGAAAGCTGCCATCGTGACCGAGGCCATAGAGCGGTTTTATCTGACGGCGCAGAAACCCCGTCTGTCGGCAGTGGTCAAAGAAATCCGCCGCCATTGCCGGTTGGCGGGCATGAAGGCGCCCGCGGCAAATACCGTCAAGGCGAGGATTGCCGATATCAGGGCTGACCGGGTTGTGTGCAAACGGGAAGGATGTGAGGCGGCTCGCCGCTTAAAGCCCGCTGCTGGCGTGACACCGGCTGCGCTGCGGCCACTCGATGTTATCCAGATGGACCACACCGAGATGGACATCGTGGTTGTCGATCCGGCAACTCGGTTAGAAATCGGGCGTCCTTTCCTGACCATAGCGATCGACCAGTTTAGCCGATGCATCCTCGGCATTTGCGTCACGCTTGAGCCGCCCTCGGCAACCTCAGTTGGGCTTTGCCTCACGCATGCGGTGATGGACAAGGAACCCTGGCTGAAACGTATAGGGGCGGATTGCCGCTGGCCCATGCGAGGCAAGCCCAGAAAAATCTACGTCGACAATGGCGCCGATTTTCATAGCGAAGCTCTGACCAAAGGCTGCGAGGTGCATGGGATCACGCTCGATTACCGCCCGGTGGGCCAGCCTCACTACGGTGGCATCGTCGAGCGCGTCATCGGCACGGCCATGCAGATGATCCATGAGCTGCCCGGTACGACCTTCTCGAACGTCAAGGATCGCGGAACTTACGATGCCGAAGGCAAGGCGGCGCTGACGTTGCATGAGTTAGAAAAGTGGCTAACCTTGGCAATCTGCGGCCCCTATCACAACACTGTTCATGGCACGCTGTTGGAGCCCCCACTCGCTAAATGGCACAGCGGCGTTGCCGCATTCGGCGAGCCGCCAGCCATAGGCAATACTGCTGCCTTTCTAATCGATTTCCTGCCCGTCGTTTACAGGACCATTCAGCGGCGGGGCTTTGTCATCGATGGCATTAGCTACTACGCAAGCAGTCTATCGCCGTGGATCGCGGAGCGGGACCGTTGCGGCAAGTTCCTGATCCGCTACGACCCGCGCGACTTGAGCCATATCTGGGTGCTCGACGCCAAGCGCAACCTTTACCTGGAGGTGCCTTATCGCACCTTGTCGAATCCGCCGATTACCCGCTGGGAACGGCGCGCTGCGATGAAGCGGCTGCGTGAGGAAGGCCGTTCGAAAGTCGACGAAGCGGCTATCTTCAAGGCCATCGAGCAAATGCGGACCATCGCCGACGGCGCAGTCCGGCAATCCCGTGCCGCACGCCGCAACCATGTCCGGCGCGCACATTTGCGGCCGCCCGCTGCCACAGCGATCCCGCCGTTCAAGGCAGAAAGTTCCAGCGGAAATCCAGAAGCGGCGCGGCCCTTCGGCGACATTGAGGAATGGTGCTGATGATGCTTTCCCCAAACCCACCCGATCTGTCGCATCTTACGGCTTCCGCGCAACAAGCAGCCTTGCTGCCCGATAGCGAACGGGTGGCGCGAATTCGAGCTGATCGTTGGATCGGATATCCGCGCGCCAATGAGGCGCTGGAGCACCTCCATACGCTTGCAGTCTGGCCGAAAAAACAGCGCATGCCAAACCTTCTTATCGTCGGGCCGACGAACAACGGCAAGTCGATGATCGTCGAGAAGTTCCGTCGCACAGGCACCTTGCAGCCAGTACATGAGGCAGATCGGGAAGGTCTTCCTATTGTCGCCGTCCAAGTGCCTTCCGAGCCCTCGGTGAGCCGGTTCTACGCGATGCTGGTTGCTGCGATGGGCGCGCCGGTGCGCCCGCGCATGCGAACGCCGGAGCTTGAACAGCAAGCCCTACGGCTGTTACGGGCGGTCGATGCGCGCGTTTTGATTATAGATGAGTTGCACAACATCCTCGCCGGCCCCACCCGGACGCAGCGGGAGTTTCTGAACCTCATCCGTTTTCTCGGCAACGAGCTGCGGATTCCAATCGTCGGCGTTGGTACGAAAGAAGCCTATCTGGCGATCCGTTCGGATGATCAACTGGAAAACCGCTTCGAGCCGCTCACCCTTCCCCCATGGCAGGATGGCGATGATCTTCGCTCTTTGCTGGCGAGCTTTGCCGCGTCCTATCCCTTGCGCCGCCGCTCTATTCTGGGAACCGAACAGATTGCGCGTCACGTCGCAAGCCGCAGCGAGGGAACGATTGGGGAGATCGCAAAGCTGCTGAGCGCGGCGGCGATCACGGCTATTGAAACCGGGGAAGAGGCGATCACCCCCAAGATTCTGACACTCGCCACCTATTTCTCGCCCTCGGAGCGACGGCGGGCATTTGAGCGGGAGCTGGTTTGACCGTGATGCGCTGGCCGCTGCATCCGCGCCCGCAAACGGGGGAGGCCCTATCGTCCTGGCTCCATCGGATAGCCTGTGAGTACAGACTTTCGATCGAAGAGCTGCTGGTACACGATCTCGGCTTTGCCGCCATGCCGGAAGTGGAGCTGGATTTAGAGCCGCCGCACGGCCTTGTTGAAAAGCTTTCCGCTCGAACCGGCGTTGCCATTGAGAGCATTCGTTCGATGACGGCCAAAGGCTGGATGGCCGAGCTGACCAGCGGTACCGCGCCATGTCCTGAGCTTTTCGACGACTACGTGAGAGAGTTTTCTGTCCTTCTCTCGCCTTCCCGGCGCACGCCCAAAATAGCGGTCCATTGGCGGCCTTGGATTGGAGAGCCGCGTTTCAGCTCGCTTATAGGATGCCGCTTCTGTGTTGCCGAAGATGAAATTCCGTATTTGAGGCTCCATTGGCGGTTGCCGGTGACGGCATGCTGTCCTAGGCACAGAGTCTTTCTTAAGCCACTGAGGTGGTTTGACATATTCAAGGGACCGGGCGATGCCAAGCCAGGAACGGGTCCCGCACGACAGGAGGATGCAACTGAACTCAGGCCTTCAGAAACATTGCTCCAGCTGGACACAATAACGCTCAACGCCCTTGCATGCGGATGGGCCACCTTGCCAACGATCTCGCTGAGAGCGGGTATTTGGTTGCGCATGCTCCGGGCAATTCTTGACGAACTGCACACGGCGTCTCGCACAGCCGGAGGTCAGGCCCAGATTCTTCGGGCCGCTTGGCGGGAGGCCGTCTGCTTTCATCCGGCACCGCCTCGTCACCCGTTTGAAGTGATGAAGCTCGAAGACCAGGTTTGTTTTTTGGAGGCTGCCGCCGCCGCCGTCCATTTGGTTTCCACCCGGAGACTTCCGGCACACGGGGCGAATGTGTGCTGCCTCGGCGGCGTCACTGTTGCGGAAATAGCGGCCGGCAAAAAACAGAACAAGATTCAAAAGGAGGAAAAGTTTGCGCCGCCGCGAGAACGGCCCCTTCCCAAAACCTTCCCGGAAAATCGGTGGCAAAAACTAGGTGAGAGTATCAATGCCGTAATCGATGAGGCTCGCGCGTCCACCGCAGCAGCACGCCAATTCAGGGCATTCCTGCTATTGGGCAACCCGGACGCTGCGAGGATTGCCAGTGTGGATCGTGACTTGGCCGCCGCTGGCATTTTCGTTCCACCAAAGAGCAATGTGAAACAATCTTTGACGCAAAGCGTTTGGGGAGCGTAGATTTAGTTACGGGTTATGTGTCAATTTTGAAGGCCACTACGCTGGCGCGTGGGGATGTCACATAATCGAACGTATAAATGACATGAGGGAACTGTGCTGATCGGTTACATGCGCGTATCGAAGGCGGACGGGTCGCAGGTGCTTGACCTCCAGCGTGACGCTCTGATCGCGGACGGCGTGAAGCCGTCGCATCTCTATGAGGATCAAGCGTCGGGCAAGAAGGACGACCGGCCCGGCCTCGAAGCGTGCCTCAAATCGCTGCGCGAGGGCGACATGCTGATCGTCTGGAAGCTCGACCGCCTCGGGCGCAACCTCCGCCACCTCGTCAACACCATTCACGATCTGATGGAGCGCAAGGTCGGCTTTCGCGTGCTCACGGGCCAAGGCGCCAACATCGACACCACAACCGCGAGCGGCCGCCTCGTGTTTGGCATCTTCGCCGCGCTGGCCGAGTTCGAGCGGGAACTGATCCGCGAGAGAACGATGGCTGGGTTGTCATCGGCGCGTGCGCGCGGACGCAATGGCGGCCGGCCCTACACGATGACGCCCGCCAAGCTGCGGCTCGCTCAAGCCGCGATGTCGCAGCGTGACACCAAGGTCGGCGACCTGTGCAAGGAACTGGGCGTCACGCGCCAGACTCTCTACCGCTTCGTCGATCCTAAAGGGGAACTGCGCGCGGACGGTGCACAATTGCTCAAGCGTAAGGGCCAGCAAGGCGGCTCATGAAGGCTCAAGGGACCACCATCGAGCCTTGAATGGCCACTGCGCTTGGTCTCTCGCTTCTTAGCCGGGACGTCTCCTGTTAAGGGGGGAGCGGGAGTGGCTCTTGGGACAGCCGCCGCCGCTCTCGAGAAGTTTGCGAAGAACGGGATTGATGGTTAGCTTGGCTCTAAATCACCGCTATCCCAGCCGATGGCGCGGCGCAGGAAGTTGCAACCGAGGGATTGAAGGGCGGCCATCTCGCTGTGATCTTTGCCGGCACCGTGGCCTCCGGTAGCGGGCTCATAGAAATGGGCCTCATAGCCCATCGCTTGGAGCTTGGCTGCCATCTTCCGTGCATGGGCGGGATGAACGAGGTCATCCTTCCTACTTGTCGTCAGCAGAATCGGCGGATACCGTTTTCCGGGCGCGGCGACGTGATAGGCTGACATTTGCGATAAAAATTCCCAGTCTTCCGGTTTGTCCGGATCGCCATATTCATCGATCCCAATATTGCCCACCAGCAGCTTCTTGCTGCGCCGCAGGTCGATCACCGGCACGGCACAAAGCAGGGCGCCGAAACGCTCTGGATAGCGTGTCAGCATGTTCGCGATGAGAAGTCCGCCGTTCGATCCCCCTTCGGCAGCGATGCGGCTTGGCCGCGTTACGCCACGCTCGACGAGGTGGGCGGCAATCGCGGCGAAATCGTCATGCGAAAGCCGTTTGCCTTCCCGCCGTCCTGCATCGTGCCAGTCTTTTCCGAACTCACCCCCGCCGCGCAAATGCGCAATGACGCAGGTGCCGCCGCGTTCCAGCCAAAGCTTTCCGAGCGCTGGATCGTAAAATGGCTGGATGGAAGCCCCGAACCCGCCATAACCGTAAAGATGCACCGGCGCGTTCCCGGTCTCGCCGCTTGGCCCAACTTGCACATAGGGAATGCGGACGCCATCGGTTGAGACCGCCTCATGCCGCGTAACGGCAAGTCCCGCCGGATTGAAAGCTTGCGGCGCTTGCTTCAACAAAACCGCTGGCGCTTTCGGTGCGATATAGAACAAGGATGGCGGCGTTAGCGGGTCCTGAGCCATCGCAAGGACATCGCCATTGGATTCATGCCTCTCGGCGTCAAATGGCCAGACATGGGCAGAGCCAATCTCAGGCAGGCCCGGGAGAGTCTCGCGTGCCCAGGCACCCTCATCCGGCGTCAGCACTTCGAACACCGGCTTGAGATTATCCAAAATCGACAGCACCAGCCGGTCACCAGACCAGAAAAGCCACTGCAAAGCGCGCCGTGCTGCTGGCTCGAAGAGTTTTGTGAACCGCCGGTCCCCGGCCAGAAAAGCATCAAAAGAGATGCCGATTACGCTATCTGGCTCGAAGGTTTCCCCGCCAGTGGTCCAGGCCGCCCGAAGCTTCACGGCAAGCCATCCCCGGAACTCGTCCGGAGCCGCATCCGCAGGAAGCTCAATCTTGATTTTAGGTCCTGTCCGGTCACCGATCCAACTATTGACGTCAATAAGGCCAGGTTTTTCAAAAAACCAGATCCGCTCCTCAGGCGCATCCCGATCGACATAGGCCCAGATTGCAGAATAGTCTTCCTTCGTCTCGAAGAGGACCGGTGCCTGCGCGGGATCGGTTCCGCGCCGCCAAAGCCTTACTGTACGCGGCAAGCCCATGCGCGTCGCCATATCGGGTCCGAGCGCCGACATGAGAAGGAGTGTGTCGCGATCAAGCCAGTCAACATGGCTTCTTGCCTCAGGCAGATTGAAGCCATCCGCAACGAATTGGCGGGTTGTAAGATCGAACTCGCGGAGGACAACCGCGTCCTTGCCGCCGCGCGAGAGGTGAACCATGGCACGGTCATGCGTCCCCGGCAGCGATACA
>Ga0182021_10010425_pt1 | contig 11016 bp, 7 predicted proteins | sample 612E3MmetaG_FD_120493 | JGI IMG/M metagenome (GOLD analysis project Ga0182021, IMG submission 120493) | Permafrost microbial communities from Stordalen Mire, Sweden - 612E3M metaG (Illumina Assembly) | ecosystem: Environmental > Terrestrial > Soil > Wetlands > Permafrost | place: Sweden...
CCTTTCAGGTTTCTAAAACCTGAAAGGTTTATCAGCCGGTTCGACCCATCCCCCATTTGTGGTTCAATAATTACATTTACCTCAAAGGTTTTACAAAAGACTTTACAGGCAGTACCCGAAAAGAATATAATTATGAATTCGTGCTACCAAAACCATTTATTTTGCTGTTTTCTTAAATTTATGACTGGGAAAAATATTGTTAATTTTGCTTAATTCTTTTGAAACAATTAAACCTTTTAAGGAATAAACTGTCAAATTGAAAGTAATTTTAAAATTGTTTTTATAATTACCAGTGATTGATTAGAAATTACCAGTTGAAAAATATTATTGTTGAACTAAAAACGTACCAGATGAAAAAGAAAAATTTTTTATTACTAGCGCTGTTTGCATGTGTTACCGTAACCGTAATTGTATTTTCATGCAAGAAGGAGAATAATGGTGGAAGCAGTTCATCCACCGGCATCACTTCTACAGAAGTAGCCCAGGCACAGGATGTTGAAAGCCAGGATGCCGTTGCCGATAAAATCGATAATGATATAGACAATGATATTGAAACCGTTCAGTCTAATAATTTTGCCTATACAACTACTCCTGGTAACCTGAAATCAGCCACTTTGGATTGTGTGCAGGTTACAGTTGATGATTCTGTTTTAACCAAATGGCCCAAAACTGTTACACTTGTTTATAATTGCGGGGACACAATAAACAATGAACACATAACAAAAACAGGAACCATAACAATAATTATTGATACTACGAAAGGTGCGGGCACAAAAAACTGGAAACTGTTTATGAAAAGATCTATTGTATTTAACAATTTTACAATTACAACAGATAGCGATACTTTAGTTATTAACGGAACCAGAACAGTTTACAGGAAAGGGGCAACTTACAATTTCTCTGGTGGTGCACTCGGTCTCGCCCAATTATCTGTTCATGCAAAAGATTCAATTATAGCAGGTTTAACTTTCAAAATGAATTACAGCGGAGTCAATAAAACCATTACGAGGAATGTATCGAGAATCCGCACTATTGTTTTAAATTACAAAAATGTTGGAGCACTGAAAATAAGATATAGGCCCGAATTATTAAAAGATTCATTAATTATTACCGGCGATGTTTCAGGTGTAAATGCAAAGGGCGATAATTATTTAAGACATATTTCTTCACCATTGATCGGAGTATTCTGTCAGAATAAACCTTATAATTTAATTGTTTCTTCAGGAACCATTATTCAGACAATTAATAATGCTGATACTATATCATTTAAATATGCGCCTGATGGTTGTAAAACCCAGGTTACTATTGATAAGAATGGTAAAACAAAAGTTTTTGACCGTAACTTCGGAATGAAACTTAAAAAATGGTGGTAACCATTATTATTATAAACAAAGAACCGGCACATTGGCCGGTTTTTTTATGCATTTATGACCATTGTAAACCACAGGTTAAAACTATTTGAATTAATTCCCTCAGCAAATCCATTCATCTTAACTGTTGATGGTGTTTATCGGGATGTATTTTTGAATTCCAAAATTCAATCCTACAACCTTTTCTAAGGGGGGAATCTGGTCAATTTTAAATTTTGCTGAAATTTTAATATTATAAAGAATACAGATTTATTTCCCTATTACCTTAACTTTCCATTGGCTGGCTTGCCACACGGGCCACAGTTTCTATGCAAATTGCTGCCAAAGCCGAACCATAGTCCAGGTCGATATTTTCCATAGTGTCTTTGGTATCGTGATAACCACTGCGGTGAAGATCGTAATTTTCCATGAAAAGGACTACCGGTGCCCCTATGTCGGAAAATATCTGGCCATCGGTATTGTAAATTGAACTGTGCGGATCGTAATGGGTTCGCACTTCACCTGTCAAAGAAATATGTTTGGCGATAACAGGAATTTGTTTTCCATCGGCACTGCGAAGCCCATGACTGCAACCTTTTCTTTCTTCACCGGCATTCCAGGCATGGGTTTGGGTATTCCAAATTAAATTGGCCAAATGGGCCTGGTGTGCAATCTTAAGCGACTGAACACTTTTCCCCGGGGATATCTGAAAAATATCGCGGTCATTGTCGCGGTTGTGGCCAATCATGTCCATTACAAATACACCGGCAATTTTTGTTCCCGATAAATCTATTGAATTTTCATTATCTAATTTCAATTTCATATTTTTCTCGATCAAAGCCTTGCAAAAATGCCTTGCACCGAGGCAATCTGAAGGAAATTCCTCACCGGTGAGATGAATAAGCCATATATCCCTTTCTAATTTGCCTTCACGGGATAATTTTAAGAATACAGGGGCTGCCTGTAATAAAGTAGAAGTTGCAGAATAATTATCATCGGCACCTGCTGCAGACAATCTTGCTCCGGATCCTCCACGGTCTTTATCATAAATATCCTCCATGTATGCCGTATCGTAATGATCGCCCATTACCACTGCCTCATTCCTGTTTTTACCCGGAATGATTACCAATATATTTCGTTCGTATGTACTTCCCTCCTGGTTGTGCCGCCAGCCCCCAAATGCGTCAAATATAAAATCTGTACGCCATTCGAAAGGGGTTTCACCACAAAACGCTCTGCCTTCCATTCCTGCATCACTTATTGCTTTCCTGTGCCTTTCTATTAAATAGTCGCCCAGTTTTTCAAGGTCGCGATGACGGTGCGTTAATTGGTTCAGTGTAACATCATCTGCAACACAATCGGCATTGTCCTTATTTGTAAATTGGCCATGGGCAAGGTAAAAAATATCATTCCACCAGTTTTCTTCAAATATGCGGGTTGCCGTTTCAGAATAAGTAATTGCATCTGGCAATAGAACAGGTGAATCTTGCGGTTCCAGAATTTTCTTAATTTCGGTTTGAATTTCCTGTAATACTTTTTCATCGGAACATTTTTCGGCCAAAGCGTCTATCCATTGCTCCAGAGAGTGATGTTTATTGTTCCTGATGAGATGCCTTGCAAATTCATTGGTTAACGGTTGTTTACCTAACATCTGCCAGGTATCGAAAAGATTAATTATATTAAATGCTGTCTGGTGAGAAAAATGGTCGTGTTTGCTGTTGAAATATTGAATTGCCCCGAGAAAGGGTTTTCTTTTAAGCAAATTAGGCCATAGTTCCAATGGTTGGGATAGATCGATGACATCGGTGCGATAAGCAGTTATATATCCTAAAGGTGTTTCCGGTAAAATTTCAATATCATTATTATTCGACATATAAGCAACTACCGGCCTGTGCCAGTATATTTCGTGTATGCCTACCTGCATAGGCGGGAAATAGAAACGATATCCAAATAGTCCTCCTTTCGAAAGCGTAGCTTCTGTTTTAATAATTTCTTTACGTGTGGCCCTTGTCCCGTCGATAAGCAAATCAAATTCTTTGGTCCATAACTGGCAATTCTTTGCCATCGGCTTATCGTACAATCCCATTGTTTCAAGATCGGTACTGAAAAGTACTTTAATAAGCCTTGCCAACCTGGGTTGTTGGGTAAGTTCATCTTCATGCCTGTGAATACGCTGCCAGCGATGCGTGCGATGGTAGGTTTCATGAACAAGGTCTTTATGAAAATCGGTTGCTTTCAGATCGGGATGCGGTTCATGTATCCAGCCGGCCTGTGGAACACGCATGCCCTCATGGCCGCTGTTACGTGCTACTAATTTTAAAAGCGGTATTTGCATGGCGAGGGGCAATTCCTTCTGTAACTTTTTATAAGTTGGCATACCCCAGAAAACAAGACTTCCCGGGAAGGGCAAAAGAACAAGCTTTCCGGAAAAGTAAAGTTGTTTGACCACATCTGGTAACAGGCTAAATGGTTTAAAAGTCAACAGGTATCTTACTTTATCAAACGGCGAAGAATCATTCACAAGGTAAGCGCTTGTCCATGATGGAAGCTGAATGTCGGTCTGATAAGGCAATATGCGAAACCCTGTGGATAAAAGTTTGGCTGTGCTATTTGCTTTTTCGTTATAAACATTTGACAAAAGATTTGAAATAAATTCAGAAAATTTTTCGGCAGGTAACTCATTTTCAGGAGAGGAATAAAAACTTTTCCAGAAAACTTTTTCCGGCCCCTGTTCGCTTCCACCAAATAATGTCCAGCGGACACGGCCTTTGTCATCCTGGGTTCTCGAAAGGGCAAGCGGAAGGAAAGAGACAAAACGCTCATGGTCGAGAGTTCCGGCATGTTGTGCAAGCTCCTCCGGCCAATATGGATTGTTTACCAGGTTTTGCCCGCCATGACCGGCGATATGATATTCGGTCTGCTTTTTCCCCAATTTCACAATATTGTGCATAATCTGCAAAGCGATGTGCTTTATTCCCGGTTTCACCTCTAATTCTTCTTCCAGCTCTGAAATATTCCAACCATATTTATTTTCTTCCGAAAATAAAAAATGATCCCTTTCCCCTAACGGACTGTAACCTAACCTCGGAGGAGGCATAAACTCTGAATAAGCAGGCAATGAAAATTTACCTTCACCTTCAAACCATGGAAACCCATCCGGCAATTGTTGCCAGCCAACTGATTTACCTTTTTCCATAAAAAAATACCTTATTAATTATTAATTTTTTAAATTTACTTTTTAATGTTTGAATAATAAAACAAATAAATAAACAAAATATAAAACATAAAGTTATGAATTTTCGAACAAACGTTATACCCGAAGATATTAAACATGTAAGAAGTATTACTGAATCGACAAAGTTTTTCTACGATCATGAAGTTGATGTTGCAGTTAGCCTTGTTGAAGAAGCTCTTAAAGATGGAGAAGAAGCGTTATACCATTTTCTTTTTGTAGAAGATAATAATAAAACCATTGGTTATACCAGTTATGGGGAAATACCTTGTACAAAGGGCCGGTACGATGTTTACTGGATTGTTGTGAGCGATGAATACCGCGGAAAAGGGATCGGGAAATTGCTTTTGAAAGAAACCGAAAACCAGATTATAATACTTGGCGGTGAAATTGCTTACCTCGAAACGTCTTCACAGGAAAAATATATCCCAACCTGTAAATTTTATGAAAACCTGCTTTACCATAAAGAAGCAGTAATAAAGGATTTTTATACCAACGACGACGATAAAATAATCTATTCCAAAAGGCTGCAAAAAATTTGAAAAGAGTTTTAGAAATTAAAGGATTCATAAATAAACTTTGGGGTCAGTTTAATTAATCGTATCAATATTTGAACCTACCGTAAAGGTTAGAAGATAAGAATTTTATTTGAAATAATAGTCGAATTATTATCCCACAGTCTCTCGGCCGTGCCGAGTGACTTATATTTTACATTTGATTCACTTTAAAATCGGCAAATTCATTTGCACTACAATAATTGTACGATTGTGCTTCGTTGACAATTCTTGCTACAACCGGATTGTTATGGATATAAATCATTTTTTGCTTAATAATTTCATTAGAATATAGTTCATAGGATGATTTGTTTCCATTCAGTCGCTCGGCTGTGCCTAGTGACTGATAAAGGATTTTGAAACAGTTTTATTAAACTTTCTTGTAGCAAAAGAAATAAATTTTCAGTCTACCAAATTTTCCACCTGCAATAATTAACTTTGTAACCTTTCAGTACTACATGGAATTTAAGATTACATCAGATTTTTTACCAACCGGCGATCAGCCCGATGCAATAAAACAACTTGTCGAAGGGATTACCCGCGGCGATAAATACCAGGTTTTGCTGGGGGTAACCGGTTCCGGAAAAACCTTTACCATTGCCAATGTAATAGAAAAAGTTCAGAAACCCACGCTGGTATTAAGCCACAACAAAACACTGGCTGCTCAGTTATATGGGGAATTCCGCCAGTTTTTTCCGGATAATATGGTTGAATATTTTGTTTCATATTACGACTATTACCAGCCCGAGGCTTATCTTCCGGTTACAGATACTTATATTGAAAAAGACCTTTCTATAAATGAAGAAATTGAAAAGTTAAGGTTAAGCACAACATCGGCACTTCTTTCCGGAAGAAAAGATGTTGTCGTGGTTTCTTCTGTATCCTGCATATATGGTATTGGCAATCCTGATGATTTTTACAGCAATATCGTCACCATTAACCGTGGTCAAAAAATCGGGCGCAATATATTTTTAAGAAAATTAGTCGACAGTTTATATTCACGAAATGAAATTGATTTCAAACGAGGCACTTTTCGGGTTCGCGGCGATACTGTCGATATATGCCTGCCTTATAACGATTATGCCTATCGTATCACTTTTTTAGGTGATGAAATTGAAGAAATTGAAACTTTCAATCCTATAAGCGGGTTAAGTATCGAGACCCAAACCCAGGCCTTAATATATCCTGCAAATATTTTCGTCACTACAAAAGAAAGGATGAATATGGCTATTCGCTTCATTCAGGATGATATGGAAAAGCAGGTCGATTTTTTTAAAAACATTGGTAAACACATTGAGGCAAAAAGAATTCATGATCGGGTCACCTACGACCTTGAAATGATCCAGGAACTCGGCTATTGTTCAGGTATAGAAAATTATTCCCGCTATTTCGATGGCCGGTCGCCTGGAAGCCGACCTTTCTGTCTCCTTGATTATTTCCCTAAAGATTTTTTAACGGTAATAGACGAAAGTCATGCCACTATTCCTCAGGTAAGGGCGATGCAAGGCGGGGATCATTCGCGCAAGCAAACCCTCGTTGAGTATGGATTTCGATTGCCGGCTGCAATTGATAACCGGCCTTTAAAATTCGAGGAGTTTGAAATGCTCACTGGTCAGACTATTTTTGTCAGCGCAACACCGGCAGATTATGAACTTGAAAAATCCCATGGTGTAATTGTTGAACAACTTATAAGGCCGACCGGGTTGCTCGATCCCGTGATCGATGTCAGGCCTAGCCTTAACCAGATAGATGACCTTATAGGTGAAATTAATGACAGGGCAGAAAAAAATGAACGAATTTTAGTTACAACCCTCACCAAACGTATGGCAGAAGAACTATCGGCATATTTAGCGCAGATGGATATCCGCTGTCAGTATATTCATTCAGATATCGATACAATGGAACGTGTGAAAATAATTGAAAATCTTCGAAACGGATCATTCGATGTGCTGGTTGGTGTGAACCTGTTACGCGAAGGTCTTGACCTTCCTGAAGTTTCTTTAGTAGCAATACTGGATGCCGACAAAGAAGGGTTTCTGCGATCTGAAAGGTCTCTTACCCAGACTGCAGGGCGTGCGGCCAGAAATTTGAACAGCAAAGTAGTTATGTATGCAGATAAGATTACCGATAGCATGAAAAGAACGATAGATGAAACCAACCGGAGGCGTGAAAAACAATTAAAATATAATGTGATCAATGGCGTTATCCCTCAACAAATAATTAAAGGTTTAATGCCAAATATTATCCAGCGATTTAAACCTGAATCTGCAAAAAGTTATGTCGAATCTGAAACTACTGACATTGCTGCCGATCCGGTAATTCAATATATGGATAAGAAAGCATTACAAAAATTGATCGACAAAACACGTAAAGCCATGGAAACTGCCGCTAAGCAACTCGATTTTATAGAAGCTGCCCGTCTGCGCGACGAAATGTATTTACTGGAGAAATTGATGAAAGAAAAAAAGTAAGTTTGTGAAAATTTTGAACTCAACCATTAATAAATTCATATCGGATTGAAAACTTTTTTAATTAAATTTTTTATCCTGCCCGGAATTGGTTTTCTGATTTACTCCTGTAATAATAATTCTGATTGCCGGTTAACAGAGAACCGGACAGTAAAAATGGCCTTTGCTAAATATGTAAATAACAATCTCATCGATTCTACTGTTAATGAAATATATATTAAAAATTTGAACGATACCGTTTTTTATAAATGGGAGCCTGGTTCTAAAGTAAGTTTACCCCTTTCACAAAAAAACGATTCTTCCCTTTTTATTATTTCAACTGATTCCATTAATTTCGACACAATAATTTTTCATTATCAAACCAAATTAACCATGGTCTCTTCAGATTGTGGGTTTAACACTTCCTTTTATTCGTTAAGACTGGATAGCAACTATACCAGGCACAAAATTGATACAATTATTACTCTTCAAACTATTGTAAGCGCCGATGTGGATAAAAATTACAGGATAGTTTTAAAACCGGATCTTTCAAAAAAAAGTACCTCAACTTTTACAAGGTCTGGCTCAAAATTGAAAACAAAATTACACAATAGCTTAATTATAAGTTTAAAGTCTTCAGATAATAAATTTAAATATCAATATCAGGATTTTGAAAAATTGAATCTAACAGTAAACAAGAAGAGAAAAACTTCAGGAATCAATAAATTTTGTTCATGAAAAATTTCAAAATCATTTATATAATGTTTCTTGTAATTTGTCCTGTTCTTGGAAAAAGCCAGGAACTTAAACCTTCCAAAAGTGGTATTAGCCTTGGTTTCGATTTTTCTGGCCTTATCTATAGAATAATTCAACCTTATCAGAACAATTATGAGGGATCTATTACTGCCGGAGCATTCAAAAAAATTTATGTTACCTCCGAAGCAGGTTACCTTAGTATGAATGAAAACAAGAAAGATGAATTTAATTATTCAGCAAAAGGAAATTATTTCAGGATCGGTTTCGATTACAATTTTTATAAAAAGAAATTTGCTTCAGATAATAATGTTATTTTTTTTGGTTTACGTTATGGAAATTCATGGATGAGCCATAGTGCGGACAGCATTACCATCGTGGATAATAAATGGGGAAATTTAATCAAACAAGAATTACCGAATACTAAGGTAAATGCTCAATGGATAGAAGCCGTCGGAGGAATAAGGGTAGAAATATTTAAAAATTTCTCTATCGGATGGTCTGTCAGATTCCGAAGATTATTTAATTCAAGCGGAATGGAAAATATAAAACCGTTTCTTATTCCTGGTTATGGAAACGGCGCCGGCTTTACATCACTTGGTTTTAATTATTCTATATATTATTTGTTTCCCTGGAATTAATTTTACTTAACCAAACTGCTAAAATATTTTAATTTCATAATTTTTATCGTCTCCGACTTTTTTTAAACTTTGTTTATAACTATTTTTTTAGTGAACGTATTATTCCCTATTTCAATTTGTATAAAATAAAAACCGTTCCTGAGTTCATTTGCGCTAAGTTTAATTTGATTTCTAAGTGTACATTTTTGTTCAAAAACTTCTATACCTTGTACGGTAATAATTTTTACCGTAGCAAATTTGCCCAATAAATTTTCATCAGTTATATTAATATTTATGGTCTCCACGTTGATAGGGTTAGGAATGATATTAAAGCCCTGGTTAAATTCTTTCAACTGGTTAATGTTTGTAAAATCGTTAAGAATGGTTGTATCGCCATAAGGCGAAAGATATTTTGCAGGAATTGGTTCGATAAATAACCCGGCATTTTGCCATGCAACAGCCATATGGTCAATTCCAATTCCTGCTTTAAACAGGACTTCGAAATAATATTTATTTCCTATTGTAAGTGAAATAGGAGCCGATGTTTGCTGAGGATATTTGTTCCACTCATACTTATTGGTTTTTGAAGGTACAGAAGCTATGAGTTCCTTGTTGGCCGGGTTATCATCGATACTAATCCAAAGCTCGGCAGCATCGGCAGCAGCAATCATTAATTGGTAATTCTTATTTACCTCAGGACGCATATAACCCCTTATTCTTACGCCATACGAATCGAAAGCATTATCAGGCAATTCAAGAGAATCAAGCTTTATCCTGTTTGTTGGCGTACCGGCGAAAATTGGGCTGCTAGTTAAATTTTGTACTTCAGTACCGGGTATACCTGTATAGTAATCGGCAAAAATTTCCCTTTTTAACGTGTCCTTAGGAGTTACAACAGGTTGATTGATTTCAAGCGGAATATATTCAAAGGCATCGCAAACAATCCCATTTCCGGTGCTTAAAGAATTATGTGTACCGGTTACTTTGACTTCAATATGATGCGAACTTTCAGATAATTTTCCCGATTCATATAATATGGTATTATATTCGGCAATATCATTATAGCAATCAATAGTTGCAACCAAGGTGTCATCAATTGATATTTCTGCATTTCCCAAATCGTTTCTTTTAAAACCATCGTACCTTATTTTGGTGCCTGAAAAAGTAAATTTTGCCACTTGTCCGGTTACATTTGAATAATGATTTGTTCCCAAATATCCTGAATCTTTTAAATTTGCTGTCCATTGTGTACTGTACTTGATTGAAGAAGTTACATTATCGTCCACTTTTGTCCAGGCAGAATCTATATCTACTCCCAAATTAGGAATAACTCCGGAATATTTGTCAGTCATAGGAACACTTGTAATTTGAGCGCTTCCTGAAGTTAATCCATTGGAACTGGCGGTAATTATGATAGTGCCGGCAGTTTGAGTTGACTGGATAAATATCCCAATAATACCCGCTACTGCATTAATTGATTTTACGCCAATTAATTTACCAGGCCCTGACACTGAAAAAGTAATTAAATTACTGGCATTGGTTACAACCGCATTGCTGTCGGATTTTATATAAGCATAAGCTGTAACTATGTCTGATCCGTCTGCCACAAGGTTTCGGTGAACGCTGTCTATGGCAATGGAAATATAGCTTGGTGTAACTGGTGTATAAACTATATGCGATGCCACAACTTGCCCGTTAATTTTCGCTTTCGCCTCAATTTTGCCAGCCTGCCAGGTTAATTTTGTAAAAGTAAAAGGCGGATGTACCAAATTGGCTGTATTTGAACCTGCATCGGGCGCCTGGGATTTTATGAAAGTATTGTTTATGTATAAATCAATAGTATCGCAATTACTAAATACTTTAACCGAAGTTGAACCCGATTGCCAGGTATCGGCAATAAATACCATAGGCCCTGAATTTACATTCCCAATAATATGGTTAGGATCTCTCTGGCTTTGATAAAAATAATAAGAGTACTTTGGCAAACGCATAAGGTCAATCATACCAGCCTGGCAAATATCTGCGGCATATCCGCGGTTATAATCTTCAAATACCCATAAG
>Ga0182021_10010426_pt1 | contig 11016 bp, 8 predicted proteins | sample 612E3MmetaG_FD_120493 | JGI IMG/M metagenome (GOLD analysis project Ga0182021, IMG submission 120493) | Permafrost microbial communities from Stordalen Mire, Sweden - 612E3M metaG (Illumina Assembly) | ecosystem: Environmental > Terrestrial > Soil > Wetlands > Permafrost | place: Sweden...
GGAGTTTATGGAAATTATTTCTCACGTACATCCGATTTAAAAACTTTATGATTTCGTTTCTTCCTTTAAATTTATGTGAAGTGAAAAAATGTTTGAAGTGAACGAAGTCGATTTCGTTCAAGACACGATTATTGGAATATTTCATTAAGAGTGATGGTTTCATTCCTTCTAACTGAGAAAACTGTTTAAGCAATTCGCAGTAGTATCGCGAGATCCCGCCATGTTCCTGAAATGAAAATACCTGTCCGTCAAATACGATGTTCATTCGATATTCTCTTTTGTCAGGCTTTTTGTCCGCGCAATCGCTTCTGAGTCCAGTTTCGTACTGCTTGCCATGAATAATGATATCAGCGAAGGAATTCCTAACAGCGATAGTTTCAGCAACGTATTGAAGACGACGTTGTTCAATGAACGCCGGGTCAAGAGATGAAAACTTTTGCCATTGGTAAAGAGATGCATATCATATTTTTTTGCAATAAATCTGAGCGAATCTAAAGAAAACAAGGAAATATGCTGGCCATGAGAAAAATAGTAATATTTCCATTGGTCCGGGCTTGGTGTTCCAGTAAATATTTCAGTTGAAAATAATATTGAATCCGAGTTGGAAAACATTTTATTTATTTCTTGCAAGGGATCCGCGAAATGTTCGAAACATTCAAACGATGCGACTACCTCGATTTTTTGTGTACGCGCCGCATCATATTCGAAGCCTCTTGCAAACAGATTCTCTGTAAAAGGATCGCTCCAGTAAAAATTGAAACCATAGTCACGCATGATGCGTACGAAAAGACCATATCCGCCGCCATAATCAAGAAAGGATCCCTTCTTATCGAACATAAAAAATAGAATTGCACTTGTTCGTTTTGCAAGCAAGATATTCCTCTTTATGATACCGGTGTCTTCAGTATTGATAGGACTGAGATAGGATTCTTTCAGCCAGTACGGTTCTTCTGTCTGAATAAATCCGCAGGAAAAACACTGAAAATAATCTACATCATATTTATCAAGAATTCTTTGACGAAATATCTTTGAGGATGTTTTACTGCAAATCTTACAAATCAATGATACGACCCTTCCCATGAAAATAATATCAAATTAGAAAAAAACCATGTTCATGAAAAAACACCGATTGAAATATACTGTATTCTGAAAACGAATTACATCGCAATCGTTTTCAGATGAATCCTCGTCGAATCAATTGCCATAGCTTCTTTAACTTATGAGGATTCAAATATTTTCTCATAGTATATGTATCTGCTTGAAGACCAGGCACAACAAAGAGCGGGTGATGAACAGTATCGATTCGTAATGTTGCGCGATTGGCAAGCGTGTGGAAATTATCAATTGTATGTGTTGCATTCACATCGAACCCAATATTCGAAACAAGGTTGATGTTAGGAAGAATTGCTAATCCATTATTGATAGATACCGCATACTGCCATTGCACATCCCAGGTATCTTTTTTATTTGTGTACACAAGCTCTATATTTTTCTGCCAATACTTCTTTATGACCGGATCAGGAAATACCGTAGAAAGAAGTTTTTGCTCGAGCAACTGCGGATATGAAGAGAAATTCACATCATACTTATCCCAGGCTCTTTTCCATGTTGCCCAGCCCCATATATGATTGATTTTTGAAAAATAATAGGAACCGTCGCCATAGACCTTGCCGTCCTGTAGATTGATACCGCCTATATGCATGATTCTTTCATCATTTCTATAATACCCAAGCAATGTTTCACAGAAATGAAAAAAGGATGAGTCTGGAAGACAATCATCTTCAAGAATAATTCCTTCGGAAACATGGCTGAAAAACCAATGAATACCAGAACTCACAGCGACACGGCATCCTAAATTCTTTTCTGAAAAATTTGTCTTGAGGTCGCACTTCCAGTCGATTCTTTTAATGATTTTTCGGGTCTCTTCACATTTTTGCCGTTCGCCTATTTTGTCGGGCCGTGGTCCATCTGCTGAAATAAAAAGTTGGCGAGGCTGAATCTCACGGATTTTGTCAAACACCTTTTCAGTCGTACCCGGACGATTGAAAACGAGAAAAAGAATCGGTGTGGTGAACGGTTTATCTGTCATAGTATCATCGGTTTTTAAAAGGCACCAGAATGAAAAAATATTTTATGATTTTCCATAACGTGCTTGCCCAGAGGATCAACACATGGAATAGTTTCCATGGCCAGGGGCATGCCAGCAGAATAAAATTCGTATAGTACACCGGGTGTAGCGTGTACTTTTTTGAGAATAAATGTTTGAGAAAATTACCGAATGATGTTTCATTCTTAAAATTCATGATACCCGTTGCAGATTCATTGGCATACAGCTTGAGTCGTTCATCGATTACCAGGGCAAATCCTTTATTCTGTGCACGGACAGTGAACTCATAGTCAGAAGCATAATGGGGCAGCAGACGCGGATAAAATCCACCGATGTTTAAGAAATCTGAAACGTACAAAAACAATCCGCGTGTGGATGCACAATTAATTTTGTCGGGATTTGTTTCAAGCAAAAATTTTAATCTTTTCCAATCGGCATGAATTCCGCCGTCAAAAAGTTGTCGACTCACTTCTCCATACGCATTTGAAATCAATAATATATTTTGCCGCTCATGTAATATAGATGTTGCTGTTTGAAGATAATTTGCATCAAAGACGGCGTCATCGTTTATCATCAATACCATAGATGATGCTGGAACAGTTTGTGATTTTAACCAGAGATATCCTTGATGTAATGAACCACCCCACCACCAATCGCCATGTCCTTGGAGAATGGTTAAAAATGAAATGCGCTCTTTGACCATTTCAGCGGTTCCGTCAGTGGAACCATCGTCGATCAACAGCAAATGATAATCCTGAAAGGTTTGCTGCTGAAGACATGTAATGATTCGTTGAGTGATCTGTTTCCGATTGTGAACAGGAAGAAGTATGTAAAGTTGAGCCATATTTTTAATATTATTTGAGGAGACTATCAATTAATGGAAAAACCATCTCGACACCGATTGTATTGATATCTAAGTCGGATCTATATTGATACTTCTGAACTAATTCTGAAAAGGATAATTTAGAATTAATTAATTGCGGCGGATAAGCATATAATACTTTCACTCCAAGTTCTTTTGGATATTCTGTAAATCGCCCATAATGGTTACCGTTCGAAACAACGACAATTGGAATCTTTGAAATCGCACCAATATGAGCTAACCCTGTATCGTTAGAAATAATAATAAAAGCGTTTTGTATAATAGATATTGTTTGAACTAAACTGTTCTTACCAATGTAATTTATGATATGCTCTCTTCCGGTTATTAAACGATTTTCATGCTCAGAAATATTATCTTTAATACTGCCTACAAATATACTTTTCAGGTGATATTTGTTATGCAAATAATCAGCAACTTGGATATAATTTTGTAGGGACCATTTACGATAATTATATTGAGCAAACGGACAAATAACGGAATATTTATTGTTTATTGATATCCGTTTAAGACGAGGTAGTAATGGTTTTTGGAGCGATATGTTTGTTTGCAAAACATTTCCAAAAAACTCTTTGTTTCGATAGAATTCAAAGTAGTTATTCGGATCAATTGTAATTAATTGAGAGTAGTAACGGTTATATATCATTCGTTCTAATGAACTTGAATATAGACAATCTCCCTGCATTCCGATTTTATGAGAAGCTTTTGATGCTCTTACAACAGAGTCTTCGTTCAGCGAAATTCGAGAATAAACGGGATTGAGAACTACCTCAAAAGCCCTGTTATGAATTTCTTTTAATTTATTAAGCCTGTATGAAATATTATTGCGGAAATTTGTTGTGTTGATCCAAATAAAATCTTTGATTAAATTTTGATCGAAACTCTCTGCAATTTCTCTATAATTATTATTACAACAAAGAGTGATTGAATAACCGGCAAAGCGTTTGCTTTTCTTAATTTCTTCGATAAAGTTGCGAAATAAAATATAGTCCCCAATTCCATCAAAACGCACTAATAATAGAGTATTAGGATTTACATGCTTATTTTGTAAAGAGATCAATGATTCTATTAAAAAGTATCTTAAAGTCTTCTCGATCTCAAAAAAGCGGTTCCAAAGCTTCTTAAGAATAAAAGCTAATTTAGAACTCTTCATATTGCTATTGAGTATGTTGAATAACAAATAACGTGTCAAATGATTTTTCACCTACAGATAAATATTTTATAAAAAGAATTCATCGAAGTAACTTGAGATAATTTAATATTATCTGATAGCAGCATTCTGCTTTTTAATTATGCTTTGCTAATAACCAGCCTGACTGTTCATTGAATGATATGATTGTAAAAGACGGATCAGATTGAATATGTATATAACTTCTGAAATGTTTGATATGTAAAATATCATCAAGCATTAATAAATAAGGAACTGATGACATTTCTTTTAAAAGAATCGAGAATTCAAGAAATCCAACACCTCCTGCCGAATCTAATACTATCAATGGGTTTAGTATCACGATATTCTCGTAAAAAGTGCATAAGCATATTGTCACCTTTGTGATAAAACACCTTATTTATTTGCGCGGGATATTAAGAAGAGAGAAAAGATTCCATTTATCTTTAGCTAATATTTCTTTTGAATAAAATACTATTGGGTCGATGATATCGTCAATAAATATATTATCATAATCTTTATGGTTACGAAGATAATCATCTTGTTGAATAAAACGAAGCGCTTCTTTTATCGATATTCTGTCCCCCCAAATTGGTTTGATAAAATTAAAACGAGAGAGATTACATTTTGCTCTTTTCCAAACTTTCCAATTGGCTTCAATTGTAATAAATGAAACTGGCGGTGAATATTTTGGAAAGGATTCTGCGACAAATGTAGTTGATCTTAGTCCGTCGTATGTCCCTGATTCTATTACAATGTTTATTTTTTCTTTTTCAATAATACGATGTAATGTAGCTCGGATTTCGTTGTCATCGTGCATTGAGATAGACGCATGTTTCGATTCAGAATAAAGTCTCATCTAATATCTTCAGAAAAAGCTCTTAGTTTAAAATTAATCTTTTATCCAACCATATTTAGGTATGAATTTTGTATATATTTTGTTCGATGCTTATTAACTATCTAATTTTAGGACAATATTCTTATTATTTCATCCATATTCCGGTAGCAGTTCCAGTAAGTATCTTTTTAGCTTGCATTGGCCACAAAAAACACTGTGGTAATAAACATATGCAAGGAGCTAATATTACTCCACTTACTCCAAGTTGCAGATATTTTACAAAAATTATTGACAGTGGTATATAATACTTACAATTGCTCCCGATAAAACTTGTAGCTTTACTTTTCCTGTTCCATTAATAAAGTTGACATAAATATTACACCAACTGGTTACCAATACATAAATACCCATAGATATAGATATGCTAAGTGGAATTCTTATATCGTTGCCAATCCATATTCGATAAAATAGATTGGTGCCAAAAGACATAATAACAACAAACATTGCAGCAATAAACCATGCCTTTCTCAATGCAGTAAATGTATTCTCGTAGAAAACTTTTACGGTTTTTTTAATTTTCGCATTGTTAGAAAATCATCTACCATTTTACTCTTCATTCTCAAACGCACATAATGATGCAAGCCTAATTTCTGAAAGCGAAATAACCAGCGAATTACAGGATTCGGAAATTTTCTCTTAGTGAAAAGATGAAGGAAGCCATGCGTGTAAAAATGCAAGCCGTTCTCGTTTGCTATATATTGAAGGCTTTCTTTTGAATAAAAAGAAATATGCTGTCCATGGTCAAATTGATAATACCACCAGTCTTTTGCCGGCACAGAAGAGGGCAGTAAAAAGGTCGAAAATAATATATTATTTGAAATGGATAACATCTTTCTAATTTCAATTAGAGGATCTGCAAAATGTTCAAAGCTTTCAAAAGTTGTTAACAATTCGAAATTCGGCATAAAATTATTATATTCAAATCCTTTTGCAACTAAATTTTGTGTCATAGGATCATGCCAGTAGAAGTTAAATCCGATATCTCTCATTAATCGCGTAAAAACTCCAAAACCGCCGGCATAGTCAAGAAACACTCCATCTTTATCAAATAGAAGATAGATAAGCAGTGCTGTTGTCTTACTGAAAAAAATATTGCGCGAAAGTAACCCGGTATCTGCTGCATTTATTGAATCTTTGTACGCCTCATCAAGCCAATAAGGATCTTCAGTCTGGAGAAAACCACATTGCGGGCAATGGTAATAGCTTACTTTGTACTTGCCGAGTACCAGTGCATTGAAAACATCATCCATTTTTTGCTGACAAATCTTGCAGGTCATTGTTTTGCCCATATACCGGTTGCTGTGTTATTGATGAGTTTATAATATTGAATCGGTGCCCAAATAGATCCAATCAAAAGGCAGAAAGATGTTGCGGCCACCACGCCAGCACTTCCCCAATGTAAATATTTAACCAGGACATACGCGAGCGGTATGTTCAACATGCCTATAACAATGGAACTGTAAAGTTGAAGCCGAATTCTGCCTGTTCCATTTAAAAAGCTGGCAAATATACTATTCCAGTTGCTAATGGTTACGTACAGTGCCATCGCGAGCGATAAGGTAAATGGCACAGCGACTTTATTCCCTACCCAGAGCTGATATACTGACTGAGAGACAATCAGCATCAACACAGTTGCAGTGGAAGCGAGAATCCATATGCCGACTAATTTTCGCGTCGAATTCTTAATCCAGTCAAATTCATTTTTATGAAATGCGTCCGTGAACGCTGACCAAAAGGGGGCTACCGCAATACCGAATAACATGGACACAACACCAAAGTACTTAAAGACAATATTATAGGCCGTCACTTCGGCTGGACCTAAAAAATTTGCAATAAGAAGACTGCTAGTGGAAAAAACGATCAATGCAGTAATCTGTATAATAAAGAATTGAACGCCAATATTAGCCAGAGGCTTTGCATATTTCAATTGGATGAGATGAACCGCAGGCGCAACAGAACGATATCTTCTGGAGTAAAACCACACCGACGCTAGTGCCGGTACCAGTACCACGATAGAACTCAAAACAACACCAAAAGTTAAAAGAGAGCCTGCAGCTAATTTTGTTAGGCTGAAGACTGCTCCCAGCGAAAGAAGATTGATAGAGAGCTCTATCATTCCAGCGCGACCCGGTTCTTGATCTGCAGTGAGGATGGTGCCAATCAAACTGAAAACAAATCGCATGCAAAAGGAGACAACAACAATGAGAACAAGGAGATTAAGATCCTGTACAGGAATAGTATAGGCGTGGAGAATCTTTTGCCAATCTAAAAAGTGATTTATTCCGCAAAAAATAACTAGTCCACAACTGACAATCAGGAAAACGAGGAAATACGTTGTGCTGACATATATTCGTGCGAGATGTGTATTTCCAATAGCGAGTGCTTCAGCAAATCTATTGCGCAATCCGTTGCCGAGGCCGACATCAAAGTACACTATCCATCCAACAATAGAGCTGAGAGTCAGCCAAACGCCGTACTCGGTAGGACTCAAGATGTTGAGTGTGAGAGGGACGATGAGAAGTCCTGAAAAAATACTCACTACTTTCATTATTCCAAGAAGAACAATATTCTTTTTAACTTTGACTGTCCGCTCGCTTCCGGAATAAAAATACGTTATTCCTTTTCGCCGTAGTCTGCCAATGAAGGAAAATGCATCGACCAAGATCAGTGATGTGAATTTCATGAAAGAGCGAATAAGATTACTCGTGGGAAAATATTCGGATGCAAAAACCCACCACAGCAACAATTCTTCCAATGGTCAATTTCTAAACTATCATTGAATGAACTCTGTCGCCCGGGTTTCGATGCGGCACAATCGATTGCTAGGGTGAAGTTCTTCATGGTCCATCGTATTGCAGAATTACGCTGTGATTGCACCCTTTGCTCGTTTCAACAAGAACTGGCGAATCAGATACAATATGATACCGCCAAGAATTATAAGGTTCGTTATGAGGCTTATTGTCTTTCCTAATGTGAATGTTGCAGGCTCAAATTTCATCAGTAATGTATGTGAACCCTGCGGAATGATTACCCCGCGGAATAAATAATTGAGTCTATAAATTTCTGTTTCTTTTCCATTAATATATGCTTTCCATCCTTTTGGATAGTACGTATCGCTGATGAATAACAGATTGTTGCCGGTTGCCGTGACTTTGATTTCAATATCCTGTGAACCATACCTCACAAGTGATGCCTCAGCTCCAATGTGTGGAGGATCAATCGTCTTCGGTGTGAACTCTCCAACATATGCCACATCTCTTGGGTCAAATGACATGGAAGCCATTTTGCGTAACGTCGTAATTCCATCTGCAACTTCGCATTGTCGCACGAAAAATATATGCGGCAGTGCATAGCGAAATGCATACACGAGCATATCATTTCCCTGGTACACCGGGACAAGCCACTTACTTGTATCGGGTCTATTGGTGAGAATATATTTCACATTCATAAGCTGCCATACCAACGGGTTTTCTATTCCAGCCACATCTACTACATCCTGATACGTTCGCATCTTTGCACCATGGTACCCGTAAGCGCTGTATAGTCCAAAGTAGGCAAGCGAATTTTCATACACCGGCTGGCCGTTGATAAGTTTCAGAACACGAAACTGCGTCGTATCCCGCTGGAGAATTTTAACATATTCCGGTGTCGCGAAATATTGATTCGTCTCTTGTCTAGTCTTTGGCTCAGAAGTTTTTCCATCCACCCGCCAGAGGTCGACGAGAACGACCACAATAATAATACCATACAACGATGATTGTTTTAATTTTCCTTTTTGATAGAACCGTATTGCTCCGAAGAGAACGAGCATATAGATAAAGAAGACAATGATATCCGTATGAACTTCCGAGTATATGAAATCAAATAACATACCGGTCACATAAGGGTTCAATTGTTGTCCAAACCAATGAGATAAAGATCTTCCGACTTCTTCTACAGGGAAGAAAGAGGAGTAAATATCTTTGATCGCATCCTTAAAGATTAAGGTCAAGACTAATCCGCCGGCAAGACTGAACAGAACATATTTCCACATCTTTTCTTTTTTTGGATCCATCCCTTTTTTAGTGACGGGAAGAAAAGACACAATTCCATATCCCGCAAGTATGGGCGTGAAAAATTGGGCCAGCATAAGAATAATAACAGGCACACGGAATTTATTGAACATCGGGAAATAGCGATACATCAGATCGTAGACGAGAGAAAGTTCTTTCCCGAACGAAATAAATAAAGCGAGAAGAACCATGAATGTCATGTATTGAACAAAGGGCTCTTTTCTGAATCTGTAAAATCCAATCATTGCCAAGACGAGGACAACGACGCCCATATATTGCGGACCATCAATTAACGGTTGCCTGCCCAAATAAAGATCAAACCGTGCAGGTTGATTTTGTGTCAGTGGACCTTGGTATTGCTGTGGGCCAAAACCGTACCATGAAGGAAAGAAAAAGGTCATCACTTCTCCGGGACTAAAAGACCATTGTGTTGCGTACTCGTAATCAAGTCCGCCGGCAACTGTTTTACCCTGTGCCTCTGGAGTACTATTTTGAATGGGATTCGTTCCACGCATTGAATAAGCATTATATTCCAATGTAGAAAGGTGCAAATCTGCTCCCATAAGAAATGCAATACCAGTCGCTACAACGAGCGTACAACAGCTAATCACAACACCGCGCCAAGCTTCTTTTTTAATGAGTGCCCGGACGAAGAAAAAGATATAATAAATTCCTAATGAGAGATAAATGTAAAAAATGTACTGCACGTGTCCTGGTTCAATCAAGAGTCGGATCAGAACGGGAAGGAGAAGAGCGAGGAGTAATTCAAATTTAATTCGCAAACGATCAACAACAAAAAAGATATAGGGAAACAACGCAAGCACAGCGAGCTTTGTAACATGCCACATCATAATGAGCAATGCCACATACGTCGCGTACATCGCCATGAGCGCAACGATCAGTGCCACCATTTTATTCTTGAGCAGATGGTACACAAAGAGGTACACACCGGTTCCAAAGACGAGGTAATAGATCAGCCACGATCCGGAAGTGCGTTCATTGAGAAAAATAAAAGAAACGGTGGGCTTCACAACGCTTTCCCACAACGTTATGGAGAGATCGTACACTCGGGCGACAGGATACGTCATACTTGCAAAACCAGGCATGCCGCCAAAAATGTACGGGTTCCAGAGAGGAATAATTCCTTTCGCCTCAGAGACGGTTCGAAATGTATCCCAGCTGTGAGCGGCAATAGAATCAACAGATTGATAGGTTTTATCATCAAATACCAAGGCATGGAAGAAGACGAGAATGCTCACATAGATGCATGCAAGGGCTGCTGCATGCTGGTATTTTAATGGTATAATAAATTCTCCCGTTGCAGATGATTGAGTAGTTCGATCCTGGTCTTTTATTTGTTTAGCCATAAAATTATAATTTGGTGATAGATAGAAAGATATTTACTTGGAACTACTTGATGATAACGAGAATTGCTTTCACATTCAATTAACTCTTCATTTCAAGCAGCATCATACTTTTTTTGCCAGTACATTCAGACCTGTTCCCGCTTTATTATCAGCGTTGTAGTCTAACCACATCATCGGGAGAATGAGTGGTAAAGCAAGTATGTAGTAGAGTGGAAGAATAATGAAAAATATCTTTGAGACATGGAGCATTTGCATAGGATATTTAATTCCGAGGTTCCAGTATCGATCACCCCATGAACCATAGGTGTACCGAATGGATTCTACCGTGAATCCCGCCGATTGCAATTTCTTCTGAATCTCTTCCGCCCCGTAGCCATTCCGGGCATGCTCACCGATGAAACTTACTTCTTCATCGGAATGAGCGTCTGATCCGCCTAAATTTGACGGTGTGTTGATGAGCAGTGTTCCGCCGAATTTTAGTGCGCGGAAGAAATTGCGAAAAACACCAATATCGTCAGGGATATGTTCCATGACGTCGACAGAA
>Ga0182021_10010427_pt1 | contig 11015 bp, 13 predicted proteins | sample 612E3MmetaG_FD_120493 | JGI IMG/M metagenome (GOLD analysis project Ga0182021, IMG submission 120493) | Permafrost microbial communities from Stordalen Mire, Sweden - 612E3M metaG (Illumina Assembly) | ecosystem: Environmental > Terrestrial > Soil > Wetlands > Permafrost | place: Sweden...
CCCCAAAACCATTGCCGCCACCGCGGCCGCCGAAGCTACTGGCGATCAGGAAGGGCAGGAACAGCCCGCCGCCGCGTCCCCGGCGCGAACCGATCCACATGAAGATGCCGAAAATCAGGAAGGTGATCAGGATCGAACCGATCGAGCCATGGCCCTCGGGCTGTTGCTCCCGGACGGGACGCAGGGACATGGTCGATGGATCATCGCCCAACGTCACCAGGATCTGCTCGGCGCCGGCGACGATGCCGCCCTCCATGTCGCCCTGGCGGAACCGGGGGACGATGACGCGATTGATGATCGTGACGCTCGCCGCGTCGGTCAGGTCGCCTTCCAGCCCATAGCCGACCTCGATCCGCACTTTCCGCTCGGCGGGTACGACCAGCAGGATGGCACCGGTATTCTTGCCCTTCTGGCCGATCCCCCACGCGCGCCCGAGCTGATAGCCGTAATCCTCGATCGGATGGCCGGCCAGCGTCTTGACGATCGCGACCACCACCTGCTGCCCGGTTCGCTGTTCATGAGTCGCCAATTCAGCGGTCAATCGCGCCTCGACCGCCGGCGACAGCACCCCGACATCGTCGACGACGCGACCGGTCAGCGCCGGAAACGCGATCGAATCGGCGGCCCGAGCGCCTGTGGCGGCGGCGATCAGCAGCGCCGCCGCGAACAGCAGGGAACGGATCAAAATTTGACCTTGGGCGCGGTCTGCGCCTCTTGGGCTATGGAGAAAGTCTCCTTCACCTTGGCGTCCGGATAGAGCATTCCGGCGATCCAGCGGCCCGGAATGGTGCGCAGCTGCGTGTTATAGGCCTGGACCGCCGCGATATAATCGCGCCGGGCCACCGTGATCCGGTTCTCGGTTCCTTCAAGCTGCGATTGCAGCGCCAGGAAGTTCTGATTGGACTTGAGGTCGGGGTAGCGCTCCGACACCGCCAGCAGGCGGGAAAGCGCGCCGCCCACCTGGGCCTGGTTCTGCTCGAACTGCTTGAAGGCTTCCGGGTTGTTGAGGATATCGGCCGGAAGCGTCATCTGGGTCGCCTTGGCCCGCGCCTCGGTGACCTGGACCAGCGTGTCCTGTTCCTGCTTGGCGTAGCCCTTCACGGTTTCGACCAGATTGGGGATAAGGTCGGTGCGCCGCTGATACTGGTTCAGCACCTCGCTCCACGACGCCTTCACCTGCTCGTCGAGCCTGGGCACCTCATTGACGCCGCAGGCGGAAAGCCCGATGGCCAGAACAAGGCCTAAAAAAGTCGCGCGAATTCCTGAAATTGGCAGGCGCATCTTAAAAACCCCTCGCATTTCGTCCGTTCGACTTTTCGCTAGCGCGCGCCCATCCGGGCGATGACAGCGGTCGTGCTGTGTCCGGGCTCGAGCTTGGCGCGCAGCACATTTCCACCATAGGACATCACGAACTCGGCGCCGACGATCTGCTCGATGTCGTAATCCGCGCCCTTGACCAGAACATCGGGGCGAATCTCCTCGATCAGCCGCATCGGCGTATCTTCATGAAAGATGGATATCGCATCGACATCGGCAATGGCCGACAACACTTCGGCGCGGGACGCCTCGTTCTGGACCGGACGGGTCGGCCCCTTGAGACGCTCGACCGAGGCGTCGCTGTTGAGGCCGACGACCAGCCTGTCGCAAGCCGCCCGGGCCTGGCGAATCAGCGAAAGGTGGCCTGGATGCAACAGGTCGAAACAGCCGTTGGTAAAGCCAACCCTGAGACCGCGGCGGCGCCAGCGCTCGATCTGGTCGATCAGCGCCGCCCCCGTCTTCAACTTGCTGCCGAACTGTCCCACCTCGTCCGCGGCGCCGCGCAGCTCATCGCCGGAGGCCGACGCCGTGCCGATCTTGCCGACGACGATAGACGCCGCGAGGTTGGCGATCCGGGCCGCCATGGGCAGATCGGCGCCGGTGGCCAATGCCAGCGCCAAAGTCGCGACAACCGTATCGCCGGCGCCGGACACGTCGAACACCTCCCGCGCCTGGGCGCGGACATGCACGGGCACCGCGTTCATGCGAACGACCGATAACCCCTCGGCGCCACGGGTCACGACCATCGCGCCGATGCCGGATTTCGCCAGCACGCCGCGCGCCGCCTCCTCCACCTTGGAATCGCCGACGCTGGAAAATCCCGCCGCCTCGGCCAATTCCTTGAGGTTGGGCGTCACCACCGTCGCGCCGCGATAGCGCGCATAGTCGGCCCCCTTGGGATCGACCACGACCGGGATACCCTGCGCGCTGGCGCTGGCGATCGCGGCCAGCAGGATCCGGTTGGTAAGGACCCCCTTGCCATAATCCGACAGGATCAGCGCGCCGATCCCGTGCAGGCGGCGTTCGATCTCATCGAGAATTCGCTCCTCAATTTTCGGGCTGATCGGTCGATTGAGTTCGTAGTCAGCCCGCAGCAATTGCTGCCCGCCGGCAATGAAACGCGCCTTGACCGCGGTCGGTCTGCCGGGATCATGCACGAATCCCATATCGGCGGAGGGTGACAGCAGGCTTGCGAGGTGTTCGGCTTCGGCGTCTTCGCCCACGACCGCGACGAGACGCGCCTCCCCGCCCAGGGCCCGGATATTGGCGACGACATTGCCGACGCCACCCGGCATCACGGTCTCGCGCTCGACCGCGAGGACAGGAATCGGCGCCTCCGGAGAGATCCGCTCCACCCGGCCGGTTACGAACCGATCGAGCATCAAATCGCCCACGGCGAGTACGGAACTCCCCGCCGCGCGACTCAGCATCGCGTCGACGGCGGCGCTTAGACCCGCCACGGACTCTGAACGGCCGGACATCGACTTCGGATCAGGCGCGCGGAGCGTGCTTGGCCAGAATCCGCTGCAGCGTCCGGCGGTGCATCTTCAGTCTGCGCGCGGTTTCCGAGACGTTGCGGCCGCATTGTTCGAACACGCGCTGAATATGCTCCCAGCGGACGCGATCGGCCGGCATCGGATTCTCGGGCGGCGGCGGCAGAGTAGCGCGGAGCGGATCGTTTCTCAGCGCGGCCTCGACCGCGTCCGCGTCCGCCGGCTTGGACAAATAGTCCAGCGCGCCAGCCTTCACAGCGGCCACGGCCGTGGCGATATTGCCATACGCCGTCAGCATGACGATGCGGCATTCCGGGCGCGCCTCGCGGAGCGCCGCCACGATATCGAGGCCGCTGCCGTCGGCGAGCCGGAGATCGAGAACGGCGTGCGTCGGTTTGAGGCGCTGCGCCAAGGCCGCGCCTTCCACGATGCCACTGGCGGTTTCGACATGGAATCCGCGGCGCTCCATGGCGCGGGCGAGACGCAACCGAAACGGTTCGTCGTCATCGACGATCAGGAGCCGATTGGAGTCCGGTAATGCGGCAGGCTGCCGCTCAGTGCCTAAATCCTGCATTTTACAATCCCCTGACTCGGGCCCCTGACCGGGCCCCCTGACTCGGCATTTCACATCCCGCGTCAATAATACCTATCATAGAGCAAGCGCCGAGCGAGGCCATATGATCTTCACGGCGGCTCCCGGCAACGCACCTTCCAGCGCGTTGGCGAATGTCAATTCGGCTCCGGTTCTTTCGAGCAAGGTCTGGGCGATGAAAATCCCCAGGCCCAGATGCTCGTGCTCCTGGTTTCGTTGCGACAGATACGGCTCCCCCAGCCGGCCGAGCAGGCCTGGCGAAAACCCCGGCCCATCGTCGCTGACCGTAAGCTGGATTTGATGTGCGTCGCTTTCCGCCTGCACCAGAACCACGCTGACCGCGAACTGCATCGCGTTCTGCAGAATGTTGCCGAGACCATGCATGATTTCGGGAGTGCGACGGAGAATCGGCGGTTCGACTCCGGACGCGACCTTGGCGCGGATCTCAAGGCGAATGCCCGCCACCCGGTGCGCGGCGGCGGCGGCATCGACGAGCTGGTCAATCGGGAGACGGTCGAACGGCGATTCCTCGGCATCCTCGGGCTTGCGCGCCAGCTCGGCCAGAATCTTCCGGCAGCGCTCGCATTGGCTTTGGATCAGCGCCACATCCTCGGCGAAGGGGCTATCGGCCGGCAGATCGCGGGCCAACTCCTTGGCGACGACCGTGATCGTCGAGAGCGGCGTTCCAAGCTCATGCGCCGCCGCCGCCGCCAAAGTGCCGAGCGCGGTCAATCGCTGCTCCCGCGCCAAGGTCAACTGCGTTTCGGACAGAGCCTCCGAAATCCGTCGCGCCTCGCCCGAGACGCTCCAATTGTAGATGGCGATGAAGCCGCAGGCCAAGGTCAGCGCGATCCACACGCCGACGCGATATAATTCCGGCAGACGGGGCGACCCGTCGCCCCGCCAGGGCAGGTCGAACGGCGAGAGGGACAGCGCGATCAGGCAAAGGATCGCGAGCAGCGTCAGGATGAAGGCGTGATCCCGGCCAAGGACCGCGGCGGCCACAGCGATCGGACCCAGCACCAGCACGGCGAACGGGTTGGCGAGACCGCCGGTCAAAAACAGCAGAGCCGAAAGTTGCAGAATATCGAACGCCAGGTAACGGGCCGCGGCGCGATCGGAGAGCGCCCGCCCCCGGCGCGCCAGCGCGCCAAACAGATTGACGCCCAAGGCCAGCGCGATGATGGCGAGCAGGGCGGTGAGCGGCATCGGAAAGCCAAACCCGAAGCCGACGATCACCACCGTCACGAGTTGCCCGACAATCACGATCCAGCGCACGAAAACGAGCGTTCGCAGGCTGACCCGCCCCACCGGCCTTTGATTGTCTCCGACCCCGGCGGGTCCCGAACTGGAAGCGACAGAAGCGATCATGGAGGCACCCTAGCCGTTCGGACTGATTCTCGCCATTGAGTCAAATCAAATTCCGGTCAGTCCAGCAGGCGGCAGGCGTCTTCCAGGACCGATACGGCGTTGATCCCGCCCAACGGCGTTTCGAACGCGTCCTGCAGGATCGATTCCAGCGGCAACGAGGATGAAATGGCCATTCCGCGAGGCCGGTTCGTGGCCGAGCGGCAATGGTCGAGCGCATCCGGTCGCAAACGAACCGCGACCGAAGCCGCCGCGTGCGCCGCCGGGCCGTCGAGGATCACCGGAACCCCTGCGTAGCGCGCCGCGACGATCGCGCCCAGCATCGCCGCGATATCGGGGCCGCCAAGGGCCGCGAGCACGTCCAACGGGTCGGTGGTCGCGCGATGCCGGGTCAGAGCGGCGACGACGCGCGCCGCGCACTCGTCCGCGCGCGGCGCAGCCTCGGGAAACAGGGCCGCGTCGACGGCGGAAGCCGCGAGGTCCCCACCCCGCCCCAGGGCGGCGATCACCAGCACATCGACGCCTTCCTCGACCGAGGTCATGCCGTAGAACGTGGCCAGCGCCGCCTCGGCCTCGTTCATCGCCGCTTCGACCCGAGAATCGCGCGTCGGCTGCTCGACCGCCAGTTCGTAGAGCTTGAGTTCCCCGCCGATCCCCTCGATCAGGCGATGGGCTTCGCCGTCACCCGAAAGCATGGAAGCAATTTCGGCCGCCACGGCGTCGGCCCCACCGAACGGCAGGTCGGCGGCGATGCCATGCGTAGCGGCGAAAATCGCCACGCGGGGTCGGATGATCCGGGGGGACGGCCTGCGTTGAACCCCCGCCAGCCAGGCGGCGATCCGCGCGATCGGGGAAGGCTCCGCGCCCGCCCGGGCCTGGAGCCGCGAGGCCGCGGCCTCCGCGATCGCCGCGTCGCATTCGGGTAGGAACCGAAGGGTGTTACGAATTTCATCGAAAATAGCGTTGGGCATAGCCATATCTACGGTTCCAGGACGCGGCCGCTCCCGGACGCAGGCGCAAAAGGCGCCAAGCGTCGGCGGGCGGCGATCGTCTTAATAGGATTAATCATTGCAAGCATGGAAGGCTTGCAGGCGGCGACTTGACCCCGGGGGGTGAACCGAGGAAGGTCGACGGCCACGCAAGAAAATCAATGCTCAGGACTTCCATCGAGATGAGGGTGTCGTGCTGTATCAATTATACGAGCTGAACCGCAACGCCGCTCAGCCTTTGAATTTCTTCGCCCAGGCGCTGCAGTCCGCCCTGAAGAACCCGTTCATGCCGGGCGGGACGTCCAATTTCGGGCGTCTGCTCGGCGCGACGGCCGAAATGCTCGAACGCGGCACGCGGCGCTTCGGCAAGCCTGAGTTCGGACTCGACGAGACGCAAATCGGCGGCGAGACGGTGGCGGTCAGCGAAGAGATCGTGCTGTCCAAGCCGTTCTGCCATCTGCGCCATTTCGCGCGCGCCATAGACCGCGACGACCCCCGGGTCCTTTTGGTCGCGCCTTTGTCCGGTCACCATGCGACCTTGCTGCGCGGGACGGTGCAGGCGCTGCTGCCGCACCATGACTGCTACATCGCCGACTGGATCGACGCCAAGCTGGTGCCGCTGTCGGCGGGACGGTTCGGATTCGACAGCTATGTCGACTACGTGATCGAATTCCTGCGTTTCCTCGGGCCCAACACCCACGTCATCGCAGTCTGCCAGCCGGCGGTTCCGGTCATGGCCGCCGTCTCGTTGATGGCGGCGGGCGGCGATCCGGCCCAGCCGCCGACAATGACCCTGATGGGCGGGCCGATCGACACGCGGGCCGCGTCCACCGCGGTGACCCAATTGGCCGAAAGCCGCCCGATTTCCTGGTTCGAGCATACCGTCGTCCACACCGTGCCGTTCACCTATCCGGGCGCGATGCGGCGGGTTTATCCCGGTTTCCTGCAGTTGACGGGATTCATGCAGATGAATCTCGATCGGCACGTCAATGCCCATGTCACCTTGTTCAACCATATGATCCAGGGCGACGGCGAAGGCGCCGCCGCGACCAAGCGCTTCTACGACGAATATATGGCCGTGCTCGATCTCGCCTCCGAGTTCTACCTGCAGACGGTCGAATGGGTCTTCCAGAAGCACCTGCTGCCGCGCGGGCTGATGCGGATTCACGGCGAGCTGGTGGAGCCGAAGGCGATCAGGAAGACCGCCCTGCTGACGGTCGAGGGCGAACTCGACGATATTTCGGCCCCCGGCCAGACTCTGGCGGCGCATACGCTCTGCAGCGGGCTAAGGCCGATCCAGAGGGCCAATCATCTTCAAACACGCGTCGGCCATTACGGCATCTTCAACGGGCGGCGCTGGCGCGAGGAAATCATGCCGGTCGTGCGCAACTGGATCCGGCAGAATGACAAAGGCCACGCGGATGTTCCGGTGGGCGACCTGGTTCCCGCCGAAGCGCCGCCCCGCGCGGCCTGAAGCCCCGCCCCCCTCGGCCGTTCGGATGTTGCGGGACAAAAGCTCGGTCGAGGCGCTCGAGCCGCCGTTTCCGCTTGCCATTCCGCTGGAGCTTCACCGCAGCCATCGCGCACGACGGCTCAGCCTGAGGGTGGATGTCGCGCGTGGCCGGGCCGTCCTGGTTGCGCCACACGCGGTGGCGCGGCGCGTTGTGCTCGATTTTCTGAGGCGACAGGAAGGCTGGCTACAGACCAGGGTCGGGCATTTGCCGGCGGCGCACCCATTCGTCGACGGCGCGATCGTGCCGGTGCTGGGCGTGCCCCATCTGGTGCGCGGCGATGCGAGCCGTTTGCGCGGGATCGTGAGCCGGTGCGACAGCATACTGATCGTTCCCGGCGCGCCCGAGCATCTGGCGCGACGCCTGACCGACTATCTGAAAGCCGAGGCCAAGCGGGAGATCGCGGCGCGCGCCCGCGCGAAAGCGGACCGGGTCGGCCGGCCGATCGCGGCGGTTACGCTACGCGACACCCGCTCCCGCTGGGGCAGTTGCAACAGCGCCGGCCGCCTCGGTTTTTCCTGGCGGCTGGTTTTCGCGCCGGAGTTCGTTCTCGACTATGTCGTGGCGCACGAGGTCGCGCATCTGGTCGAGATGAATCACGGTCCGCGGTTCTGGCGGCATTGCGCGGAACTGACCGACGCCGACCCCAAGGCGGCGCGGGCCTGGCTGAAGCGGCACGGCCCGGGGCTGCATGCCTATGGCTGAGGGTGAAACCTTTAAATTGGGGTCAGAGTCAATTTTTTTCCACTACCCTGCGCCACGACCTTGTGCGGACGGCCCTTTGGCAGAGGCTCGACCCGCCGCCCCAGCGCATCGCCGATCCGACGCTTGAAGTTTTCGTCACCGAGCGCCCAACCGCCGTTCGTCGCCTTCCGCAAGTCCTCGACGAAACCCTCATCGGGCGCGGCGTCGAACAGCGCGCGGTAGGATGCCTGACGCAGCGCCGCCGTCGCGCCCAGCTGGTCATAAAGCTCATGCCCGGCGACAAGCGGATCGGCCGCGCCCTCGGCATGGGCGCGATAGCTCGACCAGCGATAATCGCCCGGGCGCGAGACCATCCCGGCGCGTACGGGGTTCAGCTCGATGTAACGGCAACAGGCGAGGAAGTAGGCCTCGCTGTCGATCGGCGCGGCGCGATAACGTCCTTCCCACAAGGTTCCAGTCCGCTGATAGGTTTCGTTAAAATAGCGAACATAGCGGCGCCCGAGTGATTGCAGCGCGCGCGGCAGGCCGTCGGGGCGGCTGGGCGTCACCAGCAGATGCACGTGATTGGTCATCAGGACATAGACGTGGACCGCGCAGCCATGTTCGTCCGCCGCCGCGGCCAGCCAATCGCGATATCGCGCGTAGTCCGCGCCGGCGAAGAAGATCGGCGCGCGATTGTTGCCGCGCTGGATCACGTGCAGGGGCTGACCCGGCAGGAAATAGCGACCTAGTCGCGCCATCAGAGCGTCCCCCTCGATGCGGCAGGCCGTTCTTGTAGCCTAGGGAGGCAGAGAAATCAACTCTGACCCCATTTCAGGGTGACGAGGCTTAGAGCTCCCGGAAGCGGGCGCGCAGAACCTCGTCCGGGGAGGTGACGCGGCGCTCCATGCGGGCGAGGCGGTCGTCGAGCGCGCGGAAGCGCCGGGACAGACCGGAGACGGTGTCGGCGGGGCGGCGGGACACCGACCGCCAGAAGGCCTCGTCGTCGGAGTCGCGGTAGAGATGCGCCGGCTTGGTCTGCAGCAACACCGCCAGCACGACGTAACCGACCAGGACCGGGCCGAAGAAGCCGAAGACCGACAGCAGGATCAGAGCGAGGCGAACGCCGCCGACCTTGACGCCGAAATAGTCGGCCAAGCCGGCGCAGACACCCGCGATCTTGCCGCGACTGGGGTCACGGTACAGTCCTCCGGGGCCCGGCCCGAAGGGCGCGCGGCCAGCCTGGTCTTGATTCTGGTGGTCCCGTTTTCCGGTCATAGCGCGAACTTTCGTTCAGTTTCGGCCGACATCACGGCCCGTTCGAGATTGGCGACCCGGGCTTCCAGCCGCTGGATGGCCTGGCGCATTTCATTTGCCAGGTCCTGGTTGCCGGCGCCGCGCATGGCGAACTCGGCATTGGTCCGGTGCCACTTCGTGACATACGCGCCGACGATCGCTGTCATCGGAATCAGGATCCAGACGGTTTCCCAGAACACGGATCAGTACTCCCGGCGCCAACGGCGGCGATATGAGCCGGAGTCGATCAGCACGGGGCGGGCCGGCATCATGACGGCGAGCACGGCGTAGAGGATCGCGGCCAGGACCGGGGTCCACATCACGGCGAGCAGGACGAAGACGACGCGCACGACGCCGATCCCGAGGCCGAAGCGCTCCGCCAGACCGGCGGCGACGCCGGCGATCCAGCCATGGGAGGGGTCGCGAAACAAACCGCAGCGATAGATCATCATAGCCTCCGATCACACAGTTTCGTCTTAGAGGGGCTTGGCTTACAGAGTCTTCCGGGGCTGCTCGGGGCCGAGCACGCGCTCGAGATTGTCGAGCCGCTCTTCCATGCGCCGCGCCGCATCCCACAGATCCGTCAGCAGTTTCTCGTCCTGGGCAGCAAGCCCCTTGGAATTCCGCCACCGCGAGACGTAGTGGAAGACGATCCACATCGGCAGAACGAACGCGACGAAGACGAGGGCGATCGCGTTGAAATCGATATCTGACATAGCGGTTTCCCCACCGTGTTCATTGAGACAGTATCATTCACTCGGCGGGTTTGGGCGACAGTTTTTCCTTCATGCGCGCCAATTCCTCGTCGACGGCATGATCGATCTGCAACGCCCCGATCTCATCGGCGAGATTGGGCGCGCGGCCATGGTCGAAGACCTCGACCTTGCCTTCGAGGTGGTCGAGCGAGCGCTCCATCGCCTCCATGCGGCCCAACGCGCCGACCAGGCGATTGTCGTAGGTGGCGCGGCGCGCCTGGAGACGCGAGGTCGCGGTCTTGTGGCGGGAGATCATCAGGGCCTCACGCTTGCGCGCATCGTCGAGCTTGGTCTGAAGCCGGGCGATATCCTCGCCCTGGCGTTCCAGCCCCTCGTTGATGTCGGCGAGGTGCTTGGCCTCGGCGGCGACCGATTCGGCGACGCGGGTCTTGGCGACCAAGGCGGCGCGGGCCAGGTCCTCGCGCCCCTTGGCGATGGCGAGTTCCGCTTTGGCCTGCCAGTCGTCGCGCTCGGCGGTGAGCCGGGCGATCTGGCGTTCGGCCTCCTTGCGGTCGGCGATGATGCGGACCGCGTCGGACCGGACCTCGACCAGCGTGTCCTCCATCTCCTGGATGATGAGGCGGATGATCTTTTCCGGCTCCTCGGCCTTGTCGAGAAGGGAATTGATGTTCGAGTTCACGATGTCGCTCAGACGGGAGAAAATGCCCATGGCTGAATTCCTAAAAAGGGACTACGGCGGCATCAATGCATGGCCCATGCCAAATGCGGCGCGGGAGGCGGATTTCTGATTCACCGGAACAGAACCAAGACCGGGAGCACTTGCTCTGCTCCCTGCATCACCCCCACCCAACCCTCCCCCATCGAGGGGGAGGGACATGAAAAATCAGTAGCTTAAGAAGCCCTCCCCCTCGATGGGGGAGGGTTGGGTGGGGGTGATCGCGAAGAGGTGCCCCCGGCAGGAACATGAACAGTCGGATGGCTATGGATGGCCGGATCAAGTCCGGCCATGACGCAATGGAGGGAGGATATGACATTTTTCCTCATCGTCG
>Ga0182021_10010428_pt1 | contig 11015 bp, 11 predicted proteins | sample 612E3MmetaG_FD_120493 | JGI IMG/M metagenome (GOLD analysis project Ga0182021, IMG submission 120493) | Permafrost microbial communities from Stordalen Mire, Sweden - 612E3M metaG (Illumina Assembly) | ecosystem: Environmental > Terrestrial > Soil > Wetlands > Permafrost | place: Sweden...
CAGGCACTGCAGCACGATGTTGGCGCAAAATGCGGAGACGGTGACCAGCACGACATAGCCGGGGCGCGACAGCGCCACCGCCGTGACGCCGTCCATGATGGCGAGCGCGAACATCACCAGCGTCGCCACCGAGGCGCCGTCGAGCATGCGCGCATTTGCAGCTAGCGTCCGCCGCGGCACCATGCGCCGAAGCAGAAGCGCCGCGGCGAACGCGCCGCCCACCATCAGCGCAAGGCGCAGCATGAAGGTGGGCAGATCGATGTCGATCCGCAGGCCCAGCAGCGCGAGCGCCACCGTCGGCAGAGAGAACGGGATCAAGGCGGTGGTGGCGACGATGACGACCACCGCGAGAGCGGCGTCCAGCCCGAGGATCAGGCTGATCGCCGCACAGGAGACGATGGGTGAGGCGGCCGCCATCAGCGTCAGCCCCTGCACCAGGGCCGGCGGCAGGCTGAACGCCTGCAGCGCGAGCCACATCGCCACCGGAGAGACCAGCAGCAGCCCGGCCGTGATCAGCGCCACCAGGCCGGGGCGCCGCGCATAGGCCACGAGCGCGCCCCAGTCGAGCCGCACCAGCGCGATGATCAGCGGAATCAGCAGGCCGGGAATCAGCATCGGGCGGGCAAGCGCGGCGAGCGGCGGCGCGAGCAGGCCGAGCAGCACGCCGCCGGCCAGGAACAGCGTGGCGTGTTGCCCGAGAAAATCGAAAACGCGATGCAGCGCGCGCATCAGATGGGCACGCCCGCCCTAGGAACCGGCCGGCTTGAACGCCTGCACAAGGCTCTGCCCGAGACGGTACAAAGCGTGGTTGGCGGCGGCGACGACGCCGCCCATAGTGAGAAAACCGTGCGCCATGCCCTCGAAGCATTCGTACAGCACCGGCACGCCAGCGGCGACCAGACGGTCGGAATAGGCGCGGCCCTCGTCCACCAGCGGATCGTAGCCGGCGGTGATGATGTGCGCCGGCGGCAGGCGCGAGACATCCGCGGCACGGATCGGGGACGCGCGCCAATCGTCGTAGTCCCCGGGCGCGAGGTAATTGTCGCGGAACCACAGCATGTTGTTGCGCGTGAGCAGATAGCCATCACCAAACCTGGTGTGCGAAGCCGTATCCATGCGCTGGTCGGTCGCGGGATACACCAGCGCCTGGAACGCCAGGGGCGGCCCGCCCGCGTCGCGCAGCGCGATCGCCACCACCGTGGCCAGGTTGCCGCCGGCGCTATCCCCGCCCACCGCGATGCGCGCGGCATCGATGCCGAGCGCGGCGGCCTGCCCGGCCACCCAGCGCGTCGCAGCGATGCTGTCGTCCACCGCGGCGGGAAATTTGTGCTCCGGCCCCATGCGGTAATCGACCGCAATCACCGCGCAGCGCGCCTTGTTCGCCAGCGTGCGGCAGACGACGTCGTGCGTATCCAGATCGCCTATGGTCCAGCCGCCGCCATGAAAATACACCAGCACCGGCAGCGGCACCCCCGCCGCCGTGCCCAGGCCGCGATACAGGCGCAGGGGAATCGGCCCTGCGGGCCCGCTCGCGGCGAGGTCGCGCACCGCTTCGACTTCGGGGGCGGGCGGGCTGAAGAACTTGCGCGTCTCCTTGTACAGCCGGCGCGCCTCCGGCGCGCTCACCGTGCAGAACGGCGGCAAGGCGGAATTGGCTACCCGCTCGATCACCCCCTGCATTTGCGGATCGACTGGCATGGCTACCCTTTCATGTAGACGTTGGCGGCTCAGGCCGCGACCGCCGGCCGTTGCCGCAGCGCGAGCCAGGCAATCGCCGCGCCGATGACGGCGAGAATCGGCAGCGCGGCGTAATTGAGCATGTCCCAGCCGTTGCGGTTCATCAGCAGGCCGGAGGAGAAGGAAGAGGTCGCAGTGGTGAGAAACACCAGAAAGTCGTGCGTGCCCTGGGCCTTGGCCTTCTCCGATACGCGGTAGCACTCGGTGAGCAGCGTGGTGCCGCCGACGTAGAGGAAATTCCAGCCTATGCCCAGCAGCACCAGCGCCCACCAGAAATTCGCCACCAGCACCCCCGACAAGGCGATGCCGACGCACAGCGCCTCCAGCGCCACGCCCGCGAGCATGATGCTGAGCACGCCGAAGCGCCTGATCAGGGTACCGGTGAAGAACGAGGGTGCGAACATGCCGATCACGTGCCATTGGATCACCAGCGCGGCCGAGCTGTAGGCATGGCCGCATAGCCCCATCGCCAGCGGAGTTGCCGTCATGAGCAGGTTCATCACGCCGTAGCCCAGCGCCGAGCCGGTCACGGCGACAATGAACGCAGGCTGGGCCATGATCTGCGCGAGCGGCCGCACCGGCTCGTGGCGCTCGGCGACGCTGGGCTGCGGAATGCGGATGAAGGCCAGCAGCGCCATGGTGATGAGGCAGAACACGATGAGCGAGGCATAAGCGCCGAGAAAGGGCACGGCGAACATGTCCCTCGTGTGCTTGCTCATCTCCGGGCCGATGATGCCGCCGACGAGCCCCCCTGTCATAACCAGCGAGATCGCCTTGGCCTTGAAATCGTAGCTCGCCGCATCGGCGGCGGCGAAGCGGTAATACTGGCCGAAGGCATTGTAGACCCCCAGCACCAGCACGCCCGCGCACAATAGCCAGAAACTGTGCAGCCACAGGGCGAGGCAGCACACGGCGGCGCCGACGATGCCCATGGATGTGCCGACCTGGAAGCCGGTCTGCCGGCCGTACCGCCTCATGAAGAACGAGGCCGGCAGCGTGGTCAGCGCCGCGCCGACCACGTAGGCGGTGGCCGGCAGGGTGGACAGCATCTTGTTGTCGGCGAGCGAGAAACCCGCCAGCGCCGCCAGCGAAATCAGGGTGACGTTGTTGGTGAACAACATCGCCTGGCAGCCAGCCAGCAGGGCGACGTTCTTCTTGGTGTTTTCCATGGAGGGGGGCGCACGGTTACCCGGCCGGTCCCGGGTGGAGCGCATCGGTCCGCTGAGGCAAAGGCGGGATTATAGAAGACGGGGCGCGAACGCACCACGGCGCGCAGGTGTTTCTCCTATCAAATTCATGCACGATACCGATTGACAAATTCCACGGGCTGATTCATTCTCGCGCTGCGTCTTCCGCACCAGAGCAAGCGCAGTCGCCGTCAATCACTTAGGAGAGGAAAACTCATGGCTACAAAGAAAAAGGCAGCAACCAAGAAAACCGCTAGCAAAAAGACCGCTAGCAAAAAGCCCGTGAAGGCTAAAGTCAAACGCAAGCCGAATGCGGCGTTCATGAAACCGATGACCCCGAGCGCGTCGCTCGCCGCGGTGATCGGCGCAGGCCCGATGCCCCGCACCGAGGTGACCAAGAAGATCTGGGCCTACATCAAGAAGAACAAACTGCAGGACGCGAAGAACCGTCGCATGATCAACGCCGACGACAAACTCAAAGAAGTGTTCAAAGGCGCCAAGCAGGTGTCGATGTTCGAAATGACCAAGCTGGTCAGCAAACATCTGAAGTAAAGCCTCGTCTGCCTCTAGCGACAAGGGCGGCTTCGAGCCGCCCTTGTCGTTTCCGGGTCACGCGCAACGTGCAGCGCTGGCCCGGCACGACCTGCGACCCGCGCCGTCGATCATTTGTTCGCGGTTTTCTGCTTGTATTCGGCCACCGCTTTTTTGAGGTCGTCGTACTCCTCGCAGCCGAAGAAACAGAGCTTGTCCAGCACCTTGAGGTGTTCCTCGGCTTTGGCCAGATTGTCGACCATCAGGTAGGCCTCGCCCAGGTATTCGTGCGCGCCGCGATGCTTGGGGTTGATCCGCAAGGCCTCCTCATACTCCTTGAAAGCCAGGTCGAGATTCCCCGACTTGCGGTAGGTGTAGCCGAGGTAATTGTGCGCACCGGCATTGCCCGGATCCTTGGCCACGACCTTGTTGAACGCATCCAGCGCGGCTTGCCAGTTCTTGGCCTCGACCGCCCGCTTGCCGGCGGCATAATCCGGATCCTCAGACACGACAGGAACGCTGCTGCTTGAACTGTCCCCGGCGGCAACGGCCACCGGTCCCGGCAACGCCAACGCGGCGAGCAGGCCCAGCGCGAACAAGACATGTTTCAACATGATCTTCCTCCTTGAACATGGCGCGGACCCGAGTTCCGTGCGGCGCTCGCGACCGCTGGTACGCAGCCGATCCGGAATTGGATGCGGCTAGGGCGTACCAGTATTAACAGCCTTGCCGCAGTTTTTATTCCTGGCGCTCGTAAGACCTGCCGCGATGCGCGGCGATCTGGAGTCCGGGGAGGCGAGAATTCAGGGAGCTTTCTTGTCCAGCAGTTCGGCCGCAAGCTGGCGCACCGCCTCCGCGGCGGCCTGCGGCCGCTCGAGCGGAAACAGGTGCCCGCCCTCGATGCGCTTGACGCGGAAATTGCGGCGCGTATGCGCCAGCCCCACCCGCTGCACTTCGTTCGAGTGGCGCCCGCCGATGAAGCCGGCAGGCAGCCTGAGGCGCTTGCAGTAGTAGACCAGGTCGTGCGGGAAGCTGCGGTAGATGCGGTACTCGATTTCCGGGTCGAAGCGCAGGCGCACGCCGCCGCCTTCGGCGATCGTGCCGAGCGCGGCGTAGTCGTGCAGGCAATCGGCGTCGAAATGGCGGAAGATCTTGCGGCGCCGGAAATGGGCGACCATGTCCTCCACCGAAGACCAGTCGCGCCGCCGCTCGAGCGTGCCGTGGGCAGGCGTGACGCGGTCGGCCAGGCCCAGGCGCTTGAGCATCCCGAACGCCGTGCCCTTGAAATAACCGAGGATGGGCGCGTCGAGCAGGATGATGCACTTGAACAGTTCCGGCCGCTGCACCGCCGCCATGAAGGTGAGATAGCCGCCTAGCGAATGTCCCACGCCCATCACCGGCCCGCGGCAGTGCGTGGACAGGTGGTCGATCAACTGGGCCACCAGGTGGGGCCATCCGTCGGTCACCGGGTAGTCCGGGTCATGACCGATGCAGTCGATGCCGCTGATGCGAAAATCCTGCTCCAGATAGCCGAGGAATTTGCGGTAACAGGCGGCGGGAAAGCCGTTGGCATGGGAAAAATGCAGGAGGTCGCGGCTCACCTCGCGCGGTTCCGGCTCAGGAATCCGACCGCGCCAGCTTGCTTTGCTCGGCCAGCGCCTTGAATATTTCCGCGTATTCCTGGAAGCGCGCCACCGCATGGGCGCGCTGCGCCGGCGTGAGGCCGCGGTCCAGATCCAGCAGCATCTGGATGTACAGCTCCCGGTGCTGCTCCGACAGCCGCCGGTACTCGGGTGATGCGCCCTCGTCCCATTCGGTCAGCCAGTGCTTCAGCTTTGGTTCGAGTTCCGCCTGGCTGCGGCTACCCTTGAGCAGGGCGACGAATTCGGCCTGACGCCGCTGCCGGTTCTCCAGACGCAGCTCGTACAGCAGCGGCAGCTTGGCGCTCGCGACCTTGATCTGCGCCTCCTGCCCATCGGACAGGTCGCCGAACCATTCGCGCATCAGCTCGAGGTTGCGCTTGTCGCGCCGCTTGCGCTGCTCCGCCTCGCCGCCTTTGAGGTGTTTCTTCGCGTACTCGGCATCGGACTCGGCGAACTTCTTGTCCAGCCGGGCGAATTGGGGCGGGGTCAGCGTGGCCAGCACCGCCGCCAGTTCCGGCGCCGCTTGATCAGCCATGCGGCGATAGCGCCCCTTGACGCTTTCCCAGGCCCACAGGAGTTCCGGCGCGGTGAGCCCGTCGGCGAGCTTGTCGCCCGCGCTGGTCATCAACACGCTATAGCGCGGCAGTTCCTCGCTGCGGTGCCAGGCGTGGAAGCGCGCCAGACGCGCCTTGAAATCCTCTTCCTGCGGGCCCTCCAGCGCGAAATAATCGTCCGCCATCCAGCGCACCAGGGTATCGGCATTGTTGTAGGCGAGGCGCACGCCGCTGCAGCCGGCGAGCGAGGCCAGGGCACATAGCAGGAGCGCAATTCGACGGAGCTGTTTCAACATGGCTGAAACAGATTCCGAATCAGGGGAGCACGAGGGGAGGTATCCCCTCGTTTTGTAACCAACTCTGAGGAACCGTCGCATCCGTCGAGCTTACCAGTAATATTCGCCGCTGGATCGGCCGCGGATCCTGCTCATTGGATCAGGTAGGGCTCGGTGTAGAACGACTCGACCTCGCCGCCGAGCATAACGACACTGCCATTGCGGCGATTGTTGCCGGTGTCGCTGAATTCGAAGCTATAGGTGCGGCGCAGCGCCATGCGCCCGTCGGCGTCGCGCGCGAAGCGCAGCGACACGCATTCCACCGTCTCGTCGAGGAACATCAGGCCATCGCGCTCGCAGGCGCGCTTGCCCAGTGCCAGAGCGCGCTCGCGCGCGCGCATGCTGTCGAACCACAGCCAGACGAGCGCGGCCAACAGCAGCAGGATGGTCGATTCAGCCATGCGGATATTTTACATGGGGGCGCCGGCGGCAAGCTTCAAACGCAGCTGCGCCTGACTCAGCTTTCAGGCCAGCGGCAGCGCTCGACCGGCGACCGGCAGAGCGGCGGCGAGGATGGATCCCGTCGCGGATTCGGTGATGTATAGCGTGCTGCGCGCCGCGCCGCCGAAGGCAAGGTTGGTCGTGGTCTTGCCGGCGCAGGAGGCGATGCGCCAGCGCGGCTCGCCCGAGGCCGCGAACACAAACACCGCGCCGAGCGAGGCGTGGGCCACGCACAGGCTGTCGTCCTCTGCCATCGCCAGGCCGTCCGGCCCGCTCGCGCCGTAGAGCGACACGAAGCGCCCCACCTTGGAGACGCCGCCGTCCGGCTGCAGCGGCACACGCCAGACTTCGTTGCCGCGCGTCGCCGCGACGAACAGCACGCGCTCGGCGGCATCGAGGACGATGCCGTTGGGACTGGGAACGTTGCCGAGCAAAAGATCGAGTTGGCCGGCTGCGCGCAAGCGGTATACCCGCCCGCTCGGGTCGTGCAGCCCGGTCTGGCCCTGGTCGGTGAAATAGACGTCGCCGTTGGCCGCCAGCGCGAGGTCGTTCAGGCCGCGAAAGCTTTCGCTGTGGCGGCGCGCGAGCAGCGGTTCGACGCTGCCGTTCGCGGGGTCGACGGCGAGCAGTCCGCGCCGGTAGTCGGCGACCAGCAGCGTGCCGTCGCCGCGCACCTTGAGCCCGTTGGGCTCGCCGTCGTATTCGGCCACGAGGGTCCATTTCCCCGCGCAATCCACGCGGAAAATGCGCCCGTTCGGAATGTCGGTGCAATACAGGTTGCCGCTGGCGTCGAAACAGGGCCCTTCGAGAAAGCAGTCCACCGCCGCGCCGCCCTTGTTCGCCTCGGACCAGGCGGTCACGCGCGCGCGCCGGAACTCGGCAGGCAGTGCGCTGAAAATCCGCGTTTCGATGACCGGCGCAGGCGCGTGCCAGCTCATCGCTAGTCCGCCTTCGCGCCGGATGCGCGCACCGCCACGCCCCACTTGGCGTGCTCCGTGCGCAGGAACTCGGCAAACTGCTGCGGCGAGCCGCCCAGCGGCTGACTGCCTTCGGCGGCGAGTTTGTCCAGAAAATCCGGGCGCGCCAGGATTTTCCCGATCTCGGCGTTGAGTTTCGCGACAATGTCGGCGGGCGTGCCCGCCGGCGCGACGAGCCCGCTCCAGGTAACCGCTTCGAAATCCTTGTAGCCGGATTCGCCGATCGTGGGCACGGCCGGGAGCGCTTTGACGCGCTGCGCCGACGAGACTGCCAGCGCGCGCAGCTTGCCGGAACTCACCAGCGTGATCACCGACTGGGTGTTGGCGAACATGATGTCCACCTGCCTGCCCAGGAGATCGGTGACGGCGGGCGAGGCGCCCTTGTACGGGATGTGCAGGAATTTCAGCCCGGCCTTGCGCGCGAACAACTCGCCCGCCAGGTGGCCGACGGTGCCGCTGCCGGCGGAGGCCATGCTCAGGCCGTCGGGCTTGGCCCTGGCCGCCGCGACCACATCGGCGAGACTGCGGTACGGTGCATCGGCCGCAACCACCAGCACCATCGGCTGCGCGGAAACCAGTCCGATCGGCGCGAAATCCTTCAGCGGATCGAACGGCAGCTTCGCGTACAGCGCGGGGTTGATCGCGAGATTGGCGGTCTGGCCCATGGCGATCGTATAGCCGTCGGGAGCGGATTTCGCCAGCGCATCCAGGCCGATATTGCCGCCCGCGCCGGGTTTGTTGTCGATCACCAGCGTCCACTTGGTGGCCGCCGCGATCTTTTCCGCGAGTTGCCGCGTCAGCACGTCGGTGCCGCCGGCAGGCGGGAAGGGCACGATCACCCGGATCGGCTTGGCCGGCCAGGACTGGGCGATGGCCGTCGCGGGCAGGCATAGCGCAATTGCCACGAACGCGGCGCATGCAAAGAAACTTTGACGCGAATTCATGATCCAGATTCCCTTGAACGCGAAATACGTGGCGAGATTAATCATACCTCGCCGCAGTTGCAGAGTGCGATGTTGCGCGGACGAAAGACCGTCCGCGCGGATCGTCGGTTGCGCACGGATGAAAAGCGCATCCGTGCGCAACCGACGATCTTGTATAAAAGCCATACCAAGCCACCTTTGGTTTTATCAATAACCGTGTTTTCTGTGCGGATGCGCTTTTCATCCGCACAGAAAACACGGTTGGCGCGCGCAGCGCGCAAGTCCACCCGTGGCACGCGGCTCACTCGGGCGCAACGCCGGCGGACCTGATCACGTTGGCCCAGCGCGGGATCTCGTCGCGGATCAGTTTGCCGAATTCCGCGGGCGAATTGCCGACCGGATCCCCGCCTTGGACGGTGAAGCGCTCGCGCACCTGCGCATTGGCGAGCGCCTTGACCACGGCGGTATGGAGCGTGTCCACGATTTCCTTCGGCGTGCCGGCCGGCGCCACCAGGCCGAACCAGTTGGCGACGGCAAATGCAGGCAGCCCTGCCTCGGCCGCAGTCGGAATGTCAGGCAGCGCGGCCGAGCGCTTGCCGGAGGAGGTCACCGCAAGCGCCCTGGCCTTGCCGCTCCTGATGTGCGGCAGCGCCGTCGGCAATGCGGTCACGAGGATCTGCACCTGGCCGCCCAGCACTGCCTGCATCGCATCGCCCGCGCCCTTGTAGGGCACGTGGACGATGTCCACTGCGGCCGCGTCGCGAAACATCTCGGCGCCGAGGTGGGTCGAGCTGCCTATGCCCCCGGAACCGTAGTTGAGCTTGCCCGGGTTGGCCTTCGCCTGGGCGATCAGCTCCTTCAGGCTGGCGACGTTCAGGCTTGCCGGGACGATCAGCACGAGCGGCGTACTGATCACCAGGCTGATCGGCGCAAAGTCCCTGGTGACATCGAAGGAGAGCTGCTTGAACAGGCTAGGAACCATGGCGATGCTGGTGTCGGCGAGCATCAGCGTGTAGCCGTCGGGCGCCGAGCGCGCCACCGCCGCGTTGGCGATGGTCCCGGTCGCGCCGGTGCGGCTCTCGACGATGAAGGACTTGCCGAACTGCTCGGTGAGCGACTGCGCGATCACGCGCGCGGTGAAATCGACGGTGCCGCCCGGCGCAAACGGCACGATGATTTTCACCGGCTTATCCGGGTATTCCGCGCCGGCTAGCGCCGCGCAGGCGGCGAGCGTGAACGCCAGCGCGATCCGCAGCAGCTGTTTCATGATTCCTCCTTAGTCGCAGATGTGCCGGCGGCGCCGATCACACCCTCCTGCATGAGCCGGTCGATCGCCGCGGCGCTGTAGCCCAGCCCGAGCAGCAGATTGCGCGTATGGCTGCCCGCCACGGGCACGTCGAGTTCCGCGCCGAAGCGGCGGCCGTCCATTTCGAACGGCAGCTTCGGTGTTTTCGCCCTGCGCCCGTCGGCGAGCGTGACCTCGGCAAAGCCGCCCGAGGCGTTGAGGTGCGGGTCGTCGAACAATTCGTGCGGCTTGACGATGGGGGCGTAGGGCAGGCCGGCGCGCTCGCAGGTGTCCATCAGTTCCGCCTTGCTCATGCGCGCGAAGCGCGCGCGCACCAGCGGCAGCATGCGTTCGCGCGCATGCACGCGCTGATTGTTGGTGGCGAGCGACGCGTCCGCGGCAAGCTCGGCCATGCCGAAATGCTCGCAGAACACCTTCCATTGCGTGTCGCTGACCACGGCCACGAACAGCTGCCCGCCGTCGGCCGTGCTGAAGACGTCGTAGATGGCCCAGGCGGACAGGCGGCTGGGCATCGGCGCAGCCGGCTTTCCGGTGACGGCGTACTGCATCATATGCTGCGCCACCAGGAACACGTTGTTCTCGAACAGCGCGCTCTGAACGAACTGGCCGCGGCCGGTCGTCTTTCTTTCGTGCAGCGCGGCGAGGATGGCGATGGCGCCGAACATGCCCCCCATGATGTCATTCACCGACGCGCCCGCGCGCAAGGGCCGGCCCTCGGGGCCGGTCATGTAGGCGAGTCCGCCCATCATCTGCACCACTTCGTCCAGCGCCGTGCGCTGCTCGTACGGGCCGGGCAGGAAGCCCTTGAGCGAACAGTAGATGATTTCGGGCCGCAGCTTCTTCACGTCCGCGTAGCCCAGGCCGAGCTTGTCCATGGTGCCGGGGCGGAAATTTTCCGTCACCGCGTCGGCGGTCGCGAGCAGCTTTTTCACCACCTCGATGCCCTCGGGCGACTTGAGGTCTACCGCCAGGCTTTTCTTGTTGCGGTTGTAGGTGACCCAGAATCCGGCGCCGGTGCCGCTCAGGCGGCGCGTGTTGTCGCCCGCGAGCGGCTCTATCTTGATCACCTCGGCCCCGAGGTCGGCGAGCACCAGGCCGCAGCTCGGCCCCATGATCATGTGCACGAATTCGACCACCCGCACCCCGGAGAGCGGCAGCGCGGGCGCTGCGCTCATAGCGTCTTGTCCGGGTTCTTGCGCGGCCGCCATGCTCTGCCCCGCACTCAGGCCGAGGGGTTGGGGTAGCGCCGGTGGATGGCGTCGATGCCGGCCAGCGTCTCGGCGTCGAGCTCGACCTTGACGCTGTCGATGTTCTGCTTCAGCTGCGCCAGATCGGTCGCGCCGACGATGGTCGAGGCGACGAACCAGCGCGTGCGCACGAA
>Ga0182021_10010429_pt1 | contig 11014 bp, 7 predicted proteins | sample 612E3MmetaG_FD_120493 | JGI IMG/M metagenome (GOLD analysis project Ga0182021, IMG submission 120493) | Permafrost microbial communities from Stordalen Mire, Sweden - 612E3M metaG (Illumina Assembly) | ecosystem: Environmental > Terrestrial > Soil > Wetlands > Permafrost | place: Sweden...
CTGGTCGGGGCGAGGACGGCCACCGCGCCCCCCTCCGTTTTCCACAACAGCGTTTCGGTTAAGGACTGCACCTTGGGATGGGTGAACAAACCGGTAAGGCACGTCATGTTGATCACCACGGGCAGCCTGCCGCCGTTTTGCAATGAGGCCACATCCTTCACCGTGAACAAATTATCTTTGCCCCATTGCGTCACACTGCCGTGCCCAAAGTAACCCACCAACGCGCTGCCCTCATTGAGATCGTTCAAAATCTCCGTGTTCGCTTGCGTCGATCCGGCCGGTGGATTGACCAGCGTTGTTTGATAGCCGGACGAAAATTGATCGAGGAAATGCTGCGCTTCAGCCCGGAAGGCCGGGTCCTGTCCATCGGCCACGGCCAGCACGCGCGACCGCCACTCACCGGGTGGCGCGTTCTTCTCATACGCCAGGGTCTTAGCCACAAACACGCGCACCTGATCGGCCTCGCGCGCCGGCACACGTCCAATGGCGATGTCCGGTTTCTCATCGCCGTCGAGTTGCGCGAAGCCTACGTCGCTGGCCGTCTCACCGCCAAAGAGGGTCTGCACTAAAAAGGTGGGAACGCGATTAGCCTGCGGTGGCGTGGTGGCATTCAACGTATCGTAGCTCGCATCGCCGACCAGCAGCACGTACTTCGGCTTCACGCGCCAGTTCGCCGTCGCGTATTGCAGGAACGATCGGATCGCTTCCGGATCAACGCGGCCCGCGCTAAACTGATCGTAAATCGCATCAACCGGCACCGCCATCGTCGTGAGGCCCTGCGTGGCGTGCCAGTCTAATAGAGGCTGGGTGGGTTCCAACAAATCGATCGGGCCGATGGCCAGGTAGTCGGCGGCACTCTCCGCGGCGCGCAGATCGGGCGTTAACTCTGCGGCCTGCACTTGACCCGCTTGATAACCCTGCGGCCCCACGGCCCAATAACGATGTCCGGCGGCGCCGACAAACGTGCCATCAGAATTCGCGCGGGTGTGCGCAGGCCGATCGGGTTGCGTGACATCGAAAATATCGATCGGGCCGGAGAATCCCGTCAAGTGATGCACTCCGCCCGGACTCTCAAACGCCAAACGATCGTCTTGTGCCACGAAGGAACGCGCGTAATCCAGCGCGATCCAATTCAAATACGTGATGTCGGCGTCGATCTGGGGCAGACCCGGCGCAGCCACGCTGAGCACATTGCTTCCTTCGCGCAGCACATCGGCGGGTATCTCGGCCTCGATCGTATGCTGCCCCTGCCCGTCCCACGTAAACTCGCCCAGCGGTTGATCGTTCAGCACGAGACGATAGGCATGATCGGGATTGGCGGGCGCTACAGTGCTGCCCCACACATTGATCTGCAAGCGAGCCGGGCCGGGCAGCACGGCCGAGGTGGTCAACGTGAACGTCCTGGTTATCGGCGCGGGCAGCTGCACCCAGAACCAGTGATCGCCCTCTGCGACTTGTGGCGAGTAAACGTGGTTTTCTTCCAGCCTGAGGGTGGCGGTGTATCTATCGTTCGAAGCGAGGTCGCCCGCTGGGGCCAGCGGTTGGTCGGTGATTTGTGGATCGGATTGCTCGCTCTTCTCCAACCAGAAGACGGTTTCACTCATATAGCGCGTGGGGCTTAGCGGCGCAAAGAAACGCAGCGACGTGGTGTCGGCCCACACGGGCAGCGTGACGCCATCGGACGTTACGCGCAGTGTGGTTAGATCGATGTGCTCTGCGTCCCACCCGATGGCGCGCAGATCGGACGGCTTGATTTCCACGAGTGCGGACTTCTCGCCTAATGCGGACTGGGCCACGAGCAGTTTGGCGACGCGTGCAGTTGAAAGTGTGGTTGGGGAAAGACCTAACAGGTTTTGAAAACCTGTTAGGTCTGCCAACCCGATCACGAAGAGGGCCAGGCTGCCAAGCAGGAGGCCCGCCGCAACCGCCAGCTTGGCCCGTCGAGAAAAACGGCGGCGAGTCCGCACTAGGCGAGTCCGCACTCGCGGCATCATTGACTGGCCTGGCGCAACATCAGATATGCACCGACGAGCAAGAAGATGGCCGCACCGATGATCAGGAGCAGCCCGCCACCACGAGACTCCGCGGGTTTAGCTGCTGGCGTGGCTGCTTCAGTCACCACAACGACAGGCTCTACCGCCTCGGGCGCAATCTGCGTAGGAGCAAGTACAGGTGCTGCGGCGGGCGCCGCGGCGACTTCATTGGGCGGCGCAGCTGGATTAGGCATTTGCGTGGCGACATGGTCGGGCAGAGTCGGAGCGGGGTGTCCATTGTTAGGTAGCGCCGTAGCAGGCAAAGGTGATGGCAATTGCACCGTCGGCGCGGCTACTACTTGCGTCGCGACGCTGATAGACGTAGGAACCACGACGACATTGGCCGTCGTGGGGCGCGGCGTAATAGTTGCTCCCGTGGCAAGATGTGGTGTTGCCGTCACGACGGGAGGATTCGTCGGGACAGGCGTATTGGTCGGCACCGTACTGGGACGCGTGGTGGGCGTGCGAGTGGGCGTCGGTGTCTGCGTAAGAGTCGGCGTAGGAGTCGGCGTCGGTGTCTGCGTGGGAGTGGACGACGCAGCTGAGACTTGGGTAGGTGCGACACCCGCTATGACCGATACCGGAGGATAAGTGTTGGGCTGAGCAGCCGCATTAGTCAGTGTTTCTTCTAGTCGATAGTAATACGTCGTATTGAGCGTAGTTGTTTCATCGATCCAATCATACACCGCCCCGGTGACGCTATCGCCCTCGGGAGCCTGGCGCGGACTGACACGTGCATAAGGGCCGTCCAGACTCGTCTGGCTGCGCTGCACATAGAATCCCGCCGTATCGATCTCGGTAGCCGTTTCCCAGTTGATATAGACTTCCGGCAGCCCGGTTAGCGATGTGGCCGTGAATCTAACCAGCTTGACATTCGCGTACGCGCGGGGCGGCCTCCCGCCGGGCGCACTCACCGATCCCAGCAGCGCCAGCAGGAACATGAGACTAATCCACAGCCGTTTACGTCGCAACATGGCGTCGATCAAAACTCAATCAGCGCTTTTTCGCGCAACTCGCGCAGGAACACCACGGTATCGGCTTCAGCCTCGGCCGGCGACACGTCATAGCTGCCGGCAACCGCCGCGGCAATGTCACGCACCGATCGGCTGCCGTCGGCCAACGCCCAAATGCGCGCGCCCACTTCATTGAGCACCTTCACCTCGCCTTTGTCGGGCAGTACGATCACGGCTTCTCGATCCAGTAAGCGCCCACGGGCATGGGCCGTCGGATGAGGATAAGATTCTAATGAAACGTCACTCAACTTTCACCTCGCGTGCATCTTTTCGCTTGCTCAATTTCAACTCGACAGCCACCACGAGTCGCAGCACCGCTTGAAACGGCCATACGGCTAACGTCGAGAGCCGCCGGGCCGATCGGAAGGGCGTGGCCCGCCCCATCTCAAACACCCGCAGCTTGGCCCGATCGATCCTTCCGATCCAACGATTAACCGTCTGCCAGCGCCGCGCCTGTAAATCAATGCGGTGCGTGCCCCGCTCGATCGCGCTGACCCGCCCCACAATTTCCTCGGCCGGCACCACTGAATCGAGCACGCGGGTATTATCCCCGTGCGTGCGCCACCCCTGCTCATCCTGTGCCACCACGCGGTGGGTAATCAACTCCGCGCCGCGTTGCACCACAATGATGTCACCCAGGCCCAACGCTGGAGGCGTTACCGCCTCTACGAAAATCCAATCGCCGGCGCGCAATAGCGGGCGCATGCTGTCACTCACGACCGGCAGTCGTAACGGCCCGGCCGCCTGATCCTGCTGCAACACCTCACGCACGATCTTCAGATAGAGATCGTTGTCGCGCGGCATGCTGCGCGAATCGGTTGGCATCACTCGGTTAGTCATTATACTGTATCCCGGTTGGCGGAAAGTTAGGGCTTGCCAAGAAATAAGTCCGCACTCTCGACGCTCCCGCCGGATTGCAAATCCGGCGCTCCTGGCTGGATGTGACCATCCAGCCAGGAGCCATCTGCGGAGTTGTTCTTTGACGGCTTCTTAGTTTCCCTTCAGCACGAGCGGCAGATAAACCACAGACTGCGGCACCAGAGCAGTGGTCGTCAGATAGGCTACCGCGCGGGTGGCATCACCGTGCGATTGAATCGTGACGGTGACTGGCGCCGCTGCCCCATTGGTTACAGTCACGGGCACACTCACCGTCACCACAAAACCAGCCGATATACCCGGTGGCAATGTCAGACCAGCCACTGACGCTGTCACGGGCCAGTCCCCTTTGAGATTGATCGTAGGCGTATCGGTCAGAAAAGCTGAGTTAGTGACACGCAAAGTATACTGCACCGCTGTGTTTCGCTGAGCAAGCTGCCCGGCCGCAGTTGGCTGTAAATCGAGCGCGTAAGTCGGTAGGCGCAGTGCCGGATCGCCAAAGAGGGTAAAGGTGCTCACCAAATCCAAATCGTAGCCCGCGGCAAAGAGCTCGGCCTTAGCCGCTAAGGTGGCCGCGCCAAACCGCTGGACACCATCCGTAAATGCCGCCGCGTAAAATCCACGCTGCAGCACATCGTGGCCGGTCGCCACGCCCAGCCCGGTCGGCGAGAAAGAGGCCACGTCACCCCCCTTTGGCGCACGCAGCAAAGTCTCCATTAAGCTAGAGTTGTGCGCCACATCCGGATGCGACCAGTAGCCGTCGAGACAAGTCAGCGACAAGATAATGGGGAGACGATCGAGATTGTCGAAAGTCGGCACGTTCGCATTGACCAAAATCTGCTCGCCCGACCAGCGAGACGTGCTGCCATGTCCCACATAATTGACCAGCAAAGCGCCGGTCTGATTCAGCGTGCTGGTAATGGCGTAATTCACTTTCGAACACCACCGCAACGTATCCGTCAGATAGGATGAATCCGGACATTGAAAATTGTTTTGGTATATCCGATCGATCGCGTACGACTTCGGAGCATACTGGTTAATGGCCTGTTCTGACATCGCCACAAAATCGCCGGCGGCATCGGGTGTGTTGTCCGCCACGAACATTAAACGGCGCTGCCAGTCCTGTGGCGCGGCCTGTTCATACGCCAGCGTCTTGCTGACGACGATGTTCATCTCCTCCGCCGAATTGACCGGTAGACGGCCGATCGCCAGGTCGGGGAGAATATCATCACCCGCCACGGCTGCCAGTAAACTGGAGCTATCCACTTCGCCCTGCCACGGATCGACCCACACGAGATAGGGTGGCATGTAGATCGGCGCATAAGCCGGTGAGCCATAGTTGGTGATGTTGTAGTTCTTAAAGATCCAATGACCATCTCCCACTAGCAGCACGTAGGCCGGCGCCGGAGATTGCCAATTGAAGTAGGCGTACTTCAAAAACGCTTTAATGGCGATAGGATGATAGAGGCCATCCGTGAATTGATTGAAGACCTCGTCTAGATCGACCACTTTCGTACGCAGTCCCTGCGCCGCCCGATAATCGGCCAGCGTTTGCGCGCCCGTGATGAAATCGTGAGGCGTGATGATGATGTAATCGGCCCCGTTGCTCGGATCGTGCAGATCGATCGTCGGCGTATAACGCGTGAGTGAGACGGGCGACTGCCACGCATTCCGATCGGCCACTACGACCGTCAGCGGAACCGTTTGGCTCACTTCGAAGGAAGCCGTATACCCGCCGCCCTTGGCCGTAACGTTAGGCGAAATGATCTGCTGCGGCTGCCAGGGATTGCTCACGTCGAAAACGACCACGTCATGACTCGTCAAATGACTCACGTTGTACTGCACGGCCCCGCTGTGAGTTCCCTGAAAAGTCAACGCCCCAGCGTCGGCCTGAAATTGCCGCGCATAATCAACCTTGAACCAGTCAAAGAAGATGGCATCGCTACTTAGCGCCGCGGGTTGATTGATGGCCACAAACACCAGGTTATTCAAGCCTTCGTGCAAGGCCGTCAGCGGCACTGGGCCGGTAAAGCGATGGCGCGTTCTATCGTCCCAGGTCATATCCTCAAACGGCTGTGTCATATCGTTCATATAGAACTGAGTCCGATGATCGGGCGAGACCGCGCTGTTGTACGCCCACGCCACCACTTCGCCTGTCACCGTGGCTGACAGGGCCGGCGCGGCTACTGCCGTCAGCGTAATGGGATAAGTTCGCGTGGTGATGGAGGTGATATTATCCACGAGCTCCCAGAAAAACGGATCTTCCCCCGTAAACGTCGTGGTGCGCCAATAGCTCACCTCTTTAGCCTGAACGGTGGCGGTGTAGTAATCCGGGATAAAAGCCGTACCGCTGGGCGTACCGGCGCGCGTTGGCATGCGCAGTCCCGGCGTCGTCCCCACGGAGAGCCAATACACGTTATTATCCGTGTAGCGCTCGACCATGAACGCATTAAATTGAGGATGCCAGCCGTTGTCAAAGGTCAGCCAGTTGTTGCTTTCCGTAATCCATTTGGACGCCAAGAGATCGCCGCGCAATTTCTGCCCGTAAAACAACACGTAATCGCCGGGATCGAAATGACCATCGGCTTCACCGACCACCGCCAGGGCCACATCCAGGCCCTGATTTGTCATTTGAAAATGGCGGGGATCAATCGCGCTCACATCCAGCCCGGACGCCTGCAAGTCTTCATAGGTCACGCGATAAACCCCATCGTGATTGACCACCAGCTTGTAGCGCGGCGCCAGCGCTGTCGGCGAAAGGTCAGGCCGAGCCACAGACGTACGATCGGCAGAAGTCGAACGCCACTGGCGCGCCACCGTATAATTCAACACCTGCTCCTGCAAGATGGCTTCAAAAGGGTTGTTACCAGGGGCAGCGCTGGACGGCCCCCTCTGCTTGGACAACGCCGCCCCTTCGAATTTCACTTCGATCAATAGGCGGCGATGCCACGTCAAGGCCTGTCTCGCCGCACGATATTGAAAAGGATAGACTTCAATGCGCGCCAGATGTTGATCGCGCAGCCAGGCGGTGTCGGCCACGCGTGCCGCTTCAACGGGATACAACGCCCGATTGGCATACGCGGCCCGATCGGGTATTCGTTGCAGCGCGCCGGGTTGCAGATCGCCATTAGGCAAAAATGGTGACGGCGCCGGCGCGATGAAGAATTGACCCGCCACAACCTGCGCCTCGTCTTGCACCACCTGCACCGCAACGGTTCCCTCCGCTGGAATGCCGATCAAGGCGCTGAATTGTGGCAGTTCAGGCTTGCCGGGGTCCGCCAATCGATCGGCGCCAGGCACACTGATCTGGCCATCGTTCAGTGTGTAGTCTGGCACGACGAGCTCCAGCAGTAAGCCATGTTCGTCCGATCGGATCACACGCAAGCCGCCCTCCGGCAGCGTTTGTACGGGCGCGTGAACTTGCGGCACGTTAGCTACGGCCACACGACTTCCCGCCAGCACCGCCCCCACGAAGATAGCTGCTAATCCTAAACTTTGAATAATTGATCTGAAACGATTCAGCATGCCGACGCTCCCTTGAGCTGGGCGTTTTCCAATAGATCTGACTAGAGCGAATTCCAAGTTGATTTACGATCTGGCTTGGAGTCGAGGCTTCAGCCGGTTGGCTGTTGTGCGATGGATCCGGCTACGCCCAGCGGCCCGCCGCCGCAATACGGCGGATACGGGCAAGCCTCGACTCCCATGTCGTAAACTAAACTGGAAACCGCTCTAGAGCGCAAGGTACTGGTCGATCCGCTGCCCGATCAGGTTCAGACTGCCCTGCCAGAATTCCGGCCGGCGAATATCGATGTCGAAGCGCAGCGCCAGATCGGCGGCGTTGGCTTCGCCGGTGCTGGCGAGTAGTTCTTCATATTCTGGCACGAATGATTTGCCCCGCTCCTGATAGATCGCGTACAGTCCCGTGCCAAACAATAGTCCAAAGGCGTAGGGGAAATTATAGAACGACAGTCGCCCCGAATAGTAGTGCGGCTTCCAGGCCCACATGTAGGGATGCAGATAGCGCTCGTCCAGGCTCGCGCCGTAGGTCTCTTTCTGGCAGCGCACCATGATCTCGCAGAAGTCATCGGCTGACAGTTCGGATTGAGCGCGGCGCTCAAACACTTCTTTTTCAAACAGGAAACGCGAGGAGATGTCCACGATCACCTGGGCGGCATCGATCAAGTACGTCTCCAGGATCGCCAGCTTTTCGCCCGTGCCGGTCGCGGCGGCCAGCGTCGCATCGGTGCTGAGGGTCTGGCAGAAGATCGAAGCGGTCTCGGCCAGCGTCATGGGCGTGATGATTTGCAGCGGCGTCTTGCTCGCCAGGCACTCATTGTGGAAGGCGTGCCCCAACTCATGCGCCACGGTGGACACTTCATCGAGCGAGCCGTCGAAGTTGCACAGCACGCGCGATTCCTTCAGGGCCGGTATACACATGCAAAACGCGCCGCCGACTTTTCCGTCGCGCGGTTCGGCATCGATCCAGTGATTCGCAAACGCCCGTTGGGCCAGGTTTGCCAATCGGCTGCTGAAGGTCCCAAATTGCGTGACAATGAAATCGGCCGTTTCCGGCCAGGTGTAGTGACGGACCTGTTCGCCAGCTGGCGCGCCACCTGGCGCGCCGACCGGCGCAAAAATATCCCACCACGGCAGTGCGTCCGCGTGACCCAGGCGGTGGGCCTTGGCCTGAAAATAGCGCCGGAACATGGGGAACGATTCACGCATCGCGCCGAGCATGGCCTCCAACGTAGCCCGATCGATGCGCGCCTGATCGATCGGGGCGTGCAGGGCATCACGGCGGCCCCGCCGTCGATTCAACACGTTCACCGTGCCTTTGATGCCGTTCAAAGCCGCCGCCAGCGGTTCGCGCACGGAAGCCCAGGCGGCTAACTCGGCGGTGTAAGCCCGGCGGCGCACTTCCGGATCGGGATCGTGTTGGCCCACGGCTTGTAGCGCCGTGATGGGCAATTTTTCGATCTGACCGTTGTGCTCGAAGTTCACCGTCAACTGTGAACAAAGGGTGCCTTGCAGTTTTTCCCAGGCGCCGTCGCTGCCGGGCGATAGTTCGGCGGCCAGCGACTCTTCGGCGTCGCTCATCAAGTAGCGGCTTTGCTCCACAGTCTCGCGCAGATAGAAAGCGTGCGCGCGCGCTGGGCCGTCCAGTTCCAGCACCGCCGGTAGGGCTTCGGCCGATCGCCCGAGCCATGCCTGAAAGCGCAATCTCTGTTGACGCACGCGCACGCCCAGCATCTCCAATTCGGACTGCCAGCGTTTGGCGACGGCGTCGTAGGAATCAGTGGAGACGTAGCCGGAAACGTAGGCCGTCATGGTGTTGAACAAACGCAGCAGCGCATTCATGCGATCGAGATAGCCGTCGATCGCGGCCTTCACGCGGATGGGATCAGACCCGATCGGTTGGGCGGCGTCTGCCAGGCCGTGTTCGATCAGATAAGCGTCGAGTTCGGTCAGGCGCTGTTTCAGATCGAGCACGGCTTGCGCAAATGCCTCGGATTGCAGGCTCGGATAGATGCCGGTAAGTTCCCAGTGCGGCAAAGCGGCGGGGGCTGTCGTTGGCGCGTTCATAGTTCCTCTCACTTCTTCGCTTTCAAACTCTCGACCAGATCGATGTACTCTTGCATCGCAGCGTCTTTGGTTTTGCCTTTCGACTTAGCTTAGACGTCATGCTACGTCATTCTTTTCCAGGCTCCCATATGTTCCCACAGTTCAAGCAGGTAATCTTTATCTTCTCACCTCCGACAAAGCCGCCAACCAGACCAGCTGGACCGAGTAGAACAGCACCTATTGCAGCTTTGCCTACGCTGAATCCTTGTGGATTTGCGGTTATTTGGGTTGAGCCGCATAGTGGGCACTTAACCTGTTGAGGCGGCAGTTGACTGGGCGTTGTTTGAGATTCCGCCTTGCTAGATTGAGCTTTTGATGGGCTTTGTGTCGCCTTCAGGCTTGCCACCAGATCGATGTACTCCTGCATCGCCGCTTCTTTCGTCTTGCCCTTCTGCTTGGCCCAGGCGTCATACTTCAGCTTGCCTTCCATGTCGAAGCCGCCAGGGCGGCTGCCAGTCACGTCACCAGCAGTGGCTTGCTTGTAGAGTGAGTACAATTTGAGCAGGGTGTTGTTATCGGGGCGCTTGGACAGCTGCTTGGAATCTGCGGCGGCTTGTTGAAAACGCGCATTCAAATCGGTAGCCATGATGTCCTCCCTGAGGGTGAGATGAGCGATCGGATGCAGCACTGCCGTTCATTGTATGATCGCAGGCGATAAAGGTCAACCGTGCTTGACTTGAAACGTGAAACATGCGAATATAATCCCAGCAGTTCCAAATCACACCACAGGAGGCTGGGATGGGTATCAAGTTTGCGAGCGCTGAGTGGATGGTGGCGTTGAAGGACGAGCTCAACAAGAGCGAAGGTTATCGCGACGCGGCCAAGACCTGGGAGGGCGACTTCTACTGGATCATCACGGGGATGCCGGATGCACCGGGCGATGTGTATCTCTACGTCGATCTGTGGCACGGCGAATGTCGCAATGCTTTTGTGTCGGATGCGACCGCGAAGAAGCCGGAGTTTGTGATCGAGGCGACGTATCCCATCTGGCGCAAAGTCGTCGACAAGAAACTTGATCCGATTCAGGGTATGGTGACACGCCAGCTCAAGCTAAAGGGCAACATGCTCAAGATCATGAAAGCGCCCAAAGCGGCTACCGAACTGGTGCACGCGTCAACGCTGATTGACACCGAGTGGCCTGCCTAAATCCGGGACCCGCAGGTCCGCAGTAACCCTGCGGGTCTGGAGGTAAAAACCATGTGGTACTTCGACAGTCCTCACATTGTCTTTGGTGAAGAAGCGCTCAGTCACCTGGCGCAGTTGAGCGGCCGCCTGGCCTTCATCGTGGCGGATCAGAACATCGTTCGGTTGGGGCTGACGCGGCTTGTGACGGAGCCGCTCGATGCGGCGGGTATCGCCTACGTGATCTTCGACGAGACCGAGCCGGAGCCCTCGCTGCAACTGGTTCAGCGCTGTGCCGCGGCGCTGGCGCAGCACCAACCCGATTGGATCATCGCCCTCGGCGGCGGA
>Ga0182021_10010430_pt1 | contig 11013 bp, 9 predicted proteins | sample 612E3MmetaG_FD_120493 | JGI IMG/M metagenome (GOLD analysis project Ga0182021, IMG submission 120493) | Permafrost microbial communities from Stordalen Mire, Sweden - 612E3M metaG (Illumina Assembly) | ecosystem: Environmental > Terrestrial > Soil > Wetlands > Permafrost | place: Sweden...
GAAGCCGTGGCGCTGAGAGACATCTCGGACCTGGCTTACGAGGAAATCGCGGAAATCCTCGGCGTTTCGTTGGGAACAGTGAAATCCCGAATCCTGCGCGGCCGCGAAGCCCTGCGGGAAGAGCTCGTGGGAAGCCTGAATTCAGGCCTGGCCCCGCGACTAGTGGCCAAGACGGCAGAGTGATGTTATGAGCTGTGAAAACGTGCAAGAACGGATCTCCCTGCTGCTGGATTGTAACCTGCCAGCCGCCGAGCGGGAGTATGTGTTGGCGCACTTGGACGCGTGCGGCAAGTGCGGCGAACGATTCGAATCCATGCAGTACATGCGCTCCAGTCTTCGCGACATGGCCCGGCCCCGTGTGCCGGCGGCCCTCGCCATCCAGCTCCGTGTCATGGCCTCGCATGAATGCGCCCGGCGCGTCGCCCGCAAGACCTTCACTACCCGCCTGGCGAACTGGGTGACAGTTACCCGGCTGGCCTTCGACAACATGATGCGGCCCTTCGCGGTGCCCGTCACCGGCGGCGTAGTGTCGGCGTTCGTCATGTTCAGCCTGTTGGTCCCCTCGCTCAGTTTCCCGCACAGCCATAGCTATGAACCGCCGCTGGCGGCTGCCGTGACGGACGTGGAGTGGGGCAATCCGGATGGCGACATCGTTGGCTTGGGCCCGGATCGCGCTCGGCTGCTGCCGGGCGATGCGGTCATCTACGGCAATGAGGTGTCGCTGACCCTGCTCATCGACGACCACGGATACGTGCGGGATTACTACCTCTCCGGGGGCGAGCTCACGGAAGAAATGAAGAGCATCATCGTGCTCTCCAATTTCACGCCGGCCACGGTGAGCGGCCAACCCACCTGGGGCCTGAAACAGATCGTCTTCAGCGGCGGCCGCCACCTGCGAAGCTAGCCGCCACACTTTGCCGCCCAAACTCGGTCAGCACTTCCTCACCAATGCGAGCGTTCTGGAGCGTATTGCCGCCGCCGTATGCCCATCGGGCGAGGATCTGGCGATCGAAATCGGACCCGGCACGGGCGCGCTCACCGAAAAACTGCTGCGCCGCGCCGCCCGCGTCGTAGCCATCGAAATCGACGCCGCCCTGGTGGCCGGCCTGCGCACCAGGTTCGCCGGCGAGCCGCGTCTGGAAATCGTGCATGCCGACGTCCTGGCCACCGATCTTGCCCAGTGGGGCCGCGCGCCCATCGCCGGCAACCTGCCCTACTACATCACCTCGCCGATCCTGGAGAAAACGGTCCGCCTCGACGTTCCGCGCATCGTTTTTCTGATTCAGAAGGAAGTCGCCGGGCGCTTGATCGCCACGCCCGGCCACCGCGAGTACGGTTATCTCACCTTGCAGACCGCGCTCTTCGCCGGCGCGCGCCTGCTGTTCGAGGTCAAGCCCGGCTCCTTCCGCCCGCCCCCCCAGGTGGATTCCGCCGTAGTCCTGCTGACGCCCCACGGGCGCGACCTGGGCGTCGGAGACCGCGAGGCGTTCCTCCGCTTCCTCGGCCAGTGCTTCCGCCAGAAACGCAAGACCCTGCGCAATAATCTCGCCGGAATCTACGGCAAAGATGCCATCGATACCTGGCCGGAGGCCAGCCTCCGCGCCGAACAACTCACGCTCGAACAATTCGCCGGGATGTACCGGCGAACCCTGCCCGTGGATGGCGCTTACCGGGCTGGGCCCGTCGCGATTCCGAAATCGTAAACCGGGGCGGCCGTTTCATTGAGGCTGAGCAGGTACTCGCCGGCCGGCAAAGGAGCCGCGGGCGTGAGGCGGTACAGATCGCCGCCGATTTTCGAAATGACGAGAGCGGGCGCTGCCCGCTCCCTGTCCAGGAAAAGACCGGCTTTCAGCCAACGCTCATCCTTCACCGGTTGTATCCGCGCCAGCCGCGCGAAAGAAGGCTCGCGCCGCCGCCGGACCAGAAACTCCGGCCGCGGATTCGAAATTTGCAGAGCCGCCTTCGCGCCAGGGTAGATCTGGATCAAAGCCAGCCGCATGGCCTTGACGATTGCCGGGCCGTGATTACCTGTGATCTTCATTCGCGGCGCGCCCGGCTCCCGAAGTTGCGTGTACGCGCCGCCGGTCTGGTAATAGATGCCGGGCTCGGAAGAAAGACCGGGCAGGCTGCCCGCCGAATCACTGCCGCCGTTTACGGAGGCGTCGGGAGCAATCGGCTGGTCGAGCGATGCATAGTAGCGAGAGCGCGCGCGCACCGTCAGGTTCTCGGCGCCAGGGCCCTGCACCTCCACCGTCAGTTTGTGAAAGCTGTCGTCAAAGGTATCCGAATTCGGCACGAAGGCGACCGTGTAGGTGGCTGCGATGTCTCCAATCACCTGCTCGAAGGCGGCCCCAAAATCGGCGTCCTTCATCATCTTGATTGCCTCGCCGCCGGTTTGTTCGCTGTACCAGACGACGTTCTGATCGCGGTACTTGTCTTTCCCCAGCATGCCGAATATTCCCTTGAACGTGCTCACCATCCTGCTATCCACACGAATCAAACCATGGACGCTGGCGCCCGCCGCAATCAATTGCGCCGTGGTCTGGTCCAGCACCGGCACCGGAGTGACGTTGAAGTCGCTGCCGATAAACACAATGGCCGCGCGCGCGTCGGGGCGCCGCTCTTGCAGGTGACGCGCGGCCAGCAGCAGCGCTTCGTGCAGAGCTTCCGCCGACTGGTCAATATGTGCGTAGGTCTTCTTCTTGCGCTGCTCGTCCGCCACGCGTTCCAGAGCGCCGGCCGTGGCCTTACGGTCCGTCGTGAGATCCTGGATGATCTCCGCCCCCGGAAGCATGCGAACCACCATCAGCTCGTCCTCCGGCCGCAGTTGCCCAAAGGCCGGCAACAGAGCGGACCCAAGGATCGGCAGTGTCCTTGCGATGGTGAAGTCCGCCTCCACCACGATCGCCACCGCCAGCGGGCGCGCCTGACTGCCGCGGCTGAACTGCGAGACCACCTGGGGGCGGCCCTCGTCTAGGACGCGGAATCGGTCCGCGCTCAGATCGTCTACCCGCAAACCGGTGCTCTTGTCTTTGACCAGAACGTCGATCGGCACCAGCCGCGAGGTCACCCGGATCGTGGGGATGGCGGCATCCTGAAGCCAGAAGGCGGCCAGCGGGGCCGCCAGCCACAATATGGCGAGCTGTCGCATAAGACGTAATTGTCTCAAAAAGGCAAACCCCGCTTGCGGGCGCATTTTTCCCAGTACCGTAACCGTGGCGCGACATGACAGTGGATCCGCTGCCGTGATGTGGGGCAGGTTGGCAGCCGGTTGGCAGCCTCCGCGGCGGTTGGCTACCGCCGCTGTCCCGTGCCAACGCCCCTCCGCCGTGGCGCAGACTCTCAAGTCTGCCGCGTCCCGACTCCTCGGGACGCGCTTCGCGCACCCCCCGGCGGGCGCCCCGCCTGCCCACCTACACAGCGTACCGCCCGGCAGCCAGCAGGCGCTCCGCCACGCTCCGGCGCAGCCCGCGCAGCAGCACCGCGCACAGATCCGCCCCCGTCCCCGTCTTGCGCGAGCGCAGCAGCGCCGATTCCATAGCTAACACCTCGGTCACCATGTCCGCTATGCCCATCAGCACTTCCTGCTGCCTCTCCAAATCCGTCTGAAACTTCTGGTAGGCCAGGCGCCACTTCGCCGGCGAAGAACTGCGCCGCCGTGCGCGCGATGGCGCGATGCTCCTCGGTAAAATCCTCCGGCGTGAACACCGTGGCCGGCGCGCTCTCTTCCAACAGAAACGACCCGCCCTTTATTTCAGCCATTCGAATACCCCCGCCGCTCCCTGTCCGCCGCCCACGCACATGGTGACCATTCCGTAGCGCACTTTGCGCCGCTCCATCTCGCGCAGAAGGGTGGCCGTCAGCTTGGCCCCCGAGCAGCCCAGCGGATGCCCCAGCGCGATCGCCCCGCCATTCGCGTTCACCCGCTCCGCATCCAGCCCCGCCTTGCGGATCACCGCCAGCGCCTGCACCGCGAACGCCTCGTTCAACTCGATCGCGCCGATCTCGTGCAGCTTGAGCCCCGCCATTGCGAGCGCTTTCGGAATCGCCACCACCGGCCCAATGCCCATGATCTCCGGCGGCACGCCCGCCGCCGCGAAGCTCACGAAGCGTGCCTTCGGCCGCAGCCCCAATTGCCGCGCCCTGGCTTCCGACATCACCAGCGCCGCCGCCGCCCCGTCGCTGGTCTGCGACGAATTCCCCGCCGTCACCAGGCCCTGCGCGTGGAACACCGGCTTCAACTTGCCCAGCGCTTCCATCGACGCGTCCGCCCGCGGCCCTTCGTCGCGATCGAACACCGAGCGCTCCACCGTCCCCGGCGAAACGCGCTCCAGTTCGATGGGCACGATCTCATCGGCGAAGTGGCCCCGCTCTTGCGCCCGCACCGCGTTCCGATGACTGCGCAGCGCGAACGCGTCCGCATCTTCCCGCGACACGCCGTACTTCCGGTGCATGCGCTCCGCTGTCAGCCCCATGCTCATGTAGACCTCCGGCCAATGGTCCACGAACCAGGGATTCGGCGCCGGCTTCAGCCCCCCGCGCGGCACGAGCGACATCGATTCGCTGCCGCCCGCGATCACGATATCGGCGGCACCAGCGCGAATGCGTTCCGCCGCCAGCGCAATCGCCTGCAAGCCCGAACTGCAAAACCGGTTGATGGTCATGCCCGGAACCGAATCCGGCAACCCGGCGCGCAATGCCGCCTGCCGCGCCATGTTCAACCCACTCTCGCCCTCCGGCATGGCGCAGCCCAGGATGACGTCTTCCACATCCTCCTTCGCCGCCGGGTACCGGTCCAGCAACGCCCGAATCACCACGGCCGCCAGATCGTCCGGCCGCGCATGGCGCAGCGCCCCGCGCGGCGACTTGCCCACCGCTGTCCGCAAACAATCGATGATCACCGCTTCCCGCATTGGTGCTCCTCTAAACTCCCAAAATCCATTTCCCCGCGGAGACGCAAAGGCGCGGAGGAAAGCGCAGAGAAGACCAAACCAGATCCAACCGTCTGATTGTTTCCACCGCTCCCGCGGGCATCACCAGCCCAATCTCAAAAGTGTTCTCTGCGCTTATCTCAGCGCCTCTGCGTCTCCGCGGGGAATCGGCATCCTCAATTTCTGAGCGCCTTCCCATTCTTCAACATGTACTGCATACGCTCCCGCGTCTTCACATTCCCGCACAAACTCAAAAACGCCTCCCGCTCCAGATCCAGCAGATACTGCTCCGAGACCTGCTGCGTGCCGGTCAGCCGCCCGCCGCTCAGCACGTATGCCAGCTTCTCCCCCACCACGCAATCGTACTCCGTGAGGTATCCGCCCTCGGCGGCCAGTGTCGTTCCCATCTTGAGCGTGGCGTAACCCGCCTCGCCTTCCACCGCGATATCCTGCCGCGGCATCCCCGGCGCCCAGGCCGCCACCATGCCGCGTGCCGCCGCCTTGGCGTCCGCCGTCAGCCGTTCCCGATTCATGGTCAGCCCGTCGGCGGGCCCGAGGAAACCCAGCTCTCGCGCGTGCGCCGCGCTGGAGCTCACCTTGCCGTACCCGATCGGCTCGAACGCGCGTTTGGCGTCGCCCAGCCGCAGCAGCATTTCCTTGCACCCGCCGCCCGCCGGAATCAGTCCCACACCCGTCTCCACCAGACCCATGTACGTCTCCGCCGACGCCTGCACGCGCCCGGCGTGCAGCGCCACTTCACAGCCACCGCCCAGCGCCATGCCGAACACCGCCGCCACCACCGGCCGCGACGCGTACTTCATCGCCATGCACGCCGCCTGGAAGCGCCGGATCGCCGTGTCGAGTTCGTCCCACTCGCCTTCCTGCGAGGCCAATAGCACCATCGTCAGGTTGGCGCCCACGCTGAAGTTCTCGCCGTCGTTGGCCACTACCAGCGCCTCGAAGCCCCGGTCCACTTCGTCCAGCGCGCCCGCCACCATGCGCACCATGTCCTCGCCCAGCGCATTCATTTTGCTGTGGAATTCCAGGCAGAGCACGCCGTCTCCCAGATCCACCAGTGAAGCTCCGGGATTGGCCTTCACCACGCCGCGTGCCCGCTTGATGCCGGCCAGCACCATCACGCCCGGACGCGGCTCCAGCTCGGCGTACCCGCCGGCATTGAGGTCGAAGTAGCGCGTTCCCGGCTCACCCTGGCGATCGGCATTCTCATAGAAGCTCCGCGCCCCCGATGCCAGCATGATCTCCACGTTCTCCGGGATCGCGCACTCTTCACTCCGCATGCGCTCCACCGTCTCCCCCACGCCCAGCGCGTCCCACAGTTCGAAAGGTCCCAGCGTGAACCCGTAACCCCACCGCATGGCGCGATCGATCTCCACGATGCGCTCGGAAATTTCCGGCACCATGCGCGCCGCATAAATCACGAAGTCGCGAAACAGCTTCCACAGAAACTGTCCGGCCCGGCCATCGCCCACGTGGTCCGCCGCCACCAGCGCGCGCAACCGCTGCCCCAAGTCCTCGATCCCGCGCACCGCTTCCACCGCCGGAAACTTCACCTTCCGCGCCGGGCGATACTCCAGCGTCTTGCGGTCCAGCGCCCAGATCTCCTTATCCGCGCCTTTGCCCACGCGTTTGTAGAAGCCCTGCCCGCGCTTCTCTCCCAGCCAGCCGCGCTCCATCATCCGCTGCATGACCTCGGGAACGCGATACAGTTCGCGCGCCGGATCGAGCGGCGCCGCATCGTACAAATTGCGCAGCACGTGCACCCACACATCCAGGCCGATCACGTCGATCAGCCGGAAGCTGGCGCTCTTGGGCAGCCCGATCAGCGGCCCCGTCAGCGCGTCCACTTCCTCCACTGAAAAGTCGGCCTCCTCGGTGAGTTGCCCCACTTTCGCCCCGAAGAAGCACCCGATGCGATTACCAATGAAGTTAGGCGTATCCTTGCACCGCACCACGCCCTTGCCGAGATGCAGATCGCAAAACGACGCCACCCAATCCACCACTTCCGGGCGCGTCTCCGCCCCCGCGATCAGTTCCGCCAGATGCAGGTAGCGCGGCGGATTGAAGAAATGCGTGCCCAGAAAATGCTGCCGGAACTCGCTATCGAAGCCCTCATTGATCCGCGCCAGCGGAATCCCGCTGGTATTGGTCGAGACAATCGAACCCGGCGCGCGCAACGCCGCCACCCGGCGCCACAGCGAGCGTTTGATCTCCAGATTCTCCGCCACCGCTTCGACGATCCACTGGCAGCGCCCCACCCGGCCCAGATCGTCCTCGAAGTTCCCCGGCGCGATCAGCGCTTTCCCTGCGTCGGTGAAAAACGCCACCGGCCGCTGCGTCGCCGCGCTTTCGATTCCCCCCAGCACCGCCCGATTCCGCTCCGGTTGATCCGGCAGCACGATATCCAGCAGGTCCACCGGGAACCCCGCATTGGCGAAATGGGCCGCGATCCGCGCTCCCATCGTCCCCGCCCCCAAACCGCAACACGGCGTAATGGCTTCATCACAGCTAGCGTACCTCACCGTAGGACAGTCCTCCCGGCCTGTCCAGGCCTGCTGTCCAGCGCCGCATGGGCTTCCCTCAGCCCCCAAGCTATGATGAAGGCGTGACCGAATCGCGACGCAGAATCCCCGGCTGGCTTCCGCAAGCGCTCGGTTACACCATCTCCGCCGCCTGCCTCATCTGGGTGCTCCACGGATACCGGTTCGATGAACTCGGACCCGCACTGCGTTCGCTCGACTACCGGTGGGTCGCGCTCGCCTTGGCCGCCGACTTCGCGGTCTACGTCGTCCACGCCTGCCGCTGGACCACGCTGCTCTTCCCCGTGGCGCGCATCAGCTTGTGGCGCACCGTGCAGGCCATCTACATCGGGCTCTTCGCCAATGAAGTGCTGCCGCTCCGCCCCGGCGAGGTCATCCGCGGTTACCTGGTCGCCCATTGGAGCGACTTGCGCCTCTCGCTCACTCTCGCCTCCATCGGGGTGGAGCGCATCATCGACGGCCTCTGGGTAGTGGTCGCGTTCTTTGTCACCGCAAGTTTCGTGCACGGCATTCCGCGCGATCTCACCATCATGGTGCGTTCGTTCGCCGTGCTGCTGCTCCTCTGTGTCGGCGTGCTCTTCTGGATCGCCGCTCGCAAACATCACCCTCACGCCACGCTGAGCGAGGGCCGCTGGAGCGTCGCTCTGCGGCACATCGTCGAAGGCCTGCATTTGATGGGCAACCCGCGCACCTTGGGGCTCACCGTCGCCATCAGCCTGATCTACTTCGCGCTGGAAGTGTCTTTCGTGTTCACTCTGATGCGCGCCTACGGTCTGGATCTTTCTTTCTGGGCGGCCGGCGGTGTCCTCACCATCCTGCGGCTTAGCACCGTGGTGCCCAATGCCCCCGGCAATCTCGGCGTGGTCAATTTTGCCTGCGTCGTGGCCCTCAGCCTCTTCGAAGTCGAAAAGACCGACGCCAAGACGTTCTCTATCATCTACTCCGTCGCCACCACCATGCCGCACTTGATTGGCGGCGCCGTGGCCACAGCCCTCACCGGCCTGAATATCGGCGAACTCCGCGACCGTGCCCGCCGGATGAGGTAGGACAGGCGATCGTTTTTCGTCGCCTGTCAATGTTTTTGCCTCAGCCGGCCGCTGACAGGCCACACACGGCGATGGCCTGTCCCACCCCTCCATAAGGGAGCCTTATGAGGCTATAATTCAATTATTATGTTGACGCCTACCGAAAAAATCTGGCATAACGGCCGCTTCATCCCGTGGCAGTCCGCCACCATTCACGTCCTCTCGCATGTGGTGAGCTATGGTAGCAGCGTATTCGAAGGCATTCGCTGTTATTCCACCCCGTCCGGACCGGCCGTTTTCCGTCTCCGCGAGCACATCCGCCGCATGCTGGATTCCGCCAGGATTTACCGCATGGACAGCATCGGTTTCTCCGCCGATCAGTTGGCCGACGCCATGCTCGAACTGGTCCGCGTCAACAAAATGGAGTCCTGCTACCTGCGCCCCATCGTGATGCGCGGCTACGGGGAGATGGGCGTCAATGGCACCAAGAACCCCATCGACGTCTACATCGCCTGCTGGACCTGGGGGCAATATCTGGGCGAGGAGGCCCTCGCCGAAGGCGTCGATGTCTGCGTCTCCAGTTGGAACCGCCTGGCCCCCAACACCCTGCCCGCGCTCTCCAAGGCCGGCGCCAATTACATGAATTCGCAGCTCATCAAAATGGAAGCCCTCGCCAACGGCTACTCCGAAGGCATCGCGCTCGACGTGGCCGGCTACGTCAGCGAAGGCTCGGGCGAGAACATCTTCGTGGTGCGCGACGGCAAGATCCACACCCCGCCGCTGGGCGCCAGCATCCTTCCCGGCATCACGCGCGACGCCATCCTCACGCTGGCTCGTGAAATCGGCATCCCCGTGGTGGAGACCATCATTCCCCGCGAGATGCTGTACATCGCCGACGAAGTCTTCTTCAGCGGCACCGCCGCCGAAATCACGCCCATCCGTTCCGTCGATCGCATCAAAGTCGGCGCCGGCCGCCGCGGCCCCATCGCCGAGCGCCTTCAGAAGGAATTCTTCGGCGTGATCAACGGCACGCGCGAGGATACTTACGGTTGGCTCTCGCCGGTCCACGCCCTTGTGGGGTAGGCTAGGCCGCGACGGGAACTGACAAGACTGCCATGGATTTCCGGCGCCCTTTGCCGGAAATTCGCTGGCAGTCCTGTCTGTCCCCAGGTCATCCGCGCGCTCTCACAACTCGGGTTGCAGGTGCAGCGTCTTGCCGGCCACGACGTAGATCTTCTCCGCGTAGCGGGTGCTGCCCGCCTCTTTGATCTCGATGTTGTAACTGCCCGGACGCAGGTGCATCGACTTATTCTGATGCGTCGTGCCCGCGTAGGCGCCATTGATGAACACCCCGGCATCCTTCACCTTGGTGTCCAGCTTGACTTCGCCCGTAATGGGATTCGCGTAGTAACCACCGTACATCGGACCCCAATAAGGCCGGTAATATCCGCCGTAATACGAAGGCCCCACCATCACGAACCCGCGGACGGCGGCCGGCGCGCTCAACGGTGCCAGTGCCATCAACGATACCGCCAGAATCAGCAATCCCTTTTTCATTTTCGTCACCTCTGCCTGCTTAATTGCAATTGCCTTGCCAAATCGCAAGCCCCTATGCCGTCAATGCGTTAGGCCCATACCCATGGGCTGCGATTGGCCGTGCTCCACCGCCTTGGCCGAATTCAGCCACCGGGGGGCGGCAGCCTGGCAATTAAAATCAACCCCTCCCTCAGAAGCTGAGAAAGAATGCGCCCGCAAGCGGGCGTTGGCAAGTTGAAGCATGCCCCACCATTGCAGACAAACAACTTGCGGCTTTGTGGGACAGGCGCTTTCGCCTGTCAACCGATTTTTTCTCAGCTTCTCAGGGAGCGGTCTCCGGCACGCCACCGAACTTTTCAAACGGCATATTAAGATGAAGCAGACCAGCCTCATGAGACTTCGCGTGAAGCAGCTCGCCCTCCTCTTCGCCGCCGCGTCCGCCGCTTTCGCCTTCCAGCCGGCCACAGCCCCCGAAGCCGCTCGCTGGCAGCGGCAGGCCGCCAACGTGACCATCGTCCGCGACGATTGGGGCATCGCCCATGTCTACGGAAAATCCGACGCCGACGCCGTCTTCGGCATACTGTACGCCCAGGCCGAGGACGACTTCAATCGCGTCGAGACCAACTACCTCAACGCCATGGGGCGTCTGGCGGAGGCCGAGGGCCCCTCCAAGATCTACCAGGACCTGCGCATGAAACTCTTCATCGACCCCGCCGCGCTGAAAAGTCAATACGCCGCCAGTCCGACGTGGTTGAAGACGCTCATGAACGCATTCGCCGACGGCCTGAACTACTACCTCTCCAGGCACCCCGAGGTCAAACCGAGAGTCATCCAGCGCTTCGAGCCGTGGATGGCGCTTTCCTTCACCGAGGGCAGCATCGGCGGCGACATCGAGCGCGTCAACCTCCCCCAGCTCCAGGCGTTCTACGGCAAAGACGCCGGCCGTCAGGCGTTCTACCAGGC
>Ga0182021_10010431_pt1 | contig 11012 bp, 7 predicted proteins | sample 612E3MmetaG_FD_120493 | JGI IMG/M metagenome (GOLD analysis project Ga0182021, IMG submission 120493) | Permafrost microbial communities from Stordalen Mire, Sweden - 612E3M metaG (Illumina Assembly) | ecosystem: Environmental > Terrestrial > Soil > Wetlands > Permafrost | place: Sweden...
CAAGCAGGATTGCCTGGCTTTTTGAAATATCCATATTCCCAACGTATCTTTCAGTAAGATCGAGCCATCCGGCTTCATCGATAGTGCCTTTGCCATAAGCAATAACAAGTTTGTTCAGGGGTTTAACATTCCCTCTTGTAAGTTTTCCGGCTGTCAGGTTACCGTATTTTATTTCGAGGTTTAGTAATCCATGCAGTTCGTCAATATTTGTATTTCCATATTTATTTACAAGAGCCAGGTCAGTTCCCACAGGCATTTTAATATTATAGTCAATGCTGAATTTTTTTGAGTCACCCCAGCCTGTAAAATTGAATTTATCATCAAGCACTGTTTTTGCTGAAATAACATTGTTTCCTTCTGAAAACTGAACATCAATCAAATCAAGATATTTCTGAGCTTTCTCTTTGTTTGACATATCAACTGTTACTTTAACATCGATTATAATCTGGTCTTTATTCCAGCTCTCAATTACCACGTCTCCGTATTTATTATTGATTTCAAGCGATTTTGTTCCTGCTGTATACTCCTTATGGAATTTCTTTGTTGTCTCCTGTGCAGAAAGAGTTGCAGAAATTATAAAGAGTGATATAATGAAGAACGTTCCTTTATTATAGATTAGCTTTTTCATTTTCCTTCTTATTTTGGTTATCAATCCTGATCGTTTTGAGCTGATTTACTATATATGTCATTACTTCAAGTTTTGTCTGATAATGCTCTATCATTGCATTGATTATCCGTTCATCATTTGGATTTGCCTTTAGTTCTTTCTGGAGAGATACATAAGTTGAATCCATGCTTTTCATTTCCTTAAGAAGCATTGTTTTTTGTTTAGGATTACTTTTCAGGTCAACATTTACAATTTCCCCTTCCATCAGGTTTACCTGGTGAACATAATAGTTCTCAACCTCTTTATATTGAGGAGAAACCTGTCCGAGGGTCATCCTGCTGCTCGTCGGACGGAGAAAATGATCCCATGTCCACAGCGAAGAAAGTGTTATAAGCAGGGTTACTACTGCAGCCCTCAAAAGGTATGGTACAATACTTCTCTTAATGGTAGTTACCTGAAATCTTTTTTCAAGCTTTCTATTAAATCTTTCAAAGTGACCGGTCGAAGGTTCTGCTTCTTCGAAAAAGTCCTTGTTGCTCCTGATTATTTCCTCAATATTTTTCATGACTTCTGAAATTTTCATTTTCCTTTTAATTCGCTGATGAGTTTCTGTTTTGCTCTTGAAAGCTGCGATCTTGAGGTACTGCTGTTGATAGAGAGAATCTCAGCAATTTCATCATGATCATACCCTTCAAGAAGGTAAAGAGAGAGGATTATTCTGTATCCGTCGGGAAGCCTTTCGATTGCCTCTTTTACCTCTTCAACCCTTACATCAATTTCTTCATTTCTGGCAGTATCTTCTCCGCTGTCATCTCTTATACCAACGTGTGACTCAATATCTTCAAAGACCGCTTTTCTTTTATTCAGGGCGTCAAGTGAACGGTTAACCACTATTTTCTTGAGCCACGCACCGAAACTTACCGTTCCTGAATAAGTATCTATTTTTTCAAAGGCAGAAAGGAATGATTCCTGCATTATATCTTCGGCTTCCATTGTGTCATTTACTATTCTCAGACTTGTGTTGTACATGGCTTTGTAGTACAACTTGTAGATCTGAAACTGCGCTTTCTGGTCGCCTTCTTTACACCCGTCCAAAAGATCCTGGTGAAGATTTTTGAATGCCGCTTCTACATTTGCCATCTTTACGTAAAGACTAGTTTTTATATGTGTTGCTGCACCCACCTTCTATTAATATTTTAATCAATAGACGTGTTAAATTTTCTAATGCTGCATTCATTGGAATAATTTTTTTTTAAATATCAGAAAAAGTTAAGAATCATTCCCTGAGTTACCTGACCTGTTGAGTAATTCAATTGGGAACCAAAGAGGCTGTGCGGTATGGAGAATACAAGGAGAAGAATAAGAGCAGCCAGAACGGTATAGAACGGCCTCTCTTTTTTCCGGTTCATAACAACTGCAACGATCCAGAATATCAATGCAATAAGAGTCTTGTTATCTGTCAGATCCCAGCCGAAGGGTACGCCTGTCCAGAAATTGCCGAAAGCAAAATACTGGACTATCGGGCCGAGTGCCATTCCTCCAATTGCAAACAGGATAAGTGTAAGGACTCCGTACTTTTTATATAATGGGAATTTTATAACAGCCATCAGCCCTGCAAGTGTTGAGAATAACATTGCTACAAACATGAACAGAATATGGGGAAGCAGAATATAGACCGGAACACCGCCTTTAAACCTGATAACAATCGGAGATTCTTTTAAATATGTCTGAGTTTCCCTTGAATCAGTTATTTCAATATAATACTGGAGTTTGCCGGCAGCTGGTTGCTGGGGGACATCAGCAAAGAAACATTCTTTTTTGGGTTCTGATCTGTATTTGAACTCTGAGGTCTGATATTCTTCGTTACTATTCAATCTTTTAAAATAGAGTTTGGCATTAATAGTGGTATCACTTATGTTGAGCCTTACCTCTGACTTTTCATCAAGAGCTATGCTTCTGGTAAGTTTAAGATTATACAGTTTATTATTTAAGCTGACCTTCAGCTCTTTAGGATATGTCGGGCCGGTATGCCGCTGGTAAATTGCTGCAGTAACTGTGATAATAAAAGCAAGTGTCCACAAGAAAAACTTTCTCATTTTATAAGATTTTAAAGGTTGATTTTTATCTTAGACGCTAATTAATCTATAGTTGTATCAGCAGGACTACTTTTTTATCCCCGCGCAATACCTCAACGCTTATTGTCTGACCGTGTTTAAGCTGACCCATCCTGAACATATAATCCTGGATATTATTCACCGGTTTGCCATCAATAAAGGTAATTATATCTCCTTTTTGCATTCCGCCAAGAGCCGCTGGTTTTCCCGGTGTAATAAAATCGGCTCTTAAACCGTTTTTAACGACTCCCGCGAAGTCAGGCATAATGCCAAGAGTAACACCTTTTCCTCTTTTGTACTTTACAGCTTCTGCCTTGGGACCGGCTTCTCTGTATATTAACCTTGAATTCTCTGACGCAAGATATTCAGCTACATTGAAAACAAGATCAGAGATCTCAATCATACCCTTGTAATTAATCTTTTCCCATGTATCTTTTGGCGTATGGTAATCCATGTGAGCACCCGTAAAATAGAACAATACCGGAATGTTTTTACCATAAAATGAAGAGTGATCCGATGGTCCGTAACCTTCTTCAGAAAGGGTAAGTTTTATTACTGAGGTATCTGTATGTGCATAAACAATATCTTTTAGGCCAGCAGCAGTGCCTACTCCTCCGATCTGAAGATTATTTGATTCATTCAATCTTCCAACCATATCCATATTGATCATCACGTTGACTCTGGAAAGATCAATCCCTGGGTCACTGACAAAATATTTTGAGCCAAGGAGACCTTCTTCCTCTCCGCTAAAGGACAGGCATATTATACTTCTTTTATGACTTCCTTTCGTTTTTGCAAATTTCTCAGCAAGTGCAAGCATCATTGCAACACCCGATGCATTATCATCAGCACCGTGGTGAATACCGATAGTATCGAGTGCCCTGCTTCCTGAACCCGGTCCGCCCATGCCGAGGTGATCAAAATGGCCTCCGAGAATTATATACTCATCTTTAAGCTTTGGATCTTCACCTGGCAGTACCATTTCTACATTCCGGGTATTTGCCAGTTCCCTTACAATTTCAGCCTTCCCATTTACAGAAACATTGGTGGAAAACGAAAATGGTTTTCTTGTGTCAATGAGTTTTTTCTCTAGTACAGCTGTAGTATTTTCTGATTTTGATAAAATTCCATCAGCTACTTCCTTTTTAATTCTTAAAACAGGGATATCAACTGAATATCCTTCCATGTTTAGCGATTCAAATGCATCCTTCGGATCGGAGAGAGGACCTGAAACCATCAGGACGCCAGCAGCTCCCATATCTTTAGCAAGGAGTGCTTTATCCCTGTCAGAGCTGAAACTGACAAATGGGCTATTATTATTTTCAGGTTCGGGATCGCCACGCAGTATCATTACCCATTTCCCTTTTATATCAACACCACTATAGTCATTCCATTTTAAACTGTCAGTATTAATATTGAATCCGTATCCTGCAAAAACAACTTCTGAGTTTAATCCTGTATTAGAACTAAACGAAAGAGGCATAAAGTCCTTATCAGCAGTATAGTTTATTCCGTTTACTGACAGAGTGTTGGATTTCCCGGCAACAACTCTTTTAGTTACTTTATATCTTTGTAATCCATCTCCTGAGAGAGGTTTGAGCCCATATGATACCAGCTTGTTTTTTATATATTCTGCAGCAAGGCTGTCCCCGGGAGATCCAGTAAGCCGCCCCAGCAGGGCATCTGAGGAAAGGTATTTTATATGCCCCTGAAGTTCTTTGACAGTTAGCTGACTGTTTCCATTAAATGAAAACAGGAATAAAATTACCAGGACCGGAAAGGTCCGGATGATATATTTAAACGAAATATTTTTTTTCATTATGTAATTTTTCTTTATTCGAAGAGTTTAAATGCTTCTTTAATTAATCCAATTGCTTCCATGAGCTGCTTTTCTGTAATTACGAGGGGAGGAGCAAACCTTATAATATGATTGTGTGTAGGTTTTGCGATGAGTCCCTTGTCTTTCATAGCAAGGCAAACATCCCAGGCTTCTTTGCCGTTTTTTGGTCTGATAACTACGGCATTTAGGAGCCCTTTTCCCCGCACGAGCTCTACCATGTCTGATTTAATAGTGCTGAATTCTTTGCGGAATATCTTTCCAAGCCGCTCAGCATTATCAGCCAGCTTTTCATTTTTGATAACCTCAAGTGCGGCAACAGCTACTTTGGCGGCAAGAGGATTTCCTCCGAATGTTGATCCGTGTTCACCGGGTTTGACTGTGAGCATAATCTCATCGTCAGCAAGCACTGCTGATACCGGCAGAACACCTCCCGACAACGCTTTTCCGAGTATCAGTATATCAGGACGAACTGCTTCATGATCGCAGGCAAGAAGTTTCCCTGTACGTGCAATGCCTGTCTGGACTTCATCAGCAATAAAAAGTACATTTTTTGATTTACACAGATCATATGCTTTTTTCAGATAGCCTTCATCGGGAACAAAAACTCCTGCCTCTCCTTGTATCGGTTCAACAAGAAAACCTGCCACATCAGGATCTTTAAGTGCATTTTCGAGAGCCTTGAGATCATTGTAGGGAATGATAATAAATCCTGGAGTGAATGGACCATAATCATCTCTGGCATCAGGATCGGTCGACATCGAAATAATAGAAATCGTACGGCCATGAAAATTTCCTTCGCATGCAATGATCTTTGCATTGTTTTGTTTTATGCCTTTTTTCTTATATGCCCATTTCCGGCATAGCTTCAATGCAGTTTCGTCGGCTTCTGCACCTGAATTCATTGGCAGAACTTTATCATATTTGAAGTATTTTGTGATATATTCTTCATATTCACCAAGAACTGAATTATAAAATGCCCTTGAAGTGAGTGTGAGCCTTGTTGCCTGATCAGTTAATGCTTTAATTATTGCTGGATGGCAATGTCCCTGATTCACTGCTGAATAGGCTGACAGAAAATCGAAATATCTTTTCCCTTCAACATCCCAGACAAATGGACCTTCTCCTCTTTCAAGAACCACAGGAAGCGGATGATAGTTATGAGCCCCAAATTTGTCTTCTCTGTTAATGTAATCCTGAGTATTCATATAGTTTATTATTAAGTATTTAAGAAACAGTTAAATATGATTACAATCTTACAAAAGCTTTTTATTATTTCAAAATCAAAAAATACAGCTTAATCAGAGATCTTTTCACTTCCTGATTGCTTGATCATTTTTATGGTTACAGGCCCGATCAGTCCTGATTCTTCAAGCGGGTCCTCTTTCTTATAAAAACGGTGCGTTGTAAAGGTATAACGGTTACTCTTCCTCTTTGTTCCGTTTAGCAACCACTCCGGCCATTTTCCGTCCACTACTCCGTCCCATGGCAGGAATTCATCACCAATAAGCCTGTTTATCCATAAATTAGATACTTCAATCTCAAGAACATTGTCTTTGTTTCTTAGTGCCCCGGTTATGTTTACCTGCCAGGGGGCGGTCCATAAAATACCGAGATCCTTTTTGTTTAGTGTGATATGACCTAGATTTTTTAGAATGCCCAGATCCAGAAAGTATGAAACATTTCCACTCAATTCCGTATTCTGTGGTAAATCAAAAGATTTATGGTAAACTGCAATTCCGGAGTAATATTTTATTCCTTCCTCAGTCCGTTTTGACCAATCTGATAATCTATTGAATAAAATTTTCTGCGGGCCACCCCAGATTGTATCAAAAGTCACTTCCCATGGTCCGTCTAATGTTGAAAGAGTTTCTTTATTCCTGAAATTCTCTGAATAGTTCGCTTTATCAGTAGCAGATAAAGGAGAATGGTAAAACACCACAAAGAAACTTTGGAATGAATCCAGAATTACATGAACAGATGTTGTCCCATTTCTGCTCCGGAAACTTTTGATGTTATTTATTTCACCGGTGACAGGATTCCACAACTCGGCATTTGTTGTACCATTGCGAAAAAAACATGTATCGGATACGATTGAATTTGTACGGTTTGAGATAAAATAAATATCACGGTCCGGAAGCACCCGGTGTGTATAACGGATATTTCCTGAGGAAGTGAAGTCAGGATTTTTTATCATTTTATCAAATAAAGAAATAGTTGACTGGTAATCAGGATACAGGTTTATTGAATCACTTCTATTGGACTTCAGTGATAGATTTTTATGAAGTTTTGATCCACACCATATTTTTCCAAGGCCAAAATCGTGCTGAGACAGTTCATTTATTAAGGGTGTTTTGCCCCAGATACTGTCGGACAGCTCTTTAACAAGAAGGTCACACTCGGGATAATTCGTCAAGGAAGGAGATTTGACAGGCGGATTACCAATAACTGTTGCTCCCTCTTTGACCAGGGATCCGATTTTGGCAACTAGCTCAGGTGTCATTGTCTCAACCTGTGGTAATATCAATAACTGATATGATCCGCCACCCGGGAAAACAATTTTTCCCTCTTTAACCGATGCGTTTTTAATAAGGAAGAAAGGAGAACAGCCATCGAAAGAATATCCTTTTTTATCAGGCATTACTGACGTACCATCAAGAGCTGAAGAAGGAGGAAGAAATACCTGGGGAGCTCCTTCGGGCGTGAGGTATAGAATATCCGCAATAGCTTTACCCTGACTCAGAACAAACTGACATCTAGAAATATACTTATGATATGAATCTGCCATTGGCCACCATGTCTGTCCCCTGTCCCAGTGCACTCCATATGGCCCCATAGTCATCCCGGGCCGATATTTATCAGGAAACGGCTTATGAGCGAAGGTGTGGTAGAAAAAGCGGTTTATTCCCATACAAAAAGCCCAGTCTCCCTGGTTTTTCATATTTCCCGGATATTTTTTCCATGCTTCGGGAGAGTCAGCTGTAAAAGATTCTGCAGCAACCACTGGCAGACCGGAAACATGAGCTATAGATGTCGCTTCAATACAGCTGAATGACGAATTATAACCAAAGCCATCACTCCAGAATTCGCACATAGGGACGTCTGCAACACTTCCCAGATCAAGATCTGAAGCCGGATTCATATCATATGGCTCAATTGAAAGCCTGAAACCGTTTCTTCTTCCAAGCTCTTTAAACCGGCCGGCATGGTTTTCTATAATCAGTTCATTCGAAGTCTGACGAATATCCCAGAGAAACCGTTCGCTTGACTCAGGATTATTTACAATCAAACCAGTATAGACAGGAAGGAAAGGGAGCGGATCATAACCGCGGCGTCGTTTAAATTGTTCCCTGAAATCAGGGCTCCAGTTTTGTGAGCACATTTCCCAGCTGTCGATATGTACCATTGTCCATCCACCGCCCGTTTTATCCTTCTTAGGCTGGACTTTAGTGACAAGCTTACCGGCATAAGCATTAAAATGTGCATCCAGTGAAATTGTATCAAACTTATCACATTCAAATCCCAGTCCGGGAGCAGGAGCAGGACGGGTAACTGCCCCATTGTTTCTCTTAACGAATCTGAGAATTGTCCATCGGCCTGGAGGAATTGTCCATTTCAGCCTGCCATCCGGCTGAAGTTTGTCTGTAAGATCTGATATTTCACTCTGATTAATCTCTGAACCTTTGGTTTCCACATAATTGGCATAGGAAGGTATATAGGGAAGTACCCCGGGGTATGAGGTAAATGGTGCCCTGTAATAGAGTGCTTTTTCGTCAATACCCGATATTTTTAAGCTAAAGGCAGGTGCAGGAAAAGCCAGGACAACCACATCTTCATACCAGTTATCACGTTGTTGTTTAAGTGACTGAGTAAGACTATTCTCCCCAAAAAAAGGTCTTTTTGGTTTTGGCACCTTTAGATTGCCCTTGAATTCTGCAGGCCCTGAAACTGTTGTATCACTTGCAACAAGATGTGTCATAGACTGGGCAGGAGTTATCCAAGGGCCACCGCTTCCGGCCCACCCGGGTCCGGATCCTAGCACTATCTTTATGCCTAATCGCTCTGCCTCCCTTACAGCATGCTTGAAAAGATCCTGCCACTCTTCACTTAAAAAATCGACTTTCCCTCTCGGTACACCAACATTTACTTCCAGAAAAAGGGCATAACCAATTCCTGCTTTTTTCATAGATTCAAGGTCTGCAGTCATTCCTTCGCGACTGAGATTACCATCCATGAAATACCAGTAGACACCCGGCCTGGCTGAATCGGGAGGATTTAAAAATCCATCTTTTATATTATCATTAATCCTGTGATGGGAGCATGAGGCTAATAATACGGCAATTGATATGATAATAACCGTATTTAATGCGATTAGTCTTCTATTCATTGTTTGTGAGATCGGGTCTTAGTTTTCTGGTTCTTTCTTCTGACTGTTCATGTCTCCAGTTTTCGATTTTTGCCGCATGACCTGAGAGAAGGATTTCCGGAACTTTCCAGCCGTTAAAATCAGCGGGCCTGGTATAAACAGGAGGTGCAAGAAGATCATCCTGGAATGAGTCTGAAAGTGCAGATTGTTCATCTGAGAGGGCACCTGGAATAAGCCTGACAATGGCATCAGTTATGACAGCTGCAGGTATTTCACCACCGGAAAGAACATAATCTCCGACAGATATTTCTCTGGTTACCAAATAATCGCGAATTCTCTGGTCGACTCCCTTATAGTGACCTGCAAGAATTATAATATTGTTTTTAAGCGACAGCTGGTTGGCCATTTTCTGACTGAACTTTTCGCCATCCGGAGATGTATATATTATTTCATCATATTCGCGTTCGCTCTTAAGTTTTTCCAGGGCTTTAAAGACCGGTTCTATCATCATTACCATACCGGCTCCTCCTCCAAAAGCATAATCATCCACGCTTTTGTATTTATCATTTGTAAAATCCCTGAGGTTGATGATATTTATCTCAACAAGTCCCTTATCCCTGGCTCTCTTTACGATTGAAAAGTTCAAAGGGCTCTCGAGCAACTCAGGCAAGACTGTAAGGATGTCGATTCTCATCAAAGTTAATTTTCGTAAAAGTACAAAGAATAAATATGCTCAGGAAATCTGCCTCTGTGAATCTCTGTGACTTCTCTGTGATCTCTGTGTAACAAAAAAAAATCAAGAACTGACACAGAGTACACAGAGCAGATAAAGAGTTACACAGAGAAAAAACACAAAATTATCGTTACTTTTGCACTCTGAAAAAATTAATTATGGAATGTCGCAAAAATTGCGGAGCCTGTTGTGTAGCATTGTCAATCTCTTCTTCTTTGCCGGGTATGGTTGAAGGAAAACCTGCAGGAGTGAGGTGCATTCATCTTATGTATGATTACAGGTGTGCCATTTATAATAATCCTGGTAAACCAAAAGTCTGTGATGAGTTTAAAGCTGAACAGGAGTTTTGCGGCGAATCACAGGCGGAGGCTATGAGGATATTGGGGTCGCTTTCGGATACAAAATATTAGACCTGTCTTTAAACTAAACTTAAAAGAGTAACCTATTTCCCCGAAGCATACACAATTTTACCTCCGGTTATTGTATAATCCACCTTTGTCTTCATTATTTCATTTTCCTGAATTTTCAGAAGATCCTTGTCCACAATGACAATATCCGCAAGGTAGCCTTGTCTGATCATGCCTTTCCGTCTTTCCATAAACTGCGAATATGCAGATCCCAGGGTATAGTATTTAATTGCATCCTCCATTCTTATTTTTTGTTCGGGATGCCAGCCATTTCCCTCTTCTCCGTTTCTGTCCTTACGCGTAACTGCTGCATACAATCCTTCCATCGGATTTAAGGGTTCTACCTGGTAATCTGTGCCAAAGGCCAGGACTGCTCCGGCATCTTCAAGACTTTTCCATGCGTATGCTCCCTTTGCTCTTTCGGGACCAATTCTTTTTTCGCAAAATTTCTTGTCAGAAATACAGTGAGTCGGCTGCATAGATGCTATCACCCCAAGATCTGCAAACCGGGGGATGTCTGAGAGTTGAAGGGTTTGTGCATGTTCAACCCTGTGCCGGCTTATATGTTTTCCGTTTATCTGTATGGCTTTTTCATAAGCATTTAGTACCCAGTTATTACCCTTATCACCTATAGCATGAACACCAATCTGGAATCCGAATTTGTCTGCAGTCAGAACCATTTTCTCAAACACTTCATATGGCATCATAGCAAGTCCCGATGTTGAAGGATTATCTGTAAATGGTTTAAACATCAGAGCGGTGCCTGATCCGATAGTTCCGTCCATAAAACCTTTGAGGTATCCGAATCTTATCCAGTTTCCCGATTTAGGATATGTTTTCTCAAGTTCAAGGTAACTTTTTAGCAAGGAGAGATCAGTGATGAATTTTAAAATTAGCGACCGCTTGATCGGAACAGAATATCCACCGTTAGTGATTGCAGAAATTGGC
>Ga0182021_10010433_pt1 | contig 11012 bp, 10 predicted proteins | sample 612E3MmetaG_FD_120493 | JGI IMG/M metagenome (GOLD analysis project Ga0182021, IMG submission 120493) | Permafrost microbial communities from Stordalen Mire, Sweden - 612E3M metaG (Illumina Assembly) | ecosystem: Environmental > Terrestrial > Soil > Wetlands > Permafrost | place: Sweden...
GACAAAATAAAATAAAGAGATAATAACAATAAAATAAAAAAATAATACCAATGTTAACAACTATGATTATTGGCAATAAAATTGCCGAAGCACGAAAGAAAATAAATATTTCTCAAGCCCAGCTTGCTCAGCGTCTGTTCATCAGTTCACAGGCAGTCGGAAAATGGGAACGCGGAGAATCAATGCCGGACATCATTACTTTTAACCGTCTCACGGAAATTCTTGGTGTTGACCTTAACTATTTTTCAGAAAGTTTCCAAACTGAAGCCACTGAATCCGATTCCAATAGTTATCGGGAACGGATGGCACCCGTTGAGTCTGTGGTTAAGCAATCGGATGAATTGCCATCCGGAAAGCATCCCGATAGCCATCGGGAGAAAAAGCTTAGCTGGGATATGTCACGCGGAAACTGGGTGGACGCTGACTTTTCCGGGTTGAAAAATCTGCATGAAAAATTCAGCTCCTCCAACATGCAGCGATGCTTGTTTATCGGTTCAGATATGTCGGGACTTCTTCTAAAAAGCAATAATGTTGTCAGCTGTGACTTCTCAGGTTCCGACATGAGCAACAGCCACCTTCAGAGTTCAAACTTAGGCAACAATCTGTTTAAGGATTGTAAACTGAAAGAAACTGAATTTTCAGGAAGCAATATCAGCAGCTGTAATTTCTCCGGCACTGATTTTACCGGAGCAGCATTTCTAAAAAGCAATCATGTTGATAGCTGTGACTTCTCAGGTTCCGACTTCAGCAACATCCGCATTCAGGGTTCTAACTTAGGCAACAATCTATTTAAGGACTGTTCACTGAAAGAATCTGAAATTTCAGGAAGCTATATCATGGGCTGCGATTTCTCTGGCGCAGATTTTACAGGAGCGGCGTTTAAATCTGGTGGCATCCAGAAAAACAAAATGGCTAATGTAGTTTGGAATCGCACCTCTTTTAATACCATGCAGATTGTCGATATAGTTTTCGAAGGTACAGTGGAGGACTGTTATTTTGAAAACTGTACCTTTAAGAAGGTGACATTCCAGAATGCAACTCTCACTAATTCTTTCTTTAAAAACAAGAGTTTAAAAGGGATCAGGTTTATTGACTGTCAGGCAGATCGGATGACCAACGAATTCCTGAAAAGCGGGAAAGCAGATTTAACCGGTATCACCTTGTTAACACCAAAAGGAGGAAATGAATAATGTCGCTAAATGAACCCGATAGCAATCGGGTCGCCATCTCGGTGCAAGGGTTGAAAAAATCCTGTAAAAACATTGTCAAAATCCTCACCACGCTGCTGCAAAAACGGTGGATGGAGCAATTGCAGTTGCCTATCCGATTCACTTACTGCCGTTAATCAGATCGGGGTTTGTTCGAACCAGGTCGATGCCGTCGGGCGTTCGCGCCTTTGCCGAAAATCAGTCTGTGACTTCGATTGTGGAGACCATCCGAGTGCTACTTTCAAATCAGCCGGTAGGCAATGAAATATGGGTTGCTCTTGCATGGTGAGTCGGAATTATGCTAATGGCTTATATCTTTGCGATGAGAGCGTATAAAAAACGGGTGTAAAAGAGTTCCCAACGCGCGATGAATAAAACATGACAAAGGACTCATTGACAGTTTTAAAAATTGGCCCGAAACGCTAGTACGGACAAAAAAATTAATATGTTCATCACGTATTTGCCCTGACCGAAGCGTCAGAGGTTTTTCATCCCGATAGCTATGATAAAACCAGATTAATTGTAACAATTAATAAAATTATTAGTAATATTATTGACGTAAAAAAAAATCCTCAAGATAGATTGACTTATGATTAAAGAAGAAATAAAAAACCTCGAAAAAGAACTTATAGAGTTAACACAAATATTTTGTGATCAAAAATTAGATAGTGATTACAAGCATCTGTCTGAGAAACTAATAAGAAAGCTAGGAAGAAAACGTGATGTCCCATTTCAAAGAGGTAAAATTGAGATTTGGGCTGCTGCTGTAATACATGCTTTAGGTTCAATTAATTTTTTATTCGATAAATCATTTAAACCATACGTGACTGCAGATCAGATCAGTGAATATTTTGGAACAAAAAATTCGACAGTTTCCAATAAAGCCCGGGAAATTAAGGACATGCTTAACCTGGGTTATTTTAATCCGGAGTTTTCTACTAAAAAAATATTAGATGATAATCCATTTAATAATCTTGTAATGTTAGATGGATTCATTGTATCCCTTGATACCTTACCTCCAATCTTGCAGAAAAGGGTAAAAGAAGTAAGAGAGAAAGGAGGGGATATAGAATTTACTACTGAGAATAAAACAAACTAACAACTAATCATAGCACGGATCGCAGGCTTACTTGCCTTCGGACTTCGGCTGACAAAGTCGGCAACCCTGACCGTTCGCTGTGCTCAGGGCATGCTCCGACGGTAACTTCCCATACGTGCCGGGCTTTTATGGTGAATGCTAATAATATTTTTAAAATTATCACATCATCTGTAAAAGAGTAAATATGTTATTAATTTTACCTGTAGATTCAGGAATAAAAACTCAGGTTTCATGAGGTATGATCAGTTCCACTTCATTTTAATGTTTTTCTTTACCTTTATGCTTTCATGTTCGATGGCAGCACAATCCTGGGATTTTATCAAAGAAAAGGAGGGTATTAAAATATATACACGTGTTGAGCCTGGAAAGTCATTGAAATCCTATAGAGGGGTCACCGACATAAATGCACCGGCAGAAAAGATTTTCGTTCTGATGGAAAATATTAAAAATACTGATTGGTGGGACAAGAAGCTCACTGAAATAAAAGTGTTGCTATATGAAAAGGACAAAAGAGCGCAGTACTATTTGATATATGATTTACCCTGGCCGGTTCCTGATCGTGACTTGTGCGTGGATGTTACAATTACAACCGATCCGGTGACCGGTGAACGCAAGATTAATGCAGTTGCGCTCAACGGGGTCATTCCTGAAATCAAAGGCATGGTGCGTATAAAAGATTACCGGCAAACATGGACCCTTATACCTGCCGGTAAAGAAATGACTCATGTTGTACTTGAAGGTTTTGTTGACCCTGCGGGAAATATCCCGAAATGGATCCCCAACCTGCTGATCATTGAGTTGCCCATTAAAGCCATCAGCGGGCTCAGAGAGGCAATGCGGGGAAAATAGATCATCTTTTTTTCAGCAACAGAGAACGCTCCAAATCAGATAAAATAGTGATCTTAAATTTATTATTCAATGGGAAAATTCAAATTTATATTAATGAAAAAAACAATTATCAAATTCAGCGTTCTGATAGTGTTGGTTATTCTTTTCGTATGTTCGTCAGGTGCTCAATCGCCTCAGCAGGAAAAGAAACCGCCAAAAAGCGATTATTATGTGGCGGCGTATATCTGGCCGTCGTGCCACGACGATTCGTTGGGCAGGCAGAAGCTGTGGCCGGAAGGCACCGGCGAATGGGAAGTGATTAAAAAGGGCAATCCCCGTTTCGATGGGCACTACCAGCCCCGTCAGCCGCTTTGGGGTTACGAGTTGGACAATGATCCGAAGGTGGTGGAGAAATGGATTGATGTAGCCACTGACCACGGTATAAATGTATTCGTTTACGACTGGTACTGGTATGACGGAGGTCCGTTTCTGGAAAGCGCACTTGACGATGGTTTCCTGAAAGCAAGAAACAACGGGAAAATGCAGTTTTACATCATGTGGGCGAACCACGATGTGAAGTACAATTACTGGAACGTTTACCGCTACAAGGACAATACCAATATCCTGTGGAATGCCAAAGTGGATTGGAAAAACTATCAAATCATCGTTGACAGGGTCATCAGGCAGTATTTTAAGCGACCGAACTATTTTAAAATCAACGGGGAACCGGTATTTTCAATATTCAGCGTGAACAAACTGCTGGAAAGCTTTGGCAACAGTTTGGAAGAAGCCCGTAAAGCCCTGGATTATTTCCGCGATGAAGTAAAAAAGGCCGGTTTCCCCGGGTTGCATATCCAGTGGAACCAGGGCGGCGGATCCCTGATGTCGGAAGCTGCCGCCGGGAAGTTTGCCAGCAGTGTAAAAGCGATGGGCTTCAACAGTGTTGCCATGTACAATATGGGCGGGACCGTTGAAGATTATATAACTTACGGCACCAATTCTATCAGGATACGGGAACAAATGGACTCTCTCCTGGATGTACCGGTCTTTCCCTGCGTGTCCATCGGATGGGACGATACGCCGCGTTTTCCCGCAAAAGGTATCCACGATGTGGTGCACTACCATAACACGCCCCAAAGTTTTGCAACCCTGCTCTACAAAGCGAAAAAATATGCCGACAGCCACCCAGGACAGATCAAACTGATCACCATCAACGCGTGGAACGAATGGGTGGAAGGCAGTTACCTGTTACCCGACATGCTCAACGGGTTCGGCTATCTGGAAGCAGTGAAGGAGGTTATCATTGACGGCAAATATGACAGATATAAAACCGATAAAAAATAAGACCTGACCCATAACACGACAATGAAGGTAAGCAAAAACACTTGCCATACCATCCCTCGGACACACTAGCCTTGGCAAAGGCGTGCCTCACAGATTATTGTGTTTTTATTTTCAGAGCAACGCTTCAAATTTGTAATGACCGGAACCGGTTGTAAAAACGGCGTATCCGTTCTCCATCCGTAAATATGTAACACCTGTTGTATTTCTTATCTCTTTTCCGCTCTCCATCACCGACTTAATGTCTTTTGCAGGAACATAGGCAGCAGCTGTGCTTCCGACCGGAACATCAATCTGCATAATAAATTTCCCATTTTCCTTTTTCCAGCTTATACCGCAGTTTCCATATGATGTGAGGTTTGAATATGAAGCGTATGAGATCTCATTAACAGGTTCCGGACGGAAAATAATATTTCGGTAACCCGGGTGCTCAGGATCGGCATTCATCCCGGCAAGCTTCCTGTAAAACCATACAATACCTCCGCCGAACATGGGATGATTACCTGAACCGGGATCTGTCCAGCCTTCCCATGTGGTAGTCGCCCCCTGTTCCAGCCACCAGCCATAACCCGGTGCTGTCCTCTTATTCATAGCTTCATAAGCCATATTCTGCAACCCGTTTTCAGAAAGTACCTCGAAAAAGAATTGTGTCCCGAAGATTCCGGTATCAAGATGACCTCCATTGGCAATAATATCTGCCTTAAGTGAAGCTACAACACCCGCTTTCTGATCATCAGGAACACCCATCTTCAAAGCAAATATATTTCCCCCGTAAGCGCCATAAGTACCTTTCTCCTTATTATAGAATTTCTTTTGAAAAGCCAGTCTTGTTTTGTCAGCAAGTTTAGTATATTCCTCATATTCAGCAAGCTTACTCAGTACTTTTGCTGACCTGGCGGTAAGATCTGAACAGCGCCACAGATAAAAGGTGTGTACCATTTCATCCGGAGGGAGTTTGTCGGGTTGTGACCATTCACCAAGATTCATCCATTTGTTTGGCTTTCCGTCCGGACCCAAAGCTTTTGAAAACATTATCCCGGAATTATCTGTCCATGTAAGCATATATCTGATATATCCCTTCATCCCTTCATAATTATTCTTAAGCATATCTGTATCACCATATTGCAGGTAGAACTCCCATGGCATGATATTTATTGCAGCACCCCAGGCTACACCTCCCCCGCATCCTGGTTGCCAGGGAGCTCCGTTTGGAACATATCCTGTTTTCACATTTTGTGCTCCCAGGATATCCTGTATCCATTTTGTATAGAATGCTCTTGTGTCGAAGTTATGCATTACGGTAACACAGGAAACCTGACCATCACCGGTATAGGGCGACCGTTCACGGTTTGGACAATCGCTGGCTATGCCACCATGCATGTTATCAGTCTGGCTGCGCCGCCAAATTTTATTTATGGAGTTGAAAAGCTCATCGGAACAGTTAAATTTACCGGTGGTTTCCACATTGGAATAGACAGCCTCAGCTTTAATCTGTCCGGATTTTAATTCTCCCGGCCAGTTGGTGATTTCCACTTCCCTGAAAACAAACCAGGTAAAGCGGGCGGCATATGATTCATTGCCGCCACCTCTCAAAGTGTACGAGTTATCGCCAGAGGGTATCTTATGAAGGTATTTAATATCAATCTTTTGTCCGGCTGTTCCCGTAATACCTGAAAGATGGACCCAACCTGAGATCTCCTGGCCGAAGTCCACTTTATAATGGCCGTTCCCCAGAACATCGATCTTAACAGGATCGATTCTTTCCATTACCCTGTCGGTGGGCGACATGTGAGCTTTCATTATTCCCTCAGGAGCTTTCTTAAGGGCAGCTGGTTCCCATTTTGTGTCATCAAATCCAGGTGCAGACCACCCGGGTTGTTCCATCCGTGCATCATAATGTTCACCGTCATAGATAAGGTCCATGAGAATAGGACTTTTTGAGGCTTTCCAGGTCTGGTCTGAAACAATAATATCTTCAGTCCCATCAGTATATGTAATGTAAATCTGACCCAAAAATCTCGGTGTGCCGTATGATTCAGTCCAACCGATAGGAGAATTATAGAAACCATTCCCAAGGATAGTTCCTATAACATTATCTCCATTCTTCAGTAATTCCTTTATATCATATGCGAGATACATAACCCTGTATTCTCTGAAGTTGTCTTCCAGTGGAATGGAATTATTCATCAGTCCGGGACGTTTTCCATAGTTTGTCTCGTTAGGGACAAGAACATCCTCCCCTACCTTTTTCCCATTCAGATAGAGTTCAAAGTAACCCAGTCCTGTTACAAAAGCCCGTGCAGAAGATATCTCTTTATCAATCCGGAATCCTTTTCTCAGCATCGGAGCAGGAGGAGGCGCTTTCATAGTGTATATATCTGTTACAGTTTGTCCTGCGCGTGCTCTTGAAGCAGTGAGTGGTCTCTCCTTATCCGGGATCGGATCTTCACCCTGCCATGGAGCTCCGATCCATTTTGCTTTCCACTCTTCCGGTTTCAGCAGACCCATTGACCAGAAGGCAGGTTCGCTCCATTCCGACACTTTTCCTTTATTGTCCCACACCCTAACCTGCCACCAGCAGTCCTGACGAGATAAAAGAGGTTTGCCACCATAGATAATATTAACCGATTCCCGTGAAATAACTTTTCCACTGCTCCACAAATCGGGCTTGTCCTTTTGAAGCGACTCTTTTGATCCCGCTGCTCTTATCTGAAATGCAGATTGATACTGATTTCGTTCGTTTCCGGCACTAATGTTCACCCATGACAGCCGGGGCCTGGAAATGTCAATGACCTGGGGATTTTTAAGGTATTCACAGGTTAAAGATGTTGGAGAGATTGTGCCAGGAGCCGGAGCATTAAATGCCAGCAGGAACAGAGCTATTGATATCGGAATTCTCATGATCGGTGAATATATTTGGTTATTATAATAAGAACTGCATAATTCGTTTATATAAAAATAGTGAATTTATTATGTTTTTACTAATAAGATGGAAGTTCGAAGCCGGAAGTCAGAAGCCAGAAGACCGAAGACTTTGTCAACTCTTTGATTCCTGCTTCTTAAACTTTAGGAACTCCAAACTCAACTATTTTGTTTAATTTTAGTATTAATTTAAAAATAAAAAAGTCAGGCAAAAGCATTGATCAGATGTGCAATTCAGGAAAATATTGAGCGGATGCTTCTGGGACTGACGGGGCATTGGCGTTTGTAAAATCATACAAGAATCTTCTCCCATAAATCCGGTACTCTGACAATCAAGGAAGCTTGCTGATATAGGAAGAATTATCAGGGAACAAGAGTACCAGTTAAATCCACAAGGGAACGGTTAAATGAAAATTACCGGGAAAAGAGAAAATTGTAATATCGGTTACATTTATTTGACCATTAGTCGTTATTCCTCCATCGGAAATATCCGTTAAATCGATAGGAAAATTGTAAAATGAGGAGTATTACATTAGTACATATTTGCTCGATATTCGCTTCCGGATTACTTTTTACAGGATGTTTGAATACTGAGGGCGCTCTTGAAATAAAAGGGAAGGTCGTAGATGAGTACACAAAAATTCAAATTCCCGGGAGAGATATAATTGTTCAGGGATTAGTAAAAAATGATAATGAATTTATACTTGTTGATGCTGGTCAATTTTCTACTGACGGCTCAGGGTGTTTCACTTATACATTGAGAAAAGTCAGGGATGCCCATTATTATAATTTCTGCCTCGTGGGGGATTCAGACTACTCGTTCATGACAAAGAAATTAGGTCTCCTGGAACTTGAACAAAATGCAAAGTATTTGTACTTCTCTTTAAGCAAATTAGCAGATTTCAGAATAAAAATAGATAGAAAAAGTAAAACACCTTTTTGTGATACCCTGTATCTGTCCTGGGAATCGGCTGGAGTTGACTTTACAGTACTATATCCCTATAAAATAGATAATTATGGAATACCGGACAACTTCATTGGATTAACATCATATTCAGGATTAGAATGGATAGGTGGAAATACCAATTCAAAAGTTAAAACCAAAGTTTTTGCCGACAAAATGACCAAGATTCATTGGGAGTTGGTCCGGAACAAAAAGAGAAAGGAAATCAATGACACTATAACTTGTAAAAGAGATTTAACAAACATAGTAAATTTTACATATTGAAATTGCTCCGGCACCTTATACGGATGAAACAGGTTATTGCCTTCGTCGGACTCGTTATCCCTCTCTGCAGGACTCTCCGGATGTATTCGATATGTATAACAGTTGCGAAAAAAATTAAACCTATGATCCGGATCTTTGTTAACCTGATATCCTTAAAAAATGATAAATGGTTAAAACAGCCGGATATATAATATTACTGATTTCCTGTCTTTCGTTTTTAATGATCCCGGTTGTCCCATTTCTTGGTTTTTCGAAAATTCAGATTGCAGGTATCACAACGGGATTGATAATTGCGGGGGAGATCTTGTTTTATTTAAGCCTGATTATCTTAGGCAGGAGTTTTTATGACAAAATAAAAAGTAAATTGAAGTTTTGGAAAAGAAATCCCAAAGACCCTGATCTTCCTTCACATAGTGATTTAAAATAATATGAAGGAGAATTATTTTAATTGCAAATGAATATCCGATGGGACAGGCTCGCGGCAACTAACCAAATCAACACATTGTTAATGGCAGGTTATGAACATATTGCCATTTCAGCACTTCCATAAAACAACCCAAAATGGAAAAAGAGAAATTAATCTTCATCTCAATTGCAATTTTTTTTTGCTTAAACACTAACTCTCCAGACTAAAATACATTGAAACAATTCACAACAATGAGAAATCTAAAGTACTCTGTTACGGTAACAGCTATCCTGGGTTTCCTTTCCGTTTTAGCCCTTATATTCCAGTATTTAGCCCTCTGTGATATCGCTCACATGGAGGAAGATCTGACTCTTGAATGGCATGTTACCGGATTTTGTATGATTGTCCTGGGGACTTTCATAATCTCTACTTTTGTAACACTAGGATTCATACTGAAATATTTCAAATAATTCAAAACAATGAGCAGTAAAGTACACCAACTATAATAAACCATCTCAATGCTACCAGGGATGATTTGCTTGCATGATGACAAAGAGCGCTACATATCGTGCCACAGGAGAAGAGGTAGGATGGTTGCGCCATGTAGTATTTACTTACTTTGTTGGTGAACCAGTTAGCAATAATTGTAAATGAACCGACAGGCCATATAATTACATATGTTTTAACCTTTGCCAAAACTTAATAGATTTGTAACTTATTAAAATAAAAAATGAAAAAAATTATAGTAGTTGCAGGCGCAACAGGGAATTTAGGTAGAAAAATAATAAAAGCTTTACTTAACAAAGGAACTGAAGTCCATGCTGTAGTTCGCTCAAGTTGTGACAATGAAATAATTGACAAGATTGAAAAACTTGGCGTAAAAGTATTCAAGGTAAACATTTGGAATGTGGAAAAAGTATCAGAAGCTTGCTTTGGTGCTTCTTGTGTAGTGTCTGCATTGGCAGGGTTACGTGATGTGATTATAGATACTCAAAAAGTGTTGTTGAACGCAGCAATAGCTGCTGGTGTTCCTCGTTTTATTCCATCAGATTATTCAATAGACTTTACCAGATTTTCTAATGGCGAAAATCGTAATTTAGATTTAAGACGTGAATTTCATGAATATCTTGACAAAACTTCGATTTCTGCCACAACAATTTTTAATGGTGCCTTTGCAGATTTGTTAACCGGTCAAATGCCAATTATCTTTTTCAAACCGAAACTGGTCCTTTATTGGGGAAATGCTGATCATCGCTTCGACTTTACTACTATGGACGATACCGCAGCCTATACAGCCAATGCTGCCCTTGACTCATCCACCCCCCGCTTTCTCCGGATAGCTGGAGACCAAGTCAATCCCCGGGAAATAAAAGCCATAATAAATGACGTGACCGGGGAAAAATTTCGTCTATTACGTGCAGGTGGCCCTGGACTGCTTAGTGTGATTACAAAAATTGCCCGCAAAATTGCTCCCGGAGAAAATGAACTATATCCGGCTTGGCAAGGAATGCAATACATGAGTAACATGATAGACGAACGATCAAAAATTGATATACTCGACAACAATCGCTATCCTGATATTCATTGGACGACTGTCAGGGATGTGCTTACAGCTCATCAAAATAGCATTGTGATTAGTAAATGACAAATTAGTTAAATTAGGAATTGGAAAAGCGACCATTGCTATAACGGTTGCCCTCGGCTGACTGGCAACTCTGATATACATAAGAAAGTCTTATAGATACATTTTAAATTTAAAAATATGACTATGAAAGACAATATAATAATTGAACAGATAATTGAAAATAGATTAGTTCCTTACCAAAATTACATATATGGATTTGCAAATCTTAATGGATTATTAGGGAATGAGTATAAAGAATATCCATACGGCATCTCAATTGGCAGGCGACTTGATAATAATATAGTTGATTCGATTAAAAATGGCCCGACTCTGGAATATTTCAATCATTATCAGGA
>Ga0182021_10010434_pt1 | contig 11011 bp, 11 predicted proteins | sample 612E3MmetaG_FD_120493 | JGI IMG/M metagenome (GOLD analysis project Ga0182021, IMG submission 120493) | Permafrost microbial communities from Stordalen Mire, Sweden - 612E3M metaG (Illumina Assembly) | ecosystem: Environmental > Terrestrial > Soil > Wetlands > Permafrost | place: Sweden...
AACGATTTTCTGGGATCCCGAAATATACTTCGACGGGAAAACACCTGTTAAAATCAGCTACATTAACCTTAATCATCACGGTTCAGTACTGATCACGATTAACGGAGTATCATTTAATAATCTGGTTGGAACCGGAAGAGCAAGTTATCAGGTCCATTAAATTTTTACATTCTTAACTTTAATGTCTCAAATATTTAAACCTCAGCAATTATAATCCACTATTTTGTTGCTCAGATCAAGATTGAGAATCCGGATGAATATGAGAAATATCTGGAAAAATTTGATGATATATTTTCCAGATACAAGGGCGAGTATCTTGCTATTGATGAATTCCCTACCCTTTTGGAGGGAAATTGGAATTATACCAAGTCTGTTCTGATAAAATTTAATTCTGAGCAGGATTTTGAGGATTGGTATTATTCTGAGGATTATCAGAAGATCCTGAAACACAGATTGAAAGCATCCACGTGTGATACTATTCTGATTGAGGGAGTAGATTAATACTGCCTGTTATCTTGATTTCATACTTTTTAACATTTTGAACTAATATTAATCAGGGTTTTGTGTTAAAAAATTTGTTTCTTTATATGATATTTGAAGTATAGAATATTGAAAACCTCTTTTTGAAAAACCTTAAAAACATGAATATGAAAAATCCATCAATTTCGAGACGTAAATTTTTAGGAACCGCTGCAACAGCTGCAGCAGCTATCTCTGTCGTACCATTTAGCCATTCTTTTGGAATCTCAAGCCAGACAAAAAAGCCCAATTCCAAAGTAAATGGTGTGCAACTGGGTCTCACAACCTATTCCTATCGCCAGATTCCCCACAGTGCTGAGGAGGTTCTACAGTATATTCTGAAGGCAGGAGTAAATGCTGTTGAGATGAGAAGCGTTCTTGAAGAAAGTCTTGGTCTGCCACAGGCACCTGCAAGGCTTGCTCCCGGTGTTATTCTGACGGACAAGGAAAAAGCCGATCGTGCAGATGCCAGTGCAAATCTGAAAGAGACTCAGCGCAAGTGGCGTTTATCACTTCCTATGCAAAAGTATGCAGATATGCGTAAAATGTACAACAATGCTGGTGTTGATATGCATATTGCCAAATTTGCTCCCTCAGCATGGTCGGATGAAGAAATAGATTATGCTTATAATGCCGCAGCAGTACTTGGAGCTTATGGAATAACGGATGAGTGTAGTGAAGCAGCCTGCAAACGCCTTGGCACATTTGCTGAAAAGCATAAGAGCCTTGCTATTTATCATACACATCAGCAATTTGCCGAACCGGGTTTTGATATAGATAAGTTGCTGGCCTATTCCCCGGCCAACAGACTCAATCTTGATGCAGGACATTATTTCGGTGCAACAGGGCTGCATCCCAATAATATAATAGAAAAATATCACCACCTTATCCCAATGATTCACATGAAGGATAAAACAGGGCCCAAAAGCAATCCTCCAGCCACTAATATGCCATTTGGAAAGGGCGAGACTCCAATAAAAGATATCCTCCTTCTTATAAAAAAGGAGAAATGGCCAATAGATGTTTTTGTCGAACTGGAATACAATATACCTGAAGGTTCAGATCCCGTAAAAGAGGTTACAAAATGTATTGAATATATGAGAGGAATCCTGGAGTAACGTATAAGTCCGATTATTAAATATAGTCTTCTTCCCTGTACTTATTATTATTTTAACCTTTTTTCAATATACCGGAAACTGGCTGGAATTGGCGTGGAGTAGTGATAAGTAGTCTTAGAAAGAATAAATTTTCTAAAATATAACCGACTTTTTCAAAAAAAGACATAAATTTACTAAGTATACTGTATATTTAATTATTACTTTTATTTTGATAATAATCAGGACTGCCGGAGATCGTTTATTTGATTAGTTTCAAAAATGTAATTTGAACCTTATTATAAAAATCATATGAAAAAAATATTATTTTTTATTTCATACATTCTTATCACAACAAGTACTTTTGCTCAGCCAAAATCACTTCCCGTTGATTCTATTCCAAAAGGATACTTTGTTACACATTCACGGGCAGAATTGATGCAAAAGTTTTGTGACCTTCCATTGGGAATTAAAGTCAATGACTCAATACCAGCCATCATTCAAAAAGTAGAAAATTTTTTAACAAACTATAAACCACAGAAAAAATATCCTGATGATCTGTTTGCAAAAGAAGCTGTTTTGCAGGCATTTATTAGTTTCAAAGAGGGAGGATACGGTATAGGGGCTGTTTTAGCCGATTCAAAAGGAAATATTATTTTCAAAGGTCATAATTCACAAATCCAGAAGCATCGTTCAGATTTACATGCTGAAATGACTTTGTTGACGAACTTCGAAGAAAGCCCGGTTTCTAAACAATACCTGAATATGTATGTTTATAAACCGGGGCTGACTGTTTATAGTTCCGCAGAGCCTTGTCCGATGTGTTTTATACGATTGGCATCAGCCAGGGTGAATACTAAATACTGCTGCCCGGGTCCGGATGATGGTATGGCAAATCGAGTTGATTGTCTGCCCTCCTCCTGGAGAGATCTTGCTCATCAATATCCCTGCAAAAAAGATCAATCATCACCTGTATTGCAAAAAATTGCGCATTTAATGTTTTTCTCTTACTTACTTGATAATCGGGGCCCTAAATAGTCAATTTATCAGTACTTAGGATTTTTATACCTTGTCATAAAATAAAATGCCGTTCTATAATTATCAGGAAGTAAGTGTAAGATAAAATATCTGCATAGTATGAAAAGAACTGAAAAACACTTAGAAATACTTTATGTAGTTGCTTTTTTAATGGTAGCGGTAATCAATACCTCAATAGCACAGGAAGGCAACACAGCAAAAGACCTGGACGGTAACACATATAAGACGATAAAAATTGGCAACCAGATATGGATGGCCGAGAATCTGAAAACTACCAAATTTAATGATGGAGCGGCAATACCCCTGGTGATCGATAATGCTGCATGGCTGGGATTGAACACACCTGCATATTGCTGGTACGACAATGATTCAATTTATAAAAATCTCTATGGGGCTTTGTACAATGGATATTCGGTAAATACGGGTAAATTATGCCCCACCGGTTGGCACGTTTCCTCCGATACTGAATGGTCAGCCCTCATCACATATCTTGGTGGCGACAATATCGCTGGAGGTAAACTGAAAGAAAAAGGTACAAGTCATTGGAGCAGCACTAATCCGGGAGCGACCAATGAAAGTGGTTTCACAGCTCTTCCGGGCGGCAGTCGTTACTCAAACGGGTTCTATTTCACTGTAAAAAACCTTGGCTACTGGTGGACTTCGATCGAGGGCAAAACTCTAAATGGCTGGTACAGGAGCATTTATAACAGAAACAGTGTCGTGAGCAGAAACTATTATGATCTTACAAATGGCTTTTCTGTTCGTTGTGTAAAGGACTAAAAATAATCAGTCAGTTTATTACACAATGACGTCGGAAGAAAAGGAACAAAGAGTTTGTCCCGTAGAACGTGCCGGAGGTTTGGACAATCCTCTCAGAAAACTTTTTCAAAATCCTCACAGAATACTTAAATCCTATATCTCTAAAGGAATGATTGTCCTGGATTTAGGTTGCGGACCCGGATATTTCACAGTGGAAATTGCAAAAATGCTTAATGATTCTGGGAAAATTATTGCAGTTGATTTACAGGAAGGTATGCTGGAAAAACTGAGGAATAAAATTAAGGGAACAAACCTGGAGCAGAAAGTTGCCTTGCATAAATGTGAAGAAAACAAAATTGGAATATCTGAAAAGGTGGACTTTATTCTGGCTTTTTACATGATTCATGAAGTTAAAAATAAGGAAGACCTGTTTTTAGAACTGAAGTCAATTTTAAATCCCGGTGGAAAAATACTTATCGTTGAACCTAAATTTCATGTCTCAAAAAAAGCTTTTGAAAAAATGGTTTTAAAATTGGAGACAACAGGATTTAGAATAATTGAAAGACCAAAAGTTTTTTATGGCAGGACAGTTTTAATTACAGCTTAGAATAATTATGAATGTATGAACTATGTTAATATGCTGATCGTAAGGAACATCATTAAATAATCAAGGCAGTTTATCCCTGCGAATATCTCTTATTCGGAAATAGTGTCGTTTTGATTTTTACCAAAATTTTTATGATAATTAGCAGCTGATAGCAACATTATGTGAAATAATCTGTTATTCTGGAACAAGTTAAGATCATAATTACTAATTTAATTCACATTAATGATGACGATGAAAAACTATCATTTGCAGGTCTTATTTGTCTCTTTTCTTTTTTTGACAGGTGGCTGTTCGAAAAATGCTGCTGATACAAGTTCATTGTATACACCAACAAACGCAAATGTCACTGCAAATGCAACATTACAGGAGTTGCAACAGGGACGTGCTCTATACATATCAAACTGCAATAGCTGCCACGCTCTTGTTTCTCCCGACAATTATACTCCTGCCCAATGGAAGAGTGTTCTAAGCAGCATGGCTCCGAGAACCGGTATGTCGACATCAGAGATTTTGCTGGTGACTAAATATCTTTGCAAAGGGCAACAATAAAAACGTCGCCGAAGAGGGTTTCCGCAAAAACACAAAGCACTTCTAAGTTTATTTCCTTCATAGAATTTAGCCAGTCGGAATGTTTTATCTCCTTGTTTTAACCTACGATAATTATTCATTCAGTCATTGAATGTGTAAAATGATCTGTCAATTATAATATATTTGCATAGTTAATATGTGATATGAAATATATGAAGACTATCGGCATAATTGTGGTGGTGATACTCATAGGCAGTTGTACAAAGAAAATAGATGTGACATCGATTGATCAGATTCCGGGGAAATGGAACTGGGAAGCGACCTGTGGCGGATACATTGATACTTGCATCTTATCATCAAAGTCTAATTATGCTTCAATCGAATTTACTAATGGCAATTATATTGAAAAACATAATGGCACTGTATACCTGCAAACAGACTATAATGTAATTAAATATGACGATAATTTCGGAACCTTGCTCCTTAATAATTCCAATATTAGCAGACCAATTACAATCGTAAACAACCGGCTTGTGATTTCCAGAGATGATTTTCAGGACAGCTATATGAAAGTAAAATAACTATCTGACAGCTGTTATTGAAAAGACAATTAAGATTAAGATTAAGATTAACATTCAAATTAAGAAAATCTTATGAAAAAGATTATTCTGTTTCTGATTGCAATACTATTACTCTCAGAATGCGGCAGCCAGAACAATTCTGAAAATAAGGTATTCTGGATAATCTCTGCTCCGGCAGGAAAATTGTACTCTGAAATTAACAAAACCGGAAAAACGATAATACCGAATGGCAGATTTGTTACGCCTGCCGGCAAGAGCATCATTGTGGCTCCCCATCCTTATGGACTGGTTCTAAGTAATGATGGAAATGTCGCCGTCACAGCAAACTCCGGAACAGATCCGTTATCAATCACAATAATTCGAAAAGTCCTGTCTGACAAACCCGAAGTACAACAGGTTCCTCCAGGGGCAGAAACAGATAAAGGAGTACTGGCTTCCGTGTTCATGGGTTTGGCAATTTCACCTGACAACCAGACTATCTATGTGGCGGGAGGTCAGGAGAATAGAATTTATCTGTTCGATGTAAATTCAGGTCAGTCGAAAGGGACAATTGATTGTTCTTTCATTTCCGGTAATGTTGATTATTCGCATGGATACATAGGTGATCTGAAACTCTCAAGAGATGGAAAGACTCTTTACGCAGTGGATCAAATTGGGTTCAGGATGGTCATTATCAATACTGAAACAAGATCACTGGTCCATTCTGTAGCCGTAGGAAGGTATCCTTTTGGAATCTGTCTCTCAAAAGATGAAAAAAGAGCTTATGTAGCCAATGTAGGTATGTTTCAATATTCTCTCATTACATCGGATAAGGATAAAAAATCAAGAGTAAAACTAATTGATTATCCAGCATTTGCCTATGGTTCAAAGGAGATGAAAGAGGGCATTATAAATGATACAATTAATATACCTGGATTGGGAGATCCTAATACTATAGAAGCATTTTCGGTTTTCACTATAAATCTGGAAGATAAAAATAATCCTGTGATCTGTGCCAGGATCAAGACCGGTCATCTTGTCGGATCGATGGTTGAGGGCATTCCGGCTGTTGGCGGATCAAGCCCTAACTCAATTGCAGCAACAGATGATTATGTTTTCGTAAGTAATGGAAACAACGATAATATTTCTGTTATCTCGGTTAAAAAAGATACTGTCATTAACACCATCTATCTGAGGCCGGATGAACGGATAAGACAATTCAGAGGGGTAATTCCATTTGGATTGGCACTAAGTCCTGATCAGAAAAGATTGTACGTGGCTGAATCAGGAATAAATGCAATTGCGGTGATTGATGCTGTGAACCTTAAGGTATTGGGACATATTCCTGCCGGATGGTTCCCTTCGAAAGTTGAAGTTACAAAAGACGGAAAGAAACTGATAGTAGCTAATGCAAAGGGATATGGAAGCGGTCCAAACGCCGGTTCATTATTTAATACCACGGGAGAAGGAAGCTATATAGGCGGACTGATGAAGGGGACTGTTCAGGTACTGGATATTCCAAAAGATAATCAGCTTAAAGAAATGACTGAAATGGTTGTTGAAAATAACTTTCATTTTGTAAAATCCGATGATACTTCATTTTACAAAAGACATAACAATCCTATCCCACTCTATCCAAAATACCGGGAGAGTCCTATAAAGCATATTGTTTTTATCTCCAAAGAAAACAGAACATATGATGAAATATTTGGTGGAATCAGAAAAGGTATTGGAGATACCACTCTTGCGCGATATGGTAAAGGAGTCTCCTTTTCAAACAAAAAAAAGACGAGAACCGTTTCTTCATCAACTGTGATGCCCAACCATTTAGCGCTGGCTGCTGAGTTTGCAATTTCGGATAATTTTTATGTCGATTCTGATGTATCTGCCGATGGTCATCGCTGGTTAGTAAATACTTACCCTAATGAGTGGTGTGAGACATGTACGGCAGCGAGTTATGGTGGCAACCGTTCATTCCGGGAAAAGTCAAAGGCTCCGGGCGTTTATGCAATGAATGGCGCGGCAGGAGCAATCTATCCTGAAGACTATAACGAAGCCGGGTCAATGTGGGATCACCTCGAGAGATACAAAACAAGCTTTTATAATTTTGGATTCAGCGTAATGTTTGAACCGGCAGTTTATGATTCTAAATTTAAATATACCAGCATTAAACAATATATAAATTTCCCGATGCCGCAACCTCTTTACGGACGCACTTCCAGAACATATCCGACATTTAATACATCAATACCTGATCAATTCAGAATAGACCAGTTTATTAAGGAGTTTAATGAAAAATGGTTGAATGGGAAAGATACAATGCCTGATCTGATTACCGTCATTATTCCGAACGATCATGGAGCCGGGGAAAGGCCTGAAGCAGGCTATCCGTTCCGGGAAAGTTATATGGCTGACAATGATCTGGCAGTCGGAAGAATTGTAGAGTTTCTCTCACATACTCCTTATTGGAAAAACATGGTAATCGTAATCACGGAAGATGATGCACAAAATGGAGTAGATCATATTGATGCGCACAGAAGTATACTTATGGTCATCTCCCCCTGGGTAAAAAAAGATTATGTGAGTCATGTCCATTATAGTTTTGGAAGTCTCTTCAAATCTTACTGGAACATACTCGGATTGCCATACCTGAACCAGTATGATGCAGGAGCTACTGATCTGTCTGATTGCTTTACCGATGTTCCTGACAATAAATCATATAATGCACTAGCTGTGGATAAACGGATATTTGATCCGCAAAAAGCCCTTGATCCCCTGAATGAAAAATTCAACTGGAAGTCTCTACTTGAATCCCCTGAAATTGATAATGTTAAAGATATGATTCAGGAGAGTAAGGAAAAGGATGAATTCCGGTTGGGTAACAGGGAGAAAAAGAAATAAATATTAAATTGCGATAAATAAAATTTTAATGATAAATTTTGAAGCGCTGTTTAGAATTTCTTATGGCTTATATATTGTAAGCTCGGGCAACAAAGATAGAGGTAACGGTTTTATATCCAATACCGTATTCCAGGTATCAGCTGAACCTATAAAATTTGCTGCGGTCTGCAATAAGAACAACTATACAGCAGATTTTATAAAGGAATCCGGTGTTTTTGCAGTATCGGTTCTTCATAAAAATACTTCTCCTGAAATATTTGGAAGGTTCGGTTTTAAAAGTGGAAAAGATCTGGATAAACTTGAAGGGATGAAGGTCATCTTTGGGGAAACCGGAGTCCCCATCGTTCTGAATGATTGTATTGCATATATTGAATGCAGAGTTGTTCAGACAACTGATGTCGGTACTCATCTGATTTTTATCGGGGAGTTAGTACAAAGCGAGATCATTAACGACTCTAAGGAACCAATAACCTATCTTTATTACAGGCAGGTCAAAAAAGGAGTGGCACCGAAAAATGCTCCTACATATATTGACAAATCAAAGCTTGAATCAGGCAAGGAAGGTACTTCCACGAAAAAATACAAATGTGGCGCCTGCGGGTACATTTATGATGAATCAACAGAAATGATCAAATTTACTGACCTCCCGGATGATTGGGTCTGCCCTGTCTGCGGCTCCGAAAAATCTGAGTTTTTTGAAATCGATAACTAAAACATTATAGCTATGAAATCTTTAAAAGGAACAAAAACAGAACAGAACCTGCTGAAATCTTTTGCAGGCGAATCTCAGGCCCGTAACCGTTATGAGTTTTTTGCAAGTGTTGCAAAAAAAGAGGGGTACGAGCAAATTGCTGCCATTTTTATGGAAACTTCAAACCAGGAAAAAGAACATGCAAAAAGATTCTTTAAATTCATGGAAGGAGGTGCTACAGAGATAACTGCAATGTATCCGGCAGGAAAAATCGGAACAACAAAAGAAAACCTTAAAGCTGCCGCCGAAGGTGAGCATGAAGAATGGACCGATTTATATCCACATTTTGCAGAAGTGGCAAAAGAAGAAGGATTTCCTGAAATTGCAACTGCCTATAAAATGATTGCAAAAGTTGAAACCGAACATGAACGTCGATATCTTAAACTTTTACAGAATGTTTCAGAAGATAAAGTTTTCATGAAAGACGGGAAAGTATGGTGGAAATGTATAAACTGCGGATATGTTTACGAATCTGAAAAAGCGCTGGAAACATGTCCAGCTTGTCTGCATCCTAAAGCCTTTATGCAGGTAAGAGAAGAAAATTATTAGAAACAACTATATAATGCAGATCCTGTTACTGATAATAATAACAGTTCTGATTGTTTATATAATTTTCCTCCATAATAGATTGGTAAGGAAAAATATCTTCATGGAATCTATTGTCAAAAGCCTGACAGGTATTGAAAAGGTCTGGAAGAAAGATGAATTGCTAAAGTTTCTTGAAGAGATCAGGAAATCAAACTATTTCATTTCCTACTTTAAAGATAAACCTATCGATGATAAATCAATGAGTTACATTCTTGATAATTTGAGTGATACAAATATTTTTATCCATTATACTAAGAATGAAGAAGATGCTAAAAGTATCCTTACTAGTGGATTCAGATTTGTCGACACATTTTATAAAACAGCTTTGCCGGTCACAGATGATAAACTGGATCTCATTATGAAACACAACACCAGAAAATACTTTGGTGACTTCCTTATAATAATCTCTATTTCAAATAAAATAATAAATAGCTATTCATCAGAACTTGATAAAGATGGAATTAAAAACATTTTTATTGAGAATATCTTAACGGAATCTCCACCATCCAGAAATGAAAACTCAGATATGGTGTATCTTCTACCGAGACAATTCATAAAAGGGTATATAAATCATTGTACTGGAGAAATTGTAAAAAATCCGGACTTTAACCCTAATTATGACTCAGCCAGTTTCATGTTAAATATTAACCAATTGCAAAAAATGTAAAAAACACATTTAATAATAATCCATGACTTATTCAAAGAGATAACAACCTTATATTTAACTAATTACTAAATTTAATTCATAAATATATGCCATGAGATTCAGACTCATTTTATTAGCTTTTATTATATTATTTTCGTGCCTTTTACATGCTCAGGATCCTCATAGGTTTCAAAAAGAGATAGACACAATTGATCTTAAATATCATAGTAGAATAAACAGCCGTGATCTGATCGTTTTCACTGGTAGTTCCAGTATCAGGAGATGGAAGAATATTCAGGATTATTTTCCAGGAAAAAATATTATTAATACAGGATTTGGAGGTTCACAGCTGAGCGACCTGCTCTTTTATTCAGATTCGGTAATAATTAAATACAAACCCATACAGGTATTTATTTATGAAGGAGATAATGATATCGCGGCAGGTAAAAAAGCAGATGCTGTCGTTAACGAAGCAGATCTACTTTTCAAAAAAATCATAAAGGAAACTCCTAATACACAAATAGTTATTATTTCAGTCAAACCTTCTGTTTTAAGGTGGGGATTGAAGGATGATTATATCAAACTGAATAAACTGTACAGGAAGTTTTCTTTGGAAAATAAGAATATTAAGTTCATTGATGTCTGGACACCTCTGCTGAATAAAGAAGGTTCTCCGAAAAAAGAAATATTTATATCGGATAGCCTTCATATAAACAAACTTGGATATGATATCTGGGCCGGAGAAATAAAAAGATTTATAAAATAGCCATGTAATGGGAAAGGTTATCCTAACTGAAAATCTTTGCAAGTATTTTAAAAAAGTCAAAGCAGTAGATAGCATTTCGATAAGTATCGGGAAAGGCGAAATATATGGTTTCCTCGGACTTAACGGAGCAGGTAAGACTACTACAATCCGGATGCTGCTTGGAATGATAAGACCTACATCCGGTTCAGCATACCTTAATGGCAAACGGGTATCGGCTGGAAACCCGGAGCTTTGGGAAAATATCGGAAATCTGG
>Ga0182021_10010435_pt1 | contig 11011 bp, 7 predicted proteins | sample 612E3MmetaG_FD_120493 | JGI IMG/M metagenome (GOLD analysis project Ga0182021, IMG submission 120493) | Permafrost microbial communities from Stordalen Mire, Sweden - 612E3M metaG (Illumina Assembly) | ecosystem: Environmental > Terrestrial > Soil > Wetlands > Permafrost | place: Sweden...
ACATGCAAATGTTGCGGCATTGAGACCCCAAGCGAACCTTGCCAACTTGCAGCTTACACCACCGAAGTAGACGGAAAAAAAGTCAGTTTTTGCTGCCAAAATTGTGCACCACAAGAGAAGAAGGTGATAAAAAAATGAGTCAAACCAAGAAACTAGCATTAGTCGTTCAAAGCGGAACACTCGACAAACTCTACTGCGCTTTCATTTTAGCCTCAACATCTGTAGCCATGGGTTGGGAAGCCCACTTATACTTTACATTTTGGGGGCTACAAAGTCTAGCAAAAGGCGCTATGGAAAAAGCAGTGTTGCCTGGAGACTACAAACATCTAGAAGAAACAATGCGAAAGAATCTAGAACGCATGAAATATCCTTCGCCATACGAGATGCTCAAACGCATTAAGAAATCCGGTTTATGTACAATCTACGCATGCACACCAACAATGGAAATGTTCGGAATCAAAAGAGAAGACCTTGTTCCTGAAGTCGACAGCATGGTAGGCGCTGCAACCTTCCTTGACATCGCCGCCGGCGCAGACGTTTCAATGTTCATCTAACAATACAATCTCAAAAGAAGAACACATTGAAACAAACAACATTAAGCTAACTAACTCAAGTTAGCTGACAACCTTTTTTATTAAAACAAATCTAACTTAAAGATCCATTTTAACATAAAAGTTAAATGTCAAGTAATGTTTTAGCATAATTTATTCTTGAAGGTAATTCTATGTATAGTAATCAACCCCTCCAATTGTCCCCAGGCATATTCTGGGTGGGAGTCAACGATACCGAAACCCCACTATTCGAGGGACTTTGGAGCATACCAGAAGGAGTTTCATACAACTCATACCTAGTTAAAGGCTCAGAGAAAACCGCTCTCATTGATTGCGTTCACGAAAAAAAAGCCCAAGAGCACTTCGAAAAAATCAGTCAAATCATTGGCATCTCTAAAATAGACTACTTAATCATCAATCACATGGAGCCCGACCACACTAGTGCAATTCCAGCTTTACTGCAAAAAGCACCCAACATCAAAATAGTCTATACCCCAATCGCCCAAAGCATATTTAAAAAATTCTACGGAATCGACCCTCAAGCAATCGTGATTAAAGGTGACGATATGTCGCTTTCTTTGGGAAACAAAACTTTGCATTTTATTCAAACCCCGTGGCTTCACTGGCCTGAAACCATGAGCACCCACCTACCAGAAGATAGGATTTTGTTTTGTTGTGACGCCTTTGGAGCATTCAAAAAGCTACCGCAGGGAACCATAATGGAATCCGATATCGATATGGAGAAACAGAACATTTGTGAATGCTCTCAAAAATATTTTGCCTCGGTCTTTAACGGACAACGAGAATGGGTTCAAAAAGCAATCGAGAAATTCATAAGAATGAATCTACAAATCGATGTCTTAGCGCCAAGTCATGGTCCAGTTTACAACCAAAACGTAAAAGAAACATTAAGCCGATGGGCCGCTTGGAGCAAGGGCACTTACAAGAAAACAGTTGTTGTTGTTTACGGCTCTATGTATGGGATGACCGCCAAATGCCTAACTGCAATAGCCGAAGGTATCAAAGAAGCTGGAGGTGCGATGAGTAGCTTTAATCTATCAGAAGTTCATTCTGTCGATGCCTTAACAGCTCTTGTTGAATCACCAGCACTGATTGTCGGAACACCCACATATGAACACGAGATCTTTCCCAAAGTCGCAGATTTTATAAACTTGCTCAGAACAAAAAAATTTTCCAACAGATGTGCAGCGGTATTTGGAAGTTTTGGGTGGAGTGGAGAAGCAACAAGGAAAACAGCTTCCGAACTGGCTGCCTTGGGATTTGAATTGGTAGGAGAACCGCTTCCAATATACGGTAACCCTGCTGATAATGATCTTCAGAAGGCACGGCAACTGGGCAGGGCAGTCGCAGACAAAGCTTTTTCCATGAACAATGCAAAATAACTTCCACCAAAAAAAGCTATTTTTACGGGAGCATTTGTTGTTTTGTTACGTGAGTGTTTTTGATTTGGGCATTGAGTCACTAATTATGCGTATTTTAGTGAAGATGTTTGGGCGTGTTTTTCTGAATTACCTCATCTTCAATACCAAACCCGTGAAATAACATCACTAATTTGGAGTTTTAAGAGATGTCTCACAAAAATGGCAATCTAAGTCACTTAAACTGTGCCAATATACAGAAAATTTAGCCATTAAAATGTTCTCCAAAGTTAAGCCTGCTTTAGATTCATGCAAGAATTCACAAACAATCACCGTAGTTTCAAGATATTCGTTAGAGAAACTATTTCCAGAAGGTTTTGAAAGTCCTGCCTTTTTCTAGTTGGGGCTGTTTGTATTAGTATTCTAAATTCATAATTGACTTATAATCAAGTTAATTATTCAAATTGGGGCATAGATAATACAACATCTCGACCAGAGTGGAATAGTTGTAATAGTGCCTGATGTGGCGGCTTTAAACAAAAAGAAAGTAGTCAGAGTTTTGCATGTTGACGATGATCTCTGTCTACTAGAGGTTTCAAAACAGATACTCTCTATCGAAAACAACTTTGACATTGACAATGTTACCTCTGTTGATGAAGCAATCAAAAAAATGGAAAAAGAATTTTATGATGCGGTTGTTTCCGATTTTGAGATGCCCCAGAAAAACGGATTAGATTTTCTAAAAGAACTCAGAGAACAAAAAAATGACATTGCCTTTATCTTGTTCACGGGAAAAGGCAGAGAAGACGTGGCAGTCAAAGCCTTGAATTTAGGCGCTGACAGCTACATAAACAAAAACGGCTCAACCGAAACAGTTTACTGCGAATTAGCTGATGCAATAAACAAAACAGTTGAACGTAAAAAGTCAAGAGAACTGCTTGCAAAATCAGAGTCAAAGTATCATGCGCTAGTCGAGAATTCACTTCAAGGAATATCAATTCTTCAAACATCTCCTCTTAGGTTGGTTTTTGCTAACGAAGCTATGGGGAAAATCTTGGGATATTCTCAACAAGAGTTAATGGCACTTTCGTCCACAGAAATAATGGGATTGGTGTACCATGAGGATAGGGCTGCTTTCTTTAAGCGTATGGAAAACCGTTTGCGAGGTGAACCCGCGGGAGTATGCTACGAGTTTCGTGCTGTGCGAAAAGATGGCTCGCTTATCTGGCTGAGCTCTCTTGCAAATCGAGTTGACTATGATGGACAGCCTGCGGTGCAGGGTATGTTCTTAGACATTAATGAAAGCAAGAAGGCTGCGGAGATACTTTCTGAAAGCGAACAGAAGTATAGAGAACTTGCGAATTGTTTGCCTGACATTGTTTTTGAAACTAACTTAAATGGGCAAGTGGAATTTGCTAATCAAAGAGCTGCTGAAATTTCGGGCTATTCTCTTGATGAGATTGCAAGAGGGTTGAATATTTTTCAGTTCGTTGTTCCCGAAGATAGAGACAGAGTAACAAAAAACATTCAACGGTTACTGGCAGGAGACAGCTATGTGCCTGCTGAATACAAGTTTGTTCGAAAAGATGGCACCACTTTCCCTGCTCTAATCACGGCAACGCCTCGTATTAGTAAAAACAAGATTACTGGCTTTAGAGGTATGGTCTTAGACATTTCTGAACGAAAGAAAGCTGAGGAAATTATTAAGAAGAGTGAGGCAAGATATAGAGAATTAGCCAACTTTTTGCCTGAAATAGTTTTTGAAACTGATCTGTCTGGAAAGATTACTTTCTTCAGCCAAACAGCTTTTGATATATCAGGTTTTATACCAGAGGATATAGAAAAAGGGATGAATATGCTCCAGTTTGTTGTTCCCGAAGACCGTGAAAGAGCTAAGGAAAGCATAAGAAAGCGGATGGCTGGAAAAAAAGCTGATACTATCGAGTATACTCTTTTTAGGAAAAACGGCGATACTTATCCTGCTTTGGTAAAGACAGCCCCAATTTATTCTGAAAACAGATTGATTGGACTTAGAGGTTTGGTCATTGATATTACTGAAAGAAAAAAGGCGGAGGAAACATTGGCAGATTCTGAGGCTAAATATCGAGCTTTGGTTGAAAATGCCGATGATACTATATTATTGACTGACTTGCGAGGGAAGCACATTTACAGGAATCGTGCTTACTATACGAGTTTGGGTTATGAAGAAGGCGATATTATAGAATTAGATGGTTTTTCTAAGGTGCATCCAGATGATGTGTCCATTGTTAAAGAAAAAATGAGTGAACTTCTAAAAAATGGAAGCATTGTTTCTGATTATCGGGTCAAACATCGGGATGGACGATGGTTACATCGGTTTGCTAAATCAACGCTAATCTACAATGTTCACAATCAGCCTTATGCAATTTTAGCCATAATTAGAGACATAACTGAACACAAGAGGGCAGAGCAAGAACTCAAAGAAAGCGAAGAAAAGTACAAAACGCTGTTCGAACAAGCCGGCGATTACACATTAATCTTGGAAGCTCAACCAACAAAAGTCCCTATAATCTTCGACGCCAACATTTCTTCACTACAAATTCATGGATATACTCGAGAAGAAATCATTGGCAAACCCATCACTTTTCTAGATAAAGAAAGCAGCAACGATAGCGTAATGTACCGACTTGATAAACTCTTGAACAACGAAAAATTAACGTTCGAAACAAAGCATCGCCGCAAAGATGACTCGACAATCGATGTTGAAGTATCTATCAAGAAAGTAAAAGTAGGCGCAAAAAATTTTTTAATATCAGTTGAACGCGACATTACTGAACGTAAGAAGGACGAAGATGCTCTTAGGCAAGAACGGAGCATGCTTGAATCCGTAACGAAAAACATTGGCTCTGGACTAGTCATGATAAGCAAGGACTACAAAATATTGTGGATGAATAATTTTTTAAAGCAATTAACTAACGCTAAAGAAAACAACCATTGTTATTCATCTTTCAACACGTGTACCACCATCTGTCCTGACTGCGGTCCTAAGAAAATTTTCGAAGGAGCTGACTTTGACAGCCGGGAATATTGCAATCAAACGGAATTTAACAAGGACCATCCAGTTTGGTTTGAACTTATTGCTACCCCAATCAAAGACAAAAATGGAAATATCATTGCGGCGTTAGAACTCACTGTAAACATAACTGCAAAGAAAGAAGCGGAGAAGAAACTTAAAGAAAACAGCAAAAAAATTGACCTAATGAATGAGAAGCTGCGCGTTGTAGGCAGTTTGACTAGACATGATGCACGAAACAAGCTCTCTGCAGTATCAGGGTATGCATATTTACTCAAGAAAAAACATGGAGACCAAGCTGACATTGTTGAGGGTTTGGATAAGATGGAGCAGGCTGTTAAAGATACGATGAAAATTTTCGAGTTCGCTAAAATGTATGAGCAGCTGGGTGATGAAGAGCTAACTTACATTGATGTTGAAAAGGCAATAAACGAGGCGGTTGTTCTTTTTTCAGGCTCAAACCTTAAGGTTGTTAATGACAGCCACGGGTTAACGGTGTTTGCTGATTCTTTTCTTAGGCAACTTTTCTATAATTTTATTGATAACACAGTAAAATACGGCAAAAAAACCACAACTATAAGAGTACACTTCGAAAAGGTTGATCATGATAGCTTAAAGTTAGTTTATGAGGATGACGGAGTAGGCATACCAATCGAGAATAAGTCGTGTCTATTCAAAGAAGGCTTTAGCACGGGAGGTAGCACAGGTTTCGGTCTTTTCCTCACCAAGAAGATGGTAGATATTTATGGTTGGGAAATTGAAGAGAAAGGTGAACCCGGCGTTGGAGCCAAATTCATTATAACTATTCCAAAATTGAGCAAGAACAGCAAAGAAAACTATCGAATAGCCTTATAGACTAATAGACTTGCAAAAGAGCAAAAAGAAACAAAGCTCAACGGTTTAATACGTCGCTTATTGATGGGAGCTTAAGGACAAAGGCAAAGCAAAAACTAACCAAAAACTTATTTCTGTTTGAGTAAGGCTTGTAAGACTTGTGCAGATGTGAAGAGGGCTCTATTTCCTCCGATCTGGTAAGCTATTCTGAGGGCTTCAATGATTTCTTCTTTTGTTGCACCCATTTTGAGGGCTCTATGCCCGATAGCGATCGCTCCTTGCAAGGCTCCGTGTTCCACATCTATAGCCAAAGCGATTAGTAATTTGAACTTAGCGGATAATGCTCCTTCAGAGTAAGTTAGACCCTGAAGTTTTTCATATTGTTCTATGAGTTTTGGATCAAACTCCTTGTAAATGTCAAGCGGATTCGAAGACATAATGGCACCAAGATGTGTTAGTCTTAAGAAAATAAAAAGATATCTTCCGCGACAGAGCACAAATTATATTCACTATGTGTCGCCTTGCAACCCCTTTTGATGTAACCGCCAAAACGAGTTTTGGTCTTCAGACTAATTTGCTCCATATTATTTTAAATATTTAAACAATCAATTAAAAATTGGGAATTAATGTTGCTGGAAATACAACGTCCATGCTTCAGTGGCTTCCCCGATGAATGTGTAACTTGCCCTGAATATCGCGAAACAAAGCATGATCAGTCATCGCAACTCGCATTTTTTGCAGGGATGACGTATATGCCGACTATGGCGACAATCGTCAAAGAATGCAAACGGTATCACAAACGCAAAGTTGAATACCTAATATAATAAAAGCAAGACTTCGGGGAGAAATCTCGATTTCCACTTTACCCTTTAAATCTCGCTGAATATTTCTAAAAGAAATGTATGTTGAAGTTAAATCGGCTTTTTTGTATTGATTAAGTTTTCGAAGCACCTTTTGGATGCCCACTTTTTCGCATTTAAAAAACTGCCTCTGTTCAAGGCATTTCAAACTCACACACTGGATAGACCATTAGACTTTTGCTGGTTGTCAATCTTCAGGAATACGGATAAGAAGTTTACTACGCGTTTGCTTATTTCCATGCTTTTTCGATATATTCACTCAGCATTCTCTTTGTGTTATAATAAGAAGCCAGTGATATAGAATTTTTTTGCATTTCTATCCATTTTTCGCGGTTACTGTAAAAAGTGGGCAATACCTTTTGTTCTAATACGTTATATAACCCATGGGCATTTTGAACATCAGTTTCATGTTGATAGCCAAAAGCCCAGCCTATTGTGCCTTCTTTTGTCTTGAATTCTTCATCTATCCATCCATCCCAAGAACTAACATTTATAACTCCGTTTGAAAGGGCTTTCATTCCGCTAGTTCCTGACGCTTCATTTGGCGGCCTTGGCGTGTTCAATAGGACATCAACACCCGCAATCAAGGTAGGGCTGATTTCCATTCCATAGTTCTCGATAAAAACAGTTGGAACCGCTCCATTGATTATCTTGCTTTCTTCATAGATCTTTGTTATTGCCTCTTTGCCATAACCATCTCTTGGATGGGCTTTTCCAGCAATAAGAAATTGGATTTTTCCTGACCCGATAAGTTTAAGTCTCTCTCTTTCGGTGAAAATTAATGTTGGTCTTTTATATTCAGCTATTCGTCTAAACCAGCCTAAAGTCAGTTTGTTCCGGTCCAAATCTATTCCGTATTCGTCTTCTATGAAGTCTAACAAAATAATCTTGTTCTCAGTATGAGCTTTCCATACTTCTTCATTAGGTAATCTCGCGGCGTCAATTAGTTTTTCAGGGTTCTCTTCCCAACCAGGAAAGTGTCTGTCAAATAATCCTTTAAAACTGCCGCTGGTCCAAGTTCCAAGGTGTACAGCATTAGTAATATAATCTATTTTTTTATTAGGAAACATTTCTCTGGCAGCTTCAGCATTTTTTTTAGAAACACCGTTCTGATAATCGCTTAGATTCATTGCAAGTTTTGTCATGTTCAAACAGTTTGCTTGTTCGCCGTATTCTCTAATTTTGCTTAAGGGAAAAGATTCTTTTAGAATACTCTCTACCAGACTCATAAGAAATACTTCGTGACCTGCTGGAACCAAAGTATGGGTTGTGAAGGAAAATTTTTGCCTTGTTTTGTTCTCATCCCAATTGTTTTTGTTTGCTATTTCTAATGTTGCAAGTGCTGTGTGACCTTCATTTAAATGATATTTTCTTATATTGTACCCGAGTCTTTCTAAAAATCTAACTCCACCGATTCCAAGGACAACTTCTTGTTTGAATCTATGGCGTTGGTGCTCGTCATACGTCGTAGATTTGCCCATCCAATAGCATGTCTCGCTAATTTCCCTATCTTCTGACGCATTCTCGTTTAGTCTTGTGTCTAGAAAATATATCCGAACTTTATTGCTATTTCCATTCTTAATAACATACTCTTCTGCGCCAATTATTACATCTCTGCCTTCAATTTGTACCTTAACCTTTTCATCCCTTTTTCTCAAGACTCCAAAGGGATTTGACCTTTTTAGAGTTTCTTTTTGTTGGTAATTTACGATTTTTTGTTCAAAATAACCCTTGTGATGTCTTAACGATACGCCTACAATCGGAAAATTAATTTCCGCTGCGCCTTTTATTGTATCCCCAGCTAAAACACCAAGTCCGCCACAACACGTTGGAAGCCGAGCGTCTACACCAATTTCCATTGAAAGATAAGCTATACTATCTTTATATGACATGAATTATGGATGTAATTACTGCAGAAATAATAAAGCTTTACATAACTAGCCCAATACGCTTTTAAAACGGGTTAGAGCGAAGTTGTTTGAGCATGTTTTTCTGAAAGCTGTTTTTCTCCTGTTGCTCAATTGCTTTTTGGTGCTTCATAGATCACTACGTTTCTAATTAAGACGCGACAATTTAGGTTGAGCGCCATTTATGCGAAAAGATTTTTGTGTTGACAGTTCTTAAGACAAGTTTAATTGGTTTAGACTCAATTGATTGAAGTGTTATGCTTCGTTTGTGGTTTGACAAAGGCACCCTTCTTTTGAAAGGCGAAGTGGGAACGCCATATGGAAAATGGGATTCCCGAGTGGGCAGCTACAGAATCAAAGCATACAATTACCGAGACGTTTTAGAATACTTGGTTGAAAGCAAACTTCAATTTGAAGATGATGTCCCTATGTTGCCTCCCCTTGAACAAATCAAAAGTAATGTTGCGCTAAGGGATTATCAGAACGAGGCTTTGAACAATTGGTGCAAAGCCGGCAATAGGGGCGCTATAGTGTTGCCTACTGCAGCTGGAAAAACTTTCATAGCCCTAAAAGCAATTCAACAGTTGAAAGTTCAAACACTCATTGTTGTTCCAACTTTGGACTTGATTGATCAATGGAAAAAACGCGTTAAAGACTGCCTCAATTTGGAAGCGGGTGCAGTAGGCGGAGGTGAAAAAACTCTACGAATGGTAACTATTACCACTTATGATTCAGCCTACATACACGCAGAATACCTAGGCAACAAGTTCAGACTAATAATCTTCGACGAAGTTCATCATTTAGCTTCCACAGGCTACATACAGATAGCCGAAATGTACACTGCACCATACCGCATGGGCTTAACAGCCACCTACGAAAGAAGCGATCAAAGACACTCTCTGCTTTCACAACTCATCGGCGACCCAGTCTATTCAATTGGTGTTGAAGAACTCACAGGAGAACACCTTTCACCGTACACTTACGAGAAAATATCAGTTGAACTAACAACCCAAGAGCAGCGAATATACGAATCTGAAATGAACATTTTTCGAAGCTTTCTTCAGCAGAGAAGAATTACTTTGAGAAGCGCCGCTGACTTCCAAAAATTCATAATGACTACTGGCAGAGACCCAAAAGCACGCGAAGCACTACTCGCAAGAAACCGGGCCGTGAAAGTTGCAGTGAACTCGGAAGCTAAACTAACCGTACTAGCCCAACAGCTTGAGACTTACAAAAAAGAGAAAATCCTGATTTTCACGCTTTACAACGACCTTGTCTACAGGATTAGTCTGCGTTTTTTGGTTCCAGCCATAACGCATCAAACTACAAGAGAAGAACGCCGAGAAATACTAGCGAGCTTTGGGAGCGGCAAATACCCCGTTGTTGTTACCTCTCAAGTTCTAGACGAAGGAGTGGATGTGCCCGACGCGTCAGTTGGCTTAGTTCTGGGTGGAAGTGGAAGCAACAGAGAGTACGTACAAAGACTTGGACGCTTGCTTAGAAAGAAAGAAGGTAAATTAGCTCGCCTAATTGAGATAATTTCCAAGGAAACCTTGGAAGTTGGTACGAGTCGTAGGCGTCACCAAAAAACTGGAGGCGCAACTTAGGTGCTTCCAAATAATTTGCTTTCAGTGTGGAAGAGGAAAGGCGAGATTCAGCCACGCTACGCCAAACCCTCCAACAGCAACGAAGAGATCGCGAATATTCTCATTGAAGCCTATAAGACACATATTGGAGAAAAGAAGAAAGTTCTAAGAGCCCTAGTCGTTGAGCTTGAAGACAAAGGCTACGAGTATCGCTTCGTCAGGGCTCTGTCTTTGCTTCTTGACCGAAAAAGCACCTTCATCTGCAACAGCAAAGCTGACCCAGTTGATTTGAGAAAAAAAATATTTCAAGCCACCGAACAATTTGGTTTGCCTACCACTTCTAAGAACCGCCGAAAAATCTTGGAGATCGTAGCTTCTAAGATGGCTCTCACGGTAGAGGCTGTTGAGGAGGCTTTTTACTCGGACCTGGACGACGAATTGGTTCTTGAAAATTTTACGGCGCCTTCAGCCACTGAGCTGTTGGGCGATTATAATTTGGGGTTAACTCAAACGCTGCTTTTTGATGCCACAGAGCTAAGTTTCACAGCTTCAGGCAACTGGCAATACCTCTTCCACGCAATAAAGAAATTCGGTTTGATCTATGAAGTTTACACAGATAATGGTTTGTGGGTGAAAATTGATGGCCCAGGTAGCCTGTTTAAGCTGACTCGAAGATATGGAGTGGGAATAGCTAAGCTGCTGCCGATCATCGTAGCTAACTCCGAATGGACTGTTAGGGCGAAGGTTCTTTGGAGGTTTACAAACGAAATCTGCGACTTCAAAATTGAAAGCCAAAAGCACTCAGCACTGTTAAAGAAACCTCACTTGCCTGTTCTAACTTA
>Ga0182021_10010436_pt1 | contig 11010 bp, 1 predicted proteins | sample 612E3MmetaG_FD_120493 | JGI IMG/M metagenome (GOLD analysis project Ga0182021, IMG submission 120493) | Permafrost microbial communities from Stordalen Mire, Sweden - 612E3M metaG (Illumina Assembly) | ecosystem: Environmental > Terrestrial > Soil > Wetlands > Permafrost | place: Sweden...
ACGGTGATGACCTTGCCCACCTGGGCATCGGTGAGCGCCAGCGTCGCCGCGGTCGCCCCGGGGATCACCGTTCCGTCCGCGTACCACTGCAGAGTCAGCGTCGTCGGCGTCGGGTCCCACGCCCCGGTCGACGCCGTGAGCGTCTGCCCCGAGACCGGCGTACCAGTGATCGTCGGAGCGGGCGAGGTCACGAATGTGGATGGCGCGATCGCGAAGTCGACTCCGGTCACGGGCGTCGTCTCGACGGCGATGACGCGCGAATCCCCGTAGGAGCCGCTGAGGCACCCGATCTCCCAGACCATGATCCCGAAGCACACATCGAACGAGACGGTGTACGAGGTGTTCGTGTCCACCGTGAGTGTGTAATGGCCGTCTGCGTCGGTGACTGTGTAGTCCATCCACGACCCCGCGGCCGTCACGGCGTACACCTCTGCGTTCGCCACCGCTCCGTCCGGTCCTGTCACAGTCCCGGCCACAGTCGTCTTCGGCAAGGATCCGATCAGCGTGAGCGTGGGGCTGATCCCTCCGACAGCCTGGTTCGCGACGACGGTGATGGGAGTGGCGGCCCCCTGCACTGCCGCGTCCTTCCACCACTCCGTGACGATGCCGTACCCGCTGAACTTCACGTATGCCGTGCCCGCCGGCACGCCCCAGAGGGTGTAGTCACTCCCGTATGCGTATGTCGAGGCCGTCACCTTGCCCACCGCGTCGACCGTGCTGATCTCGACGCCACTGAACCCCTGCGGGATCATGCCGGCGATACGTCCACCCAGCTGAAGAGCCACCGTGGGAACGGCGGTCGCCTGCCCTGTGACGACGTGAACGGGGTTGATCGTGACCTGATTGTACGGAGCGGGGGGCTGGACCTGCAGCGAGTAGTCGCCCGTACTGAGCCCGAGGACGCTGAAGGCACCGTTGGCGCCTGTCGTCCCGCTGAACGTCGATCCGGAGGCTGCCGTTGCGACGACCGTGGCGCCGGACAATGAGTGCCCGAAGGCATTGACCACGCGGCCGGTGATCGATCCAGCACTGGGCAGGGCCACCGTGACGCCGTGGACGTCCGTGTCGGTCACGGTGACCTGCACGGCGACCTCACCGAGCCCGAGGTACGGACCGCTCGCCGTGAGGAGGTAGTCCCCGGGGCTGATCTGGGCGAACGAGAACGACCCGTCGACGACCGGGTTGGTGCTGTCGACTAGGACCCCGTCGGAGGCGCGGGCCAACGTGATGTCGAGGTAGTAGTAGTTGCTCGATGTGAGAACGACGCCCGTCGGAAGCGTCACGGAACCCGCGATGCTGAAGGTCGGTCCGGACGGAGCACAGGTGAACGAGAGGTCCACCCCGGTGGTCGCAGCTCCGTCGACGACGTGGATGCGCGCGGCGTCGCGGTAGTCCGTACCGCCGAACCAGGCAGCGTCACCGCAGAAACCGCCGTGACCGTCGTACGGCGCGGCCGAGAGCACGTACGTGCCTGTCGGCAAGCCGGAGATCGTGTAGGCCGACTGCGCGTCCTCCATCGGGTACTCGTCGCCCGTGACGACGTTCCGCGCCATCACGAAGAAGTTCGTGGCGCCGGTCAGGGTGCCAGTGATCTTTCCGCCCATCGGCACGGTGACGGTCGCCTCCGTTGCGCCCGCAACGTTGAGTGAGGTGGTCGTCGAGCCGAAGCCGAACGGCTGGGTCACGACTGAGTAGACGCCAGCGAGCAGCTCGAGCTGGCCGGTTCCGCCCGTCAGGGATGCGGAGGCGATGGAGTTGTCCTGCGCGTCGTACACGGTGACGTCGCCGTCGCCGACGACCGTGCCGTCGGCGCCCTTGACGTGTAGCGTCACGGCTTGCTTGACCGGGACCGTGACGTCCTTGGCGACATCGGTGGTGACGTCGAATGCCCCGGCAAGGGCGGAGCTGTAGCTGCCCGGAAGCCAGATCGTCTGGTAGTTCGACACGACGCCGAGCTTGTACGGTCCGGCCGCGAGGCCGAGGAACGCGTACCCGCCGGAGGCGTTCGTGGTCGTCGACAGCTGCTGGCCGTCGGCCCCCAGGAGGTACACCGTTGTCCCGGCTTGCTGCTGCCCCTGGGCATCCCTCACCGTGCCGGTCAGGGAGTACCCGGCGGCCATCACGAGCCTGACGCCGCTGACGTCGTCACCCGCGACCTCGATGGGAGCTGCTTCCGCCCTCGTCCGGGCGCCCGGCCACCAGGTCGTAACGCCGCCGGCCGTGGCGGAGATCTGGAAGCTGCCCTCGGGGATCCCTCCGAACGTGAACGCGCCGTTGCCGTCAGTGGTGATCGTGCGTGAGAACCCGAAGGCGACCATGGTCACCGAAGCACCGACGGCCAGGCTCCCGTCGCCCCGTGCGACGCTGCCCGAGACCGAGCCGGCCTTGCCGAGGCGGACGTCCAGCCCTGAGTGGACCGTCTCGCCCCCGGCGGCGACGTACGTGGCCAGCGCCTGCACAGTCGCTCCGCCGTAGTATTCCGTCGCGAACCCGGCGCCCGACGGCGACTCCACCTCGATCGTGTAGATGCCCTCGGCAACCCCGCTCAGCGTGTAGGTGCCGTCGCTCGCCGTAGTCGTCCACCCGCCCCAGTTGCCATTGGGTGCCCGGGCGGAGACCGACGCGTACGCGACGGGAAGGTTGTTCGCGCCGCCGGTGATCCTCCCGGAGAGCGTCGTCGCCTTGACCAGCGAGACCGTGCTCACCGGATAGGGGTTGCTGGCCGTGTTGTCCGCCGAGGCGTACAGCGACTGGTTCGCGTCCAGGTAGCCCGCCTTCGAGAAGCCGAGACTGTTGTAGCCGCTGTAGCCCGTCACCGTGTACGTGCCATCCGCTGCGGTGGTCGCCGTGTACGACCCCGAGTTGGTCACGGTGACGCCGCTGATCGGCGCGCCGTCAGCGTCGACGACCTGGCCCGTCAGAACCGCCGATCCAACGGCGCCAGTCTTGGTGACGACACCGTCGATGCCGGACGTCGTCGCACCTCGCGTGACCTGGACGACCTTCGCCCCGGACTCGGTGGGTGAGTTGTCGTAGTACTGGATGTCGTAGCCGGGGCAGCTGAACTCCACGTGGTAGCTGCCCGGCGGGAGGTCTCCGACTGTGTAGGTGCCGTCGGTCTTCGAGACGTAGCCGGTGTAGTACGGCCACGACTGACCCACGGTGAATGCGTAGACATACGATCCCCACATCGCCTGGTCCGCCTCCAGCGGCAGAACGGTGCCGCTGATGCTGCCCCCGACGTTCATGACGATGTTTGCACCGGTCACCGCTGCGGCGGCGGGGACGGAGATGCTCGTCGACAGGGACTCCGCCTCGACGTCGCCCAGCCACGTGGTGACATACCCGGTCTTTCGTACCTCGACCGTGTACTGGTCTGCCGCAAGTCCGCGCACCTCGTACGAGCCCGTGGAGTCAGTCACTGCGTAACCGTCGACGTTCGCCGATCCGTGCACGGTGACGGATGCGTCCTGGATGGGGTTGCCCTGGGCGTCGGTGACCTTGCCAGAGACCTTGGCAGCCTTCACCAGCGCGCCTGACGCGGTGATGACCGCGCCCGGGGCGACGACGATCTGGCCTGCCTCGTCGCGGGTGGCCTTGGCGTCGAACCAGCGGGACATGTAGTCGGTGGCGGAGCCGTCGAACTGGACCTTGTACGTGCCAGGAACGAGCGCGGTGAGCGACCACGAACCGTCGGATGCGGTGGTGGTGGTGATGACCGGGTTGAGGTCGGTCGTCGTCGCATCGAAGAACTTCACGACAACGGACCCGATGCCGGTCGTGGTTCCGTCAGCGACGACGACGCCTGACGCGGTCGCGTACTTGTCGAGGCTGAAGTTCATGGTGAGCGAGTCGTTCGCGGCTGCGGTGAACAGTGCCGAGTTCTTCGTGACGTAGCCGGACAGCTTCACCGACAGGACGTGGTCGCCGATCGGGACCGTGAGGGAGTAGTCGCCGGACGAGTCCGTGGTCGTCGTCGCGGGCGAGGTCGCGGCATCGTCACTGATGGTCACAGCCGCAAGGGGCTGGGACGTCACGCTGTCGATGACTTTGCCGGTCACCGTGGCGGTGGAGATCGGAGCATCGGCTTTGGCTTGGGGCGCGTTGGCAAATACCTGCGCGCTCAGAAGCAAGGAAATGGACAAAAAAGTGGCAAGAACGCGTTTGATGCCCGCTGCCTTTGTCGCCATGATCGTGCCCCTCAGAAATCCGCCCAAAAAGCCTCGCGGTCCCAGCCCTGGCGGCACATTAGCGCGCCGAACCAGAACGTCTGTACCCGGGTGCGAAATAGGAATGAATGTCCTGGTCAGCGCCGAATTGGCGAGTAGCCGTGAATACGGGTTTACGCACCGAGCTAACGCTGGCTCTGGAGTTCGCCCTCAGGAGACGCGACGCCGACGAAGGACCACGAGGCCCACGCCGATGAGGAGCAGGTAGAGCAGGAAGGGCGTGAGGGCCGGTGCGCCCGTCGCCGCGAGATGGGTGGGCGCCTGGATGGCCGTCGTCTGGACCACCGTCACGGGGCAGGTCGCATCCGTACAGACAGGCGTTCGTCGCGGGGGATCACCAGCGACTGAGCCGCGTCGGGGGTACCGGCAACAACGACCCGCCGCGCTGTCTCGCGTGTCGTGGTCGATGACAGTCGCCGCGGCGTCCGACCCCGTCTCCTGCGCGTAGCACTCGGTGTCGAGGGGCAGCTCCAGCGGTTCGCCGCGCTCGTCGGCCAGAACCGTCTTCTGGCCGACCTGTACGAGGACCTCTCGGGAGCAGACCTTCTGCCCCACGTCGGGCGCACCTTCTCGGTCGCAGGTCACGACGAAGCGGAACAGCCGGGTACGCACCGAAGCCAGAGCCTCGGGGCATTCACCACCTTGACGAGTTCCGTGCCGTGACTCGTGTTATGGGCAGTTCCTCACAACGCTTGGAAGGCGCGATCGCAGATGTGTCAGCTGAAACGGGCTGCGGCACGCAGCCAGTACTCCTCACTGTTCGCAAGGCTCACTGCCAGCGTGATGTCGCCAGTGCTGAGGACCACACCGGCCCAGTACGGCCATCCCGTGGGATCCGGTGCACGGCCCAGCAGCGCCTCGTACAACGCATCGACACGCTTCAGGCGCGACTCCTGCGACTGGTAGAACTCGTACGAGACACGGGGCCGACCCCACGACGGGCTGTTGGTCGCAGCGACCCATGACGCCAGTCCCGCAGCATCCGGCGCTCGGTTGAGCAGCTTCTGGTACAGCGCCGTCACCCATGCGGTCGGGGTGCCGCCTGCGTGGTACAGGTAGTACTCGTCCGACGAGTAGAACTGGCTCGCGACCTGCGCCACCGTGAACCGGCCGCTTCGCAGCCACGACACCCAGCTCGCCAGACCCGCCGCGTCCGGGCTGCGCCCGAGCGTGTCGGCGTACATCTTGGTGACGATCGTGTTCAGCCACTCGTCCGAGTTCGCCATCGTCGTGAGGAATGCCTGCTTCGACACCGCACCGGTGCCGAGGTCGTTGGTCTTCGCCGCCACCTCGGCGTCGGTGGGCAGTCGACCCAGGAAGTCCTTGTACGAGGCCTTGACGAACGACACGTACGACGAGGCGGTGTTGAGTCGTACGGGATCGGTCGCCGCCGATGTCTTGGACGCCGACGTGTAGCCGCTCTTGCCGCCCGTGACCGTCACGGTCAGGTGGTGTCCGAGATCCGCCGTCACCGGGGTGTACGTGCTGGTCAGCGCCGCGGCGATCGGCGTGCCGTCGCGGTTCCACTGGTAGTCGTACACCAGGCCTGTCGGCGTCCACGACTGCGGCTGAGCCGACAGCTCGACGCCCACGACGGGCATCCCCGCGATCGTCAGGGGCCCGGCCGTCACCGAACCCAACGTCTGCACGATCGTCAGCGGGGCGGACTCCACCGTCGTGGAAGCCATAGCGGCCTTGGAGCCAGTGACCGCGACGGTGATCTGTGACCCCACGTCCGACGGCTTCACGGTGTAGGTGGGGTTCGTCTGCCCGCCGATGTCGGAGCCGTTCAGGCGCCACTGGTAGGCGAGGCTGACGCCGGCATCCCACGAGTTCGCGACGCTGAGGACCGACGAGGCCAACGGTGCGCCGAGGATGGAGACCGTGCCCGCGGTCACGGCCGGGGTTCCGATGGTCCCCACTGGGACGCGAACGGTCTCGGGCCAGTAGCCCGCTTTGGACCCTGTGACGGCCACCACGACGTACTGGCCGAAGTCGTCCGCCGTCGGTGTGTAGGTCGGCCCGTCGACTGTTCTCGAGTAGCCGACGGACCACGTGTAGGTCAGCGCCACCGGCTGGGGGCCCCAGGTTCCCGGGTTCACCGTGATCGTCGAGCCGATCCAGGGCTTGCCCGTGACCGTGACTGCGCCTACGTCGACCGCGTCGCCGATCTTGACGAAGTTGTTGTCGTCCGACGCGGTCTTGGTGAGCGGCCAGTAGCCCGGTTTGTTGCCGGTGATGGCCACCTTGAGGTAGTGACCGACATCCGCGAGCGTCGGCGTGTACGTGGCCGCGGTCGCACCCTCGATCACCGTGTCACCTTGCTGGAGCCATTGGTAGGTGAAGGTCACCCCGGACGGCTGCCACCCGGTGCCCGGATGAGCCGTCAGGACGTGGCCGACAGCAAAGGTTCCGGTGATCGACTGGTCATTGGCGGCCGTGATGCCGACGACAGGGTCGGCCACCGACACCGGCGCAGACACGAGCGCGATGGTGGCGTACCCCTGCTTGGCGGCGGTGACGACCACTTGGAGGGTCTCGCCCCACAGGTTCTGGGTCACGGGCAGGGATGCTGTCGTGGCTCCAGGGATGGCGCTCGTGCCGTCGAACCACTCGTACGTCACGGAGTCCGGCGCCGGTGCGTACGTCCCCAGGGAGACCGTCAGCGTGGCTCCTGGGGTCGGGTCGCCGGTGATCGTCGGGAGCGGCGCCTGGGAGAACGTCTTCGTGGGGCGACTGATGACGAAGTCGACCCCGGACACGGACGCGGCCGCAACCGTGACGCTGCGCGACCCCTGGAAGTCCGCGTCCGGCCACTTGGTGGAACCGGTTGCGCAGTAGCCGTCCTGCGACGTACCGATCCCGAGGCACACCCGGTAGCTGACCGTGTACACGTCCTGGGCCGAGACCGGGAAGCTGAACGTCCCGTCCGACGCGGTGGGACCGGTGAAGTAGTCCCCGGCACGCTGCCCGCTCGCCACCACCCACGCGCCCGCGACCGGCCCGTCAGGGCCGGTGACCCTGCCGCTCAGTGTGACCATCCCCAGGGGGGTGCCTGCTCCCGACGCCAGCGTGGGGTCGATGTGCGACACCACCTGGCCGGCCACGATGGTGATCGGAGTGCTGGTGGCCTGCGTCGCAGCATCCTTCCACCACTCGGTCGTGATGGCGGGTCCACTGAACCTCACGTACCACTGGCCCGGGGTCGCCCCCATGGTGAAGGCGCCCGTTGTTTGCTGCGACTCCTGCACCAGTCCGGCCGCTGTCACGAGCTCCACCGTCACGGTGCTGGCGTTCGACGGCACCGTCCCGGAGATCCCACCGGTGTCCGGCACGGTGATCGTGGGTACGACCGTGACCTGTCCCGAGTCGACGTGGACTCCCTGGACGGCGGGGACGATCTCGCCGAGACGAATGGAGTAGTCGCCCGTTGTCAGGGCGAAGATCGAGAAGTTCCCTTGGTCGTCGGTATACGCCATGGCCTGTCGGCCGTCCGCGGTGTATGCCCATACCCTCGCCCCTGCCTCGGGGCGGCCGAGGTGATCGACGACTCGTCCGATCAGCACCCCGCCTCTGGACAGGTTCAGCGTCACGCCGGTCACATCTGCGGTACTGACCGTCACTAGGGCCGTGACCACCGGGACGCTTCCGGCGTCCACGGTGGCTGACACCACGTAGGTGCCGGGCCGGGCTGCCTCGAGCTGGAAGCTGCCGTCCGGCTCCTCACAGGCCTGGTTCGACGACTCGCCCGTATCACTGTTCGTCCAGCGGATGTCGATCGAGCAGCCGCCGAGTGGCATGCCCTCGGGAAGCGTGACGGTTCCCGAGATGCCGTACACGGCCAACCCGTCCTCGCACGGTGCGTAGATGTTCGCGGCACCCGTTGTCGCCCCGAACGTGACGTGCAGTCGGGTGGCGTCGAAGTAGCCCAGGGCCCCCAGCCACCGTTGGCGGCCGCACATGTAGCCCCACTGCATGCCCACTGCGGAGACCGCGTAGTCCCCGGTGGGTAGGCCCGCGATGATGTAGGTGGATCCGGACACAGAGCCGTCGTACAGCTGCCCGGTCGTGGTGTTGCGAGCCTTCACCTTGTACGTCTCCGGGGAGCCCGTCAGCGTTCCCTGGATCCGCCCACCGAGACCAAGGGTCACCGTGATCGCCATGCCGGCGGTGACCGTGACGGGAACGGTGGAGTCCATGTAACCCGCGGCCGTGACGGCGAGGCTGTACGTGGCCGCGTACAGGGACAGCGCGAAGACCCCGGTGGTCGTGGTGGCCTGCGAGACCCACAGCTGGTCCGGGTCCTTGGCCACGATGCTGGCTGAGGCGGGTGTGCTCCCGTCCGCCCCCTTCACCGTGACCGTGACGGTCTTGGCGACGGGGACGACGAAGTCGCGGACGACATCAGCGGTCAGGAGGAAGGGGATGCCGGGCTTGGAGTCGCCGGAGCCCTGCAGCCAGACACCGTTGAGCTCGAGTCGGTAGGTCCCCACAGGGCCGGTGAGCGCGAACGCGCCGGAGCCGTCAGTCTGCCCCCAGATCTGGGTCGCGGACGAGATCAGGATGACGCCTGCGTATGGCTGCGGTGTACCGAGTGCGTCTCGGACAACACCCTGGATGCTGTGCGTGACCGGCGGGTCGGGGACCGTGAGCACGTGCCCGGTGACCACCTGACCGGACGCGACGTCGATCTCCGAGGCGCTGCCGCAGACGGCGAGGGCGCTCTGCAGCGCAGTCCCGTTCGCGTAGACCGCCCCGTAGCGGTCGGGGGGCAGGGAGTCGACGCTGTACGACCCGTCTGCACTGGTCGTCGTCGAGAAGTATGTGTTCAGGTCGCAGCCGGTGAACGCGAGATCTGACCCGGGGCTCGGTGTCCCGTCGGCCTTCTTGAGCGTCCCCGACACCGATCCCGGCTCGTTCAGGTGGACGTTACCTGTGAACGTCGAGCCCTCGCGCACGGTGACGATCTGGGCACTCGCGAGGCTGACTGCGCCGCCGAGGTAGCTCCTCACATAGCTGGATCCGACCGGGGGAACGACCTCGACGTAGTAGGCACCGTCCGGAACGTCCAGCGAGTACCTGCCGTCCGTACCCGTGAGCGTTGAGAGCTCGTACGAGACGTTCACCGTCGCACCGGCGATCGGGGTGTTGCCCGCTCCGGCCGTCACGGTTCCGGTGATCGTCGCCTTCCGCGACATCTGCTCCTTGTCGATCCAGGCACAGCTGTTCTGAGTGACCGGGCAGAGCGACCAGTAGACGATGTGCTCCGTACGGCTGATGTAGCCGGGCCGGGTGAAGACGATGTTGTACGACTGGTCGCGCACCGCCGGTACAGCGAACGCGCCGTTGGCGTCCGTGACCACGCTCATGCCCGAGACCGGATCGAAGACGGTGACGCCGGGCAGAGGGGCTCCTGCGAGCGTGATCACGGTGCCCTGAAGCTGGACGATGTCGAGGAGCGCGCCACCCGTGGTTGTGAGCGTGGCGTCGATGCCCGCGGTCACGCTTCCTCGAGTCACGCTGACGGGTGTGGGCGTGCAGCCGCCGGTCCATGCGCACCCGTACTGCGCTCCTCCGTAGGCCGATGCGTAGAACCCGACCGTGTAGTCGGTGGCGGGCGCGAGGTCACTGATCGTGTAGGCGTGGGTCGTGGGATCGGCATAGACGGAAGCCGAGAACCCTGGGCGAGTCACCGTGACGAGCACAGGGGAGACGATCGGTCCGCTCAGAGAGGCGGTGCCGCTGATCGAGCCGCCGGTGAGGAGGGCGACGTTGCCGGAAGCCGCGGCCCCTTCCGCGACGCTGAGATGCGTCGCAGCGGACGCCGATTCCGCGCCACCCCACCATGTCGTCACGTAGCCCGCGTGGGCCGCCGAGACCAGGTAGCTGTCGGCGGGCAGAGCACTGACGGCGTAGTGGCCGCTGGCATCCGTGGTGGTCTGTACAGAGGTGGTGAGGGCAGTGCCTTGGACGCTCACGGTGGCGCCGGCGATCGCCGTGCCGCCCGAGGTCTTCACGGTTCCGGAGATCGACGCGGCCTTGACCAGCTGGAGCGGCAGGGTGACCGGCACTCCTGCGACGACGCTCACCGCCGCGGCCTCGCCGCGCGTGCGATGCCCGTCGCTCCAGGACGACAGGTAGGCGGTGGCGGAGGCGTCGAACTGCACCCTGTACGCGCCAGGTACGACCTGGCTGAGCGACCAGGACCCGTCGACCGCGGTCGTCGCGGTGATGACGGGGTTGGGGTCGCTCGTCGTCGCGTCGAAGAACTTGACCACGACCTGGCCGATGCCGGTGGCGGTGCCCTTGGCGGTGACCAGGCCGGAGGCGGACCCGTACGCACTGAGGGCCATGCCTGTGTTCTTGAGGGTGGCTCCCTCGGCAACTGTCAGCGCCGGCGTCGCCGCAGTGACGTAGCCGGTGAGCGCCGCGGAGACGACGTTCGTGCCGGCGGGGACGCTGAGGGAGTACGCACCCTTCGCGTCCGTCGTGGTCGTGGTCGACGTCGACGTGGAGCTGATGACGACGTTCTTCAGCGGCTTCTCGGTGACCGAGTCCACGACGACGCCGCTGATCGTCCCAGCCACGGCTGGGGTGGTCACGGGCGCGGCCGCCGCCTTCGCGACAGTCGCGAACGTCTGTCCTGTGGCGAGCATGACTATTGCCAACGGCATTCCGACGAACCGGATCAACGCTGACCTGGGCGATGTACGCACGACGTCCCCTTGTGGCGGGGTTCCGGGGCCGAACCCACGCCGCTCCGAGAAAGGTAGCAACTGTC